>Ga0233425_10002749_pt1 | contig 33726 bp, 38 predicted proteins | sample Watercolumn_Towu_2_FD_181712 | JGI IMG/M metagenome (GOLD analysis project Ga0233425, IMG submission 181712) | Freshwater microbial communities from Lake Towuti, South Sulawesi, Indonesia - Watercolumn_Towuti2014_140_MG | ecosystem: Environmental > Aquatic > Freshwater > Lake | place...
TTTACTCGTCTCGCCCCAAATCAGGGGCAGCAAGGGACACCAGTCCCCGTCGCGGGGTGGAGCAGCCCGGTAGCTCGTCAGGCTCATAACCTGAAGGTCACAGGTTCAAATCCTGTCCCCGCAACCACCGCCATAGAACTCGACACGCCGCCCTTCGGGGCGGCGTTGTCGTTTGTGGCGAACGCCACCAAATCGGCAACCCGCGCAACCACTTCCGCCTCGGCCGACCCGTCCTCGTACGGGTAGATCGTCACGCTCTCGATGAGCCGTGACAGGATCTCTGCGGCTTCGCCGCGAATCTTGTCCTCATTCAGCGTCTCCGTCAGGTTTTGGGCCTTTTTCGCGAAGATCGCGGTCAGGTCCGCAGGTGCGGGCAGGATTATCGTCTCGATGTTGGGCTGAAGCCGAATCTGCGCTTCGAGCCGCTGCTTCTCAGCCTCGCGCTCAACCAGCAGCTTCGTCAGAGTCTCGCTGATGACGCCGGCCAGCATGTTCGCGCCAAGGTTGGCGATCTCTGCCGTGACCACCGCCAGACGCTCGCTCAGCGCATCGTCGCGGCGCTCGGCATGACGGGTGAGGCGGTCCAGCTCTCGCGCGAACTCGTCGGCAAAGATGCGCGCATGGTCGGGCGTGAACAGGTGATGCTGGAAGACGGCCAGCGTCCCGTCCTCCACGGGTGCTTTGCGCACGGATACGGTGTTGCCACAGGTGCCGCGCTCCTTCTGGCCGGCGCACCGATAATAGTCCTTGCCGCTGATGGTATAATTCGACCCGCACACGCTGCAGCGGATGAGGCCGGACAGAAGATGCTTCTTGCGGTTCTGTCGGCCAAGCGGCGCGTCGACCTGTGGTCGCTGCCGTTGCTCGATCTCGGCATGCACAGCGTCCCAGAGGCGGTCGTCGACGATGCGCAGGTCAGGGACCACAACCTCGACCCATTCCGACTTGTCGCGCAGCCGATAGCGCCGTTCGCGCATCTCGCTGTCGGGATTCCGGCGCCACTGTCGGCGCCCCCAGACTAGCCGACCAACGTAGAGCGGGTTGTTGAGGATGCCTACGGCCTTCTTCGGGTCGCCGCGGATGGTTGAGGCGTTCCACTGTCCGCCCCGCGGGCCGGGGATGCCGTCCTCGTTGAGACCTTTGGCGATCTGGATGGACGACTGTCCGGCCGCAAATTCGGTATAGATCCGGCGGACGATATCCGCCTGGGCCTCGTCGATCTCGAGCAGTCCGCGAATGAGCTCGCCGCGCGCGTCGAGCCTGATAACGCGCTTGAAGCCATAGGCACGGCCGCCGGCGAAGCGGCCAGCCAGGACGGCGGCCTCCATCCCGCGCACGGTCTTGTCGATAAGGTGCTTGAGGAAGATCGCGCCCAGCAGACCCGCAACCGCGAACTTGATCTCGTCGACATGGCCTTCACTGACGGTATGCAGCGGCACACGGTGGTAGGCCAGTTTCTTGCCCAGCCAGGCCACATCTTCGGCGTCGCGGGCCAAGCGGTCGAGCGCTTCGCACACGACGATATCCACCCGGCCAGTCTCGACATCGCCTAACAGCTGCTTGAGCCCTGCGCGGTCGCGGCGATAGCCCGACTGTTCCGGGTCGAGGTAGGTCGCGAGGACCCGGCCACCGAGATAGTCGACCAGCTTCATGCACGACACCGCCTGGTCGGCGCTCGATGTGGCGGTCTGCATGCTAGTGGAATGGCGGCCATAAATGGCGATCGTGGGCGAAGCCTTCATCAGCATCGCAATTACCTTTCCATCTTCGTCACAGCGTGGTCGGTTTGTCTTTTAGCGGACCGTCCCCGGATTGCTGCTGCCGCGGCCTGTCGCGCGAGCAGCCGCACGAGACCTTCCAGCGCTAGGGTACGGCACTCTCCACCGAGCGCCGGCTCCGTATCGCCTGATGATGGACCCCGAATCGACATGGTGCTGTTCCTGCACCAAGTCGGCCCCGCAAAAGGGGGACCCAAAAGTTGCACGAAAGCCGAGCGGGAGCGCGGCGGTCATTCTGATTGCGCATCACCGTCGGGTCTCAAACCAGTCAGCCACCGGCACGTGGATCAACTCTTCCGCTTTGGCTCGCACGGCTGCGCGTTCAAGAGCGCAGCGCAATGATTGCAGCGACTTTCTGCCGCTCTTTGTAGCCGCATCGAGATCTTGGATATGGCGCACCACGCAGCGGTCGAGTTCCGCGTCGGCCCGCAGCAAGCCTGTAGCCAGGCGGATATCTGCATTGGGTGGCTCGGCGCGCCGTTTGCGCGGTAGATTCGCGCCCGGGAACAGGCGTTCCGTCACGTCATCGACCTGCGCCAGCGCCCGCAGCATCGTCACCGACAGATATGTTACGGCCTCGCCAATGGTGAGGCCCATCATCGTGTGGCAGAAGTCGCGCCTGGCAAAGCCTCGAGCCTGCAACGCCTCGCGGCTGAACTTCACGCGTCGAGCGGCTTCCGCCAGAGCCTCTAACAGCCGGTCGATCGAAAGCTTCTCGCCGGTGTTCAGGCGCTCTTCTACACGGCTGGCGATGCTGGCCAGTGTGAGGCCTTCTGCGGTTGCCGGCAGCCAGTCGTTCTGCGTGGCGATGGCCACAGTGTCCTGGAAGTTGAGCTGGGGCTTAATCGATTGGCCGCGCTTAGCGATCTCGACGACGATCCTGGCGGGAGCGCAGACGGACTCTGCCAAGACGGTTGCCGTGGTCAACCAGACGGTTTTGCCTTTGAACCGTTGGCCAAGGGGCGTGAGCGCGAGTCTGTTCAGCACCTGGGCAAAGTCGAGCACGGTACGAAGGGCGAGCAGATAAGCCTGGATCCGTATCGTTAGGGCAAGATCCGCCATTGGCGTCTGGAAAACCTGCCTGCGGAATAAGGCTGCTGCCTCGCCCAGGCGCCCCTCGATCACGCACCGGTACAGAGCAGGATCGCGAAGCTTGAGTCGGTCAAGTCGCCTTGCATGACGATCCAATTCGTACGTGTCCGAGCCTGCAAGCCCGGCCTTACGGAGGAGGACTGGCTCGAATAGCCCCGCGACCTCGTCGTTCCCGCGCGCGCTCAGGAAGCTCATCACGTAAGCGCAATGGTCGGAAATGTCCTGCTTGCTATCACGCAAAAAGTCGTGCTTCGCGACAAAGCGCTGTCCCTCGTTCAATGCCTTCACGCGGGCGTCGATATGGGCGGCAGCTTTCCGGTCTTCGCCCGGCTTGTCGAAGCCCTGGATCAACTCCACGGCGAGATCGATGATCTGCTCAATGTCGCCGATCTGCAAAGCGGTCTGCGCTGCTGTCAGGGCCGCCTGGCGCCGGGTCAGGATCGCAACGTTTCGCGCGCCGGTCGACTTGAAAGCGCCGGCGGGAACGTCTTTCTTCTTGGCGTACGACATCACGATCTCCAAAACTATGAAGATCGCGTCCTGGTCACGCGACGGTCGCCCCGCCTGAGGGCCGAACTGCATTTAAACCCGAAGCAGCTCTCGAGGACGTGGGGTTGATGGCGCGCCCCGTGCCTCTTCGTTGACACGCCAGGTCGTGCCGTCCGAGACCATACCCAACGCTCGCATCCATCAACACGTCGGGTCGTCTTCGATATAGCAGGAGTGGGAAGAGGAATCCACCGCGGGATCGCGCGTGCCTCTCGATGAGCAGGTAGAAACGGACACCGCGCGGGTTGAGAGATATGGACCTCATTCCGAAGAAGCTGCTTCTCGGCAAGAATGGTGGGATAGCGGACTGACCGCTTTTGGGTAAAGCAAGGCGCATAGCTGACGTTGGCTACCGCGGCCCCGTACCGATTGGGATCCCATGCGAGACGGGATCCCGAAACCTTGGGAAGTCATCTCGCCCTCAACCGGACCGGCCACCAGCGGCGCATTTTTCAACAGCCCCGGTCGATTTTCTGGCGGTCTGGCTTTCCGTTTCGCCACGCTCGACAAACAGTTCGGGAAACGGCACCCGCCTTGCCGTCTGTCGTGCAACTCGCGCATTGGTAGTGCTGGCCGCCCTTCCCAATCGGGATAGCACAAACTGAAAGTCAGGCGATCGTATCCACCACACCGCCGTCAACGCGTAGCGCCGCACCGGTGGTCGCGGACGCCTGTGGAGAGGCGATGTAGACGCACAGGTTGGCGACTTCCTCGACCGTGGCAGCACGCCGAATAATCGAGGACGGTCGGTGCGCCTTGACGAAATCGGCGCCAGCCTCTTCCAACGATTTGCCCGAGGTCACCTCGTCCGCCAGTATTTCGGCCACGCCCTCCGACAATGTCGGACCGGGAAGGATGGCATTCACTGTTATACCCGTACCTGCCATGCGCTTGGCTAGGCCACGCGATAGGGCAAGGTCGGCGGTCTTGGTCACGCCGTAGTGGATCATGTCCGCCGGGATGTTCAGGCCGGATTCCGAGGACAGGAACAGCACGCGACCCCAGCCCTTGTCCCGCATCCCGGGCAGATAGGCTCGGGACAGGCGCACGCCCGACAGCACATTGACCCGGAAGAAGCGTTCCCACTCCGCGTCCGGCGTCTCGAAGAAGTCCTGCGGGCCGAAGATGCCGGCATTGTTGACCAGGATGTCGACCGCCGGAAGCGCAGATACGATGGCATCGCATCCGGCTTCCGTTCCGACGTCTCCGGCCACACCGCGCACATTGGCATCCCCGACCTCACGCTTCAGCTTGGCCACCGCCTCCTGAGTGCGGCTCTCGTCGCGCCCGTTCAGGACGACGATCGCCCCGGCTGCCGCCAGCCCCTTCGCGACTGCGAAGCCGATCCCGGCCGTCGAACCGGTCACGAGCGCCGTCTTGCCGGAAAGGTCGATGTTCATGCGCTATCTCGGGGGATAATCTTTATCGGTCGGGGTTGTCCGTAACGTCAGCCCTGCGCGGCGAGTTGCGCCCGCACGGCGTCGGCCAGCGGTGTCGTCGGACGTCCGATCAGCTTCGAGAGTTGGTGGCCGTCATCGAACAGCGCGCCCTTCGAGGCATCGACGTCCCATGCCGCAAGTCCCTCGGCGAAGCCTTCGGGCAGGCCGACCTGCTTCAGGATCGCAGCGTAATCGGCCTGCGGCAGATCGCGGTACGGGATGTCGCGGCCGGTCTGGCGCGAGATCTCGGCGGCAAGGTCGACGAGCGTCACCGCGTCGTCACCGGCCAGCTCATAGGTCTTGCCCTCATGGCCGTCGCTGGTCAGCACGATGGCTGCGGCTTGGGCATAATCGGCACGGGTCGCGAGCGACAGGCGTCCCTCGCCAGCGCTGCCGCCGAGCGCGCCATTCTCCAGGGCTGCGGGAATCGAGCCGGTGTAGTTCTCGGTGTACCAGCCATTGCGCAGGAGGGTCGTCGGGATACCGGAGGACGCCAGCAGCGCTTCGGTCGCACGGTGCTCCTCGCCTAGGCTGATCGGCGATCGGTCGGCGTGCAGCAGGCTGGTGTAGACTATACGCTTGATGCCCGCCGTCTTGGCGGCCTCGATGACGTTGCGGTGCTGTGCCTCGCGCTGCCCGACCTCGCTCGACGAGATCAAGAGCAACGTGTCGATCCCGGCCAGTGCCGGAGCGAGCGTCTCAGGCTGCGTGTAATCGAACGCGCGTGCCTCGACACCCAGGTCGCTGGCCTTTTCGGGCGAGCGCGCCAGCGCCACGATCGGCTCGCCGGTCGACTTGCGCTTCAGGCTTTCGATGACGAGGCGGCCAAGCTGGCCCGTCGCGCCGGTGACGGCGATGGTCATGACAATTCTCCTTCAGTGACGCGGTGAGATCAGTTGAAACGGAAACCCGAGATGGCGGTCGACAGCACTTCCTCGGCATAGACCCGGGCGCCTTCGCCTTCGGCCGCGCCGGCCGCGACCATCAGGGGCAGCAGATGCTCCTCCTTGGCCGGGGGATGCGCGAACCGCGCCGAGGGCGCATCGGCCCATTGCGTAAGACGCTCGGCCCGCTGTGGGCCGTCCAGCTCCATGCTTTCGGCCAGCCACTGGTCGAACGCCTGCGAGCCGGGCGTCGAGCGCGGATCGCCATAGGCGCGCATGTTATGGAAGCTCATGCCCGAACCTAGGATCAGCACGCCCTCCTTCCGCAGCGGCGCGAGCGCGCGCCCGGCAGCGACATGGAGGGCCGGGTCCAGCCCGCGCTCGACGGACATCTCGATCAGCGGAATGTCCGCATTTGGAAAGGCGACCTTGAGGGGCACGAACACGCCGTGATCCAGGCCCCGCTCCGGGTCGACAGAGGAAGGGATCCCCGCATCCTTGAGCAGGGCCGCGGCACGGGCGGCGAGCGCGGGTGCGCCCGGTACGTCGTAGCGCAGCTGATAGGTATGGGGCGGGAAGTTGTAATAGTCGTAGATCAGCTCGGGCCGTTCGGCGCCGGTCAAGGCAAAGCCGTCCGTCTCCCAATGTCCCGAGACGACGAGGATAGCCTTGGGCTTCTCGGCAAGCGAGTTCGGCAGGCTGCGCAGGAACGCTTCCATACCGGTCCACACGCCGTGCGGATCGTCCATGAAGAAGCAGGGGCCGCCGCCGTGCGGGATGAAGTAGGTTGGCTGGACGCTCATGGTCATAGACTCCGGTGCAGGCGCCACGGAAGCCGCCTGGATCACTGTTCGATCTGTTGACCGGGATATGTGCCCACTATCGCGCAATGATAATCTGCCACGTAGAAGGATCAGCTTCAACCACGGGTAGGGAATCATGGCGGATCGGTTGACGGGTATGGACGTGTTCGTAAAGGCGATCAGGCTTGGTGGCATCTCTGCTGCCGCACGCGATCTGCACATGTCGCCGGCGATGGCGGCCAAGCACCTAGACGCCCTCGAAGCGCGGCTCGGCACCACGCTGGTCCAGCGCTCGACGCGTCGGCTGTCGCTGACCGAGGCAGGCACCGACTATTTCGAAAAGGCCGAACGTATCCTTATGGAGATCGGAGAAGCCGAGGCGGAGGCATCGTCGCGGTCGATCACCGCGCAGGGACTGCTGCGCGTCAGTGCGCCCGCCACCTTCGGCGTTCTGCACCTTGCCTCACTCATCCCTGCTTTCTCCGCACGTCATCCCGAAGTGACGATCGAACTGGGCTTCAACGATCGTTACGTCGACCTGCTGGAAGAGCGTTGGGATGTCGCCGTACGGATCGGGCGCCTCGCCAACAGTGCGCTTGTTGCCCGCAAGCTCGTGGCGATGCGCGTCGTGTTGTGTGCCGCCCCCTCTTATTTGGCGAGGCGGGGAATGCCAACCCGCCTGGCCGATCTCGGCGATCACGATTGTCTGGGCCACACCAACGCGTCGCTTGCAGGAACGACATCGTGGGCGTTCGGCAAAGACGGGACGATCAAGGTGCCGATCTCAGGATCGATGTGTTCCGACAATGGCGAGGCCTTGGTTCGCGCTGCCATCGCGGGCCAAGGGCTGGTCTATGGGCCACGCTTTATTGCGGCAGAGGCGCTTCGCGCCGGTCAGTTGAGCGAGCTTGAGCTGGACGAGCCGCCTATGATGCTGGGAGCGGCATATGCCATCACACACCCGACGCGGCGCCCCGCCGCCAAGACGCGGGCGTGGATTGACTTCTTAGCCGAAGCACTCCCCGCTCTTGGCACCGATTGGTGAGATGCCGAGCTGGCAGACGTCCCGAGTTTTCACCCGAGGACCGCGTCTGCTATCTCGAACCATCACGGTCTTCTACGATTGTAGATATCAGTGACCCAGCGAAAGCGACGCCCACAACCGCACGTGGCTGGCATCAATAACGCCGAGGCTTGGTCCCTTTCAGTTGGTGCAGCGGGGGCCGCGGGTGCGACGGACGTTAAGTGAGCGTGAACCGCATCACTGCCAACCCTCGATGACGATCTTGCCGCGTGCGGTAGTGCTCTCAAGCGCCTGGTGCGCGCGCTTGAGGTTCGCGGCGTTGATGGGGGAGAACCGTTCGGTGAGGGTGGTGCGCACCTCACCGGCATCCACGAGGCTGGCGATGGCCGACAGAATCTGACCCTGCGTTTCCATATCAGCAGTCTCGAACATGGACCGGGTGAACATGAACTCCCAGTGGGTCGACACCGACTTGCGTTTGAACGGTACGACATCGAGCGTCTTGGGGTCGTCGATGAGCGCAAAACGTCCCTGCGGGGCGATCAGCTCGGCGATCTGCTCGATATGCTCGTCGGTGTGCGTGGCCGAGAAGATGAAAGCCGGTGCGCCGATGCCCAAATCCGCCACTTGCCGAGCCAGCGGCTGGCGATGATCGATGACATGGTGCGCACCGAGCTCACCCACCCAGGCCTGCGTTTCAGGGCGCGAGGCCGTCGCAATGACGATTAGCTCGGGTACCTGGCGAGCAAGCTGGATCGCCATCGAGCCTACCCCGCCGGCACCCCCGACAATCAACAGCGCATGTGCTGCACCGGCTACAGGAGTACGCACGGACAATCGCTCGAAGAGGGCCTCCCACGCGGTGATCGCCGTCAGCGGCAACGCCGCTGCCTCTGCCCAATCGAGGCTGGCCGGCTTCTTCCCGACAATGCGCTCGTCGACCAGGTGCAGCTCGGCGTTGGTCCCATCGCGGCCGATGCTGCCCGCGTAGAACACCTCGTCGCCCGTTTCGAAGCCGCGCACTTCAGGGCCAACAGCGCGAACGACACCGGCGGCATCCCAACCCAGGACACGCCAATCACCGTGGATCAAACCCGAGCCAGCGCGCACCTTCGTGTCAACAGGGTTTACCGAGACAGCCTTGACCTCGACGAGGAGATCACGGCCGGTAGCGTTGGGATCGGGAAGTTCGATATCGACGAGAGCTTCCGTGCGATCGATCGTTCCGGGCTGCTGGTAGCCGATTGCGCGCATGATAAATCCTATTGTCAGGGGCTGTATAGCGAACTTTGTCGCGTACGGGATACGCACAAGCGACATCGCGGTTCGACATCGTCCTCAGGCTGGCGACGGCGTGATTGCCGCTGCCGTCTTCCCCGTGAGGTCGGTGATGATCGCGCCGATCAGCGTCCGTAACCAGCGGTGTGCGGGATCATGCCGATAGCGGACGTGCCAAGCCATTTCCACGGGAAAGCTGCCAAGGTCGACCGGAGCCGGCAGGATCTTCAGCCGGGGGTCGTGCATCAACCGCCTGCAAATGAGCGAGGGCAAGGTGGCGCAATAGTCGGTCACCGCCACCATCTCGGCTACCGCGAAGAAGTTTGTCACGGAGATTGCGACGTCGCGCTTCAGCTGCTGCTGCGCCAGCGCCTGGAACAGCCCGGCGCGCATCCGTCCGGGCGGCACGATGTTGACATGCTTCATCGTCTCGAACTGCTCGCGCGTCATGACATCGCCGACGCCCGGATGGTCGGCACGGACGGCGCAGGCGAGCCCTTCGTCCATCAGGTGCTGGACGACGAGGTTGTCGGGCGGATCGACGATGCGGCCCAACACGAGCGCCGTCGTGCCTGACACGACGCCTGTTTCCACAAGATCGTTCCCGTAGGGCGTCAGACGAAGCTTTATGCCGGGGGCGACCTTCTCCAGGCGCGCCACGATAGCGGGGACGAGGACGAACTCGACATAGCCGTTTGGCGCGATCGTGAAGAGCCGTTCGGCATGTAAGGGGTCGAAGGCCTGCTGACCGAGGACCGCGTCGTCGAGCTGGGCGAGTGCCTCGGCGATCAGCGGTGAGAGTTCAAGCGCGATCGGGGTCGGCTGGATGCCGTAGCGCTCGCGGACGAACAGTTGGTCCTGAAGCATCAGTCGTAGACGCGATAGGGCATTAGACAGGGCGGGCTGTGTCATGCCCATTCGCTCGGCGGCCCGCGTGACGCTGCGCTCCTCCATCAACGCGACGAAGATCGGCAGCAGGTTCAGATCGTAGCGCATGCAGTCATCCTGTCAGACGTATATCTGACATCAAAAAGATAAACTTCTAGAATATATCAACGAGGCCCATTTCCCATCCATCGGCGACGGGCGCCGCGAACATGGAGGTTCAGATGAGCAAGGGTCAGGTTCTCGTTCTTGGATCGAACGCGACACAGCTCGGTCTGCGTAGCGGCAGTACCGCAACGGTCGGTCAGTATCTCAACGAGACGGCAGTCCCCGCGCTAGCACTGCTCGACGCCGGCTATGATATTGTTCTCGCTACGCCCAATGGGACCAAGCCGCACATCGACGCCGGCTCCGACACGAAGGACCACTTTGGCGGTGATGAGGCGGCATACCAGCGCGCCAAGGACTTCTTCGCCAGCCACCCGGCCATGAACGACGTCCGCACGCTGAAATCGGTTGTCGACGAGGGTCTGGATGGCTTCGTTGGCGTGTTCGTGCCGGGAGGTCACGCGCCCATCGTCGATCTGATGCAGGACCGCGATGCGGGCACGATCCTCCGTCACTTCCACGCGGCGGCCAAGCCGACCGCGCTCCTCTGCCACGGACCGGTGGTCGTTGTTTCCACGCTCGACGATGCTCCGGCCTTCCGCAAGGCGCTGGAGGAAGGCGATGACGCCGGGGCGGCCGATCTGGCGCGAGACTGGATCTACTCAGGCTACCGCATGACCGTCTTCTCGGCGAGCGAGGAGAAGATCGCTGAGGAGCAAGTGCTGAAGGGCGAGCTCTTCTTCGACATGGAAAAGGCGCTGCGGTCGGCCGGTGGCGACGTCTCTGTCACCGACAAGAACTTCGCTTCGAATGTCGTCGTGGACCGGGAACTGATCACGGGTCAGAATCCGGCGTCGGACCAAGCCATGGCCGACGCTTTGATCGAAGCCCTCGATCGCGCCGCTGCGTGAGTACCAGGATGACGGGCGGGGCGCTCAGGATGCGCCCCGCTTCGGATATAACCAGGACAGGATATGGTGCCATGACCGCCAACGTGAAGATCGTCGCCGTCCTCACCGCCCGTGCGGATACCGTCGACCGCCTGCGCGCTCTGCTCGACGCCATGCTAAAGCCAAGCCGTGCCGAACCGGGCAATTTGCGCTACGATCTCTGGCAGGACCAGAGCGATCCGAACCGCTTCGTCCTCGACGAGCTGTACGCGGACGCGGATGCGGTTACCGCCCACCGCGCGACGCCCCACTTCCAAAACTACCTCTCTCAGATCGGCGATCTGGCCGAGCGCGCCGCGTTTGTCCTCAACCCCGTCTCCGCGACCTAAGGGTGCTGCCATGGGCAAGCTTAAAGAATGGGTGGGGTCGGCGCTGCTGGCACAACCGTTCTACATAGAGGAGCTGCGGATGATCGGCCTGTTGGCACCTGCGCTTCGCGCGGGCCTTATCGGCCTCGTTCATCCACGCGGCTACCGCTGGCGCGGGGCCGCGACCCAGCGAAAAATCAACATCTGAAGTGAAGGAAACACAGTCATGACCAAAGGTATCGAAGGCAAGGTTGTTCTCATCACCGGCGGGAGCACCGGCATCGGCGCCGAGACCGCGCGTCTTCTCGCCGAACGCGGTGCGAAGGTCGCCATCGCCGCACGGCGCAAGGACAAGCTCGACGAGGTCGTCGCGCAGATCGCCGAGAACGGCGGAACGGCACGCGCCTATGCGCTCGACGTCACCGACAAGTCGGCGGTCCAGTCCGTCGTCGCCGCGATCGTCGCCGACTTCGGCCGTCTCGACGTACTGATCAACAACGCCGGTCTGATGCCGATCCGTCCGATGGCCGAGGTCAACACCGACGAGTGGGACCAGATGATCGACGTCAATTTGAAGGGCACGCTCTACGGCATCGCCGCGGCTCTTCCCGGCTTCCTGGAGCAGGGCAGCGGCCACATCATCAACCTGAGTTCGGTCGCCGGCATCAAGGTCTTCGCCCCGGGCGGCACGGTCTATTCCGGCACCAAGTTCGCCGTCAGCGCGATCAGCGAAGGTCTTCGCCAGGAGGTGGGCGAGAAGGTCCGCGTCACGTCGATCGAGCCCGGAGCCGTCGAAAGCGACCTGAAGTTCACGACGTCGGGTACGGCTGCCGAGACGGTACTGGACTTCTACAAGCAGGCCATCCCGGCGGCATCGGTGGCGCGTGCTATCGCGTTCGCTGTCGAACAACCTGATGACGTGGACGTCAACGCGATCGTCATCCGGCCGACCGCACAGCAGTTCTGATTTCGACGAGGAGGCGGGGCCGCGTGTGCTCCGCCTCATGGGGAACGTACCGGCCCGCTCTTCCGTTACTTTGCCGAATAATGACTGTCGGTTTCACTTGAGGAGTCATTTATGCCCAAACTTGCCCTGTATGTACCACTGAAGGCCAAGCCCGGAAAAGAGCGTGATGTCGCCAATTTCCTGACCTCGGCATTGCCGCTCGTTCAAGCTGAGGCGGGCACTCTGACCTGGTACGCGATCGAGGAAGGTCCCGGTGCGTACGCGATCTTCGATACGTTCGACACAGAGGACGATCGGCAGGCCCACCTTGACGGCAAGGTTGCCGCCGCACTGATGGACAAGGCAGAAGAACTGTTTTCTGAACCGCCGCAAATTCACAAGTTCACCCTGCTGACCGCGAAATAGCGGAGCGGTCGGCACCCTAAGCTGCCGTTTGACTGCAGGGTAAGGTTCGTGTTCCCATCCGGAATGGGTGGCCCGGCCGTATCGGGAAATGAATAAATGAATATGACAGGTCATCCGGGCGGTCGGGTATCAGTGTTGCGATCGCCACGGCAAGGAGCGCAGCAATTACACGATGAACTGCCTCGTCAAAAGTACGAGCACGGCTGGGCCAATCCTGCCCAAATCATCTCGCACCGACTGCCGCTTCATGCCGGTGAACACCACGAAGGCGTTGCGCGGTACATCGACGTCAATATTTTTGAGGTAATTCTGGCGCGCGCCGCGAACCCTTTACGCAAGCGGGCTGCCCCGTATGCTCATGATCGGTGGCCGGCGTCGTCGCGAAGATATCCTTGCTCTTCAATTCAGTCTTCCTGCCCTATCCGCACGTGCCGCCCAAGGTTCATCACAGTCGGGTAACAGATGAATGCTTTTTCGACTCAATACATCCAAAGGTCAGGCTGGCCCGGTATTCGGCACTGACCTGCTCCCCGGAAATCATGCCATTGGTAAGTTAGCTCGTCAGATGGAGACGAGCGATGCGGCGAGGCCGTTTTACCGAGGATCAGATCATAGGCGTGCTGCGTGAGCACGAGGCTGGCGTGAAGACCGCCGAGCTGTGCCGGAAGCACGGCATCAGCGATGCGACGTTCTACAACTGGAAGTCGAAGTACGGCGGGATGACCGTGTCGGAAGCGGCGCGGTTGCGAACGCTGGAGGACGAGAATCGGCGGCTGAAGAAGCTACTTGCGGAGTCGATGCTGGACGTGTCGGCGCTGAAGGATCTGTTGGAAAAAACTGACCCGGTCTGTGGATCGCTACGCTGCGGTGGAGAAGCTGATAGCCGATCACGGCTTCTCCGAGCGTCGCGCCTGCAGGCTGATCGGGGTCAATCGGTCGGCGTGGCAATATGAACCGCTTCGCGGGAAAGACGATGCTGTCCGCGAGCGGATGCGCGAGATCGCGAACGAGCGCCGTCGGTTCGGCTACCGACGGCTGGCGATCCTGCCGCGGCGTGAGGGCAAGTGCATAAACCTGAAGAAGGTGTACCGGCTGTACCGCGAGGAGCGGCTGACGGTGCGCAAGCGTGGCGGGCGCAAGCGCGCGCTGGGCACGCGGGCGCCGATGGCGATCCCGCAGGAACCCAACCACCGCTGGTCGCTCGACTTCGTGTCGGATGCACTGGCCTGCGGCCGGCGGTTCCGTATGCTGAACGTCATCGACGACTACAGCCGGGAGTGCCTGGCGTGCATCGTGGATACCTCGCTGTCAGGTCGGCGCGTCGTCCGCGAGCTGAACGCCATCGCCGAACGTCGCGGGCTGCCGTGCATGGTGGTCAGCGATAATGGGACCGAGCTGACCAGTCACGCCGTCCTTGCCTGGTGCCGGGACACCGGGGTCGAGTGGCATTACATCGCGCCCGGCAAGCCGCAGCAGAACGGCTTTGTGGAGTCGTTCAATGGTCGCTTGCGCGACGAGTGCCTGAACGAGCACCTGTTCCCCTCGCTGCCTGCGGCGAGACGGATCATCGAGGCATGGCGGACGGACTACAACACCGTGCGTCCGCACAGCAGCCTTGGCGGGTTGGCACCCGCCGAGTTTACGAACCGCCTCCGCCGAGGGCTTATGGACACCGAAGCTAAGTTATCAGCGGCCTGAAAACGGGGAGCAGGTCAGGGCCAGCGAGGTGAACAGCGTCTCGTTGAGACATTCGTCGCGCAGGCGACCGTTCAAGCTCTCCACGAAGGCGTTCTGGGTCGGCTTGCCTGGTGCGATATAGTGCCACTCGACCTGCCGTTCCTGCGACCAACGCAGGATGGCGGCCGAGGTGAGCTCGGTGCCATTGTCGCTGACAATCAGGAGCGGCTTGCCGCGCTCACCCAGCAGCGCCGTCAACTCGCGTGCAACACGGGCGCCGGACAGTGAGGTGAACGCGATCTGCTGCTCGCTGAACCTCGACTTCTTCATCGACAAATTCCCTCGTCCGGCACCTGCCAAACCTAACCGGAAATTTCTCACAATGAATGGACCAATCCGAAGGGCTCAGGTCATGCGGTTTAATCCGATTCTAACGTAAAAACGGCCAAGAAAGATGGCTCTGGCGTTCTTCCAGGCATCGTGTTCGCGATAGCTGGCTGCGGGACATAAAACTGGGCCGCCGCGACTCCGTCGATCGCATTCAGCGCCTAAGGCCGATGCCGGAAAGGTATCAAGGCCAACCAAATCGGCATTTTTCACGATCAACTTATTTTCCTAGCCTCACATAGCTGAGGAGAGGAACGGGGCGATGACACGCGTTACCATCAACGCCATCGAGACAATCATTCTAGATGTGCCGACGATCCGGCCACACGTGCTGTCTGTTGCAACGATGCAGTCACAGACGATCGTAATCGTCCGACTGCTCTGTTCCGATGGAATCGTTGGCTTTGGCGAGGGAACAACGATTGGCGGCCTCAGCTACGGAGCTGAAAGCCCTGAGAGCATCAAGTTGACGATCGATCGCTACGTCGCGCCGGTGCTGATTGGCAGCGACGCGCGTCCTGCGTCGGCGATGGCGATGCTGCGTCGTCATATCGTGGCGAACCATTTCGCCAAGAACGCGATCGAAACCGCTTTGCTCGATGCGCAGGGAAAGCGTCTCGGCGTGCCCGTCAGTGAACTATTGGGCGGGCGACTGCACGATCGGCTGCCCGTGCTGTGGACGCTGGCAAGCGGCGATACGGATCGTGACATCGCAGAGGCGGAGGATATGCTGGCGCGGGATCGACACCATGCCTTCAAGCTCAAGATCGGCAAACGCCCATTCGAGCAAGATGTCGCGCATGTCGCCAAGATCAAACGGGCGCTGGGCGATCGCGCCAGCGTGCGGGTCGACGTCAATCAGGCATGGAGTGAAGCGACGGCAAAGCGCGCGCTTCCGATGCTTGCTGATGCAGGGGTCGACCTGGTCGAGCAGCCGATCCCCGCGACCCAGAATTTAGGCATGGCCCGGCTGACCCAGATGGGCTGCGTCGCTGTCATGGCGGATGAGGCGCTGCACGGACCGGAAAGCGGCTATTCGCTCGCCTGCGGACATGCCGCAGACGTCTTCGCCATCAAGATTGCACAGGCGGGTGGACTGTCAGCGGCTAAGAAGCTGGCCGGCATCGCGGAGGCTGCTGGAATTGCGCTCTACGGCGGCACCATGTTGGAGGGCGGCATCGGAACAATCGCTTCCGCCCACGTGTTTTCCACCGTTGGCGAGCTCGAATACGGCACCGAGCTGTTCGGTCCGCTGCTCCTGACCGAGGAACTGCTCGCCGAACCTTTACGATACGAAGCGGGCTCGCTCGTGCTGCCGACCGCGTCAGGTCTCGGTATTGAGCCGCGAGCGGAGGCAATCGCCGCGCTGCGTCGTGATCGGCCGTTACGTACCACGGTAGTGATGCCACTTCAGGCGGTGGGTTGAGACGATGTTATTCCACGTAACTATGGACGTGCGCATCCCGCACGATGCCGATGCCGGGATGATCGAGGCTCTCAAAGCCGAGGAGAAGGCGCGCGCACAGGATCTCCAGCGACAAGGCATATGGCGTCATCTTTGGCGCGTCGCTGGGCGCTACAGCAACGTCAGCATCTTCGACGTGCCCGGCAATGTAGAACTTCACGATCTGCTCAGCACGCTACCGCTGTTTCCGTACATGGAAGTGAAGGTCACCGCTTTGTGCAAGCATCCATCGTCGATCCATGACGACGATCGCTGACCAATCATTAAATAAGACGCCAAGGAGAGGAACGATGAACGAGAATTTCGTGCAGACACCGGAGGTACAGAACCTCCTCGATCGCGCCAGCGGCGGAACCGTCGAAGGCGGTGATCCGCGCATCAAGGCGATCACGCGCGATCTCGTCGAGGCGGTGATGATTGCCATCGCCAAGTACGACATCACGGAGAGTGAGTTCTGGTCGGCGATCAAGTTCTTCCAGGACGGCGTGGGTGAATTCGGGCTCATCGTTCCAGGGCTCGGCCTCGAGCACTTCATGGACATCTACATGGACGCCAAGGATAAGGAGGCCGGCCAGAGCGGTGGCACGCCACGGACCATCGAGGGGCCGCTTTATGTCGAGGGTGCGCCGCTCGTCGAAGGCGACGTGAATCTCAGCGATGACCCGGACGAAACCGATACCCTCTACATGACCGGTGAAATCAAGGGGCCGAAGGGCGAGACGCCTGATGGCGCAATCCTCCACGTCTGGCACGCCAACTCGCACGGCTTCTACTCGCACTTCGATCCCACCGGAGCTCAGACGCCGTTCAACAATCGCCGTCGGATCAAAATCGGACCGGACGGCCGCTATTCCTTCCACTCGAAGATGCCGAACGGCTATTCGGTTCCGCCCGATGGCACGACGGATCGGCTACTGAAGTCGATCGGCCGCCACGGCAATCGTCCGGCGCACGTCCACTTCTTCGTCGAAGCACCCGGATACCGTGCACTGACGACGCAGATCAACTTTGGCGACGATCCCTTCGCCAATGATGACTTCGCCTTCGCTACGCGGGAAGGGCTGCTGCCTGTGCCGCAACGCCAGGGAGACAGTGCTTACGTCGCGTTCGATTTCGAGCTTCAGCATTCCGCCTCCCGCGAGGACGGCGTTTTCTCCGCCCGCACTCGTGCGGCAGCCTGAGACCGGAGCGGCGGTCAGATGAACAAGGTGTACGACACGCCAGCCGCCGCGCTGGATGGACTACTCTTCAATGGCATGACGATCATGTCGGGCGGGTTTGGGCTCTCGGGTAATCCCGAGAGCCTTATACCGGAGATACGCGCCAGCGGCGTTCGCGATCTCATCGTCGTCTCCAACAACGCCGGCGCCGATGGCTTCGGATTGTGGATGCTGCTGGAGACGCGGCAGATCGGCAAGATGATCTCGAGCTACGTCGGCGAGAACAAGCTGTTCGAGCAGCAGTATCTCTCGGGCGAGCTGGTGCTGGAGCTGACGCCGCAGGGTACGCTTGCCGAGCGGATACGCGCGGGCGGAGCGGGTATCCCGGCTTTTTTCACGAAGACCGGGGTGGGCACCGTCGTTGCAGAAGGTAAACCCGTCGAAAGCTTCGACGGCGAGGAATATGTCCGCGAAACTTGGCTGCGCGCGGATCTGTCGATCGTGAAGGCCTGGCGTGCCGACACGGCCGGAAACCTCATGTTCCGCAAGACGGCGCGCAACTTCAATCCGGTGATGGCCACCGCAGGCAGGGTTACCGTGGCGGAGGTCGAAGAGATCGTGCCGCCGGGCACCTTTGACGCGGACTGTATTCACACACCCGGCATCTACGTGGACCGGATCGTGAAGAGCACCATCAACGAGAAGCGGATCGAGAAGCTGACCATTCGCGAGCGGGAGGCCGTCTGATGCCGTGGAGTCGTGACGAAATGGCCGCGCGGGCCGCGCTTGAATTGCGCGACGGATACTATGTCAATCTCGGTATTGGTATTCCGACACTGGTCGCCAACCATATCCCGCATGGCATCGACGTGACGCTGCAATCGGAGAACGGCATGTTGGGCATGGGACCGTTTCCCTTCGCAGGTGAAGCCGATCCTGACCTCATCAACGCGGGCAAGCAAACGATCACTGCGCTACCGACCTCATCGTTCTTCTCTTCCGCTGACAGTTTCGCAATGATCCGCGGCGGCCACATCGATCTGACGGTACTTGGAGCAATGGAAGTCAGCGAGGGAGGCGACATCGCCAACTGGACCATCCCCGGCAAGATGGTGAAGGGGATGGGCGGTGCGATGGATCTCGTCGCCGGCGTCAAGCGCGTAGTTGTCGTGATGGACCACGCGAACAAGGCCGGCGAGCCGAAGATCTTGCCGACGTGTAGTCTGCCGCTGACTGGCAAGGCGTGCGTCGATCTGATCGTCACCGACCTTGGTGTGATCGCCTGTGACAAGCCCGGACTGCGCCTTGTCGAACTGGCGCCTGGGGTCACAATAGAGGAGATTGGCGCGAAGACCGGTGCTGCGCTTGACGTGTCGGCAGCGCAGGCGCGCGCCGCATGACCGAAGCGTTCGTATGCGACGCCGTGCGCACGCCGATCGGGCGTCTGAACGGCAGCCTTTCGACCATTCGCGCCGACGATCTGGCGGCCATCCCGCTTGCGGCTTTGGCGGCGCGCAATCCTTCGATCGACTGGGCGCAAGGCGACGATGTTATCCTCGGTTGCGCCAACCAGGCGGGCGAGGATAATCGCAACGTCGCGCGAATGGCGCTGCTGTTGGCCGGACTGCCGGATGCTCTACCCGGAGCGACGGTCAACCGGCTTTGCGGATCCGGGCTGAACGCAGTCGGCATTGCCGCGCAGGCGATCAGGTCGGGGGACGCCGAACTGATCGTCGCCGGTGGCGTCGAGAGCATGACGCGGGCTCCCTATGTTCTGGGCAAAGCGGCAGAGGCGTTCGATCGCGGGCAGCGTATCGAAGACACCACGATGGGCTGGCGTTTCGTCAATCCGGCGATGCGCGAGGCTTATGGTGTCGACACGATGCCGCAGACCGCCGAAAATGTAGCGGCGCAGTGGCAGGTTACGCGCGAACAGCAGGACGCATTCGCGCTTGCCAGCCAGCACAAGGCGGCAGCAGCCCAGGCCAACGGCCGCTTGGCAGCAGAAATCGTGCCGGTCACGATCCCGCGTCGTGGAACTGAGCCGATCGTTTTCTCCGCCGACGAACATCCGCGCGCGAGTAATCTCGAGGGGTTGGCCAAGCTGAGGCCGGTCGTTCGAGCCGACGGGACGGTGACCGCAGGGAATGCCTCAGGTCTGAATGATGGCGCCGCAGCGATGCTCATCAGTTCGAAGGCCGCCGCAAAGCGACACGGCCTCACGCCGCGCGCGCGCATTCTCGCAATGGCCTCGGCAGGTGTTGCGCCGCGGATCATGGGCGTCGGGCCGATCGAAGCGGCGAACAAGCTGCTCGCGCGCACCGGATTGTCGATGGCCGATCTCGACGTGATCGAACTGAACGAGGCTTTTGCGGCCCAAGCCATCGCCGTGCTTCGCGATCTCGGCGTCGCGTCCGACGATCCGCGCGTAAACCCGAATGGCGGCGCGATCGCTTTGGGTCATCCCCTCGGCATGTCGGGTGCCCGGATCGTGATGACAGCGGTCGAGGAATTGCACCGCACGAGAGGCCGCTATGCTCTGGCCTTCATGTGTATCGGCGTGGGGCAGGGTATCGGCCTTTTGCTGGAACGCGTGTGATGGAGCGCATGAGCCTGGGTGACGGCTGCACGCTCGCCTATCGTCTTGAGGGGGCGGTGGATGCTCCCGTCCTCGTTCTGTCCAACTCACTTGGCACCGACATGGGTATGTGGGCGCCCCAGCTTGATGCCCTCAGGACGAAGTTTCTCGTGTTGCGCTATGACCAACGCGGGCATGGTGCGTCCGATGCGCCGAGCGGTGGCTACAGCATCGACCGGCTCGGTCGTGACGTGGTGGAACTGACTGAAGCGCTCGGCATCCAGCAGTTCCACTTCTGCGGCCTCTCGCTCGGGGGCATGGTCGGTCAATGGCTCGGCGTGCGTGAGAGCACACGGTTGGACCGATTGATCCTGGCAAATACCACTGCTTACATGGGACCACCCAGCGGGTGGGATGCCCGGATCGAAGCAGTGCTTAAGGGTGGCATGGCACCGCTCGCCGATGCCTCGATCATGCGCTGGTTCACCCCTGACTTTGTCGCCTCGTCGCCTGAGGCGATCTCGCCGATTGTCACTATGCTGCGGCAGACAAGTCCTGTCGGCTATGCTGGATGCTGCGCTGCGATCCGCGACATGGATCAGCGGCGGACAGCGGCACTGGTAGAAGTACCGACGCTCGTCATTGGCGGCAGCGCGGATCCGGCAACTCCTCCTGAACATGCGCGTGCGCTGGCTACGACGATTTCAGGCGCAGCCTTGCGCATGGTCGATGCGGCTCATCTCTCGAATGTCGAGCAGCCGAGTGAATTCACGGCCGCGGTGCTCGATCACCTCACAGGCTGATTATCGGGCGCGCCGATCACGGACGAGCGCACAGAAGCTGGCGACCACGGGTGAACGGTTGTCGCGACGATACGCAAGGCTGAGCTGTGTCTGCGGTGCGTCGCCGAGGAATGGCCTATAGGCTACGCCGGTTAGCTGCGCCTCGGAGGCTGACTCGGGCACGATGGACACCCCCGCGCCAACCGACACGAGCGACAGTGCGGTCTGGATCTCAAGTGTCTCCTGCGCGATCGTCGGGGTGAATCCTTCGCGGCGACACAGCTCGAGAATGTGATCGGCAAAACTCGGACGCGGGTGTCGGGGATATATCACGAAAGGGCGCTGGGAGAGATCGCTCAATGCAATGTGGTTCTGCTGGGCGAGCATATCTTCCTCCGGTAGTGCGACTGCAAGCGGCTCGCGCTGCACGACCTCGCTGACGATTTCCGGATCACCAATCCCAGGTCTCGCGAAGGCAACGTCGATCGAGCGATTGATCAAAGCGATCCTCAGTTCCGCAGTATTCAAAGCGTGCAGCACCAGCTCCACGTCAGGATGCGCGGCGCGATAGCGGTTAAAGACACCCGGCAGGATGGAGTAGGTTGCTGAGCTGACGAAACCCACCTGAATAACGCCGACCGTTCCTTCCGACGCACGTTTTGCGACGCGCGCAGCATCAGCGACGCGCGCGAGAATGTCGCGCGCGCGTGGCAGCAACGCGTCGCCGGCGGCAGTCATCTCGATCGCGCTGCGGGTGCGGTCGAACAGCAAGGCACCTATTCCCGCTTCCAGATTCGCTATCTGGCGACTGAGCGCGGGCTGGGCGATGTGGAGACGTTCGGCGGCACGGCCGAAGTGCAACTCCTCCGCCACGGCAAGGAAGTAACGCAAGCGGCGCACGTCGATCCCCGGTGTGGTCGCGGCAAGCGGTTCGGTCGACGTCAGGTTGCGGGCCATACCTTTTATGTGCGTGACTCGTGCGGCGTGGGCAATACCGTTTCGGCATCAGGATGTGCCTATATTATATTTGCGGGTCATCGCTCGGTGGGACACTCTCCTGCGATCAAAGAGCCCCTCTAGGGGCCTGTTCGAGGAAGAGGTGTCATGTTGGAAGTGCAACACGCTCCGTCACAATCCGGTCGTCGCGTCAAATTGCAGGCGGTGGTTACCGGCGTGACCGACCGCGGCATCGTCCAGTTCGATTTCGTCTACGGCGATCCTGACCTAAGCGTCGAGCTGGTGCTACCCGTCGCCGCTTTCCGTGAATTTTGCGGTGAGAACCGCTGCCTTGTCACCGCCGCTGACCCCGCAGAGAGCGCTGCCGTGCTGCGCCTTGTTGCGGGTTCACCGGCTCCCGTCCGTACCGTCGGAGCGCTTGCATGAACATCGATATCCAGGCCGAAGCGATCACGCCGCGCCGGCAAACCTTTTCGCACATCGCGCGTCGTTTCGGGGTCGACAAACCCGCCTCACGCTATGAGGAAGCGACATTCGACGTTCAGCCGGTGACAAATTTTCATTATCGGCCGACTTGGGATCCCGAACGCGAGCTTTTCGATCCGCGCCGCACCGCAGTCGAAATGGCGGATTGGTATTCCTTCCGCGATCCACGCCAATTCTATTATGCGACCTACAACATCAATCGTGCGGCGATGCAGCAGTCATTCGACGATGCTGTCGGTTTCGTCGATAAGCGCGACTTGATCGGGAACGTCGACGCGGACTGGCTCAAGGTCTTTGCTGGCTATCTCCTGCCGTTGCGCCATGTCGAATGGGCGGCAAACATGAACTGCCAGCTGATCGCCGACTGGGGCTATGGCACGCAGATCACGTCGGCGGCGTCATTTTGCGGCACCGATCGACTCGGGATCGCGCAGATCATCTCGCGTATCGGCCTGGTGGTCGGTGCCAACACCGACGAGGCGCTCGTCGCAGCCAAGGCGGAGTGGATGGAGGCGCCGGAATGGCAGCCGATGCGTCGGCTCGCTGAAGACCTTCTCGTGGTTCGCGACTGGTTTGAGGTTTTCGTTGCCCAGCTCGTCGTCCTTGATGGTTATGTGTACCCACTGGTGACGCAGGCTTTCGACCGCGCCGGGGCCGCGCATAACGGTGCACCCCTATCAATGATGACCGGCTTTCTTGCCGACTGGTATGCCGACAACAGCCGGTGGACCGATGCCGTCATCAAGACGGCGGCAGCGGAGTCCGGGGGCAATCGAAAGGTACTCAAAGACTGGTTCGACCGCTGGACCCGCCGAGCCGAAGAGGCGGTGCGGCCAATCGCAGACAGGGTGCTCGGCGATCGCGGGTTGCTTGCGGTTGCGGAAGCTGCGGCCGATCTGCGTAAGCGGATGATCGGCCTCGGCGCGCTGGGCGAGAAGGAACTGGCCGCGTGACCCAGCAGCAGCCCGTATCGATCACCTTGCAGAACTCGCAAGAGGGGGCTGCGATCGCTGACGCGATCATGGCCGACAACCCCGGTGCCCAACGCCGATCCATGCACGCGATGACCAAAATCGACTGTCCGGGTCGGCTCGAGATCCGCGCCAACAGCGTGTCAGAGCGGCTCGGCCGAGACTGGGACCCGCAGGAAATCCATATGTCCGTCATCTCGTTGTCCGGCACGGTCGACGAGGATGATGATTACTTTGCAGTTTATTGGAGGCAGTGATGACAGCCCGCAAACTGAATCTGAAGCAGAAGTACGGTCATTTCACCCGTGGCCTGGACTGGGAACCGAGCTACCAGAACAAGGACGACATCTTCCCCTTCGCGAAATACGAAGGGATCAAGGTGCATGACTGGGACGCTTGGGAAGACCCTTTCAAGCTGACCATGGACGCCTATTGGAAGTTCCAAGCGGAAAAGGAGCGCAAGCTCTACGCCGTGATTGATTCGATGGCGCAGAATAACGGTCAGCTCGGCATCACCGATGCGCGCTACCTCAATGCGGTGAAGCTCTTCATCCAGGCCGTGACGCCGCTGGAGTACCAAGCGCACCGACACTTCGCGCATCTGGCGCGTCATCTACCGGGGGCGGGTCTCCGCGTCGCCGCGCAGATGCAGTCGATCGACGAGCTGCGTCACTGCCAGACGCAGATTCATACGATTAGCCACTACAACAAGTTTTTCGACGGCATGCATGACTTCACCCACATGCACGACCGCCTATGGTATCTGTCGGTGCCGAAATCGTTCTTCGACGATGCGAGCACGGCAGGACCATTCGAGTTCCTGACCTCGATCAGCTTCGCCTTTGAATATGTGCTGACCAATCTCCTGTTCGTGCCGTTCATGTCGGGCGCCGCCTATAATGGCGACATGGCGACGGTCACGTTCGGCTTCTCGGCGCAGTCGGATGAGAGTCGGCACATGACGCTGGGGCTGGAGGCGGTGCGCTTCCTGCTGGAGCAGGACGAGGCCAATGTACCGATCGTTCAGGGCTGGATCGACAAGTGGTTCTGGCGCGGATACCGTCTCCTGACGCTCGTCGGCATGATGATGGATTACATGCTGCCCAAGAAGGTCATGTCTTGGGCAGAGGCTTGGGAAACCTATTACGAGCAGGCAGGTGGCGCACTGTTCGCCGATCTCGCTCGCTACGGTATCCGCGAACCCAAGTATGCGGAAATCGCCAAGAAGGAAAAGGGCCACATCTCGCATCAGGCGTGGACCATCTTCTACAACTATACCCATGCGGCCGCAGTCCATACTTGGGACGTCGACGACCAGCATCTGGCATGGCTGCGTGAGAAGTATCCTGAAACGTTCGAACAGTTCTACGAACAGCGCTATCTCAAGTGGCGTGATCAGGCCAATCAGGGCAAGCGCTTCTACAACAACGGCCTGCCGCAGCTCTGTCAGGTGTGTCAAGTCCCGATGGCATTCACTGAAGTGGATGATCCGACCACGATCAGCTTTCGTGTCTCCGAGTTCGGTGGTGACAAGTATCATACTTGTTCGGACGGCTGTAAGGACATATTCGATCACGAGCCGGAAAAGTTCTCGCAAGCATGGCTCCCGGTGCATCAGATCTTCCAGGGCAATTGCGGCGGCGCGACCGTTCCTGAGGTGTTGGACTGGTACCACATCAACAAGGGCGCCGATAACATGGATTATGCCAGTTCGCCCGAAGAGGCCCAGTGGGAAAAGTGGATGGAAGGGCGTCGCCCTGCGCCACCTTTTGCAGCCGCAGCAGAATAAGGAAGGGACATCAAATGCCCACAGCCGCTCTCCATTCCGGCTACTCGGGACCGACCCGTGATCGCGTGGAAAACTTTCACGGTGCGCAGCTCGTATTCGTACATTGGGAAGGCCATAACAACTTCTGTTCGGCCATCACCCTTCCGCTGCCGCGCGACGTACCGTTCGGAGCACTGACGGCCGAGATCCTCCCGTCACTCTATTCCATCGATCCGGACTGGGCGTCCGTGGATCTCGGCCGGGCACGTTGGATGCTCGACGGGGAGAACTGGTCGCCATCGCCCGAAAAGAGCCTCGGTGAGCTGGGGGTCGGCCATAAGTCGCTGATCCGATTCTGGACTCAAGAGGGCGGCAACGCCTAACGCCATGGCAACGCTGACGATCGAACCCACTGGCGACACTGTAGAGGTGGCGGAGGGCCAGACCTTGCTCGACGCCTGCCTTCGTGCCGGCCTCTATCTGCCGCACGCCTGCGGCCACGGCCTGTGCGGCACCTGCAAGGTGTCCGTATTGGAGGGGGAGGTAGCTCACGGTGCCGCCAGTTCGTTCGCGCTGATGGATTTCGAACGTGACGAGGGCGCAACGCTCGCCTGTGTCGCGACGATACAAGGCGACGTGACGATCGAGGCGGACATCGACGACGATCCCGATGCACGGCGCATCGCGGTCGCGGATCATGTCGGCACGGTCAGCAAGCTCGAAATGCTGACACCCGATATCTTGGGCGTGTGGCTGGATGTTGCGGGCGAGGGCGTGTTCTTTCAAGCCGGCCAGTATGTCAACTTGTCGATCGACGGCATCGAGGGGACAAGGGCTTTCTCGATCGCGAGCAGCCCGGCCGAGGCTAACATCGTCGAGCTGCACGTTCGCCTCGTGCCTGGTGGAAAGGCGACGACGCATCTGCACGAGCACCTGAAGGTCGGCGATCAGATCCGCTTCGCGGGTCCGTTCGGCCGTTTTTTTGTCCGCCGCTCGGCAAACAAGCCGCTGATCTTCCTCGCCGGTGGCTCTGGATTATCCAGTCCCAAGAGCATGATACTTGAGTTGATCGGGCAAGGCTACGATCGGCCGATTACCTTGATACACGGGGCGCGTCGCCCGCACGATCTCCACTACGCCGATTTCTTCCGCAAACTCGCCGAAGAGAATCCCACGTTCCGCTATGTGCCTGTGCTGTCGCAAGCAGAGCCTGAGGATGCTTGGGAAGGCGAGATCGGATATGTTCACGAAGCCGCTGAGCGTCTGTTCGCTGGCCGGTTCACTGGCCATCAAGCATATCTTTGCGGTCCACCGCCGATGATCGAGGCGGGGATCGGCGCGTTGATGAAGGGGCGCCTGTTCGAGCGCGACATCTTCGTCGAGAAGTTCGTTACCGCGGCCGATGCCGAGAAATCAGTACGATCTCCGTTCTTCAAGAAGCTCTGAGTAAAACAACAACCGGAACGCGAGCCGGCGGCTGATGCCGCTGATTGGAAACTTGCGTCCGAAGCAAAGGGGGGAATGTCGTGAAAAACCATCTTCTTGGCGCAGCCGCGATCGTGACTGCTACAGCCGCAACGCCGGCGCTGGCGTCAGAAGGCGGCCGCACCGCCTATCCAAACGGCGCTGAGGCGCTCACTATCGCTGCGCTTCCGCCACCCGGAACGTACCTCCTCAATTACGGCTATTACTACACTGCAGATCGCCTGAACGATGACAACGGCAACAGCGCGGGGCCGCCGGACTTCTCTGTCAATATCGTCGGCGACATTCCGCGCTTTGTCCACGTCACCAATTTGAAGGTGCTTGGCGCATCGGTCGCGATGCAGGCGTTCGTGCCGATCATCAACGTCAACGTCCACGCCGGAGGTGCGCGGCAGAACAAGTTCGGCATCGGCGATATCATCGTCAATCCGCTCGTGCTCGGCTGGCAACGCAAGAATACCTTCTTTGTCGCAACGATGGACACGTTCGTACCCACCGGCAGCTACAAGCGCACCAATCTCGCTAATCTCGGTAACAACTACTGGACATTCCAACCGGTGCTCGCGGTGACCCACTTCAATCCCAAGGGTCCTGGCCCCGAAGTGTCGCTGAAGCTAATGTACGACTTCAACACGAAGAACCGGGATACCAACTACCGCTCCGGCGAAGCCGCACACGTCGACTTCGCTGCGGCGTATAATTTCAATCCCCTTACGATGGGCATCACCGGTTATTATTTGAAGCAGACGACGGACGACAAGGTGAACGGCGCGCGTGTCGGCGTTAACGGCAACAAGGGGGAGGTGTTCGCGCTTGGACCGCTCGTCCGTTATCAGGCGGGCAAGGTGCCGATCGCCTTTCAGTGGCAGCATGAATTGTCGGCAACCAACCGTACACAAGGTGACAGTTTCTGGTTGAAAGCGGCGTTCCGTTTCTGATTGACGCGACTCATCGCGCATTGGTTCGTCGGGTTGCGCCTCTACCGTTGCTGGCCGCCGAAGCTGCAGATTTGACATTAGGATAGCGCAGCGTCGCGGGGGGTATGAACCGCCCTGGGTTCGTCGGAGGCTACAACTGCTGAGAAGGTGGAGCCTATATGAGCAAGACGACGAACAAGTGCGCGCCTGAGGTCTGCGAGCGAGCGATACGGATGGTGCTGGATCACGAGCGCGATCACCCATGGCGATGGGCGGCGGTAGATTCCATTGTCGAGAAGATCGGCTGCATTACGTAGACGGTGCTTGAGTTGGTAAAGAAGGCGGAGGTGAACAGCGGCAAGCGCGCTAGCGTCCCGACCGAGGTCGCTGACAAGATGAAGGCGCTGGAACGCGACGTCCGCGAGCCGCAACAGGCCAACGAGATCCTGCGCAAGGCGTCGGCGTATTTTGCCCAAGCGAAGCTCGACCGCTTATTCCGGCGATGATCGCGGCTTGACGATCTGTACCCTCTGCCCGGCCACGGCTTCTAACCGGACAGCTTCACGCTGCCGTGCTGCGGCGAGTTCCTATCGGCAGCGGTCTTCCTGGGGTAGGTGCTCGATGGTCCTTGATACATTTAGATCTCAAACAGACTCCGCGTGAATTTGGCGGCTTTTTCTTAAGGTTCTTTCCGCACGGAAAAAGAACCGTGAGTTGGACTAGAATGGTGGGGAGCGGCCTGTCCGCTTTCGGGCGTTGGTCATGATAAAGCGGACGCTTGTTCAGGCGGCAGGGAATGGGGCGGGAACGGGTCGCCCCCCCGAACCGTGAGCGGACTTGTGATGCGCCCTTTTGACACTTTCAAACCGGCGCGAGCCCGTGCGTCGACGGACAGGATCAAAACCGTCCGTGGCTGTTGAAAATATCCCGTTCGAACTGATGCCACGCGATTGAGAGAGTGGATGCGCTCTCAAGTTCTATTCGGTGGGCGGGTGCTAGTATACTATCTAACGATCCCGACTTGATGCGCCGGCCCGCCGAGGGGCATGGACGGGCCGGCGACTGCAGCTGGCTCAGCGACGGGGGAGCTTTGCCAGGGCAGCCTTGTAAGCCGCGTAATGTGTGCCTTCGTCGACCGCGATCTGGCGGAACATCTGCGCCACCTTGGTGTCGCCGGCCGCCTCCGCCTCTTTGGCGAAATTCACGTACATCGTGACATTCTCGTAGTGCTCACCCTTCATGGCGTCCTCGAGATTCACATTGTTGGTGCTGCCGAGCCGCAGCGCTTGCGCTTCACGATCGAAGTGCTCGTTGGCTTCGACGTTGGCTGACGCGCGGAAGAGCTTGGCGAGTTCGGGTTTTCCCGCCGCCTGCGCCTGGTCGGCGTACCGCAGATACTTCAGGTTGGCATAGGCCTCCCCATGCATCGCGGCCTCGAGGTTCGCCCGCGTGCTGGCGGCGAGCGGGCGGGTCGGCTCCGACGGCGCGGCGGTCACGCTGACGGCGAAAATGGTCGCGGCACCGGCGGCAGCGACGATCAAGGACTTCATCATGGTCGATACTCCATTGCCGCCGGAAATGCGGCTGCCCCGCTATCGAACCCGGTCCTGACGACGACCTGACAGGCCGATGGCCAGCGCATTTTTCGAGACGTGGGAAATACTCGCCGCGCTGTCAGGATTCGGTCAGGCGCTGCTGCGATCTTCCGGTCATCGAGGCTATCCCGCCTCTGACAGGAGCTCGTTCGATGATCCGATTCGCCCCCCTGAAGGTCGCAGGCTTTCTCGCCGCCATTGCAGCCGCGCCGATGGCGATGGCGGCACCCGTCTGCACGAAGGCACCACAGGCCAAATGGATGACGCCGGCACAGATGAAAAGCCGCGTCGCGAAGATGGGCTATCGCGACGTCAAGGTCTTTCAGGTGTCGGGCAGCTGCTACGAGATCTACGCCCACACCAAGGACGGCAAGCGCGCCGAGGTCTATTTCAACCCGGTGAACGGCGCGATCGTTCAGAACAACGTCGACTGACGATGAACCACGTCGCTCCAGCGGCTCCTTCCCGAGACCCTGTTCGCAACCGCGGCAGGGTCAAGGTCTGGGACCCGATCGTCCGCATCTTTCACTGGACCGTGGCAGGAGGTGTCATCGCCAACCTGACGTTCCTTCGGCACGAGGAGACGCCGCATATCTATGTCGGCTACGTCGTCGTCACGGCGCTGGCGGTCCGGCTGATCTGGGGCATCATCGGCCGGCGTCACGCACGGTTCGCCAGCTTCGTGCCCAGCCCAGTCGGGCTGCTGCGCTATTTCCGCGCGATGGCTGCCCGGCGCGAGCCGCGCTACATCGGTCACAACCCGGCCGGGGGCGCGATGATCGTCGTCCTCCTTGTCCTGCTGGCGACGGTGGGGACCAGCGGATGGATGATGGGGCTCGACCAATTCTGGGGTGTGGGCTGGGTCGAGACGTTGCACGAAACTGCCGCCAATGTTCTGATCGGCGCGGTAGCCCTGCATGTCATCGGTGCGATCGTCGAGAGCGTACGGCACCGGGAAAACCTGCCGCTGGCGATGGTCACTGGCTACAAACGTGCACCAACGGGGACCGACATCGACCATGCGCCTGCTGCTGATTGAAGACAACGTCCGGCTCGGTAGCCTGGTTCGCGACGGTCTGATCCCGCAGGGTTTCGCGGTCGATTGGGTCGAGACCGTCGAGGACGCCGAGCTGGCGATGAAGGTGGCGACATATGACCTGCTACTGGTCGACCTTGGCCTGCCCGACGGAGACGGCCTGGACATCGTCCGCCGCTCCCGTCGGGACAAGAATGCGACGCCGATCCTTGTCCTAACGGCGCGAGGTGGCCTCGACGACCGCGTGACCGGACTGGACGCGGGCGCTGACGACTATCTGGTGAAACCGTTCCAGATTCCCGAACTCGCTGCACGGTGCCGTGCCCTGCTGCGACGGCCCGGGGCGTCGCTCGGCACTCAGCTCGCCGCGGGCAACGTCGTACTCGATTGTGCCTCACGGTCGGCCGAGGTGGGCGGCGCGGCGATCGAGGCGACGCCGCGTGAAATTAACCTGCTTGAGGTTTTGCTCCGCCGCGCCGGACACGTCGTCGCCAAGCCGGCACTCGAGAATACGCTATATGCGATGGATGCGGAGGTAACGCCCAATGCGCTGGAAGCAGCGGTATCGCGGCTGCGCAAGCGACTGACCGCCGCCGGGGCGGACGTGCAGGTCCGCACCGTGCACGGCGTCGGCTATGCACTTTTTGCGCCGAGCGTATCCGGTGAGTAGGTCGGGCACCGCCCGGCCAAGGCGACGGCCCCCGACCCTGTTCCGACAGATCGCAGCGCGTCTGGCGGCGTTCACGCTGCTATTCGCGGCGCTCGACGTCGGGATCGTCGTCTTCACCTACAGTCGGCAGCCCGAATCTCTCGCGCAGGAACTGCTGACGCTCGAAGCCGCAAAGGCTCCGGCAGGTGGGGTTCTATCGCCGGATCTGCTGGCGGGGCCGCCGGGGGCCGAATCCTGGTCCGCGCGCTATGTCGAACCGGGATCGCCCGAACTCCGGCGGGTGGGTCAGGCCGGGATCGACGGTGCGTCGACCCTGGTCGACTGGACGCGGCGCGAACAGACTCCTCACGGCTATCGGATATCGGGCGTCCGCGCGATCGATCGTGGCAACGAGCGGCGATGGCTGGCGATGCAGTTCGAGGGCGACGGCATCCGTCCCTATGTGCCGGTGATCGTGAACGAGATCATTCAGCACGTTTTGCTACCGCTGATCCCGTTGTCGCTGTTGCTGCTACTGTTCAACGTCTTCGCCGTTCGGCGAGTACTCCAGCCGCTTCGCCATGCCGAGCGTGAAGTGGATGCGCTGGAACCCGACAACACTCTGCTTCGCCTTTCAGAGCCGAGTGAGCCGCGCGAGGTCAATACGCTCGTCAGTGCCGTCAACCGGGCGCTTGGCCGGCTCGATGCAGCGATGGCGACCCTGCGGGAGTTCACTGCCAATGCCGCGCACGAGTTGCGCACGCCGCTGTCGATCATGCAGCTGTCGCTCGACCAGCTCCCCGCAGGCAAGCAGCGGGACGAACTGCACGCGGATGCTCGGCACTTGACCCGTCTTGTCGAACAGATGCTCGATCTTGCCCAGGCCGACGCGCTGGCCGTCGATGGCCACCTTGCCATCGACCTCGCCGACATCGGCCGAGACGTCGTGGCCGCGATGGCGCCAAAGGTGTTTGCCGCGCAGCGCGATCTACGTTTCGAGAGCTTAGGCGACACGCAGGCGATCGGACATCCCGAAGCGATTTTCCGCATCTATCGCAACCTGATCGACAACGCGCTGTCACACGCGCCTGGCGTGACGCCCATCGACGTAACCGCGGGACCGGGTCCACAGCTGGCGGTCCGTGATTACGGGCCGGGGATTGCGGAGGTCGACCTTCTTCACGTTTTCGACCGCTTCTGGCGCAAGGATCGCCGCAGCTCTAACGGAGCGGGCCTCGGCCTTGGCATTGTGCAGCGGTTGACCGAAGCGCATAATGGAACGGTCAGCGTTGAAAACGCAGCAGGTGGTGGCGCTCTGTTTCGAGTTCAGCTCAAGGCCTGATTCCTAAATCATATGCGGCATTGCCTTGTCAGGTGTTCGTCAGGTTCGTGTCGCAACGCATCCAGCGTAGCGATACCACCCATGAACCGCCGGGCGGAGCCATATACAAACTAATTCCCGCCCAACCGGCAGCCTACTTGGTCCAGGATACTTTAGGAAAGCCAATGACGACCGACGCCATCGACCATGCTCCGGGTGAACATCATCTGGTCCACCGCACCGGCTGGCTTCGCGCCGCGGTACTTGGCGCTAATGACGGCATCATATCGGTATCCAGTCTCATTGTCGGTGTCGCAGCAGCCCCCGGTGCTTCTGCGAGCACTGTTCTTATCGCCGGTGTGGCGGCCCTGGTCGGAGGTGCTCTAGCAATGGCCGCCGGCGAATATGTTTCGGTGAGCTCACAGGCGGATACAGAAAAGGCCGATCTGGCACGGGAAGCCGCTGAGCTGAAGCGGTCACCTGCGGCTGAAACACGGGAATTGGCGGCGATCTATGAGAGCCGGGGGGTCGAACCACTCCTCGCTCATCGGGTTGCGGAGCAGATGATGGCGCATGATGCGCTTGGAGCACATCGCCGTGACGAGCTTGGCCTGGCCGATGACGGCGAATCACTGCCCCTGCAGGCAGCGGTGTCGTCTGCACTGGCGTTCGCCGCAGGGGCCATCCTGCCGGTGCTTGCAGCCCTAGCACCGCATGGCGCCGTCCTTTATGTAGTGCCGGTAACAGCGCTCGTATTGCTCGCCCTGCTGGGCGCGCTCGGTGCCAGGGCAGGAGGCGCCCCTGCTGGCCGAGCCATGCTCCGGGTGGTCTTGCTCGGTGCCCTCGCCATGGGGATGACAGCGCTGATCGGCGCTCTTACCGGCACCGTGGTCTAAAACTGGCCAGTATTTGAATTCATCGCCACCTACGTCATTCGCCGTGACCGAGCGCCTCCACAGGGTGTAAGGTGGAAGCGCCCGGAACCGACCACAGATCGATCACTCAGATGCTGGGGTAGCCGCCTTCGTCGAGTGATGCTCGATCCAGGCGTACAGGCTCGGGAGCAGCAGCAGCGTCAGGATCGTCGAAGTGATGATGCCGCCGATGACTACGGTAGCGAGCGGACGCTGCACTTCTGCACCTGCCCCTGTCGCTATTGCCATCGGAATGAAGCCGACAGAGGCAACGAGTGCTGTCGACAGCACGGGACGCAAGCGGTCGTGCGCACCCTGCCGAACAGCGTCCTCGACAGGTAGCGGATCGCCCTCCCGGCCATCACGCAAGCTGTTGATATGGTCAATCAGGACGAGGCCGTTAAGCATTGCGATACCCGACAGCGCAATGAAACCGATCGCAGCGGTAATCGAGAACGGCATGCCACGAAGCCATAAGGCCAGCACGCCGCCCGTCACCGCAAACGGTATTCCTGTATAGACAATTGCCGCCTCCCGGACGCTGCCAAGCGCTGCGTAGACCAACGCGAAGATCAGGATCAGTGCGGCGGGGACGACAATCGACAGACGCTTCTGCGCTGCTTCCAACTGATGATACTGGCCGCCGAACTCAATCCGGTAACCGGGAGGCAGCTTCACCTGCCCGTCAATCGCAGCCTTTGCCTTCTGGACATAGCCTTCGAGATCGCTGGTCGACAGGTTGACCATCAACGCGGCACGACGATTGGCGTCGTCGTGGAGGATGGGCTCGACGATCCTTGTTTCCTGAAGGCGCGCAACGCGAGACAGGGGGACCATCCCATAATCGCCGACGCGCAAGGGCAAGGCCAGGATCGCCGAGGGATCAGCGCGCAGGCTCTCGGGCATACGGATGACGATCATGTGGCGGGCAGGACCATGAGGGATGAAGCCGACTTCCGCTCCGGCCAGCGCGTCCCGTATCGCCTCGTTTACGGCCTGGGTGCCAAGGCCGAGGCGCAACAGTGCTGCGTGATCGAGTTGAACGACGATGCTCTTCGGGCGGCCAGCCGTTTCGAATGCGACGCCTGCCGTGCCAGGCAGCTTCTCA
>Ga0233425_10002750_pt1 | contig 33718 bp, 39 predicted proteins | sample Watercolumn_Towu_2_FD_181712 | JGI IMG/M metagenome (GOLD analysis project Ga0233425, IMG submission 181712) | Freshwater microbial communities from Lake Towuti, South Sulawesi, Indonesia - Watercolumn_Towuti2014_140_MG | ecosystem: Environmental > Aquatic > Freshwater > Lake | place...
TATTGTGCGGCGCCCATCACCACCACTGCATCCACGCGATCGGTGCCGGCGGCGAAATCGTCGCTGCGGCCGGTCGACCACACTTGCGCGAGCGACACCATGAAATAGAGCATCAGCGATGCGATGGTGACGCCGGCGACGCGCGCAACCCGACGCGCGGTGCCATCCGACACGACGTCATCCGGCGCGACGTCATCCGACACGACGTCAGCCGGCGCGCGCGAGTGCGGCGTCGATGCGCCGCAGCGACTCGTCACGGCCGAGCACCTCGAGCGATTCAAAGAGCGGCGGGCCGACGCTGCGACCGGTGGTGGCCACCCGCAGCGGGGCCTGCAGTTTGCCGAGCTTCACGTCGATGGCGGCACCGACGGCTTCGACGACTGCTTTCAGCGACTCGGCTTTCCACGCAGCGCCGGCGCACTGCTCGCGAATCGTGCGCAGCGACGATCTCGCCCACTCGGCCGCGAACGCCTTGTCGAACGCCGCGGCGTCGACCGGCGGGTCGGTGAGAAAGAAGAAGTCCACCATCGCCGGGACCTCGGAGAGGAGCGCCACGCGGGTCTGCACGAGCGGTGCGACCCTGGAGAACAGCGCCCGATCGAACCGCTCGGGCGGCCACGGTGCCGACGCCGAGCCGGCGGCGCCGCTCCACTCAACGCCGGTGCCGGTGAGCCACGGCTCGCACGCAGCGACGAACTGCTCGAGGGGCATCTTGCGCAGGTATTCGCCGTTGAACGCGGCGAGTTTCTTCACGTCGAAGAACGCCGACGAGTGGTTCACCGACCCGAGGCGGAAGTCGCGCACGATCGCCGAGAAGTCGACGATCTCGGTGTCGCCGCTCGGCGCCCAGCCGAGCGTCATCAAGTAGTTGACCATCGCGTCGGCGACGATGCCCTCGGCGCGGTACTGCTCGAGCGCCACTTTGTCGCGGCGCTTCGAGAGTTTCTTGCGCTGCTCGTTCACGAGCACCGGCACGTGCGCCCAGGCGGGCGGCGCGTGGCCGAGCGCCTCCCAGAGCATCTGCTGCTTGGGCGTGTTGGACAGATGCTCCTCGGCGCGCACGACGTGGCTGATCTTCATCGAGATGTCGTCGACCACGTTGGCGAGAATGAACACCGGCGAGCCGTTGCCGCGCAACAGCACGAAGTCTTCGATGGTCGCGTTGTCGAACTCCACGCGACCGCGCACCTCGTCGTGCACGACGGTGGTGCCGGCGGGAACCTTGAAGCGCAGCACGCGCCCCGCAGCAGGACCGAGCCCGCGGTCACGCGAATGGCCGTCGTAGCCCGGCTTGCCGGCAGCCTTCGCGCGGTCTTGTATCTGCTCGGTCGTCAAGTCGCAGTAGTACGCGTGCCCTGCGTCGAACAACTGCCGGGCCGCCGCCGCCTGCGCGGCGAGGTACGACGACTGGAAGTACGGGCCCTCGAAATGCGGATCCGACGAAGAGATGCCGATCCAGTCGAGTGCGTCGATGATGCCTTGCGTCCACTGCGGCTCGTTGCGCGACTCGTCGGTGTCTTCGATGCGCAAGACGAAGGTGCCGCCCGTCTGCAGCGCGAGAATCCAGTTGTAGAGCGCGGTGCGGGCACCGCCGACATGGAAATAACCCGTGGGTGACGGCGCGAATCGATAGCGGGGCGTGCCTGACACCACACTCGACACTAACGGACATGGTCTTGACGACGACCGACGGCAACTAGTTTGAGACCGTGAACACCCGCGCGCGCGCCGAGCACGACGACCACCCGGACCACCGCGCGCTCGCCGGCGGCACGTCGCGCGCCGCGGTGTTCGGCCTGAGCGACGGACTTGTCACCAACGTGTCGCTCATCATCGGGTTCGCCTCGAGCGGCGTCGGCGGCAGCATCGTGCGACTGGCCGGCATCGCTTCGGCGGTCGCCGGCGCAGTCAGCATGGCGGCCGGCGAGTGGGTTTCGGTGCAGGCTCAGAACGAACTCGTGCACCGCGAGATGGAACTCGAGTTGCGCGAACTGAAGCGCAACTCGCGCGCCGAGACATCCGAGCTCGCAGGCATCTACCGCTCGCACGGCATGTCGCCCGAGCAAGCCACGGCCGCGGCCACCGAAGTGATGCGCGACCCCGAGCGCGCCGTGATGGTGCACGCGCGCGAAGAGTTCGGGCTCGACCCGGCGAACCTCCCGCAGCCCCTCGCGGTGGCCGCGGTGTCGCTCGTGAGCTTCTTCGTCGGTGCGCTGCTCCCGGTGATTCCGTGGTTGAGCGGCAGCGGCGACCCTGCCAGCATCGCGTCCATCGTCATCGGCATCGTGGCCGCCGCGATCGTCGGCGGTGCGATCGCCCAGCAATCCGAGCGTCCCGTGCTGCGCGGAGTGGCGCGCCAAGTGGCGATTCTCATCGTGGCCGTCGCCGTCACCTACGCAATCGGCCGACTCGTCGGCGTCAACCTGTCGTGAAGAACGCGACCGCAACGAACGCATCCTGAGCAGCCCGTCGTGACCGGCAGACCATCCACCCAGCCGAACGTCTACGGCGACCCGCTCGAACCGTGCAGCCGCGACCCGCTCACCGGCTGGTACCGCAACGGTTGCTGCGAAACCGGCGGCGACGACAGCGGGGTGCACACGGTGTGCGCGATCATGACCGACGACTTTCTCGCTTTCTCCAAGGCGGCGGGCAACGACCTCTCCACCCCGATGCCGCAGTACGGATTCGCAGGATTGAAAGCCGGCGACCAGTGGTGCTTGTGCGCGGCGCGTTGGCAGGAGGCGTTCGCGGCCGGCAAGGCGCCGCGCGTGCGACTGCGCGCCACGCACGCCCTCACGCTCGAGTTCGTGAAGCTGGCAGACCTGGAGAAGTTCGCCGCCGACTAGGGCGAGCAACTCGTGAACGGAATCTCTCCAATCGCAATATGGCATACAAGCCTTATGCAGTGGGCAATTCCCGAGCCGATACTGAGCAAGGCTCCAGAGTCACCATGGACCCACTTCGTTGAGAAGTTCACTGTGAGAAGTGAGGAGCTCGAACAGACGCCCTCCGTCGTCCGGGCGCGGGAGGCGTTGTCGGTCGATGCCACAGAGCTATCCGTTCTCGATGTCGGGTGTGGCGGCGGACGCGCAACGTACGCACTTGTACCGCCAGCAACCCATGTAGTTGGAGTCGACCAACAGGCCGCTATGCTCGCGGCGTTCGTTACGGAATCCTTACAGCGCGGAGTCGCCCAAACAACGGTTCACGGATCATGGCCAAGCGTGTCGAGAGATACTCCTGTATGCGATGTTGTCGTCTGTCATCATGTCCTTTATAACGTTTCGAATCTCGAGCCATTCATCATGGCGCTAGATGGTCATGCACGCCGGCGCGTCGTCATTGAGTTGACTGAGCTACACCCACTGTCGTCAACTTCGGACGCATGGCAACACTTCTGGAGCATTGAGCGACCATCGTCTCCCACTGCGAACCATGCATTAGCCGCAATTCGTTCCTTGGGTCTGCAGCCCAAATTCGAGCGTTTTCAAGTCAACCGTGAGCGATCGGAAGTCACTGAGTCGGATGTCAGACAACTACGAATTCAGCTGTGCCTCGGCGCCGAACGAGATGAGGACATCAAGGTTTTCCTTGCAAGTCGAATCCACAAGCCTCGCGAATTGGCGACTATCTGGTGGGATGTGACGCGATCAAGTTGATACCAGCCGAACACGGCGAAGAGAGTCGACAGTCACAATTTCACGCATTCCAGTTGACGACTCAATTACTATCCCACCATTTTCTGCAAGGTCGACGACTGATCCACGTGCATAACCTTTCGGCTTTAGATCTACCTCAATCGTCTGTCCGATAGTTCGACACAGCGGGATGAATTCACGTCGGATATCGGCTGCATCTACTCTTGTCGATAAGACTGCAGCACGATTGAGTTCTTCGGTTGCCGCAGCCTCAACCGTAGAAGCATCAGTAACAACGTAAGAGAGAAGTTCTCCGACATCAAGCCGAACCGAGAGCACTGCAAAATCGATGGATCCTGGCCCAAGGAACACCTTTGCGAAACTTCGTCCAACCGACCGATCTCCGATGCACAAGACATCTGGCCACTGACACTTCCCAAGTTCGAGACCCAGATTTTGTATCGTCTTTACCCCAGCTAAAGCCGCAAGTATCCACGCGATATCAGCCTCTGCTGGCTGCCATGGCGGCCGAATTACAGCAGCCACCGCGATGCCGTTCGCCGGGGTCCACGCCTCGCCTCCCCTGGTCCGACCTGCTACTTCACGCGCCAGAGCAATGGTCGTTCCCCCGGGCACTCCGTCACGGCGTGCCGACTGCTCGGCGATTGCTTCGACCGACAAACCGATTTCTGAGCGTTTGGTGGGACGCGACACAATGACGACCTTACGAGAGGGTGCGATGAGGCTTGAAACTCTCCACGTACCACTCGGCATCACGCTTCACCATCTGAAACTGCCCGATAGGCCAGCGATGCATCGGAATGAAGCCGGGTGTCACCACATTGACCAATGCCGATGTCTCGGTCACGAGATCGGTTGGTTCGACAATCAACTTGTCGCTACTGAGATTCTCAAAATCGGCGCGAAGTCCGTGCATTAAACTTGAGAGAAACTCCTCCATCTCAGACGTTTCGGCGGAGCCGTTCGCGATTCGATCCGCTAGCACCCGATCAAGCCCTGCAGCCATTCCAATCTCGACGATCCGTTGTCGACCGTTTGCCGAAAACATCAGCCACACAACACGATGCTTTCCCCATGCGAGAGCATCTACGAATCGCTGTGCCGCATGCTCAGGCGAGCCTTCAATGAATCGACTCATGGACGCTGCCAGCCAAAATATTCAAGAATGTCTCTAACGCGCACTCGCTGTGGTCCGTGTAGAACGGCATGCACCACGTCGTCAAGATCACGCGATATCTCAACTTGGCGGGAATGTTCCCGCAGCGCAGCAACAAGCGCACTCAGGGCGTCAGAAAGTACCGCGTCTGGGAATTCCATTAACACCGGAATCATGATCGACAACAGTTTCTTGCTTTCTTTGATTGCAACCATGGAGTCAAACAAGTCGAGCAGTACCCCGCTCCGGACATCTTGAGGAAGGGACTCAAGTCCGCCGAGAATTTCTCGCAACATCATTAGTTGGGAGTCGGCGTCTGACTCAAGCAGCATTTGCACTTGGTGATCTGAGATGGTCATCTTGGGACTACTTGCGACAAGCGCGTCGATAACTCTCGTACGAGCTTCCAACGTGACGGACCGTTGCGAGGCATGAAGGCGTTGGTCGAAAATCGTCAGGGCGACGCTGAGTTCCCTAAGTGCTAGTCGGAGATCGGGAGGCGTGCCCAATTCCTCATAAGTGATTCCCATATTGAATCGACAGATCGCATGTTGCAAAGGAAAGCTCGCAGGGCTCAACAAGCTCGATGCAAGAGCAAACTCCCTCAGACCTTCTGCGTGCAGTTTGTGAGCTTTATGTGAGACACCGATCGCGTGATGAGCCATTCCCCTCTGGAGAATCGCATCATCCCCGCTACCAAGTTCGATGACCAATCGGAAATCTGCCAAGACTTCGTCGGGGTCACCACCCAAAGACTGACGAATCAGCCCACGGTTGAACAGTGCGGCAATGAGCGAACGCTCGTCCACATCGGTCGGCGATTGAATTTTTGACAGCTCGTGTACTGCGATCTCAGCGTGAATCAGGGCATCGTTAAGGTTCCCGCTTTCCATGAGCGCAGTCGCCAAGTTTGACTCTGCTGCCGCATGCTCGGCCATCGACACTCTGCTCCTCAGGAGCCGCGCTGCGGCTTCCATATGGCTCAGAGCAGTGTCTGGCTTGCCTACGCGGCGAAAGCAGCTTCCCAAGACTGTCGCGATTCGCCCGTGCTCAACCGGCGCACGGTCTGCAGAGAAGACTCTCGACGCCTCTCCAAGCAGCTTGATGGGCTCCTGAAATGCTTCAATTGAGCCTGCCGTCTCCGCGAGTGCGGTACCCAATCGAAAGGCTGCATATGCCCATTCATCTCGATTGGAGGCCGGATTACAGGCCTCGAGGGCCTGACGTAGCTCGGCAACCATCTCTCTCAAATCCTTCTTCCCGCTTTGGTGCGCTGCCATCAGACCACCGCTCCGAGCTCTGTCAGTAGCCGTCTGAGCTCCGTGGTCGCAGTTGCGAGAGCGTGCTCAACTACGTGGTGCAGCCCGATCTCAAGACGATTCACCGTGACTGGCTGGCAACCGATAATGAAGGTCTTCTCGGGCAGAACTTTCAGGGCCTTCGCGACCATCATCGCCCGCGCAGGCGTCGCCAGATGCATATCTGCAAGCATGTCGTGCTTCTGGAGCAAATTCATCTCCTGCACATCAACTACCTCCGGCTCAATGACCATGACGGTTCCAGGCTCTCGCTGGCGATCAACCGCATCAAGAACGATTAGCGCATCAAAGCCCTCCATGAGTTCTTGCACGAGATGAATCCCGCCGATGCCGGTCTCACAGATTCTCACGTTGTCTGGCCAAGCCATACGCTGCAGTCGGTGAGCAAGACGTACGCCGAACCCGTCGTCAGCTTGTAACACATTTCCGACGCCGGCCACAAGAACGTGTGGAGGGCTCACATCAGGCGCCTTCGGCCGTTTCGGCAACTCTAAGGCAATACCCGTGCAGGACTGACCATGATAAGTACTCCTCAACGAGCTCCCAATCCTGCGTAGTGGCGTAGTCCTTTGCCGTCTCCCAGCGCTTCTCAAGCTCAGTTGAGATAAGTCGATCAAGCGCCGATATCACTGCCCCGACTTCACCAATGAAGTGGTAATCAACTCCATCAGATATCTCAGCGGCCACTGCATTGGCCCGCTCTCTCAGAGCCTTGTGATTGAGTCGCACAACACCCACGATCGCGCCATGCTCCTTCTCCTCGGCGCGTCGCAGGCAGTAACCAACTAAGAGGCAATTAGAAGACCAATCCACAAAGTCCTTGTTCGGCTGCCGCAATCCTTCGGCTGTTACGAAATCTCGCCGATAGTCATAAACGGCGGGAGACAGAGGATGCGTCTGCGCGAGTGCCCGAGCAGTAAAGCACAACCGTTGAACCGAATCTTCACCAACTGTCATCGCACATGTCTATCGTTTTCGCTGAATCTTCAGCCCCGACGTGACGCTTCCTGCTGGGGGTGGGTGCGGATCAGATTTGAACTCCTCTACTTCGATTCGCCGAAAGCTGGACCAGCGCTCCCTGATCGCAACCTCGATTCGTTCACTAATGGTCACCTGCGATGCTGTGCAGCCGTCACACGAGCCGTGCATCTGAAGCTTGACAACACCGTCCTCAATTCCGATGACTCCGATATCGCCCCCATGGCTATGCAGATACGGGCGCACATCGTCGAGCGCTGTTTGTACGTTCCTGTGAGCGTTCACGGAGTCAATGTCCACCCCTAATTCGTAGAATCCAAGGAGCGCATTTATCGCAGGGTGTGCTGCTGCTCGTTCTAGGAAGAGTTCACCGCGCCAGTCTCGGATCATCTCCACGAGGCTTCCTAGCCCTTCGCGGTGGAAGGCATCGAGCCAATCAAGTATCTCTTGGATGATCGGGGCGGACTTTTCGTCCTGCACCGCCTGATCGACGAGTTCAGCGACGCGGTCGAGAATCGCGTGATACTGCAGAACCTCGTCGTCGCGGGCAGCCACTAGGCACCTACTTCGGCCCGGACCATCTGAATCACTCGCTCGACGGCGGCTTCGACGGGCTCTGAGAATCCAAGACCAAAATTTGACTCCGCAGGCTCGACTTCAAATACTTGCGTGTCATACGGCAGAGCTTTCCAATACCTGCAGACACAGAGGGTGTGGTCCAGATCGACAATTCCACCGACGGCTTCAGTGAGCCGCTCGTGCACCTCGACAAGGTCGAGTGGGGGCAGGTCACGTAAGTGATAGCGACGTATGGTGCCTGCCGAATCGACTCCCCGCGGCATACATGCGACGAGTATCAACTTCGACGGAATGATCTCCTGCAAACGATGCATTGCCCGATGAGCCGCATAGGACATATCCTCGAGCACCACGTTCTCGGGCCAGGTCAACTCAGCAGCACGGGCTAACCAATTCATCCCAAAGTCAAGGTCACGAAGAAACGGCAAACCAATGCCGGCCACGAGAACACATCCCTCCTCGCGCGCGAAACCTGAACGCACTTGTGAACCGGGACCAAGTAGTAGTTCCAGGTGTCGGTCACGCTCAGCGAGCCCAGGGGTGTCCCGTAAATCAGCGCTTGGCGTTGGTTCGTAGGGGGTGTTGCTCACTCAAGGGTGCAACTGCACGAGTTGACTTCGCGCGTGATGATGCCGTGTCCTGTATCCATGTGCGTCGTGCATGGCATACATGGGTCAAAGCTTCGGATGGCACGCAGAACGTCAATGCCCTTGATTTCCTCGTCCGGCAGCGACTCGAGAATCGGCGTGCCGATGATCGCTTCCTCATACGGTCCAGGTGTTCCGAACGGGTCGCGAGGCGATGCATTCCAAGTTGACGGAGTGTTGATCTGGTAGTTGATGAGCTTGCCTTTGTCCATGTGCAAGTGATGCGTGAGAAACCCTCGACCTGCTTCCCACATGCCGACTGACACTCGCTCGTTGCGCGGAACGGTATACGGCGTCGACACTGCGGTCTCACCCTTGCGCCAATACTGAAACGCTTGGTCAAGACAGATCATGCCGATGGCCGCAGTAAATGCAACGCCATATGCTCGCGCTCGGTTGCGTTCAAAGGCATTGAGGATGGCAGGGGTCTCCCAATGAAGCTCCATTTCTGGCAGCTCGTTGCGAGGCATCGTGATACGAAGCCCAGATCCAGTGGCCTCCAAGTACGGGTTGGAAGGAAGTGTCTTGGCAAGTGCGGTTGTCCACATTCGTCCGTACACGCCGGTTTCCATGGAGAGGCGATCCCAGCGCGGTGCCGTGTCCCAAGAGTATTTCTCCTTGAAACTGCGGCCTTCCGCTCGCGGGATTGTGACTTTGTTCCAAGCGTGGTACGGGGAGAGTGGATTGCCGAGCATGTCCGTTGTAAAACGCGGCGGTGCGCTCGTGGTCCAGTCATCGTAGAACGAATGCTCGATGAACTCCTCGACCCCCATATTGACCTGCGTCAGCTTGGTGGTGACAAGTTTGCCGTCGACGATGACGCCAGGTGACGAATAGCGGGCGTCCCCCCAGACATCCATGTTCTTGTATGTCGCATCGTAAACAGCGGGGTTGTCCCAGATTCCTGTCTGAATCAGGTTTGACTGACGAGCCCCCACCTGCGCATATGCGGGATTTGCCTCCAGGAAGAAATCGCAGATGTCATCCCAGATCCCTGCGAGCTTCTTTGCATAGTCGAACATGCGACCGAGGTTGCCGTAGTACTCGTTGAACGTCGAGGTACTAACGGTTGTAGACACACCGCCGGGTACGAGCGTTGAGGGATGAGGGAACTTGCCGTACATCAACGCGCACATCACACGAGCGACGCGCGTGTGCTCGAGTGCTTCGAGATAAATCGAGCCCTCAAGCGGGTTAAAGCCATCCATGATGTCCTTCACGGTCTTGAAGCCGTGCACATCCGAGTGCGGCGCTGGGGTACGCGCCGCCCTTTCCACCAGCTCGGGATTTGTTACCGAGACAATCGCCGTTGAATAGTCTGGGCCGGCGAGCAGCCCGAGGTGTAGCGGGTGGTCGTAGAACATTTCTGCGACCTCACCAAGGTTGCGCACCAACACCCCGAGCGGGGGCGGTGTAATTCCGAAGGCCATCTCGATGGCCAGAGATGACACCGTCGAATGCACACCTCCGCACACACCACATGCACGGCTCGAGATATCGATGGCATCTCTTGGGTCACGACCTTGCAGAATGATCTCGTATCCGCGAAACAGCATCGCCATCGAGTGCGCCTCGACCGCGGTACGAGATTGAAGGTCCAGCACCGCATGAACCGCAAGTGCACCTGCGACTCGGGTCACCGGATCGATGTTCCACTCCCGCAACTTAGGCGGTGCTACCGCTGAACCCACCGACTTCGCACCACGAACGAAAGACTTTTGTCCGGCACCCGTCAATGCATAGGGGCTGGTGACTCCTTCGCGGAGTCGAGCCTTACCAGACGCATCAAACTCGACTGGCAGGTTCTTGAAACACATGAATTAACGGCCTTCCTTTGCACGTTGACGCCAGGAAGAAACGCGGTGGATTCCGCGTTCCGCTCCCACCGGTTGGGTCTTGTATCGACCCCAGGCGCTCGGCAGCTCGTCTGAGCTCTCCCAGTGCCTGGAGCGCATCTTGTCGCGCTGTGACAGTTGGCGCATGCGCCGAATGAATCCACCGACGACTCGGTTGGTGTTCGTCGACAGTAATGCCCCTGGCGGGCGCTCATAAATCGGAGAGAACTTGTCCGGGAATCCCGGCATTGTGCATCCGATGCAGATTCCGCCCATGTTCATGCATCCACCGTGTCCGTCTACACCTCCGCGCTCGGCGATATTGCACTGCACCACAGGACCCCAGCAACCCAGCTCGACTAGGCACTCTTTGTCTCCGTACTCGTGGGCGAACACGCCTTCTTCGAAATAACCCGCTCGCGGGCAGTGGCGGTGCACCGTCTCAGTGAACAGCCACGCAGGGCGACCGAGTTCGTCAAATTCAGGCAGCGGCGCCAGTCCAGCCAGGAACATCAGAGCTGCAGCAGCAGTCTCGATGATGTTGTCACCAACTGGTGCGCACCCGGGAACATTGATCACAGGAAGGCCCAGTGCCGATCGGTAGTCCTTGCCGAGATGGTCCATCACTCCCATTGAGTTCGTTGGATTGCCCTTTGCAGCTGGGATTCCCCCCCAGGTTGCGCAAGTTCCAACGGCGATAATTGCAGCGGCACCCGGCGCAAGTCGATCGAGCCACTCAAGTGACGTAATCGGACGTCCATCTTCCTCTTCGCCGAGACCCATCCAGTACCCATACTCGCCAGATTGGCGCTCGTCCATCACCGAGCCTTCCCAAGCAACGATGTAAGGCGCATCCAACTCGCCGTTCGCCGCCATTCGCAAATTGGCCACCCACTCAGGCCCGGACTCAACCGACAAGACCGTGTGAATAATGTCGATTCGAGGGAGACCCGGGATATTGCCGCGCAGAAGGTCTTCAACGCGCGGATGTGTGGCACCCGAAACTGCCACAGTGCATCCGTCGCACGAGCCACCGACTATCCAGATCAGATACACCTTCTCGAGCGGACCACTAAGCACACTTTCAGGGCGTCTTGCTCGTTTCCGACTTCTTAAGGTGATGGGAGCAAGCGGATCAAGCCCATCCGTTATAAGGGGCTTCTGTGTCAACGGACTATGTTCGTGATTTGGCGGCAGTTTGGTATAAGCGACCATTACTCTCCCGTGAAACTAGGCGCGTTGCTTTCGTAGTTGACTATACATGCATAGTGCGAGTAGGGTCAAGGGTGGCCGCAACAAGTTCGGGAATCGAGTTCAGATGTCAGCAGGCTGGGTAGTTGGCTTTCTCGTCGCGGCACTTGTCGTCGTTCTTGTCGTAATACTCCTGTTGCTGTGCATTCGCTGGGCTCACCGAGCCGCAGTTAAAGCTGAAGCGATTCTCCAAGCCCTACGCGACTCCCGGGAGAATACCGAAGCGCTCTGGGCAGTCAATGATGTAAACGCCGCAGTTCGAGAGATCACGGACCATGCTGGCGGAATTCGTGAACATCTCGCAGGCAAGCACCTGGGGGCGTAGAAAGGCAGCACGTATGAGCAATGAAACACTCTGGTGGATCTCGCTGGGCCTCGGGCTCGTGGTGAGCCTCGTCGCGGTTGCACTGTTACAAAGTCTCTTGGCGAAAGTCCGTCGAATCGAGCGTGGAGCCGATGCCGTCTGGGAGGCGGGTAAGACAGTCGCTCGAAACACCGCCACGACATGGATGATTGGCCAGACCAGTTACGAAGTTTCCCAACTCACCGATGAGGCTTTGCGACACGACGGTTTTCTCAATACTGTCCTCAAGAAGACCGAAAAATAGCCAATGCGCCTGCTCGTCACGCTCACGACTGTCGAGATCGTTATTTTTCTCGGTGCGCTCGCTTGGTACTTGATTGCGATCACTCGCTCGTTGGCCTCCAGCTCGGGATCGCTTGGAAAGGTAACTTTTGGAGTTCGGGCAATCGAGCAACAGACTGCGTCCATTGGGCCAAACGTCGTGAAGATCAACGGACAACTTGAGATAGTAGAAGGCGTCCTGGCCGGGCTTGCCGAGAAGGCCGAGAAGCTCACTGGGTGAGCAACATGTCCGAGTCACTTTCGTCTCCAAAATCAGAGAATCTCGCCTCGCTCTACTGGCGCAGTGAGATTCTTCAGGTTATGTATTGGCTCCGTGGTGAGGGATTCGGTGACTTGGTAGACGCCGGGCTAATTGAGCGCTTTCTCGGCGTGGATGCCGCAATCGGAATTACATATCTCGACAAACTCGTGACGGAGGGCTACCTAGTTCGAGACCTCGATTTTTTCCAGCTCTCTGCGTTCGGGCTTGAGCGTGGCGCGATGGAGTTTGCAGAGTCGTTCGCGGACCTTACCAAACCGACGCATGGGGAATGTAGTGCCGACTGTTGGTGTCACGCATCTGCCGATGAAGCCGAAGCTTGTGTTGCCGCGCGACTTCATCACGATCACGATGACCACCGACATCAACACTGACCGAGCGAACGAAACACAGAGCAACATATGACCACTGAGATACCAAAGGAGCTGCAAGAGAGCGTCCTTATAATCGGACTCGGCAACGGCGAGTCACATGGTTACGAGCTGGGTGAATATTTGCGGCGTAATCACCTTCCCCTTGACCTCGCGACCGTGTATCGTAGGCTTCAGTCGATGGAACGCCGAGGCTTGATTACCTCGAGGTGGGAATCCTCCGCGACTGGTCCTGCACGTCGCGTGTACTCACTTACCGAACTGGGTTTCACTTCCTTGAGGTCCGAGATACTAGGACTTCGAGCTCTCCATACTCTTTTGGGTGAGCTTCTCGAGGCAGCCGAAGTCTCGCAACTTGAGCGTGACCGAACCAACGCGTCTTCCCGAGCATGAAACTTGCGCTCGCGGGCAAAGGAGGTGCAGGTAAGACCACGCTCAGTGCCTCCATCGCACGACTCATCGCGAGACGGGGACAAACTGTCATAGCGATTGATGCAGATTCAAATCCCAATCTTGCGGCTGCGCTGGGAGCACCCGAGGTCGAGTTCAAGGCGCTTCCGATTTCGCTCGTGAGTCGAAGACTTGATGGCCCGCGCCTTACTCAGCCCGTGCGTAAGGTCCTCTCGACACACGCCGTGCAGGTCAATGATGGAGTACTGCTTCTTCGGATGGGACGCCCAGAACATGCCGACGAAGGTTGCATGTGCTCAATGCACGCAACAGTCGGCGCAGTGGTGCAAGACCTCAATGCGGTCCCCGACACTGTGACCATCCTCGATCTCGAAGCATCACCTGAACATCTCGGTCGCGGCACCGCTCGGAATTCTGACCTTGTGATTCTCGTGGCCGAACCCTACTTTCGGTCGCTTGAGGCCGTGAGGCTGCAAGCACGACTCGCGGCAGAGTCGCCGATAAAACGAATGGTCGTCGTTGCGAACAAGATACGCAATGACGCTGATCGTCATTCAATTGAGGAATTCTGTTTGCGAGAGCAGCTGTCCATGATTGGTGCGATTCCTTGGGACTCCGCGGTCCTGGATGCCGATGCCGCTCGAACTTCGCTGATAGACTTTGCGCCAAGAAGTTCGGCGATTCGGGCGATTGAATCAATCGTGGAATTCGTAGTTGCACCCAACAATTCCAGAAACTAATTCGAAGGGAGAGAGCTCAATGTGTGTCGGGATACCCGCGATGATTATCAGTATCAACAACGACAAGGCCTTCTCGGCAATCGTGGATGTTGAAGGGGTCCGTCGCGAAGCCAACATCGCGCTACTTGCCGATCCAGCTGACCCAGTTCGGGAGGGCGATTGGGTTCTATTGCACGTCGGCTTCGCGATGAGCAAGCTTGACGAAGCAGAAGCCAGGTCGACACTTGAGTTCATTCGTGCGCTCGGCTCGGTTTACGACGAAGAAGTTGAAGCTCTGCGAGTCCAGGACTGAGCGTGAATCAGTTCCCCGATTTTCGCGATCCGAGAGCAGCACGAATAGTTCTTTCGCGAATTGCTGAGCTCGCAACTGGGCAACCACATCGGAAGTTCATGGAAATCTGTGGCGGACACACTCATTCGATCTATCGACACGGACTAGAGGAGCTGCTTCCACAAAACGTTGAACTTGTCCACGGACCTGGCTGCCCCGTCTGTGTGATTCCGATGGGTCGAATTGATGACGCCATCTATATTGCGAGTCAACCCAATGTTGTTTTCTGTTGCTTTGGCGACATGTTGCGAGTCCCAGGTGGTAAATTGAATCTGCTTGAGGCCCGTGCACGTGGAGCCGATATCCGAGTGGTGTACTCCCCCATGGACGTGCTCACAATCGCCGAACGCGAGCCTGAGCGAGACATCGTTTTCTTGGCTGTCGGTTTCGAGACCACGACTCCGTCAACCGCGGTGACAGTGCTCGAAGCCCGGCGGCGAAAGCTTTCGAATTATTTCGTCATGTCGAACCACATTCGAATAGTTCCGGCAATCAAAGCCATCCTCGACTCAAAGGACCTAGACCTTGACGGTTTTATCGGACCAGGTCACGTGGGGACAGTCCTTGGTAACCATCCGTATGAATTCGTCGCCTCTGAGTACGGCAAACCACTAGTTACTGCCGGGTTTGAGCCACTGGACATTCTCGAGTCAGTGATGCGGCTACTCGCTCAGAAGGCCGTCGGTCGTTGCGAGGTCGAGAACCAGTACACGCGAGCCGTGAGAGACGCTGGAAATCCCGTGGCGATCGGTGTCATCGACAAAGTGTTCACAGTGCGACCTCACTTTGAGTGGCGGGGTCTCGGTTCGATCGAACACAGTGCACTTATGTTCCGTGATGACTTCGCCGAGTTCGACGCCGAGCTCCGTTATTCGGTTCCAGGTATTCAAATCGCCGATCCAAAGTCCTGTCAATGTGGCGAGGTACTTCGTGGGGCAATTAGGCCTTGGGAATGCAAGGTCTTCGGTACAGCGTGCACGCCTGAGACCCCCATAGGCACTTGCATGGTTTCGTCGGAAGGCGCCTGCGCTGCGTACTACAACTACGGACGATTCAACAAGTCGCCAAGAATCCCCGTAACAGCGGTTTGAGCCCAAATGGGTCACGACGCAGCTGGTCGAGAGCGCCTTCACGCCCGGATTGAGAAGTGGCGGCGCCGTCCGATGCGTCTCCATGATGAAGTAATTACAACAGCACATGGCGCGGGAGGAAAAGCGTCGCAAGCCTTGCTCAACAGTGTGGTCTTCCCGGCATTTGAGATGACAGGTGCGGCGATGGACGGTGCGGTACTGCAGGTGACTCCGAAACATGACCTGGTGATGACAACCGACTCATTTGTTGTCACACCACGAAAGTTCCCCGGGGGCTCCATCGCAAGGCTCGCCGTGAATGGAACTGTTAATGACTTGGCAGTTATGGGTGCGATACCTCGTTGGTTGAGTGTCGCGTTCGTACTCGAGGAAGGACTACCCATCAGCGAGTTTCGTGACACGGTGGCAGAGATCGCCCTCGCTGCGACGGAGGCTCGTGTCGGAATCGTAACCGGGGATACGAAAGTGGTGGGACGCGGTGCGGCGGATGGGCTCTACGTGACAACGACTGGGATCGGCGTGCGACAGCACGGCATCAAGCTTGGACCGAGTGAAGTCCAACCTGATGATGTCGTGCTCGTGTCCGGCAATATTGGCGACCACGGAATCGCTGTAATTCAGGCGCGCGGCGAGCTCGACTTAGTATCCGATGTCAGCTCGGATTGTGCAGCTCTACACACCCTCGTTGGCGACCTTCTTGTATCAGGTGCCAACGTTCGTTGGATGCGCGATCCCACTCGCGGCGGAGTCGCGTCGTCGATGAACGAGCTCGCAATGGATGCAGAGCTTGGAGTTCGATTGAGGGAAGAGAACTTGCCTGTATCTCGCACAGTTCACGGAGTCTGCGAACTTCTTGGGCTCGATCCGCTATATGTCGCAAACGAAGGCAAATTGCTTGCTGTTGTCTCCCCAGAAACGGCAGACAAGGCGCTTACGTCGCTCAAAGACCACGAGCTCGGACGCAACTCGTCAATCATCGGAGTGATCACCAGCGAGAACCCCGGGATTGTCGTGCTCGAGACGCTCTTCGGTGGAACTCGGGTCGTCGATATGTTGGTAGGAGATCCGCTACCGAGAATTTGTTGACGCTCCGGCGCTCAGTCGATCGGCCAAGTCACCAATAAGATCCCAGACTGCGGGAGCAGCCGAGCGTGAAAGAGGTGTGCCGGCATGGTCAGCTTTGACAATCGCGTCGAAGCGTGGAAGCACGATGTCGAGTGGAACTTCGTATTCATCACAGAGTGACCGCACCGTCGAGACCTCAGCGGGCTCGACCTTGTTGGCGACTCCCAGCCACGCCGGAATACCAAGTTCACGGGCGAGGGCGATGGTCCTTGATGCGGTCACTACGGCCTTTCGGGATGCTTCGAACACCAACACCAGGACATCCACGTGTGCAAGTGTGCCGCCCGAGCGACTGAGATGTTCGATACCGGCTTCCATATCAATGATCGTGTCGTCGGCCAACGCTTCCATGGCGGCCCCGAGCAACGATCGGACTGAGGCATGACCACCGCATGTGCACCCTGCTCCCGCCTGGGTGATACGAAGTGCTGACATGAGCAGCGGACCCATGGGAGTGACCGTCGCATAGGTGTCCAGAAGTTCTCGAACCGATAGGTCACCTCGGTGGCCGACGACTACCGATCGCGGAATCGGGGCTTGCCGCTCAGTTTCCTCGACCGACAGTCCCAACGAGAGCCCCAGATTTGGATTCGAGTCGGTATCAACGGCAACGACACGACGTCCACGCTCACTAAGAACTCTGCTGAGCAAAGAACTCACCGATGTCTTTCCGACCCCACCTTTGCCCACTACGCCAATCTTCATCGGAAGCTCCTCGCGCGATGTTTCACCACTCTGAATGTATAGCTGAAATGATCGGTCGTCCTGACTCCAGCGCGAGCCGACCGAGATGAGCCTGCCCGAGGCTGATTCCTCCGTCGTTTGTTGGCACCTGGTGGTGACGAATTACGGAAAATCCGGCCGACCGCAAGCGATGCTCGACCAGCGTTACTAGACGTGCGTTCTGAAACACGCCACCAGTGAGGGCAACATCTGCGAATTCGCACCGACGCGATATGTGAAGTACTGTGTCCGCCAAGGCAGCAGCGAACGTATTGTGAATGCCAGCCGCGACTTTTCCGCTGGCGGTGCCTTTTGATAGGGCGTCGACGACGTCCCTGACTAGCGACCGAAAATCAATTTGTATTCGCGTACCCTCATCGATCGCATAATCGAACTCGACGTCGTCGTCAGAGCAGAGTTGTTCTAGGGCGCTAGCCAGCTGCCCCTCGTAACGGTTCAGTTCCCGACGCAGAACAATCGCGGCCAACCCCTCAAACAGCCGACCAGTCGACGATGTACGCAGTTGTCCCTGAGCTTCGACAAGTGCCTCGACTGACCTCACCTGATCCCGTGAACGGCTAAAGAACTGTGTCGCGCGCGATGGGATTCCAGCATCTGCCAACAACGCCACTGCCATCCTCCAGGGCTCGCGAATCGCAGCAGCCCCTCCTGGCAACACGAACTTCCTGAGATGCCCTAGCCTCCTCACTGCTAGACCATCGACAAGTAAGAATTCACCGCCCCACGCTGTACCGTCGGGGCCCCAGCCAAGTCCATCACAGGCCACTCCAAGTACGGATTCCTGGACTTGATGTTCTGCGATGCACGAGGCGACGTGAGCATGGTGATGCTGCACTTGCAAAACTGGGGCCACCTGCTGTTCTGTTGCGTAGCGCGTTGATGCGTATCCAGGATGCATGTCGCACACCACGAGGTTCGGTTGCGAAGCATTCACCGCAATTGCGTCTTCGATGATCTTCAGGAAAGCAGTTCGTGACGGGAGGCTGCCAAGATCTCCGACGTGTACGGAAGTGAAAGACTGTCGACCTGACACCAAACTGATCGTGTTCTTCAGTTCAGCACCAACCGCAAGAACAGTCGGTCCATCTTCATTAAGCCAAATTGGACGTGGTGCGAAGCCTCGCGCCCTTCGTATAAGGCTGAATTGCTTGTTGATGACCCGACCGACGGAGTCGTCGGCGTGACGCTCAATTCTTCGATTGTGAGTAAGCACGGCATCGACCATCAGCGATACCTCGAGTTCCATACCCTCTGACAGAATCGTCTCATCACTGATATTCGCACTGGTACAGACAAGAGGCTCAGCCACACCTTCGGCTATCAGTTGATGAAGGCCCGTCGTAGGGAGTATGAGACCCAGCAATCTCGAGTCAGGGGCGACATTCGGGGCAACGCGAGAGCTAACCAATCGGCGGACGAGAACGATTGGTCCCTCAACTGAATCTAGTGCACGACCTGATTCCTCATCAACTAGGGCAAGATCTCGCGCCATCGTTTGGTTGTGCACCATCACCGCCAGCGGCTTTGCATCTCGACGCTTGAGCTCGCGAAGGCGTCGGACCGTCGCTTCTGAATCAGCGCGGGCGAGTAACTGAAAGCCACCAATGCCTTTCAGACCGACAATCCCACCATCGTGGAGCACTTGGATGCACTGACTGAGCGCCTGGTCGCCAACTACCGAATGCCCATTAATTCGAAGCTCGAGAGAAGGACCGCACTCCCAACAACTGATCGTCTGGGCATGAAATCTCCGGTCGTTTGGGTCTTCGTACTCGAACCGACATTGTTCACACATTTCGAAATATCGCATCGTGGTATTCATCCGATCAAATGGAGGTGCCACGAGAATCGTGTAGCGGGGTCCGCAATCAACGCAGGTGATGAATGGATACCGAAAACGACGATTTGCCGGGTCGACGAGCTCCAATTGGCATGCTCGGCATATTCGTGCGTCGATGGGAATTGAATTCTGAATCCGTTGTTCAAACGTCGAGTCGACGATGACGAAATCTCTCTCGTCATCGTCAACTTCCAGGTCCTCATGCGTCATTCTGACGATCTGCGCGAGCGGAGGCAGCGCAAGTGGAATTTGATGCACAAAATCATCAACGTCTCGCGAGTCACCTTGCACCATGCACCATGCACCACCCAAATCGTTGCCAACTCGACCCGTCAATGAGTGAGCCCATGCGAGGCCGGCTACATAGGGTCGAAATCCGACGCCCTGTACTGTTCCGGTGAATCGAAGACGACGACGAATCCGCAGAGGAGAGTTAGCATACGCATGGCTTGGCGAGGAGGTAGTTCGTGAACGACGCCACTAAACGTCCGCTCCGAGTGGCGTTCGTAGGAAAGGGAGGCTCTGGAAAATCCACAGTCGCGGCTCTTTTTGCCCGAATTCTTGCTCAGAAGGGCGCGCGAGTCGTCGCGCTCGACTCTGACCCGATGCCCGGATTGGCGTACGCACTCGGAATTGACGTAGATGATGCCCCACTTCCAGACGATCTTGTTGTGGCGGGCCCCAAATCGGGACCTGAGTGGATATTGCGACCTGATGTCGACCCGCTGTCACTGGTTGAGAAGTTCTCCGTCAAGACCCCTGAGGGAGTTCACTATTTTCAGTTCGGAAACACCAGAGGAACATGGGGAGCACTCTCACGGGGTCAACACGCGTGGAGTGAGGTCGTAAGGCGATTACCAGAATCTGACTGGAACCTCATCGGCGACCTGCCCGGTGGTCTTCGCCAACCGATGAACGGCTGGGGGAAGTATGCAGAGGTCGCACTTGTCGTTACCGAGCCGACATTGAAAGGTATTTTGACGGCCCGACAGCTAGCCAAGCTGACTAGAGCCAAATGGGGGCCGCGAACCATCGCCGTAGTCGTTAACAGGACTCGCCCAACGGACGATCCCAGTGCAATTGCGGCGCGAATTGGGCAACCCCTTGCGGGATCGGTTCCCGAATGCGCTGTCATTCAACGTGCTGAGATGGAGCTGCGGAGTCCCCTAGGGCTGCCCGGCACCGAGGCTGTTGAAACAGCGATCCGGGCATTGGTTCAGACTGCTCAGGTTCTCTAGGCTGTCCATGCGGGAGGCAAGCACGTGAAGATTGCAGTAGTTGGGAAAGGCGGTGTCGGCAAGACTTCAGTGAGCGCAGTTCTGGCACGATCCCTCGGACGGTTGGGCAGGCAAGTAGTAGCGCTTGACTGCGACACCAACCCAAACCTCGGTCTGTCACTTGGCGTGGGAGAGGAAGAAACTCAAAGGATTCTGACGATGCGCCAACAAGTGGACGCCGGTGATGTTGAGCACGCGCTCGGCTGGGACGATCTGTTGGACAGATTTGGAACTGATGCCCCCGACGGAGTGCGGCTCGGAATCGTGAATCGAATCGAGAATCCCGAGCCGAGTTGCCCATGTTGCGGGCTCTCTCCAGAGCGTCTGCTGAGCCAAGCCAACTTCGGGAATGCGATTGTCATTGGTGATTTCGAGGCAGGGCTTGGTTCATATTCTCGAGTCAGCAACGAGAAACTCGACATCACCATCGTCGTCATAGAGCCGACTCCGCGATCAATCGATGTTGGTCTGAGAGCGCTTGATCACGCGAGGTCTCACCACCAGGGTCGAATCATGGCAGTAGCCAACAAAGTTCGCAACTCAAACGAGGTGGCAATGATCGCTTCTGCCATCGGGGACGCTCCCCTCACAGTCGTGCCGTTTAGTGAAGCTGTCGCAAGCGCTGACCGTAAAGGCACGTCAGTCTTTGACGAAGCGAGCGCCGACGACTTCATTGCACCGATTCAACAGCTCGCCAGCAGCCTCAATTAGCGGGGAAATCCGACCAGAATCCCTACTTGCTTCGCGTCGCTAGCTGTCGCTAGATTCGAATCGTGGTTCTTTGGTGGATTGGCAATCTGATGTTGCTCGTTGTGATTGCCCCGGTCGTCATCCTGCTCGCCAATCGAGTGATTCGACGGGCCACGGAGATTCGCAAGTACGCCGATGACATCCTTGAGCATGGGGTCGGATTGGCTGCGAATCTCGATCCTGTGCCAGCTCTCGGAGCAACCGCCGCATCCATTTCTCGAGTGAAGTCACTCGCCGTACGATATCTCGGCGCTGCTAGAAAGCTCCTGTAGGTACGCGGATGCCTATCGCAGCAATCGCGACAATCGTGATCTCACTTGTCATCTTGGTGGCGGTCGCCCTTTACTTGATTCGAGTGATTGTGATTCTTAAGGCAGTCAACGACTCCTTGGGCAAGATCACATTCGGCGTACGAGCGATAGCTCATCGCACTAGTCCTCTAGCCGCAATCCTCGGACCCGTCCTCGGCGACCTGAAAACTGTTGCATCCGCTCTTGGTGCTGCTGCGGCCTCTGTTTCGAGATCTGCGAAGACTGCTAAAGGAGCATGACATGACACTTCGATTTGCTTGCTGTGACGTCGGTGTCACCGATTGCCGCGCAGTGATCAAATCTGAATCGAAGGATGAACTTCTATCAAAAGTTGCCAAACATGCAGAGCAGAAGCACGGGGTGAAGCTAAATGAGACCCTCGTGAGCTTTGCGCTCTCAAAGGTGACCGAGCGCTAGTTCAACTTGCGTTCACACAGGGAACGCAAAGTTCTGAGTGTGCGGGTCCAACTAGCCGCGAGATGTTCGTCATATCGCCGCAGCCAGAGCACTTTCGGTAGTGCAGATCGCGTGGTACGGCACGGAAAGTGATTCGCTCACGCACAATGTGGAAAATGCTCCCAGGATGCCTAGCCAGTATCTCTTCACCCACTTGTCGCAAAAGCTCCCAATACCGCTTCTTTTCTGACTCGGATGACAATCCTGCCCGGCCTTTCGCAAGAAGTTCTTCGTGTTCCGGGCTTCGCTACCAGGCTCCTGCCCTTGCCGATCTCAGACACTTGCCGTCACTAGTACGTATGAACGAGTAGGCATTCTTGCCGTAGTCAAGATGTATCAGACTGCCGTGCCCAAAGGTACATCCCATCAGATACTGAATGCCGTCGACAGCGCACATGCTCGTCTCACGTTCGCCAAGACCTCGTTTGAGTCCGAATTGCGGCCCAGTTCTGACAGGGCAATATTGGCTGCCTGAACTCCGATGGCGACACCACGACACATGTAGCCATGAAGTCGCTCTACTTCAGCGGCAATCGTGGACTCGTTCATGACTGACCCGAATCTACCGACCTAGAGGATGATGACACGCCACCAGTCGGCTAGTTGTCCGCACGTCAAGACTCGGGGTCTCGACATCGCATTGTGACGTTGCCATCCAGCATCTTGTACGGAATGAACAGCCCGTCATCGTTATCTCTCTTGATGGCTCTCCGACGGCTCGAGCTAGCCAGGACTCTTCCCTTGGCTGGTGCCGAAGACTCGGTACCGATGCGGCGAGAGCCATCGAGTATGGATGTTCAGGCTTCTGCAGAACGCTCTCGGTTTCACCGATCTCCACCACTTGACCGAGATACATCACCGCTATTCGATCGGCAACTTGAGCGACAACTGTGAGATCGTGAGACACGAAGATGCATGAAAATCCTTGGCTTCTTTGCAGATCGTTGATCAAGTTGATTACTTGAGCTTGAACTGACACATCCAGAGCTGACACTGGCTCGTCAAGCAACAGCACCTTTGGCTTGACTGACAGAGCGCGTGCAATCGCTACCCGTTGTCTCTGTCCACCCGAAAGTTGAGCCGGGTGATTCTCCAAAACTGAATGCGAGAGACCCACCATGTCAAGTAGTTCCCGAACACGTGACACGGAGTTGTCGCACCCGTTGATTCTGAGAGGCGCCTGAAGGATCTGACAAATCGTCATTCTGGGATTTAAGCTGGCAAAGGGATCCTGGTGAACAAGTTGGATTGAGACTCGGGAGACCGAACTGCCGTTGTTTAGACCGGGCGGGTCGCCGCCAAGCACTTCTATGGCACCGGAATCAGTAGGAATCAAGCCCAGAATTGATCGAAGTAAGGTCGTCTTCCCACATCCGGACTCGCCGACGACCCCCAACGTTTCACCTGCTGATAGCATGAGTGTGACACCTCTCAGAGTGGGTTCCGCGCGCGATCTGTAGCTGACCCGTACATCTCGCAGGGAGACGACAGTAGAACCGGCTGCGATTGTTGATCTCATCAAACTGCTACCGCATGACATGCAACCGATCTATCGCCTGCGGCACGTTTGAGGACCGGATCGTGGCTCACACAGTCGAGTCGATCACGTCCCACTTTGCAGCGGTCCCGGAAGCGACAGCCATCAATTCTTCCAATGTGTCGGGGAGGTTGTCCGTCGATCGCCACCAGCGAACCGCGCGGTCGTCCGATCTCAGGGAAGCAGTCAGTTAAGGCCCGCGTGTAAGGGTGCGAAGGTGTTGACAATACGTCGGAACACGGTCCGCTCTCGACGATGCGACCGGCGTACATGACACTGACTTGATCCGCGATCGAATTCACGACACCAAGACTGTGGGAGATGAAGATCATCGCAAGTGCAAGTTCCTTCTGAATCGAACGAAGTAACTCAAGCACTTGTGCCTGAATCGTCACATCGAGGGCAGTAGTCGGCTCATCCGCTATCAACAAGTCGGGTGAGTTAGAAATTGCCATTGCGATTAGGGCCCTTTGACGCATACCACCCGACCACTGGTGTGGGTATTCAGAGAGTCGTCGCGAAGCACCAACGATGCCAACTGACTCAAGTAGGGCAATAACTCTCTTCCGAATCTCTCGTGAAGTTGCGGAACGATCATGAATTGCTATAGCTTCAGCAATTTGGCTGCCAATAGTTCGGAGAGGATTCAACGCAGTAGTGGGATCCTGGAATACCATTCCGATTCGACGACCTCGAATCGAACGCCAGCCCCCGCTCGAAATGTTCGATAACTCGACGCCGCCGAATCGCAGTCGCTGTGTCGTCACTCGCGCCCTTGACGGCAAGAGACCCACGAGAGACGTCGCAAGCACCGTCTTCCCACATCCGGACTCCCCCACGATTCCGAGTGTCTCGCCTCGATTAAGTGTCAGATCGACTCCGTCGACAGCGGTCAATCGGTCGGTACCGGATTGGAATTGCACAGACAAGTTGCGAACCTCTAACAATGGGGAATTCATGGTCATTCACGCCTTCCCTTTACATCACCGAGCGAAGTCAGACTGAGTGCAGTCATCAAGATTGCGAGACCGGGGAACACGGCTATCCACCAGGCGCTTCGTAGGTATGCCTGACTTGAGCCTGCGAGGTATCCCCAACTAATCGAATTTGGGTCACTCAGTCCAATGAAGGCAAGACTCGCCTCTAACAGCATTACACGTGAGAGCAAAAGCGTGAGATAAACGGCAAGAGTTGGTGCGATGTTCGGCAGAATCTCCCGAAAAATCGTTCGAATTGTCCCTGACCCAAAGAGCTGTGCGGCCTCGACGAAGGCACTCTCACGCACCGAAAGTGTCTCTGCCCGAACCACGCGTGCCAGACCCGACCAACTAGTCAATCCGAGAATTATTATCAGGCGATCTACTCCCGAACCAAAATACGCGAGGGCCACAATGGCAAGAAAGAATCTCGGCACTACTTGGAATACCTCGGCGACACGCATCAAGATGTCGTCCACGATTCCTCCGAGATACCCCGACACGAGACCGACGGTGATTGCGATTGCAACGACGATCAGCGCAACACCAAAGACTATGGTCGCAGATGTGCGGGCCCCGAACATTATGCCGCTGAATAAGTCTCGTCCGATCAGATCAGTTCCGAGTGGATGACGCCAGCTAGGAGCAGCAAGCCCTTCACCAACGACAAGAAATGGATCATAAGGTGCTAACCAAGGTGCAACTAGGGCCACGATCAGCCACACAAGAACACCCGATGTCGCGAGCACGAGCCTCAAGACTCCAGCCGGCAATTGCGGGGCGCTCATCTCAACCTGACGCGCGGATCGATGATCATGTACGAAAGATCAGTGAGTAAATTCATCAACACGACGGCTGCAGCAATCAGCACCAAAACACCTAAGAGAACAGGGGTGTCTCGGGATTGCGAGGAGCTCAGAATCAACTGACCGAGGCCCGGCCACCCAAAGATCAGCTCGACAACCACGGCACCGGAAAAGACATGCCCAATACGACTACCTATGACCGTTACAACCGATGTCAAGGACCGCCGGAGGGCATGACGGAGGACGACGTGTAGGTCACCGAGCCCCTTGGCGCGTGCCAGACGAATGTGGTCGTCATCGAGCTGATCGACGATTCCCGTTCGTGTCAATCTCGCGATTGTCGACGATTCTTGAATCGCTAGAACGGACATCGGAAGCACTAGATGCCACAGGGTGTCGATTGCCATTGCAAGTCCAGTGCCTTCAAACCCTGGTGAATTTCGGCCATCTGTTGGAAATATCCCTAGTCGAAGTGCAAACAAGAGCAGCATTACCTGCGCAATCCAGAAAGATGGAGCTGCAGCAACGAGAACAGAAGTGCGCAGTACTGCCCTGTCAAGAAACCGATTAGCTCGCCAGGCGGCGAGAATGCCGAATTTCAGACCGACCAAAGTTGAAATTACGATGCTGCTGATTGCGAGGAGCAGAGTTGAACCGATACGCGGCATGATCATGCGCACAACGGATTCACCAGTCAGATACGACGTTCCAAAATCCCCACGAAGCACGTTGGTCGAATAGGTCCAAAGCTGCGTGAGTAACGAGTCATCTAGCCGGTACTTGGCACGCATGAATTGGTAATAGGCCGCGTCACCGTTGCCTGAAGCGAGTACTTCGACTGGATCACCTGGGGCGAGATGCACCAATACAAAGGTGATGAGCGTGACACCAAAGACAGTGGGCACCACCTGGATTAGGCGGCGCAGAACATACTTTAACATCAATTAATGCAGTAAGCCTCTTCAGCAAACAGCGAATACGGTCGGAATCCGCCACAACGTGACGTGAAGATTCTTGTGCTTTTGGTCTCTACAAGCCAACCGTACGGAACATCTTTTACGAGTTGTTCCTGAATCTCTTGGTATAGGGACTGTCGTTTTGAAATGTCCAGAGTATTGCGGGCCTGTTGAAACGTCGAGTCGACCAAGACATTTGTGTACGCAGCTGCATTCGAGAACGCGACCGGACCGATCTGAGCAGAGTCGTACATGCGACGGATGCCAATCTCCGGGTCGTTCCCATTGCAGTAAGAGATGATGTTCGAATCAAAATCTCGATTGTTAAACACCGCTGTCGCGAACGGCCCAGATTCAAGTGGGCGCAGTCGCACATCAATGCCGACTTCCTTCAGCTGTGCCTTGTAGAGCTCGCCGTAAGTAGCGAACGTCGGGAAATGCAGGAAGTCGATTGAGAGTTTTGATCCGTTTGCAACACCTACGACTTGTTGTGCAGTCCGAATCGATCCATCCCGACCAGTCCACCCTGCTGAATCAAGCAGTGCGTTTGCCTTTGTGGTGTTGTACTCCGGAAGCTTCAGATTCCGACCCCATGCCCAAACTATTCCCTTCGAGAAAGGCGAAACAGCCACGCTGCCTTCTCCAAAAATCACGTTTTGCAGAAAGGCATTGCGGTTCAGTGAGTGGAAAATTGCCTGTCGAACGGCCAAGTTTGAAGTAATGGGTCTTCGAAGGTTGAAGCTCACCGTCATCATGCAGTTGGCGCCTCCCGGGTTACGACGGGTGATCAGTGTGTCAAAAGCCTTCTTTTGCGCGAGCAGTCGTGCACGATCCGGTCCGGGAACCCCCCAAAGGAAATCCACCGAGCCAGACTCGAAGGACGCCACCTGGGTGGCTGAATTAGGTATCACTCGCATGATTACTCGGTCCAGATATGGCTTGCCCTTCCTGAAGTAATTTGAGTTTCGATTCAGCACGATCTCAGAACCACGGGCGTACGACCCGAACTTGAACGGACCAGTGCCGACTGGGGCAAGGTTCGTAGGATTCTTCGTTGGATCAGATCCGCGATAGATATGCGCGGGAAGAATCGGGGCCTCCGTCACATCAAGCTGGAGCAGCAACGGCCCATACGACTCCTTAAAGATGAATTCAACCGTATGGGAATTAGGTGTGTAGATCGTTGCCAGAGCAGACAGCATCGACGCACGAGTCCTGGAATGGTATTTCAATAGAACCTCGTCAAATGTAAATTTGACGTCTGCTGACGTGAACGGCTGACCGTCGTGCCACTTGACCTCGCGGCGCAACTTGAAGGTATAAATCGTTGCCTTTTTGTTTACGGTCCAACTCTCGGCAAGCTCGGGAACAGGGTTCAGCTTGTCGTCAAGCTCTACAAGTCCGTTAAACATCAACTCTGAAGCAGTGTGGACGGCGCCGGCAGTCGTGGCGGCCGGGTTGAGGGAACCCGGATCCTGAGAGATTGCTACGACAAGATCGCCACCACGAGGTACCCAAATCTTCTTTCCCTGAATCTCCGCACAGACAACTTTTTGTCCCTTGGGCCCATCGCCTCTTGCGCCTTCCATCAAACATGGGCTCTCAGGCGTAATTGCAGCCGTAGTTTGTGACTCCATCATCTGCAACGCGACTAGAGACAAAACAGAGCCGAGGAACACTGCTGAGATTTTTCTCATAAAGCAAAAGCCTAGTTGCATCACTCGTGCCACGGTAGATGCGTTGCGCAAATACCATAACTTCATTGCAGCGTGGTGTCGCGACTTAGAACTTCTTATGGAGGCAATCGCCCCTAGGCGCCGGTGAGCGCGCGCCACGAGTTGGGCATCGCCTTGCGCACCATCTCGGGCGTCATGAGCATCGTCGACTGCGGCACCATGTCGACGATGCGGCGCGCCTCCACGTAGTGGTGCACCACGTTCGCCACCCCGGCGAACAGTCGCGCGCGCGCCGCGACCAATTCGGCGGGCGGCGTGTCGAGAAAGTATCCCCACATCGTGAACGCGACGTCGAGGTCGTGGATGACCGGTGCGCGGCCGTAGTGCGACGCGCGGCGCAACGCGATGCCGATGCATCCCTGGATCGCGTCGTCGACGCTCTCCCCCGGCGTCACTTTCACGCGCGGTCGCAGGCGTTCGGCGAGCGCGAGCACGTACCCCTGGTCGGGGCCGGGGTGCCCGAGACGCTCGGCACGCGGCTGGCGACCGGTCACCGACGCCTTGCGCGTGTTCGCCCACGGTGCGGGCACGAAGTCGGGCGACTGGTAGACGCGCGGACGATCGACCGGATCGACGGGCGTGTGTTTCGGCGCAGCCACGAGAGGCGAGGCTACTTGTCGATGTGCTGCTCGACTGGTTCGCCGGCCAGCAGCGCGAGCAGCATCCGCGGGTCGCGCGCCCAGGCGTCGGCGCCGAGGCTGCGGGCGAGGTCGTGCGACTCCACCGCGGCACCGCCGGCGTACACCTTCACGTCGGCGGCGACCACGCGCTTCACGGCGGTGATCGCCTTGCGCGCTTCGGCGAGCGACTCGCGCAGCGTGACACCCACGCACACGGCGCGCAACTGGTCGACGTTGCGGACCGCTGCGGAAAACGACTCGGCCGGAACATCGGTGCCGATGTCCGACACGTTCCAGCCGCGGCTGCGCAGCAAGTCGGCCACCATGGTGAGCGCGAGCCCGTGCCGCTCGCCGCTCGGCCCGCCGATCACCACCGTGCCGCGCGACGGCCCACGGTGGGCGAAGCGCGCGCTCACTCGCGCAAAGAGCCGCGCGACGATGGTGCTCGCGCGGTGCTCCTCGTGGATCTGCAGGTTGCCGCTCGCCCACCGCGACCCGATCGCGACGAGCGCGGGCGAGACGACTTCGAGATACAACGAGAACAAGTCGTGCCCGCTGGCGAGCGCGTCGACGAGCAGGTTTTCCGCGCCGACTTCGTCGCCGGCGAGGAGACACTTCTCGAAGCGAGTCGCCCAGTCGGCGGCGGGGCGCTCGCCGCGCTTGGCGCGCGACACTGCGGCGGGCTTGCGTCGGCGCTGCGACGCGAAGGCCTTGATATCGCCGACCTGCACCTGCCACTCCCCGTCGTTTTGGCGCGCCGGCAAGCGACCCGAGCGCACGTAGCGGTACACCGTCATGTAGTGCACGCCGAGTCGGCGTGCCGCCTCGTGCAACGAGACGGATGCCCCGACGACGTTCGGCACGCTCTGACGCTACGAGCCGGCGGGTTGCCGAACGTGACGCAGCGACGAATCAGGTGGTGGGCACGGTGGGCACCATGCCGGGCTTCCAGTACTGATACAAGTCGGTGATGATCGGCACCAGCGCCGTCGCGTCGCTACCCGGCGCCAGGTCGACGGTCACGACGCTGGAATACACGTGCACGTGGCGTACGACGCCCGTGGCAAAGAGCCGCGCCGCCAGCACCGCGCCGAAGGTGTCCGTGCGCCCCGGTGCCGCGTCGTAGTGCTCGTGCTCCTGGCCGGTGAGCGACCGGTTGAGTTCGTAACGCACGCGACCTGGCTCGATGGACGGCTTCATCGTGACTGCGACGGGCTGACCCATGCGCCACGACGCTAGTTGCCCGGCTTCGGGCGATTTCTCGGCGCCAACTACCGTTCAGGCATGGACCTAGAGACGTTCAGTGCACGAGCGACCGCGTTCCTCTCCGAACATCTTCCCCGCAAAGAAGCAGCCAAGGCGTTCGTGTGGGGAGAGGGAAACGACAACGTGTCGATGTTCGAGGAGAAGTCGCGCCGCGCCGAGGAAGAAATGGTCGCGAGCGAAAGGGAGTGGCGCCGCAAGAAGTTCGACGCCGGCTTCGGCTGGATCAGCGGACCGACCGAGTTCGGCGGCGCGGGTCTCACCGCTGCGCACGAGCGCGCCTACGCGGCGGCGGAAGCCGACTTCAAGGCGCCGGGGCAGAGCATCTTCACCATCGGTCTCGGCATGGTGGCACCGACGCTGCTCGCGCACGGGTCACCGGAGGCAAAGAACAAGTTCCTGCGCGCGATGTACCGCGCCGACATTGTCGCATGCCAGTTGTTCAGCGAACCCGGCGCGGGCAGCGACCTCGCGTCGCTGCAGACCAAGGCCGAGCGCGACGGCGACGAGTGGGTGATCACCGGCCAGAAAGTGTGGACGTCGGGCGCGCACTACAGCGACGTCGGCGAAATCATCTGCCGCACCGACCCGTCGCTGCCCAAGCACAAGGGCCTCACCGGTTTTCTCGTCGACATGAAGTCACCCGGCGTCGAGATTCGCCCGCTGCGCCAGATGACGGGCGGCGCGTCGTTCAACGAGGTGTTCTTCAATGAGGTGCGCGTGCCCGACTGGTACCGGCTCGGCGACGTGAACTCGGGCTGGGGCGTGGCGCTCACCACGCTCATGAACGAGCGCGCCGCGATCGGCGCGGGTGTGGGCGGCGGCGAAGTGTCGATGATGACGCGCATCACCGCGATGGTGCGCCACTATGGATTGGAGAACGACGCGCTCGTGCGCGACATGCTCGCCGACTTGTACATCGGCTACCGCGTCGCGAACTTCAACAACAAGCGGGCGATGGACAAGATGAAAGCCGGCCAGACTCCCGGCCCGGAGATGTCGATTTCGAAGATGGCGCTCGTCAACAACCAGCGCAAGTTGAACGACTTCCTCTGCCACGTGCTCGGTGCGAAGATGCAGGCCGACAGCGGCGAGTGGGGCACTTATGCCTGGAGCCAGCTGGTGCTCGGCGCACCCGGCTTGCGCATCGCGGGCGGCAGCGACGAAGTGATGCGCAACATCGTCGGCGAGCGCGTGCTCGGGCTGCCCAAGGATGCGGGCATCGACTCGAAGTCGCCCTTCCGCGACCTGAAGGTGGGCACGCAGAAGAGCTGAGCGCACTCCAGGCGCAAGGTTCTCAAGGGCGCAGCCCGAGGTTCTCCATGAATGCCCAACTCGTGCGGTGCAGCGTCGAAACGCCGTGCTCGCGCAAACCGGTGCGGTGCCTCGGGCACGGGTAGCCCTTGTTGGTGGCGAACGCCCAGTGCGGGTGCTGCAGCGCGTGCGCCCGCATCTCGCGGTCACGCGACACTTTCGCGAGCACGCTGGCCGCCGCCACCGAGAGCGAGTCGGCGTCGGCTCTCACGCGAGTGACCACCCGCGCGACGCACGGTGACACGAAATCCCACCGGCCGTCGACGATCGCCGCGTCGGGCCGCATACCCGACTCGTGCAGTGCGGCGAACGCGCGGCGCGTCGCGAGCAGTTGTGCTTGGTTCATGCCGAGGGCGTCGCACTCGGTGTTGCTCGCCCGCCCGAGCGCGAAGCCCAGGCACTGTGCGGCGACCGTGTCGAAGATCTGCTCGCGCTTGTTCTCGCTGAGCGACTTGGAGTCGCGCGCCACGAACCTGCCTTCGTCGACCTCGGGTGACAGCACCGCGACGCACACGACGAGCGGCCCGGCCCACGAGCCCTTGCCCACTTCGTCGACCCCGCACACGATGCCCGGCAGGGTGCGCTCGACGGCGAGCGTCGGGCGCGGCCGCGAACGGGACGTGCTGCTCACGGCGACATCCGCAGCAGCGCCTCGCCGCGAGCCTCGCTGGTCGCGAACCGCGCATCGACGCCCGAGGTGAGGCGCAGTCCGGGCGGGCCGTCGACCTCCCACAGCAGTGCCGCGTTCTCGCCGTGCCAGCGCACCGCGAGCGACACGCGGTGGCGCGGGCCGGCCGGCAAACCGTGCGCCTCCAAGTTCGCACCGCGCAACGACGACGCGAGGCCGGCGGCGAACACGAGTGCCTCGTCGGGTGACACGGCCGACACGAGCCGTTCTTCGATGCCGGCTGCCTCGGCCACGGCGCGCGCCAGAGGCGACGTTGTCGCCGGGTCGTCGGGCGCGAGCGAGGGGCGAGCGAGACCTCGCCAGATCATCGACGCATCGTGGGCGGCGGATACTTGGCCGGCGAGCGACAGAACGCGCACGGTGGCAGCCAGCGCGCGCGACGCCAGCGGCGCCGCGGTGTGCGAGCGGGCGACCGCCTCGGCGGCGAGTGCGATCTCCCCCAGCCACGCGGCGGCGGGGTCGCCCATGCGCACGCGCTCGGCGACGCACAGGATCGCCAGCACCGGGTCGGTCGCGAACAAATCGTCGATCTCGCGCGCCGAGGCGAGCAGCATGGCGCACCGCGCGGCAGCCAGCGGCTGCGCGGCGAACGACACACGGCTCGCTTTCTCGCACGCGTTCCTCCAACCGCGCACCACGGCGTCTACGCGCGCGAGCGACGCAACATCGAGGCGCCGCGTGCGGCCCCAGCGCGGTCGCCCCACAGGCCACGCAAACCGCACGCTGCTCGAGTGAGCAAGCGGAAAGGCCCGCGCATCGCGCGCCATCTCGACACCTTGCGGCGGCGTGCCCGCACCGGCGGCTGAAGTGGAGGCGTGGCGCATCGGCACGGCGACGACCACGGCCGACGACGAACGATTCTCGAACTCGCACACCAACGCGCCGCCCTGGTCGGCGACCACGAACGTGCGCGACACGATGTCGCCGCCTGGCACGCCGAGTTTGGTTTCCACCACGGGCACGCCGTCGATGCTGCGCTGCCGGATGCTCGGCGATTGTCGCGGGTCGTGCCAGCGGTCGCTCGCCGCCACCTGCCAGGCGAACGGCTCGCGGTACGAATCGAGTCGCGCCACACCTGTCGCGTCGACGAATCCGCACGGGTCGCCGCGCAACCCGACTCGCGTCACTGCATCCGACACGGCGTCGCGTTCAGTCGCGCTCGGACTTGCGCGAACGAGTCATCAGCCGCACCATTCCGTCGGCGGCAGCGAGGCGTCCGTCGCACACATCGGCGACGGCCTCGCAAATCGGCATGTCCACCCCGGCTTTGCGCGCGAGGGCAGCCACCGTGCTCGCACTCTTCACGCCTTCGGCGACCATGTGGTTCATTGAGGCGTTGATGTCGGCGATGGACTCGCCCTTGCCGAGCCGCACGCCCACCGTCGTGTTGCGGCTCTTCATCGACGAGCACGTGGCGATCACGTCGCCCATGCCCGCCAGACCGGAGAACGTGCCCGGGTTCGCACCGATCTTCGCGCCGAGCCGCCCCATCTCGACGAGCCCGCGGGTGATGAGCGTGGCGCGCGAGTTGTCGCCGAACCCCATGCCGGCCACCATGCCCGCGGCGATGGCGATCACGTTCTTCACCACGCCGCCGATCTCGCAACCGATCACATCGTCGTGGGTGTAGACGCGAAAGAACGGCCGCGTGAACACTTCTTGCAACTGCGTCGCGACGCGCGCATCGGCGCACGCCACCACGCTCGCCGCCGGCTGGCCCGCCGCGATCTCCCCAGCCAGGTTCGGCCCCGACAGCACCGACACGGCGTGGTCAGGTGCGAGGTCGGCGAGCACCTCGCTCATGCGCCGACCCGTGCCGCGCTCCAAACCCTTGGTCAAGCTCATCAACACGGCACCGGGCTCGAGGTGCAGCGACAACGATCGCGCGATGTCGCGGAAACCGGCCGACGGCACGGCCATCACCACGAGCGACGCGTCGCGCACCGCGTCGACCAGATCGGCTGTGACCTGCAGTTCGTCGTGCAGCCGGTGCGCGGGAAGATAGCGCGAGTTCGTGCGCGTCGCGCGCAACTCGTCGGCGA
>Ga0233425_10002751_pt1 | contig 33710 bp, 32 predicted proteins | sample Watercolumn_Towu_2_FD_181712 | JGI IMG/M metagenome (GOLD analysis project Ga0233425, IMG submission 181712) | Freshwater microbial communities from Lake Towuti, South Sulawesi, Indonesia - Watercolumn_Towuti2014_140_MG | ecosystem: Environmental > Aquatic > Freshwater > Lake | place...
ACTCCGAAGCTCCTTTCCCAAGTTCATTAGATAATCCTGCATCCGCCAGTTCCTCAGGGGTACAAACGTTACAATATATACATCCTCGGAGACACCCCCTATTTCCTACCCCTCCAGAAGCAGTTGCTTATCCTGAATTAGTTTATTCAGATCACTTACTTATTTTAGTGGAAGTGCCAGTAGCGCCAGGAAGAACATTAAAGATTGTTTCTTTGAATACCTTAGGGCCATCTACAGGCGCTTCAGGATTTCACGAACGTAGTGGTTGGGAAGATGAAGAAGGTGCCGGAAGATATGCTCGAATAGCACAAGGTTTGGGCAATGCAGTTAGATTACATGGAGCAGAGGTTATCTGTTTACAGGAAATCCCAACTGAAGACCGAGCCTACATAGTAAATTTCTTAAAAGAGGCATTGGGAGAAGATTGGGGTGTTGAAACTAATGGAAAGGATGGCATGGTAACTTGCTATAACAAAAGGAATTTAACTTTAAACTCTTCAGAATGTCGTACCCTCCAGGGGCGCGATAGAATACATACACTAAAATTGAAAGACGAAGAAGGTCGAGGAATTATTATTCATAATGTATGGGGGCAGTTTGATCATTCGCCTCATTATAAGGAGCGCCAGACTCAAACCCTATTGTCTCAAGACCAAGATCCAGAATATCCTGTAAAAGTGGAAGTGGGCGATACTAACTCAAGAATCGCGCCAGTTTTAGGAAGTCCGGAGGACACAGAACATAATATTGTAACCGGCGTTATTCCTTTAACGTCAAATCGGCTTTTGGATGATGGTGTCCAGTCCACAATGCAGAGGACAGACTTTCCGGACGGGGGTTTTTATTCTGATGCTCAGGGAATACATCAGCTTTCTAGACAAATATTGCATTTTGCAACTGGGGAAGTGGTGCGAGATGAGAGGAGCTTAGCAGAATTAGAGATTTGGCCTGAATATCGCATGGTCATGTGTTTAGATGAATCTTATAAAACAACACCCGTGATTCATGGACGAACCATTCTTGATTATGATGCGTATCTAAAACAACATTGTGGGCCAGACACAGTTGCTAGGGTTGCGGCGAATAGCGTTAACCAAAAAGCCGTTGGAATTCGATTTCCTAGCCATTCACCTGTATTTCAAAAAATAGTAGAACAGCAATTATCTTTAGAAACGGAACACGGGTTTCGATTTGAAAATTATGCTTCTGATTACAGTAGCCAGCCTCACGGTTTTTTATTTGCTCCCATGGCAAAGGTAGAGTTGTTATATGAAGTGGTTAATTCTGCTATCTTGAAGCTTAATCCTAATGGCTATCATGCTCAGTTAGTAGGGATGATCACTGTCCCTCTTAACATTTTAAGGAATCGGCCCTCTTGGACCTTGGGTTTCTATAATCAACCTTCTATCCCTAAGAAACAGATGTTAGAGGCATTGATTGATGACATTATGAGGGTGCCACGTAATTCAGATCCCCAGCATTTTCTTAATATAGTTAATCAGTATGCAACACAGAATGCAGCAATCATTGATCAAAAGTATTTTTCATTTCTTCCTGGTGAGACGAATACAAGAAGGCTCTTTAACCAGTTGATTACAGGATTAGAAAGAGCAGTAGCGCAGATAGCACAGCAGAGCGCCGCATCTCCGGCTCCAAGCTCAAGTAGCTGATAACAGGGTTTCCTTTAAAAATAAAAGGAGTTCCTTTTTTGGGAGCTCCTTTCTCTCTCCTCCAAATCAACAAAAATACATAGAACTTCTAGCATCTTCCAGCGCCACAAGATAAGATATGGCAATTTTTCTTCTCCCGCGCAAAAATGTCCCATAAGGGTGACAAGTAGGGGGGAATTACAGTAAAGTGAGAACTTAGTTAACATACAAGTGAGCGGCATGAATTCTAAGAATATTCCTAATTTATTAACGGTGTTACGTATTTTTTTAACAATCCCTATTGTTATGTTTTTGTGCCAAGGTGAGTACACCTGGGCTTTTTATCTATTGGTGATTGCCAGCTTCACAGATGCCATCGATGGCTATTTAGCCCGAGCCTATCATTGGCACAGTCGCATGGGTTCAGCCCTGGATCCCTTGGCGGATAAGGTGCTCATGGTGAGTGTTTTTTTAGTGTTAACTTACCTTGCACAAATTCCCTTTTGGCTATTAGGCATGGTGATTTTAAGAGAAATTGTGTTAGTGACGGGCACGATTATTTTACGATACATCATGGGTCCCTATGATATTGAACCTATTATTGTGAGTAAGTTGAATACCTGTTTGCAAATCACCTTGGCGTTCTTATTAGTCTTTAATTTAAGTTATGTGTGGTTTCCAAGAACATGGATCATTTTCATGATGTATGCAGTGTTTACTACCACCCTCGTAAGCATGTTAGCCTACATGTGGATTTGGAGTCGAAAATTATTGGGGAGGGGAGGGATCACCCATGAAAGAAGTTAAACGATGGAGTGTGCTTTTTGGGGTTTTATTTTTTTTATGGCTCGTTTACTTATTATCTTCTGTAATGACTCCTTTTATCATGGGAGCCTTTTTAGCTTATTTAACCGATCCTCTGGTGACTCAGTTAGAACGCATTAAAATTCCAAGAATTTTGGGTGTGATTTTAGTTTTCTTATTTTTAGCCTTACTACTTTTGTTACTGTTATTCATCATTGTACCTATTCTAGAGCAACAATTGATGCAATGGGTGAATAGCTTACCTACTGCTTTTAATTGGATTCAAAAAAATATATTGCCCCGATTACAAGAAGAGTTTGGCGTCTCCACCACCTTTGATGCCAATTGGATAAAACAAAATTTAACGGCCCACTGGCAACAAGCGGGAGGCGTGGCAGCAGCAGTGGTGAAAACACTTTCCCGCTCAGGCATGACTTTATTTTCATGGGGTTTAAATCTTGTATTAACTCCCGTGGTGATGTTTTATTTATTGCGAGATTGGAATCACCTAGAACAAGGCATTGGAAAATTAATCCCACGGCGAATAGAACCCACGGTGGTTCATTTATTCAGAGAATGTGATTCCGTGCTCAGTGCTTTTATTCGCGGCCAATTGATGGTGATGTTTGGATTAGGCTTTTTATATTTTATTGGCATGTCTTTGGTGGGGTTACATTTAGCTTTACTCATTGGTATGTTGGGAGGCCTGGTGAGCATCGTTCCTTATTTAGGATTTATTCTAGGAATTACCCTCGCCACCATTGCTTCCTTCATTCAATTCCATGATTGGATCCACGTACTCTTCATTTGGCTTGTATTTATTGTTTCTCAAGGATTAGAAGCCACTTGTCTCACTCCTTGGTTGGTGGGAGATAAAATTGGTCTTCATCCCGTGGCAGTGATTTTTGCCGTGTTGGCAGGGGGGGAATTATTTGGATTTATCGGAGTGTTACTCGCATTACCGGCCTCTGCCGTGATTATGGTATTTATTCGTTATTTAAAAGAAAAATATGTGAATAGCGGACTTTATATGAAATCCTCTCAAAGGTGAGGTCATGAGTGTTCAGTTACCATTAACCGGTTTGTCACTCAAAGATTCTTTAACCTTTTCTAGTTTTTATCCAGGAAGGAATGAAGAAGTTCTTACTTTCTTAAAACATTTAGTGGAAGGGAAGGAGCAAGAACAATTTATTTATCTTTGGGGAACTTCAGGAGCGGGGGTGAGCCATCTATTGCAAGCCACTTGTTATGAATTCACTCAGGAAAAAAAAGCCTGTATGTATATTCCCCTCTCCCAAAAAGAAAATTATGTTCCCCATCTCTTAGAAGATTTAGATCTGTTTCATCTAGTGTGTTTGGACGATGTGGAATGCTTGGAAGGAGATGCTTCATGGCAAGAAGCGGTGTTTCATTTATATAATTGTTTAAGGGATGGAGAAAAAAAATTAATGGTGGGATCCCATGAACCCCTTCAAACCTTAAATCTTTTACCGGATTTAAAATCCCGTTTAGCCTGGGGGCTTAATTACGAAGTGAAGAGTTTGTCCGATGAAGAAAAAATCAAAGCACTGCAACTTCGAGCTCGCACCCGGGGATTTGAGTTATCCGAGGAAGTGGCACAATTTATTTTGCGTCGTGTTCCAAGAAACATGAATACTTTGTTTTCTACCTTTGATGCTTTAGATGCGGCAGCCATTGAAGCCCAGCGACGCATCACTATTCCCTTTGTGAAATCTGTATTGGCGGTTTAACTTAACAATAAGGAGTCTCATGATGTCTGTAGAATCTTCCCCTTACGTATTGGTGTTATATTACAGTGTGTATGGCCATACCCAACGAATGGCCCAACAAGTGGCTCGTGGTGTGGAAGAAGCAGGAGTTGAAGCACGGATCCGCACTGTTCCCCCCGTGTCTTTCACCTGTGAAGCCGTGGAAAAACCCGTTCCTGAAGAAGGGGCTCCCTATGTGTCCATTGAAGATTTAAAACATTGTGCAGGATTGGTGATGGGTAGTCCCACTCGTTTTGGCAATATGGCGGCGGCCATGAAATATTTTTGGGATGGTACCAGTGGCTTATGGTTTGGTGGCGATTTAGTGGATAAACCCGCGGGAGTGTTTACTTCCACCGGATCTTTACACGGAGGGCAAGAAACCACTTTATTAACCATGATGATTCCCTTGTTTCACCACGGTATGGTGATCATGGGAGTGCCTTACACCATTCCCGAAGTGATGAGCACTGCTTCAGGGGGAACTCCTTATGGTCCCAGTCATCTTGCAGGGGCAGAGGGGAAAAATGCATTAACGGAAGAAGAAAAAAAACAATGTAAAGCCTTAGGGCAACGTGTGGGAACGTTTGTGAAGAGGAAAGAAAAATCACTATGAGTGAAAAAAGAAATTTTTTTTTGAAATGGTTACATAAAGAATCTTTATTTTGTCTTCACGTGATGAACAAATTTTTTGAAGATGATTGTTTATATAGAGCTTCTGCCTTAACCTTTACAACACTCTTAGCCTTAGTGCCCTTAATGACGGTGGGATTGTCCTTTCTCATGGGGCTTCCTGAGGTTCAACCCTTGGGGATAAAACTTCAAAATTTTATTTTCCAACATTTCGTCCCTGCCTCGGGGCGCGCGGTGGAATCTTATTTACGGCAATTCGTCACTCAAGCCTTGCATTTGTCCTTAGCGGGATCTGTGGTTTTATTAGGTACGGCTATTTTAATGTTTTTTACCATCGAACAAACCCTCAATCGAATTTGGCGAGTGGCTCGTCCTCGACGGAGTTTAAAAGCGTTTTTATTGTATACCGCCATTTTAATTTTAGCCCCTGTATTATTGGGGCTTAGTTTAGCGGTGAGTGGTTATGTCACCTCCATTCCTGTGATTCAAAGCCTTTGGGATTCTTTCGGATTTGGTCACACGGTTTTATCCCTTTTTCCTTTAGGATGTGCCACGGTGGGGCTCACCTTACTTTATGCAGGATTACCTAATTGCCGCGTTCCCTTGGGATCTGCCTTGTTTGGTGGGTGGATTGCAGCCTTACTATTGGATATGGCCCAATATGGATTTACTCTTTATATTACTTACTTTCCAAGTTATACCTTGTTGTATGGTCCTTTTGCCATCTTCCCCATTTTTTTAACATGGATTTATCTCATGTGGGTCATCGTATTGTTGGGGGCGGAGTTAACTTACCAATTTAGCCAGCGATAGTTCCTTTTAAAAAAGAAAACAACTCCGTGAGTTTGATGGAAGAAACTTCGCTGCTGGTGCGAGCTTTATATTCCACGAGTCCTTGCTCTAATAATTTTTCACTGATGACTAAACGATGGGGAATGCCAATGAGATCCATGTCAGCAAATTTCACCCCTGCTCGTTCATCCCTGTCGTCATACAATACAGTGAATCCTTCTTTTTGTAATTGAGTATAAAGTTCATTGGCTTTTTCTTGAAGGGCGGCAGAAGTGCCAATGGCAATGAAAGCCAGTTGGAAAGGAGCCATGGATTCGGGCCAGCAAATCCCTTTCTCATCGTGATGTTGTTCAATGGCAGCGGCCACAATGCGAGAGACACCAATGCCATAACAACCCATGAAAAGAATGGAGGCCTCACCTTGTTCATTGAGCACCGTGGCCTTCATAGCGGCACTGTACTTTTGTCCCAATTGAAAAATATGTCCCACTTCAATGCCCCGTGTGAAGGCGAGAGTGCCTTTTCCATCGGGACTGGGATCTCCTTCTTCCACATTGCGCATATCAAACACTTCGGGTTCGGGGCAATCCCGTCCCCAGTGAACATGGAGATGATGTTTATGAGGTTCGTTGGCACCACAGACAAAATCACTTAAATGGGCCGCTTGAGGATCCGCCAAAAGGGGAATAGAAAGCTTTACAGGGCCTAGATAACCAGGAGGTGTATTAAAAGTTTTTAAAATGTCTTCATCCGTTGCAAGAGTTAAAGGTGAAAACACCCTGGGATGTTTTTCTGCTTTTAATTCATTGAGAGTGTGATCTCCTCGAAGCACGAGGGCTACGAAGGGATGTTCTTGTCCCTTCACAATGAGGGTTTTTAAAGTGTCCTTGGGAGATACTTTTAAGTAGTGACTCACTTCTGTGATGGTGGTTTGATGGGGAGTGTCCACGGTTTCTAAGGGGGAGCCGGAAGAAGCCCGAGATCCCTGGGGCGGTAAGGCAGTGGCTAATTCCATGTTGGCCACGTAATTACTTTCCGTACTATAAACAATAATATCTTCACCGGTTTCTGCAATCACTTGGAATTCATGGGAGAAACTGCCTCCAATACTTCCCGTATCTGCTAACACGGGTTTAAAGTTTAAACCTAAACGGGTAAAAATAGCGGAATAGGTCTTATACATCACTTCATAAGTTTCTTCTAAGGAACTTTTTGTGAGATGAAAGGAATAAGCATCTTTCATAATAAATTCTCGAGCTCGCATTACACCAAAACGAGGTCTAATCTCATCACGGAATTTTGTTTGGATTTGAAAAAAATTAATGGGTAATTGTTTATAACTTTGTAACTCTCGTCGCATTAAATCAGTGATGATTTCTTCATGGGTGGGGCCGTAACAAAAATCTCTTTGTTGTCGATCTTTAATTTTTAATAAGAGGGGACCGTATTCTTCCCAGCGCCCCGTTTCTTCCCATAATTCTGCGGGATGAATGGAAGGCATTAAAATTTCTAAGGCGCCACTTTTTTCCATTTCTTCTCGAACAATGCGAGTGACCTTTTGCAAGACTCGAAGCCCTAGGGGAAGCCAGGTGTAAAGACCACTGCCTAAACGGCGAATCATCCCCGCCCGTAACATGAGTTGATGGCTAATGATTTCTGCATCCGCGGGGGTTTCTTTTAACGTTGCTAAAAGGTATTGACTGACTTTCATAAAAGGATCCTTAAAAATGGAGAGATTGTAGCACGCTCTATGAATTTCTGTATAATATGCGCCTATGATTTCAGTGAAAGAGGGTTAGTAAAATGCCAATTTACGAATATGTATGCACAAAATGCAAACATGATTTCGAAGCCTTACAAAAAGTAGATGAGGCACCTTTGACGGAATGTCCTGCGTGTCATGAAGCTTTCTTGATGAAGAAAGTATCTGCCTCTTCCTTTCAGTTAAAAGGGACGGGTTGGTATGTGACGGATTTTCGGGATAAAAAATCCCAAACCACCAAAACGGAGAACAAAAGCTCCTCTTCTCAAGAAACAACCACTCCCTCCACCGAAGGGAAAAGCACCCCTGAATCCTCCACCACTTCCTCAAACAGCGAGGAAGAAAAATAAAAAGGATGGCAAAAATGCATAAATTAAGAAGTTACATGATGGCAGGCCTTTTAGTGTGGGTGCCCATTTTAGTCACCTTGGTGGTGATTCGTTTTATTTTGAATTTGTTAGATAGTTTTTTTGGATTATTGCCGGTGAATTATCGTCCTGATGGATGGTTTGGTGTTCATGTTCCAGGGTTGGGAATTTTACTCTCTCTCCTCGTTTTGTTTTTAACAGGATTATTATTAACGAATTTTTTAGGCCGCAAGTTAGTGCTTTATTGGGATGCCTTAGTGGCCAGAATTCCCTTGGTGCGCTCTGTGCACTCGGGGGTGAAGCAAGTGTTACATACCTTGTTTACACCAGAGGGGCCTTCTTTTCGTAAAGTATTATTGGTGGAATATCCTCGCAAAGGATTATGGAGTATTGCTTTTCAAACGGGGAAAGTGTCTCAAAGCATCAATGGAGTGTCAGAGGAGGAGTTAGTTACTATTTTTATTCCCACTACACCCAATCCCACCTCAGGTTTTTTAATGATGGTGCCTCAAAAAGACGTGGTTGAATTGGATCTATCCGTGGATGAAGCTTTAAAAATGGTGATTTCCTTGGGAGTGGTTCAGCCTAAGCATGCTTCCCCCAAAGGACAAGAGAGTTGATGATACCCTTGGAAATCTTTTAAAAAAGAGTCGCTGTCTAAATATAAATATTCATTGTAACGTGCGTTTCTAATGGGATCTGTTTCATCTTGGCTCAAGAGAGCGGGATGACACATGATGAGGCCGGAAGAAGCACTGTCTTCACAAAATCTTTGAAATAACTGTTGATAATTTCGTGAAGGGGAAAAATCATAAATGCCTGCAAAGGAAGTATTGTGGGGTATTTTTCTTTGTTGAACTTTCTCATGAAATTGACGAGCCCCCACGCCATTTAAAATCCATCGCTTCAAAGCAAAAGGGCCTTTTTCCGTGAAACAATGACGGACATAAGTAGTGTTAGGAATTTGTTTTTCTTCATAGAGAGAAAACAATATTTCTCCAATGCCTGGCAATTGATGAATGTGTTCATGGCCATCAATGAAATGGGGAGGATGACCCATGATGTTTTGAAAGGCTTGAAGTTGAGTGATGCATTCTCTTTTAATTTCTTCCTTAGGAATGTGACGAAGATGTGTTCGCAAAATCCATGAAGGTAAAGAAGCAGAGGGGCGGGAGAAGAGAGTTCCAAAAGTGAGATTAAAATGTAATCCCACTCCAATGTTCTTAGAAGGGGAAGAGGCTAAATAATGTTTTAATGCTTCACCGCCTTCTTGCCACAGAGGTCCTGTGGTCATGCAACTCACTCCAGAAAGTCGTTCTTTTTTTACCAAGGCGAGGATCCCTTCATTAATTTCATGATTTTGTCCAAAATCATCGGCACAAAGAATGATTGACTTCATGGAGAGGGGAATCCTATACTTTTTTATCTTTTAAACCCAAGGATGCTAACATGCAAAGGGATAGGCTGTCACTGGACTTTTTTTTACTATTTTTTGGTGCCGTGATTTTTTTCTGCTTATTTTTGGGAGCCCATTCCTTGGTGGCTCCGGATGAATCTCGCTACATCGAAATTACTCGAGAAATGCTCGCTTCCCACGATTTTGTGATCCCTCAATTAAATGGAGTTCCCTTTTTAGAAAAGCCCATTCTTTTTTATTGGTTATCTCTTTTAAGTTTAAAGTTGGGGGGATTTCATGAAGCGGTGTTCCGATGGGTTCCCGCTTTTTTTGCAGTAATGGGTATTTTCATGGTGTATGGAATGGGGCGTTGCTTATACGGAAGAACCACTGCATGGTGGTGTGTGGGCGTGTTAGGTACAAGCCCTTTGTATTTTGGAGCGGCCCATTATGCCAATATGGATTTAGCTTTTGCCGTGCTTTTAAACGGTGCTTTATTTTCTTATTTATTCGCTTTGGTAAAACCTCACCGTGCTTTTTGGGGCGTGACTCTGGGAAGTGTTTTTGTGGGATTGGCTATTTTAATGAAGGGATTTTTAGGATTGTTATTTCCTATGATGCTATGGGGTTTGTGGAAATATTATAAAAGAGCAGAAACTTCCATCCATATAAAACATTTCCTTTGGAGTGGGCTTATTATTTTTGCCATTATTTTTCCTTGGATGTACTTGGCACAACAAAGAGATCCTCAATTTTTTCATGATTTTTTTTGGGTGCATCAATATTCTCGGTTTTTAATGGGGCATTTTAATAATGCCATGCCGCCCTGGTTTTATATCCCCATCCTATTGGTGGGATTCTTTCCCTGGGTGTTTTGGTTATTTCCTGCAGTGAGACAACAAATGAGAGAGTCTCCCTTCAATTTCTTTTTATTGGGATGGCCTCTGATGATTTTTATTTTCTTTTCGGTGACCGCTTCGAAAATCCCAGGATATATTTTACCTTTGTTTCCTTGCCTTTCCTTGATCATAGGGCATTATATGGCGTCTCATTCCAATGAAACGTGGAAAAGAAAAATGAAATGCCTCATGGGGATCATGGCTTTTCTTCTTTTAACCATGGTGGCCATGATTCAAACCCCTTCTTTAAAATCTTTTATTCCCACGGTGAATGCCTTTGAAAAAGAAAATCCTCTCGTGGTTTCCTATGAGCATTTTTATTCAGAATTACCTTTGTATTTAAATCACAATATCATTGTGGTGACTTACTGGAATGATCCCACCCTTTGGAATAAAGATAATTGGCGACGGGAATTTTTAGCAGGAATGCAAGAAAGGCCTTCTGTGAATGAATGGATGTGGCGAGAAAATTCTTTTTGGAAAGCGTGGCATGGTTCTTCTTGCTTACTGGTGTTTTTTCCAAAAAGTTATTTGCCTCTTTTTAAATACAGGGCACATTCTCCCGTGTATTTGCTCAAACAAGAAGGGCGGGTTACTTTGGTGACGAATCATCCGACTCAAACCCTAGCTTCTTCCATATAAGATATAAGGGTCGTTGCTTCACTTCATTAAAAATACGTCCAATGTATTCTCCTAAAATTCCAATGGAGAGTAGTTGAATGCCTCCCAAAAACATAATGCCCACAATGAGAGTTGCAAAACCAGGAGTGCTTGTTCCGAAGAATAAGGTTTTTCCTACAATATAAATTGCATATAAGAAGGCAATAAAAGAAATAAAAAATCCAATAATACTCCAAAAGCGTAAGGGAACTTCGGAAAAAGAAGTAATTCCCGTGAGGGCTAATTCAGTGAGCCTTGAAAAACTCCAAGAACTTTCTCCCCCCGCGCGTTCTTGCACATCAAAGGGAATACCGATGGAAGAATAACCCACCCAGGCATACAATCCTTTCATAAATCGTCCGCGCTCATCCATTTTGTTAATGGCAGTGATGATGCATCGATCTAATAAACGAAAATCTCCTGCATTGGGGGGAATATCCACGTGGGTAATACGTCCCATGAGACGATAAAATAAACGGGAAAAAGCTCGTTTCAATGGGGATTCATCTGCACGACTGTTTCGAACGCCATATACCATGTCATATCCTTTTCCCCAATGAGTTAAAAATTCGGGAATGGTGGATAAAGGATGTTGGAAATCTCCATCCAGTAAAATGGCTACGTCCCCTTGAGCGTGTTCTAAGCCGGCGGTTAAAGCAATTTCTTTTCCAAAATTACGGGAAAAACGCAAAAATTTAATGGGCATGTTTTTCATGAGGGCAATGACTTTTTCATCCGTGCCATCGGCGCTCGCATCATCCACCACGAGAATTTCATACCGGTGAGTGAGGGTTTGAGCCAGAGTATTGAGAGCACCTAAAAATTCAGTAATGATGGGAGCCTCATTATAAGCAGGGATCACAAAGGAAATAAAAACTTCCTTTTTTTCAATTTTTTCTTGCCGAAGCGCTTGTGTCATGAAACCACCATTCTTCTCATGATTATAAGAAAGCCCATCATAATAAGATGGGTTTTCCATCGTCAAGTGTTTTTCGTAGGGTGTTGAAAGAAGTTAGACCTCATCCAGAGAACATGCTAGACTTCAGGGCTTCATTTTGGTAGGGATTTTATCAATATGTCTAAATCCGATTTGAAACAATGGGTTTTTGATAGCCTTTCATTGTTTTTTGGAATTTTTATTTTTTATCTTCTTTGGATGGGGGCTCATCCGCTTTTAACTCCTGATGAAGCCCGTTATACAGAAGTGTCTCGTGAAATGTTAGCCTCTCATGGTTTTTCCATTCCCTTATTAAATGGCATTCCGTTTTTTGATAAACCCGTTTTATTTTATTGGCTTCAAATGGTTTCTATGAATTCCTTTGGTGTGGGGGAATGGGCGGCTCGCTTACCCAATGTGATCTTGGGTGTTTTGGGATGCCTATTCATATATAACCTTGGCCGCGTTTTCTATGATCGAGAAACAGGAATGCTGGCAGCCTTGGTGTTAGCCACTTCATTTTTATATTTCCTCATGTCCCATTATGCCAACTTAGATTTATCCGTGGCTTTTTTCATTACGGGTTCCTTTAGTTTTTTTATGATGGGAATGAAGGAACCTCAGGGGAAAAAAGCCACTTGCTTGTTATTGATGGCTTATGCTTTTGCGGGTCTTGCTGTATTAACAAAAGGGTTAATAGGATTCGTATTTCCAACCTTCATTATTGGCGCTTGGATTTTATTCACCAACCAATGGTTTCTTCTGAAAAGAATGCACTTATTCTGGGGCATTTTATTGGTGATTGGTATGAATGTGCCTTGGTTGTGGTACGTTCAAAAACAACATCACGAATTTTTTTATTATTATTTTTACCTTCAGCAATGGAATCGATTTATTAGCGCGGACTTTAATGATAAGGAGCCTGTTTGGTTTTATATTCCGGTTATTTTAGGTGGGCTTTTTCCATGGAGTTTGTTTTTAATTCAATCTGTGAAACATTTAGTTTCTTCCGCAAGAAAAAAACTTCAACCTTACCGCATGGAAATTTTCCTATTATTGTGGCCCTTTTTAATTTTTCTTTTTTTCTCCATCCCTACTTCTAAAACCCTAGGGTACATTGTGCCTGTATTTCCTCCCTGTGCCTTAATCATTGCGATTTATTTAAGAACTCTTTGGAAAGAGGGAAAGCAGCCAAGGAAGATGTTTCGAATACTTAGTGGGTTGAGTTTTTTGGGGCTCGTTGCCTTGGGCTTTTTTAAAAATCATGTTCCTTCTGAATTACAGGGAATGGCAAACATGACTTTGGGATTTCTAGGATTCTGGGGATTGGCCTTGTGGATGGTTTCATCTCAACCCATTTTTCGAGGGGTGATGGTGCTCGTCACAGGGTGTGTTTTTTTTATGGTGTTATTCATGAGCCAAATGAAATTTTTTAACCCCACTTTTATTCCCGATTTATTGCCCACTCTTCAATCCTATGAATCAAAGACAATACATTCCCAAAAGCCCGTGGTGGTGGACTATCATCGATTTGACATGGATTTGAGCTTTTATTTAGGTCATCCGGTGGTGGTCGTGGTGGCAGACTGGGAGCACTCAAAAGAAAAGAAAGACAGTTGGCGAGGATTTTTTGCTTATGAACGTCCCTATGAGAATTCCCCCGATTTATGGACAGAGGCGGATTTTTGGAAGGCATGGCACCAAGGAAAGCCCTTGTTAGTGGTTTTAAATGAAAATTCCCTTCCCTTTTTTAAAACCAATCCCCAAACTCCCTTGTTCATTTTAAAGCGATCCCGTGGGAAATTATTGGTGACCAATCAGCCTCTTCATCAGTAAGGAGTGAGCCTTGCACTTCCTAAACTTTCACCGTAATATACTGCCCAATTATTAATTAATTATTCAGTGAGAAAATATGCGCAGCCATTATTGTGGGGAAGTGAATGAATCCCTTTTAGGTCAGAAAATAACATTGTGTGGGTGGGTGAATAAGCGCCGCGACCATGGAGGGGTTATTTTTGTGGACTTGCGGGATCGGGAAGGAATTCTCCAAATTGTTTTTGAACCGGAGCAACGGGATTTATTTTCAAAAGCAGAACAATTGCGCAGTGAATATGTGATTTTAGTGGAAGGCGTGGTGCGAGAGCGTCCCCAAGGAATGGTGAATTCAAAAATTTCAACGGGCCGAGTGGAAGTACTGATTCATCACTTAACCATATTAAATGCTTCTTTACCCCTTCCTTTTTCCATTGACGATTACACAGTGACTGCCAATGAAGAATTACGATTAAAATATCGCTATCTTGATTTGCGTCGAAAAGAAATGTATTCAAAATTTGAATTACGGGCGGGCATTGTGCGAGCCATTCGTCGTTATTTTGATGAGAAAGGTTTTTTAGATATTGAAACTCCTATTCTCACAAAGCCAACTCCTGAAGGAGCTAGAGATTATTTAGTCCCTAGCCGGGTTCATGAGGGACATTTTTTTGCATTACCCCAATCACCCCAATTGTTTAAGCAGTTACTCATGATGTCAGGCATGGAACGATATTATCAAATTGTTCGTTGTTTTCGTGATGAAGATTTAAGAGCGGACCGACAGCCTGAATTTACACAAATCGACGTGGAAATGAGTTTTGTGGAAGAAAAAGACATTCGAGATTTGATGGAAACTCTCATCCGACAATTGTTTAAAGATTTTATTCAAGTGGAATTACCCGCAGAATTTCCCGTATTAACTTATGAAGAAGCCATTAGCAAATACGGCATTGATCGACCGGATTTACGCATTCCTCTAGAATTAGTGGATATCGCCTCTCTCGTCAAAGAAAGTTCTTTTCGTGTGTTTTCAGAGGCGGCTACCGATCCTAAAGGACGCGTGGTGGCTTTGCGATTACCCGAAGGATGCACTCGTTTATCCCGTAAGGAAATTGATGATTACGAATCCTTTGTAAAACTCTATGGAGCGAAAGGATTGGCCTATATTAAAGTGAATGACAAGGAGGCGGGGCTTCAAGGATTACAATCTCCCATTTTAAAATTTTTTGAAGAAGAAGTAGTGCTTCGCATTGTGGAAACTGTGGGAGCAAACACAGGAGATTTAATTTTCTTTGGTGCGGGAAGCCGAACTTCAGTGAATGAATCCATGGCGGCCTTGCGTGTGAAACTGGGACAAGATTTAAATTTATTTACCAAGCCTTGGGCTGTATTGTGGGTGGTGGATTTTCCTCTCTTTGAACAAGATGACTCAGGCCACTATCATTCTTTACATCATCCCTTTACCGCGCCTAAAAATGAAAATGTAGAGACGGTGAAAAAAGCCCCTCTTCAACAATTAGCAAAAGCCTATGACATGGTGTTAAACGGCATTGAATTGGGGGGAGGTTCCATTCGTATCCATGATACTTCCTTGCAACAAACTGTCTTTGAATTATTAGGCATTGGTGAGGAAGAAGCCCAGCAAAAATTTGGATTTTTATTAGAAGCGTTGAAATATGGTTGTCCTCCCCATGGAGGCATTGCCTTTGGTTTAGATCGACTGGTAATGATGATGACGGGTTCACAATCCATTCGAGATGTGATTGCCTTTCCAAAAACACAATCTGCTAGTTGTCCTTTAACTCAAGCACCTTCTTTTATTTCAGAAGGGCAATGGCGAGAATTGTATATTCAACCCCTGGGTAAAACAAAATATACGATGGAAGAAAAGGAGATATGTCATGGCCGGGCATAGTAAATGGGCGAACATCAAACATCAAAAAGCAAAAGCAGATGCAAAAAAAGGAAAGCTTTTCACAAAATTAATTCGAGCCATTATGGTGGCAGCAAAGAAAGGTTCTGATCCCAATGCAAACCCTCAGTTACGGGATGCAGTGAAAGAAGCCTTAAACGCTAACATGACAAGGGATGTGGTGGATCGTGCCATTAAGCGAGGTTCTGGAGAAATGGATGGAGCCAACATGATGGAAGAAATCATGTATGAAGGATATGGCCCCGGCGGGGTTGCCATCATGGTGGAATGCCTCACGGATAATCGCAATCGCACGGTGGCGGAAGTTCGCCATGCCTTTACAAAACATGGGGGCAATTTAGGAACCGATGGCTCCGTGGCTTATTTATTTAAAAAATCAGGATTGCTGGTTTACTCTTCTTCCTGTGATGAAAATAAAATGATGGAAGTGGCCTTAGAAGCGGGGGCAGAAGACATTAAGGTGAATGAAGATGGTTCCTTTGATGTATTAACTGCGCCTGAGCATTTTGTCACTGTGAAGGAATTCATGGTGCAATCAGGTCTCAACCCAGAGCAAGCAGAAATTACTTTTTTACCCGATAATTATGTAAAACTAGAAAAAGAACAAGCAGAAACCATGATGAAATTACAAGATAAATTAGAAGATTTAGATGATGTACAAAATGTATATTCTAATGCAGAAATAGCAGATGATATTTTTGATGAATTGATGGGATAAAATCGAGAGAAGGAATGCTCAATGACGGTGATTCTTGGCATCGATCCCGGTTCTAATATCACAGGGTATGGTGTGATTGAAGTTCTAGGGAATCGCCAAATTTATATATCCTGTGGATGTATTCGAGTGTCTCAGGGTGCTTCTCTATCTTCTCGTTTAGCAGATATTTATAAAGGGATCCAAATGGTGTATGAAGAATTCAAACCTCAAGAAGCAGCCATTGAACGAGTGTTCATGCATCAAAATCCAAGTAGCGCTCTCAAATTAGGACAAGCCAGAGGTGTGGCCATGGTGGTGTTGGGGTTACATCAAATTCCTGTTTCAGAATATTCTCCTCGTGAAGTGAAACAAGCGGTGGTGGGTTATGGTGCCGCGGAAAAAGAACAAGTGCAACACATGGTAAAAACCTTATTAAGTCTTTCTAAAAAACCTCAAGCAGATGCAGCAGATGCCCTGGCCATTGCCTTATGTCACGGTGTGTCTCGCTCTATGATGAGCCAACTTCAACAACACCTTCAGGGGAAGAAAAAAGGAGAAATCACCTCATGATAGGTCGCATTAAAGGAACTCTTTTAGAAAAGAAAATGCCAGAACTCCTCATGGATGTTCAAGGCATTGGATATGAAATCACAGCACCCTTATCCACTTGTTATCAATTACCTCCTGTGGGAGAACGGGTGGAGTTATTCACTCATTTTGTGGTGCGGGAGGATGCCCATCAGTTATATGGTTTTTTACAGCGAATGGAGCGGGATTTATTTCGTGTTTTAATCAAAGTGAATGGAGTGGGTCCCAAGTTAGGATTGGCCATTTTATCTAGCATGGAAGTACCTCAATTTATCCGATGTATTATGAGTCATGATGTGAATGCTTTAGTGGCTTTACCGGGTATTGGGAAAAAAACCGCAGAGCGTTTAATCATTGAAATGAGCGATCGCTTAAAAGATTGGGAAGGGGCTTCAGAAAATTTAAAATTATCCGGTGCATCAGGAACATCCCCCATGAATTCTTCCAAAGTGAAAGATGCCATTTCTGCCTTAGTGGCATTGGGTTACAAACCCCAGGAAGCCAGTCGAGCCATGATGCAAGTGGATCATGAATCCTTATCCACGGAAGACATGGTAAAAGAAGCCCTTCGACAAATGAGCCCGTGCCATAGTAATTAATTAGGAGAAAATCTTCATGATGTTAGAACCCGATGAATTATTGAGAAGTCACGCTCGTGAAGAAGATGCCTCCATGGATCGCGGCATTCGTCCAAAAACCTTAGCTCATTACATGGGGCAACCCGCGGTTCGAGAACAAATGGAAGTGTTTATTGAGGCAGCAAAAAGACGTAATGAACCTTTAGATCATGTTTTAATTTTTGGTCCTCCCGGATTGGGAAAAACCACGCTGGCTAATATCATTGCCCATGAAATGGGAGTCTCCATCAAAACAACCTCAGGACCTGTTTTGGAAAAAGCAGGAGATTTAGCGGCTTTATTAACGAATTTAGAACCTCACGATGTATTGTTCATTGATGAAATCCATCGCTTAAGTCCCGTGATAGAAGAAGTGTTATATCCCGCCATGGAAGATTACCAATTGGATATTATGATTGGTGAAGGACCTTCCGCTCGAGCCATTAAATTAGATTTGCCACCTTTTACCTTAATTGGTGCCACCACTCGCGCAGGATTACTCACCTCTCCCTTAAGAGATCGTTTTGGCATCGTGCAACGTTTAGAATTTTACTCTGTGGAAGATTTAACTCGCATTCTTCAACGTGCCAGTGGGCTTTTACAAGTTGCCACAGATGATGCGGGGGCTTTTGAAATTGCAAAACGTTCTCGAGGCACTCCTCGCATTGCCATTCGTCTTTTACGTCGCGTTCGTGATTATGCAGAAGTAAAAGGTACGGGAGACATTAATAAAGAGATAGCGGATCGCGCTCTGGATTTATTAGATGTGGATGTGTGTGGCTTTGATATGATGGATCGTAAATTATTATTAACCCTCATTGAAAAATTTGACGGAGGTCCCGTGGGCATTGAAAGCATTGCGGCTGCCTTAGGGGAAGAGCGGGGCACCATTGAGGATGTGATTGAACCTTTCTTAATTCAACAAGGATTTATGATGCGTACTCCCCGGGGGCGTATGGTGACACGACATGCTTATTTACATTTTGGAATTGCCATTCCCACCTCTTTAATGGAGTCTCAACAGGGGGAATTGCTTTCATGAAAAGTCACACCCATTCCGTGGGAGTTTATTATTACGATGTGGATTGTGCAGGGATTGTATACCATGGACAATATCCACGATATTTGGAGGAGGGGCGTACGGAATGGTTCAAAGCCCAAGGATTTGATTTACTTCCTCTTCATGAGCAAGGAATTTTTTTTGCAGTGACAGAATTAAACCTTCAGTATCATCGTCCTGCTTTTTTAGGAGATTGCTTGCAAGTCATTACAAAATTAGTCAAACTGGGTGCAGTGCGTATGGTGTATGAACAAGTGATTCAACGGGGTGAGGGAGATTCCCTTTGCCGTTTAGCAGTGGGACATGTGACTTTGTGCTGCACCAATGAAGAGTTAAAACCCATTCGGATTCCACCATTTATTTTAGAAGGAGTGATGCCATCGTGACGAACACCAGTTTATTTAGTTTTTTTACCCACGCAGGTCCTGTGGTGAAAATAGTGATGTTAATTTTACTCTCCGCTTCTGTCCTATCTTGGACTTTGATTTTTCAAAAACGATCTCTCTTGAAACAAGTACAACGAATGGTAAATTTATTTGAAGAAAAATTTTGGTCGGGCACGGATTTAAATCGATTGTATACCAGTATGATGTCCCGAGATTCAGAACTTTCTTCTGGAACCGTTAATATTTTTAAAGCAGGATATGGTGAATATACTCATTTGCGCCAACGACGTTGTGCCGAAACTTATATCATGACAGGCATTGAGCGAGCCATGACAGTGGCGGAATCAAAGGAATTAGATAAGTTAGAAACTCACTTAACCCTTCTTGCCACCATTGGTTCCACCAGCCCTTATGTTGGATTGTTTGGAACAGTGTGGGGCATTATGACTTCCTTTCAAGCCTTAGGACAAGTGGAGCAAGCCAGCATTGCCATGGTGGCACCGGGTATTTCTGAAGCCTTAATTGCCACTGCCATGGGATTGTTTGCCGCCATTCCCGCGGTGATTGCATACAATCGATTGAATGCCCACATTGAAAAATTAGCAAACCAATATGCAACTTTTAAGGATGAATTTGCAAATTTATTATTTCGTCAAATTCATCAACGAGCCCCAGAGCCTCCACTCTCTGTAGAAGAACATTCTTTCTCTGAGGCGATGTATGAGTAGGCGCTCTACCAGCAGAAGACGTCAAGGTGGCGCTCTTTCTGAAATTAATATTGTGCCTTACATCGATGTGATGTTGGTATTGCTCGTGATTTTCATGATCACTACTCCTTTATTAAGTGAAGGAGTGAATGTGAAATTACCCCAGGCCAAAGCAAAAGTATTAAAAACCCAAGAAGCAGCACCTTTGATTGTGTCTGTGGATTCAAAAGGGCTTTATTATTTAAATGCTTCTGCAACGCCCCAACGTCCTTTAGATGCGGGAGAATTAGGAGTGCAAGTGGCAGCCCAATTACGATTAGCAAAGCAAAAACAACAACATCGAAATGTTTTTGTAAAAGCGGATCAATCCGTGGCTTATGGCCAAGTGATGGCAGCCATGGTGTTATTGCAGCAAGCAGGGGTAGATAATGTGGGGTTAATGACTCAAGATCCCCATGAGCAACGTGAGACTTAAAGTTATGACATTAAAGCGCGCATTTTTTCTTGCCTTATTTTTCCATGTGGGATTATTGATTTTTTTCTTAGTGGAACTTCGTTTCCCTCATGTAGCGGCAGCGCCTTCCACGGTGGTATTACAAAAAGAAAATGTTCCTGTTATCGAAGCCACCGCTTTAAATCAAGAACAAATTGAAAAACAAATGGCGCGGGTTCAAGAAGAAGAACGCCAAAAAGAATTAGAAAAACAGCAGAACCTTGAAAAAATGCAACAAGCCGCCTCAGAAGCCAAGCAACAGCAGGAAGAAGCCCAAAAACAATTGGTTCAATTGGAACAATTAAAACAACAACAAGCTCTAGCGGCTCAAGAAGAACAAGAACGATTGAAAAATTTAAAAGAACAACAAGTAAAAGAACAAGAAAAGTTAAAAAAATTGCAAGAAGCTGCTAAGGAACAAAAAGAAAAAGAAGAGCAAGAAAGAAAAGTAAAATTAGCAGAAGCTCAAAAGGAAAAGCTAGCCAAGGAGTTAGAGGAAAAAAAAAAGTTAGCAGCAGCGGCAGCAGCAGTGGCTCAAGAGAAAAAGAAGCGCCAGGAAGAAGCCGATCGCTTGTTGCAGCAACAATTAGCAAAAGAACACCAACAACTCATGGCGGCGAAACAACAAGAAATTAATAACGAATTACTCCGTTACACCCTCCTGATTAAACAATCCATCAGCCAACATTGGAATGTGCCAGAAACCGCCTCTCCCAATTTATTTTGTGTGTTATTCATTCGCTTATCCGATCGAGGACAAGTGCTCACCGTTCAATTGGTGAAAAGCAGTGGAGATCCTCTGTTAGATCGTTCCGCAGAAGCCGCTGTGTACAAGGCCTCTCCCTTACCTGTTTCAAACAATCCAGAAATTATGGAGAAACTGCGGGAGATCCGCTTAACAGTGAATCCAAGCACGGCCTTTAATCGTTCTGCTTAAAAGGGGTTGTGCTCAAGGATTTTTTTAAAGTAAAAAGTTTCTTTAAGAGAATACCCACAATCACTGCAAGTATTAGATTAACAAACAGGGTCAATAAAAAAGTAAGAATTAATACCACATTGTCCCTGGAAGATTCAGTCTTTAAAAGATGAAGAAAGTGAGGAACGTCACTCATTTTATAAGCCACCACAAATAGAATAGCCGCTAAAGTACATAGGGGAATGTGATTGGCTAAGGGAGCTAATAAAAGAAGGATCATGAGTAATAAGGCACAATGTACAAGTGCTGCAAGAGGACTGGTGCCTCCGTGTCGAATGTTAGTGGCTGTTCTTGCAATGGCACCCGTTGCAGCAAATCCTCCTAACAAAGGAGAAAAAATATTTGCGAGCCCTTGTCCAATGAGTTCTTGATTAGAATGATGTTGTGTTCCTGCTAATCGATCGGCGGCGCTGGCCGATAATAAGGATTCAATCGCGCCCAGTAAGGCAATACTAAAGGCGGGACCCAAGAGTTCTAGTAAACGTGTTCCTGTAATAGAAAACCACTGAAAGTGAGGAAGATGTTGTGGAATATTTCCAAAGGTACTTCCTAAGGTGGCAACCCCTTTCCAATGAAAAATAGATTGAAGCAGAGTGACTATTACCATGGCAATGAGGGCGCCAGGAAGTTGTTTTAATAAGAAAGGGGTTACGAGAATTAAAAACAAACTCAACAGAGCAAGGCAAGTGGTTGCTAAATGAAAATGGGGGAGTGCTTTTAATAATAAAAAGAGACTTTGATGAAAATGAGCATCTAAAGGAATAGAAACGGAAAGGCCAAAAAAAGATTTCCACTGTCCTACAAAAATAATCATTCCAATGCCTGCGGTAAATCCCACAATGACAGAAGAAGGAACCCATTGCACCACATGACCTAATCGGAATAATCCCATGAACAGTAAAAAACAACCCGCCATGAGAGAAGCCACTTGCAAGCCTTCTACACCGTAATGCGCCGTGATCCCCGCTAAGATAACAATGAAAGCACCCGTAGGACCTGCAATTTGAACGCGACTGCCACCAAAAACCCCCACAAAAAATCCCGCCACAATGGCGGTGTAAAGTCCCTGTTCTGGTTTAACTCCAGAGGCAATGGCAAAAGCCATGGCTAAAGGAAGGGCCACAATCCCCACAATGGAACCCGCCATGAGATTAGACATCCAATGACGGGGATGAAGTAATCCAGATTTATAAGCTTCAATAATAGATAACATTTTAATATCCTCCTTTTTTTCCTGTGCCTAAAAAAACGAATTCCCATTGGGCTTTGATGGGTTTAAACCAAGGAGGGATCCCCGTTTCTTTGTCTGTATGTCGGAGAAATCCTTCAATGGAAGGTGGAAGGATTTCGTAAGTGAGACGATATTTTCCCGCACCGGGAAATAAAACATTTTGTCCGTAATGGGGTCCATCATTGGCGGCCATGGGGAGAAGTATTCCTTTTTGAGAAGTGATAGGAGTTCCCTGGGGATTTAATTTTTGTAATTCATAATTCACTGTCAGATAAGGGATCCACTCATCCACTTTAAATCCATAGGGATTGTTTTTTAAAGCGTGAATATCTAATTCTAAATGAGCTTGAAAGGGAGAGGGTTGAGGAGAAGAAGCAGGGGTTGGAGCCATGGTGACAGGTTGCAAGTAAACGGCTCCCACTTCAAACCCATTGATTTCATACCCATGGCCAATGAGAGTTTCTGCGGCGTACACCGTGGTGCTCAAAATAAAAAGCAAAAGGAAAAAAGTTCTTTTCATACAAAACCTCAAATTTTAGTGAAGCCATTGTAAATGATGTCGATACTTTTCTAAAAGAGATAAGCCAACACCAAAAATGGCGGGGCGCCAAGCCCATGCAATGAGTACAGAACCTAAAAAGCCAGGGATCATAGCAAGGTAACGTCGGGATCCTACCGTAAGAGAGTTTAAAAGAGAAGCGCCCAAGCGCCCACTCCAGAGAAGGCCCAACAATAATAAAATACATTTTATGATTTCTGCAATTTCAATGGTGAGCATATTTCCCAAGGTTTGAAATAAAACATCGCCCAATCCAATGAGCATGGAAATCATGGCAATGGGGGCGTATTGATATCCCAGTAAAATAAATCGTTGGTAAAAATTCTTTTTTGGAGAAGTTGCAATCCAAGCACTACATCCATTGGTGAGTGTTAATATAAAAACACTCATGAACATGTAAAATAACATGAAGCCTTGAATGGTGAAAAAGTCTAACCAATAATAAGTTTGTCCTTGAGAAGGTTGCACACTCATTAAAAACACGGGGCCAGGTGTGATCATCCAATTCCAAGCGCGCTCTATAAAAAAAGTCCCCACTTGTTGGCGAACGCTTTGATACCAGGGCAATATCAACCATAAGAATCCTCCCAGAGAAAGTCCCGCCCCTAAAAAAATAAATAATACTTCTGATAGATTAGGATGATAATGTTCAATGTTTTTTACTTCCTTTCCTAAGGATTGAAACTCCAAAGAGAGACCTCCTGGAGAAGAGGGTTTCACACAACGAAAACAAGCAATGCAGTGCCTGGATTCATTTTTTTCATTGATATTAATGAAGGTGGGACAAACTCCTCGTTCCGCGTAAGCTTCTTTCGTGGGACGAGGTTGTTTCGGAATTAATTGTAAAAGGCTCAAGCGAGAAAAAACTCCTAGCAATAATCCAATAGGACAAGCATGACGACACCACGCTCGTTTTTTTCCTCCCGTACCGTATAAGAACCCTATCACCATGGCGGCGAGAAAAATCATTCCGAAAAGAATGGCTAATCCTTTGGGATCGTCTCGCACATCGAGGGTTTGTCCCAGTAAAGTAATCAGGATAAAACTAATAATAGGAAATCCTTCAAAGCGAAGCCAAGAGGGAATTCTTTTTTTCAAACCATATCGATTCGCCCACTGAGAGGCAGCGCCTAGGGGACAAAAAATCCCGCACCAACTGCGCCCTGTGAACAGTACGGATAAAAACACTAAGGGAAACCATAATCCCCAAATTAAAAAAGAAGATAAGCTTTGTAAATTATTAAAAATCGTACTGCCTTCATGGGGCGGAGAAGAAAATAAAGGCACAAGTAATAACAATAAGAAAAAGAGAAAAAAACTTAAATGGATAATGTACAATTTTTTCCGATATCGATACATGAAGGTTTCAATGGAAAGAGCGAGGGAAGAAAAAAATTTTGAATTCATAAAGTACTTCTTTTATCCATCAGGAAATAGGTGAATAGTAATATAGTTGAGAATGATTATCAAATACCTCTCGCTGTCATCCCTGCGAAGGCAGGGATCCATTCATCCCTTTGCAACTCCCCCTCATGAGCGTGTGGAGCAAGAATTCTCTTCAATATGATTCCCTTACGTTACATCCGACTCGTAGCGGTGCGCAGGATGGATCCCCGCCTGCGCGGGGATGACAGCAAAGAGAATAATTCGTCACCGGTTATTGAATAAAGCAATCTTTAATCCTTCAAGCACTAATTCTGGCATGATGCAGGTGAAGAAGCCTTCCTCTTCGAATAAATGGGAAAATCCTCCGGTGCCAATGGAGATGACTTCCTCTTGGGAAAAAATCTCTTGGGAAAGGCGATGCTTTAATTCTTTCACTGCGCCTAACTGGCCGTAATATAATCCCGATTGAATACTTTCAATGGTGGAGCGTCCAATGGCTTGTTGGGGTTTTAAGATTTCCACGGAAGATAATTTTGCCGTATTGTCTTGTAAGGTTTCCATGGAAAGGCGAATGCCCGGTAAAATGGCGCCTCCCAAATAATCTTTCTCTTTTGAAATGGCACACAAGGTGGTGGCGGTGCCAAAGTCCACCACAATGATATTTTTTTTAGGAAAATAATGAGTGGCACCAATGGCATTGGCAATTCGATCCGCACCCACTTCCACGGGATTTCGATATTTAATTCGAAGTCCTGTTTTAACACCTGCTTGTAGGATGAAGGGATCGATGGAAAAGTATTTCAAACAAGCGGCTCTTAAAGAATAATCAATGGCAGGTACTACAGAACAAATGGCAATTTGCTGAATGTGTTTCACATCAATGTCATTGTGTTGCAGAACGCTTTTTAAAAAAATTCCCAATTGATCCGAAGTGCCGCCATGAAGAGTGGCATAACGAAATCGAAGTTTGATTTCATCTTGAGAATCAAAAACGCCCCCAAAAATTTGAGAATTTCCTACGTCTAAACAAAGTATCATAAGGGATCCTTTTAATCTGATGAGTCTATGGATTTTCGCAACAAGGCTAATTGTGCTTCGATCCGTTCTTTTGTATCTTCATCTATGTTTTTTAAATGAAGGGCCATTTTTAATTGATCTAATGCTTCAGTTTTTGCGCCTAAGGTTAATAAAAAATTAGCGCGAGTTTGATAAGCATTTCCCTCTTGTCCTGATTTGGATTGGGCTTCAATGAGCATGCCATAGGGAATAGGATGGGAAGGATTATTCAACCTATCATTTTCTAACACACGAAGGGCGGTGGAAAATTCTTTTGCGCTGAGGAGAGCATCCACGTAATAAAGCACTACGGGGTAACGATTTGGATTTTTTTCATAGAGAGGTTTCATGATGGCGAGGGCTTTTGAAGTGTCGCGGGCTTCATTGTAAGTATCCGATAAGTCCAATTGAAATAATAATTCCTCAGGAAATTCTTGTATCAAATTTTGAAAGATAGCTGCCGCTTCTTTGAATTGATGATTTTCACTGAGCGCTAAGGCATAGCCATACTGAAGTGGAATATTGGGAGAAGAAGACTTAGACCGCAATCGTTCATAATAAAGCAACAGGCTATGGGTATTTTTAGCAGTGGCTACTCGAAGTCGTTCCTTCACCAGAGAATACATCAAAGGACTTTCATGATCTGTGGAAGGATAATGACTCGCACGATTTTCTGTATCAGAAATCCGTTGTTGTGTGAGAGGGTGATCGTTTAAGAGGGCAGGGATCCGTTGATACAATCTTTCTTCTTGCAATAAGCGTTTAAAAAATTGAGGCATGCCCCAAGGATTGAATTGAGCATTGATGAGCACTTGCATGCCCACTCGATCCGCTTCTGCTTCGTGAGAGCGGGAATAATTTAGCATTTCCTGTTCTCCTCCCGCCATGGCAGCGGTCATGGCACCGGCGGCTGCATTGGGAGCGACGATGCCAATGGCAAGGGCACCTAACATGGAGACTAAGGTCCCCATTTTTACTTTGGATTGAAGAGCCATGTTACGGGCTAAATGCCCTTGAAGCACGTGACCAATTTCGTGAGCCATCACACCCGCTAATTCATCTTCATTACTGGTGGCTAACATCAATTCCGTATTCATGGCGATGTAACCATCGGGGCCTGTAAAGGCGTTAATGTTAGGATTTGCAAACCAGAAAAAAGAAACATGCCGTTGAGGTTGGGAACTGGTTCTCATGAGTCGCTTCCCTAGATGATCTAAGTATTCCGCATTCATGGGATCATTCATCACACGACCGCTGGCACGAAGCATTTTCATAAAATCTTCCCCCATGTGCTTTTCATCCAAGGGAGTTAATTTTGCTTGGCTAGGATCCCCTAGATCAGGTAAAGATTCTGAAATGGTGGTTTCTGAAAAAGAAACGGGGGACACCACACACAGTGTCAGCAGGGAAAAAATAAAAATATAAAAAAACTTCACACCGTCTCCAAGAGAATAAACTTCTCAAATTGAGGATATCTTACTCAATTTTTTGATATAATCCCAGACTTTATAAGAAATGGTATAGGCTCCCCATGTCAGATGAGTTTTATTTAAACAAAGCCCTTCAAGAAGCCCGTCCCTATCAAGGGATGACGGCTCCCAATCCTGCGGTGGGTGCCCTTGTGGTGAAGGAGGGTGAAATATTGGGAATGGGAGCTCATGAGGGTTGTGGAAAACCCCATGGGGAAGTGATGGCCATTGCTTCCGCCAAAAAATCTGTGGGGGGCGCCACCTTGTATGTCACCCTAGAACCTTGTTGCCATCAGGGCCGAACTCCTCCCTGTACAGACTTATTAGTGAGGGAAGGCATTGGGCGAGTGGTGTATGGTTATGAAGATCCAAATCCTGTGGTGAGGGGAAAAGGGGCTCAGTATTTAAGAGAAAAAGGCATTGAGGTGGTTCATCTTCCTCTTCCTGCCATTTCAGCTTTTTACCAAGCCTATGCTCATTGGTGGCAATACGGCCGCCCTTGGGTAACGGCAAAATTAGCCATGAGTTTAGATGGTTGTATTGCAGGAGAAAAAGGGGCTCCTGTGAAATTAACAGGGGAGGAAGCCCATAGAAAGACTCATACCCTTCGACGAGAGGCGGATGCCCTCTTAACCAGTGTATTAACCCTTCAACGAGATAATCCCCAATTCAATGTGCGTTTAGAGGGGGAAGTGATTTCAAAGCCAGTGTTAGTGGTGGATAGAAAGGGGAATTTTCCTCTAGGATGCCAATTAGAACGTACGGCCCAATCCATTATTCTTTTTCATGGTCCAGGGGTTCCTAAAGAGAGATTAGATGCCTTTGAAAAAGCTTCTCTTCGTTGTATTGAAATCCCCGAGGGAGAAGGGGGACTTGATTTAAAAGCCCTTCTTCAAGCAATAGGTTCCCTGGGCTATCACCATGTTTTTCAAGAAACGGGTGGCAATTTGTTTTCCAATATGATAAAAGCCCAATTAGTTCAGAAAGCATATCTTTACATTGCACCTCAATGGTTGGGTCCTAAAGCCTATCCTGCTTTCCAAGGGGATCAAAGCCAATGTCTTTCTCTTTTGAAAGAAAGGAAATGGCATTTGTGCGGGGAGGATATGATGTATGAAATGAATCGCTCAAATGTTTTATTCAATGAGGAGGCACTCCATGTTTAATCCCCACATTACAACGGAAGAAGCCATTGCGGAAATGGCAAAAGGACGTATGTTAATTTTGGCCGATGATGAAGAAAGGGAAAACGAGGGAGATCTCATGGTGGCTGCAGAGGCAGTGACCCCAGAAATGATTAATTTCATGACCCGCCATGCCTGCGGAGTCTTATGTCTTACCTTATCAAACACCATTGTGGATCAATTAAAGTTACCCATGATGTGCGAAGAAAACCAATCCAAGTATGCCACTCCTTTTACCGTATCCATCGAAGCGGCCCAGGGAGTCACCACAGGCGTGAGTGTGCAAGATCGTTATAACACCATTAAAGCCGCCATCCATCCGGAAGCAGTGCCAGGGGATCTCATTACTCCCGGTCATGTATTTCCCTTAAGAGCTCAACCAGGGGGCGTATTGGCTCGAGCCGGGCATACAGAGGGAAGTGTGGATTTAGCTCGTTTAGCCGGATTACGTCCCTCCGCGGTGATTTGTGAAGTATTAAATGAAGATGGCTCTGCAGCGCGAATGCCCGACTTAGAAATTTTTGCAAAAAAACATGGGATCCACATTGCCAGCATTAATGATCTCATTGCTTATCGCATGCAGGAAGAAACCTTAGTGACTTCCGTGGCTCAATCCCAATTACCCATTGGAGAATACGGGGAATTCACCATTCACGTGTTCGAAAATATTTTAGATAATAAACAACACGTGGCTCTTGTGAAAGGTCCCATTGATTCTAAAAAACCCGTGTTAGTGCGAGTTCATTCCGAATGTTTAACGGGGGATGTGTTTGGTTCCTTGCGATGTGATTGCGGAGGCCAATTAGATGCGGCCCTTCGTCGCATTAGTGAGGAAGGGGGCGTATTACTGTATCTTCGCCAAGAGGGACGGGACATTGGTCTTGTGAATAAAATACGGGCTTATAAATTACAAGAAGAAGGCTTAGACACAGTGGAAGCCAATCAACATTTAGGATTTGATCCCGATCATCGAGATTATGGCTTAGGTTCTAATATGTTACGCCATTTAGGGATCCGCAAATTGCGTTTATTAACGAATAATCCTCGTAAAATGTATGGATTAAAGGGATATGGGTTAGAAGTGGTGAGCCGAGAACCCATTGAAATGAAACCCGTAGAACAAAATAAACAGTATTTAAGTACGAAACAAAAAAAATTAGGCCATCTTTTATCATTATAAAAGGAAGAAAAATATGAAAATCATTCATGCAGAAGACATTCAATCTCATTTTAACATTGCCATTGTGGTGAGCCGTTTTAATGAAGACATTACAGAACGATTATTATCCGGTGCTTTAGAGCGGTTAAAAGAATTAGAATTTGAGGAAAAACACATTACGGTGGCTTGGGTCCCCGGCGCCGTGGAAATTCCCATCACCGCCCAGCGTTTTGCAAACACAAAGAAATATGAAGTGATCATTTGCTTAGGAGCAGTGATTCAAGGAGACACGGATCATTATCAATATGTGTGTGAGCAAGTGAATCAAGGTTGCCAAAGAGTGGCTTTGAGTCATAATATTCCTTTGATTTTTGGGGTGCTCACCACAAAAAATAAAGAGCAAGCCTTAGAGCGAGTGGACGGTCCTTCCCATCACGGGCGGAGCAGTGCAGATGCAGCCTATGAAATGGTGTCTGTGTTGCGACAAATAGAAATTCTTTCTTCCTTATGAGCGAAGAATTTTCCCAGGAAGAATACTTAGATGCTCGAGGTTGGGCTTGCCCTTTACCTCTTTTAAAAACAAAACAACGATTAAGAAAGATGGATCCCGGCACGATTCTGAAATTGCTCGCCACGGATCCTTCTACGCCTAAAGACATGGAAGTTTTATTGGGAAAAACAAAAGACGAACTACTTTCTTTTTCTAAAGAAGAAGAAGTGTTTTGTTTCTATATTAAGAAAGGTTGAACTGATCTTCAATGAGTGAAGGACATTGAAGGCACTGCCCCTTCAGCGGGAAGGGCTCCCATGACTTTTTGGGTAAAGTGATCACATAATTTTTCGAATTTTGTTCCTTGAGCTCTTCTTGTGGATCCGTAGATACTTCTCACAGTCATTTCTTTTTGAATTGCCTCAGGTGCTTTTTTCCATGTATCAAGAAGAGGTTTGATTTCTGTTTCTATTTCAGTGAGAAGGATCCATTCTTTAGAAGTTTCCACGCCTCCTGAACGTTTTGTATCAATGGTTCTTAATTCTTCTTTGAAGACTAAGAGTTGATGGTAGGTCACTTCCAATTGTTGCAATTCATGACACACCGCAGCGGCAGTGACTGGTTTTTCTTTAAAGTCTTTTGTTTTTTTTGTAAAGGATTCCATGGAGCTTCGAACTTTATTCATTTCCTCCGTGATTTTTTGAATTTCTTCAGGGGTTCTTGAAGAAGCGCCAAAGCCAAAAAATCCTTGAGCTTTGGGGGGCTCATAAGTGGAAAGATTGGTTTGAAGGGGAGAAGAGGTAAGTTCCTCATGAAGGGGCCAACAGACTTCTTTATAAAATACGCAAAACTCGAAGGCCACGGAGGCATCTATTTCTCTTTCCAAGGGATTTCCTAATGCGGGCTGAAAAAAAGCAGAATGAAGTTGGCCATACATGTGGAGAAGCGATGTTTTGAATGGCGCATTTTCAGATTTTTCTGCTAAATCTTTTAAATCAGTGAATATTCTGAGGGTTGGATTCTTTGGATCTGAACTACCTACAGAATGGCAAAGTGCCTGGTATTCTAAGGTTTTTCTTTTCTGGGATTCATCAAGATCCATCCCAAAGGCAGAATAATCCATTCGGGAAGTTAGCACTAATTGATGGGCTTCAATGTAATGATGGAGAAGAGTTTCGAATTCAGAAATGTCTTCTGCTTTGATGCCATCTCGAGTATACCTTCGGATAGCATTTTCAAGTTCGTTATACGCTTTTTGATATTGATGAGAGAGCTCTGTATTACTGTAATGCATGGTAAGAATGGTTTGCAGGGCTTCTATGTATAAATCCAATGCCTCTTCGATGGTGGTACCTGATAAGACGGCTTCTGTACTTAACATGGAACTTTCCATGGCTCCCAATTCAATTTCAGCATTTTTTATTTTTTGTAAAAAAGTGACAATTTCAGGAAGTAAGGCTAATTGGGCAGAACTTGAAATTTTTCTTTGTTCAAGAATGGTGTTCAAGGTGTTTGTTAATAATTCTTGTTCTGGAGAATCTTTAGATTGATAAAGTCCTGCGAACCCTTCAGTTTCTAAAAGAGTACAAAGATGACGGATGGCTTTAAAAAGGACCCGATCATTTTCTTCTAAAAGATGTTTTTTTTCTATTTCCTCCATAGAGGTTGAAAATTGAGAAACAGCAGTGGCTAAAGAAAGAGGTTGAGTTTCAACAGCAATGCTAGCAGCCATAAAGGTCTCCAAAAATTTAACGAGTTAAACCAGGTGTAGAAGTTGCCGGGGCAGAAGCATCGATGAAAGGGATCCATTGGGCATGGATTTCTTTAAGAAGGGTTTGATACTTTGTGTCTCCCAAGGCGGTTATTATTTCATGGTTATTTTTTTCGAATTCTTCAAAAAAACCAGCAGAAGCTGCTTTTAATTCATCAAAGAAAACACTTATTTTACCTTCTATATGTTGGAGCAATACCCATTCCTTAGAAGTTTCTACGCCCCCAGAACGTTTTGTATCAATGGTTCGTAATCGCTCTTTAAAGGCTTCAACTTTTTGAAGAGTTTCTTGCAGGTTTCTAAGATGGAAAGAAAGCACAGCGCCTCTCTCACAGGTTATGAATTTTTGTCCCACCAGCGGAGGCGTGGTGATGTCCTGAGTGGCATTTAGGAAATCAACAATGGTTTTTTTCATATCATCAAGGGTATTTGTAATTTCTTCAATTTCCGCAGGGGTTCTTGAAGAGGCGCCAAGGCCAAAAAAAATCGATGAAGATTGAGGAGGTTTATATTCTTCTAATAAATTTCTTAACTGAGATTGATGAATTAAGAGATGAGCTCTTCCACCACAGGCTCCATAAAATTCGTAAAATTGACGTTGCAGGGCATAAGTTAAAATGCTTTGAGCAGCGGCATGAATGTCTTTATTTTCGTAAATGGAGCGTAGGGATTGTTCAATGGATCCCAAGGTAGGGTGTTGTGACTTTAATTTCTCAATGCTTTCTAAAATAGGGGGAAGTTTCTGAAACACATCCAGGAAAAAAAGCCCGGAGAATCCTAAAAGAGTACTCTCTTTTTGGGCCATTAAAAAAATCATTTCTAAATTTATGCCTAAGATTACAGAGATGTAGCGATGCAATTCAACAACAATGTTATTTAAAGAAGCTTCATCAAAAGATTCACTGCTTTCTAAGCTTTCTATGGCCGTTCGTAATTCACTAAATTTTTGGGTGGAGTTTTCAAGGATAACTAAGTTGTCCTTATCAACATCAAAAGGGCGAAGGAGCGTTTCAATATCGTTTTTAAAGGCGGTTATAATATTGTCTTGAGTATCAGGTTGAGTGCTAGGTGGGGTATCAGATGGAGCACCAGGTTGAGTACTAGATTGAGCAACAGGTTTTTTATAGAAACTCATTAAAGTAGAAAGTGCAATGCCGAGATTAATTTGTTTTTGTTCCACAAGGGATAACACTTGTAGGAGAACAAAGAATAAAGCGTATTGGACATTAGATCTTAAAAAATTACCTTGCCTAGTGAACAGCAAACCCATTAAGCCAACCCCAGGGTCGATATATTCCTTATTAAAAAAAGAAGTGAGCGCATATTGATTCTCTTTAAAGATCCGAAGAAGAGTTGCAACGTTTTGAAGAATTTTTTTCTCCCTTGCAGTGAGTTCTACCCGGCCATTTAAGAAAAAGCCATTTAACCAATCAAAGGTTTTTTCGAGCTGTTGAACAGCAGTGTCAAAATCAATGGGGGTTGAACTATCTCTTCGTAACTCAACAGAAGGGGAAGCGGCCATCGTCAATCTCCAAAAAAATATCATGAAAAAAGAAAATGAATTGTACAAGATACTGAAAGTTAAACCATCTTTTTTTTCTTAAGAAATGATTAACTGTCCTTAGGAAAATGCTTCTTTCTTTTTTTAGGTTTCGAAAAAGTGTTAGGTTTTGAAAAAGGTTTTTTTGAAGTATTTGATTTTTTATCCGAGGAAGAGCGCCGCCGAGGAGGTGGTGGGGTTCTTCGCTTCTCCATGGAAAAGGCTTCTTCTAAGGGATCCCGGGTTTCATTGGCTTTCCCCTTATCTAATAAATAACTGAGGGCTGCTGCCACATCGAAGGGAGAGGTTTCACTATCATGGGAAAGGGTTTCCACCAATTTGTAGTAGCGCTCTAAGGAAACTTTAGACAGGGTTTCAAACACTTTATCTTTTAATTTTTTGAAATGAACTTGATGAAGTTCTCGGAGGGAGGGGGGCGCCAAGGGTTGCAGGGGTTGGCGAGTCATGCGTTCAATGTCTTTTAATAAATATTGTTCTCGAGGGGCAATGAAGGAAATGGCTTTTCCTTCTCGTCCGGCTCGTCCCGTGCGGCCGATGCGATGAACATAAGATTCCACATCGTGGGGCATGTCATAATTCACCACGTGGGTGATGCGAGGCACATCCAATCCTCGGGCCGCCACATCCGTAGCAACGATAATATCAATATGCCCTTTCTTAATGCGCTGCACCACTTTTTCCCGAGCTTCTTGCTTCATGTCTCCATTAATGGCGGCGGCGGCAAAACCACGGGCTTCTAAGCGCTCTGCCACTTCAGTGGATTCAGTTTTTGTGCGCACGAATACCATCATGGCATCCACAGCTTCTGCCTCTAAAAATCGAGTGAGCACTTCTAATTTTTGTCCCTTGGGCACTAAAGTATAGTATTGAGAAATGGCTTCCACCGTAGCGGTTTTGTTTTCG
>Ga0233425_10002752_pt1 | contig 33708 bp, 26 predicted proteins | sample Watercolumn_Towu_2_FD_181712 | JGI IMG/M metagenome (GOLD analysis project Ga0233425, IMG submission 181712) | Freshwater microbial communities from Lake Towuti, South Sulawesi, Indonesia - Watercolumn_Towuti2014_140_MG | ecosystem: Environmental > Aquatic > Freshwater > Lake | place...
GCGATGCCGCCGATGGTCCAGCGCTGGGTCCGCGCCACCTGGTTCTCGACGACGTACCAGAAGCGCCGCTCCTCGGGGTAGGTGGTGATGACCTTCTGCTCCGAGCGCGACCAGGCGTAGTAGAAGCGCTCGGGCAGCGCGGGCTGGGCGTCGTAAATGCGCCGCAGGAACTCGGCAACCCGCCGGGCGGCGTCCAGGTGCCCGGTCGCCAGGCAGGCGAAGCCGGGGCCGCAGGCGTAGGGGATGTCCATGTTGTCGCTGCGGGTGCCGTCGGGCAGGCGGTCGTCGGGGAATGCTCCCGACGCCTCGTCCTGCCAGGCGAGGAGGTCGGCCATGAGGCCGTGCGAGAGGTCGTACTGGCCGGCGAACTGCGCGCCGACGATGAGCGCACTGTTGCGGTAGGCGTAGGCGTCGTCGAAGACGCGGTAGGGGCCCTCGATCCTGCCGTCGGCCGTGAGCATGTGGGCCCGGATCCAGCCGCACACCGCAGATGCGGCCTCGGTCTCGCCGACGAGCGAGAAGGTCCAAGGCGCGCGGTAGAAGTGGAAGCCCTCGCGGGGATCGCCCAGGGCGCCGTCGGGGCCGAGCTGGCGCAGCAGCCAGGCCGCCCCGCGGTCGCGCGCGGCGCGGTACTCGGCGAGCTTCTCGGCCTTGACCGGCGCAGCGACGGTGGTGGCCATCCCCGCTACCTCCCGGAGCCGCCTGGCGAGATGTCAGACAACCTAGGCAGGGCCCGCGGCGCTGTCAAACCGGGGCCGGATCGCCCGAGCCGCGCTCGCCCTCGTCGCCCTCCGCGAGCAGCGCCCACGCATCCCTGGCGCGCCAGCCGTGGACCAGGCAGAGGTTCACCGACACGATCTGGCGCCCGCCGCGCTCGCAGCCACAGTACACGCCGTCGAGCACCAAGCGCAGCGCAGCGCGCACCTTCGCCACCTCGTCCGACGTCTCGCGCATCTCCCTGCCTCCCTCTCCGACGTCGCCCGAGCGCGCCAGCGCTGACCGCGGGCGCCACGGGACGTCCTCGCCGCCGATCATTTCCATGAGCCGCGGCCGCACGTCGCGTTGCAGCCGTTCGATCGTCTCGCGGTCGTACGGCGGCTGCATGTAGAAGATCCATCCTCGCGCCCCGGCGCGCCACTGTGCCGCGAGGTGCGCGGCGACCTGGTCCGGCGTGCCCGCAGTCGAGGGCAGGATCGGCTGCCCGACGACCCGGCCTCGGGCCGTCCACTCGCGCAGGCGCGCGTTGACCCCCTCGGCGTCGTCGCGCACGACGACCGCGCCCCCGGCGATGGGTAGGATCTCGGCGAGGTCGCGTCCGACCGCATCGCAGTGGCGCTTGAGCACTTCGATCCGGTGCGCGATGAGGTCCGGCGGGCCGTCCCTGTGCCACATGTCGGCGTACTGCGCGACCACGCGCAGCGTCTTGCGCTCCCCCGCCCCGCCGATGAGCAGCGGCAGTCGCGCCTGGACCGGCTTCGGCTCCGCAAGGGCGTCGGTGAGCTCGTAGTGCCTGCCGTGGAACGTCGTGCGCGGGCGGTCGAGCAGCGAGCGCACGATCTCGGCGGACTCCGCCAGGCGCCCCATCCGCTGGCCCAGCGTCCCGAAGTCGAGGCCATACATGCGGTGCTCGGCCTCGAACCATCCCGCGCCGAGGCCGAGGACCGCGCGCCCGCCGGTGATGTGGTCGAGGGTGGCTGCCATCTTCGCGAGGATCGCCGGGTGGCGGTACGTGTTGCCAGTGACGAGCGTGCCGATCTGAGAACGCCTGGTGATCGCGCCCCACGCAGCGAGGATCTGCCAGCCCTCGAGGTTGGGGCCGGTGAGGTGGCCGGCCGTGGTGCTCGGGATGAAGTGGTCCGAGGTGAAGAGGCCGTCGTACCCGAGCTGGTCCACGAGCAGCGCCGCGTCCCGCATCTCTGCCCAGGTCGCGTACTCCGGGTAGAGCGACATGCCGATGTAGACCACGCGCGGCCCTCGCTACAAGGAGGCGCGGGGGTCGACCGCGTCGCGGACGCCGTCGCCGATGAAGTTCACCGCGAGCACCGTGACCGCGATGGCGAGCCCTGGCGAGAGCCACAGCCAGGGCAGCTCGGAGAGGACCGTGGGCGACTGCGCGTCGAAGAGCATGTTGCCCCAGCTCGCCGTCGGCGGCCGGACCCCCAGGCCGAGGAAGCTGAGCGACGCCTCGAGCAGGATCGCCGTCGCCACGCCGAAGGTGGCGAGCACCGTCAGCGGTGCCAAGGTGTTGGGGAGCATGTGGCGCACGACGATGCGCACGTCGCTCGCACCGACGACGCGCGCGGCCATGATGAACTCCTCCTCGCGCAGTGAGAGGAACTGGCCGCGCACCAGGCGCGCCGTCCCGGGCCAGCCGAGCAAGCCGATAACGGTGATGACGGAGAAGAGGCTCGGCCCGACCACCGCGACGAACACGATGACCATGAGCAGGAGGGGGACGCTGAGGACGGTGTCCACCAGGCGCATGACCAGGTGGTCGATCCAGCCGCCGACGTACCCCGCCAGCGCTCCGAGCACAATGCCGACCAGGACGTACAGACCCACCGCGAGGATGCCGACCGAAAGCGAGGTCCGAGCGCCGTGCGCGATGCGGCTGGCCACGTCGCGCCCGATGAGGTCCGTGCCGAGCAGGTGGGCGGCGCTGGGCGGCCGACGGACGCTCAGCAGGTCGATCTCGTCCGGGTCCGCCGTGAAGACCGGAGCGAAGACCGCCACAAGGACGACGGCGAGCATCACGATGGATCCGCCGACGGCGAGCCGGTGGCGCAGGAACCGGTGGAAGGCCTTGCTCGCGAGCGACTCCTGCGGCACGGGGGCCACGCGCCCCTCGGCGGGAACGGCGGCGGACGGGGGGGCCCGCCTCCCGGCGGCGGCGCCGCGGGCGGCGTCGCCGCTCACTTGTAGCGGACCCGCGGGTCGGCCACGGCGTAGGCGACGTCGGCGAGCAGGTTGCTGATGAGCACGCCGATGCCGACGATAAGGACGACGCCCATGAGCGAGGCAGGATCGCGGTCCGCCGCGGCACGCACGGCCATCGTGCCCATCCCGGGCCAGGCGAAGATCTGCTCGGTGACGACGGCGCCCGCGACCAGCTCGGGGAGCAGCAGGCCGATGATGGTGATGATCGGCAAGAGCGCGTTCCGCAGCCCGTGCCGCAGCAGCACGATCCGCGGGAAGAGGCCCTTGGCGCGCGCGGTGGTCATGTACTCGCGGCGGAGCACCTCGAGCATGCTCGCGCGGGCGTAGCGCATGAGCGGCGCGGCGTTCGCCAAACCGAGGATCGACGCCGGCAGCACCAGATGGCGCAGCCGGTCCACGATGGAGAACGGCTCGCCGAACGTCTCGATGTCCGCGGTCGGGAGAACGCGCAGGTACACGCCGAAGATGTAGATGCCGACGAGGCCGACGAAGAAGGTCGGCGCCGAGATCATCGTCATGGTGAACGCGGTCAGGCCGTAGTCGAGCTTGGAGTACTGCTTCACCGCCGAGAGCACGCCGAAGGGCAGTCCCACGAGCAGGCCGATGACCAGCGCCGCGCCCATGAGCTGGAACGTGGCGGGCAGCCGCACCGCGAACTCGTCGCTGATCGAGCGACGCGTCACCACGGAGTAGCCCAGCTCCCCCCGCGCCAGGCCGCCGAGCCAGCGCGCGTAGCGGATCGGCACGGGCTGGTCGAGGCCCAGCTCCCGCCGCTGCGCCTCGATCTGCTCCGGGTCCATCTGCGCGAGCAGCCCCGGGTCGATCCGCGACGTGATGGGGTCGCCCGGGGCGAGCGACAGGGCGGAGAACGCGATCGCGGTGATGCCCAGCAGCACGGGGACCGCGATGAGCAGGCGGCGCACGATGTACCGGCCCACGTGAGCATCTTCTCCTGTGTCAGCGCTGCCGGTCGAGCGCCCTCGCGGGCGCCGGGCCGGCAGCGGTCCCGTGCTCCCGGTTCAGGCCGGGTCTACTCGAGCGTCCAGGTCTCGACCTTCGTGAACTGCTGCTTCGGGTCCGGGTAGACCTTGAAGTTGCCGAGCTTCTTCGTCGCGGCGTGCAGATCGTTGGGGCTCCAGAGCGCGATCCGCGGCAGCTCGTCGTTCAGGATCTTGGCGATGCGGTGGTAGACGTCGTCGCGGGCCTTCGCGTCGCCGGTCGCGCGGGCCTTGACGAAGAGCTCGTCGACCTCGCAGTTGGTGTAGTTGTAGCCGCGCTCGACGCGCTTGCAATCGTAGTAGATGCTCGACTGGCTCGGGCCGAGAGCCTGCGAGCCGCCGAACCCGGTCGTGATGTCGAACGTGTCGAGCTGCTTCTGCTGCCGGTTGATGTGCGCCGTGGAGTCCTCGCCGGTGAGCGTGATGTCGATCCCGGCCTTCTTGAGCTGCTGCTGGACGATGGGCCAGATCTCCTTGAACGACGGGAAGGTCTGGTCGTAGATGAGCCGCAGCGGCTTGGATGAGTCGAACTTCGCGTCCGCGAGCAGCTTCTTGGCTTTGTCGAGGTCGAAGTCGTACTGGTCGAGGTCCGGGTAGACGTCGAGCGCGGGCGGCGCGCCCTTGCGGAGCGTCGCGCGCCCGTTGAAGATCGCCTGCACGATGGCCTTGCGGTCGATCGCGTAGTGGATCGCCTGCCGCACGCGCTTGTCCTGGACCCGCGGCTGGGTCTGGTTGAAGATGATCGAGGTGTGTCCGGGGCTCGGCACCGAGACGAGGTTGACGCCTTGCACTTTGGACAGCCGCTCGAACTCGGTCGGCGCCAGGCGCAGGGCCAGGTCGACCTCGCCGCTCTCGACCTGCGCGACGGCGACGTTGGCCGCGAGGCGCTTCATGATCATCTTGTCGATCTTGGGCGCGCCCTTGAAGTAGTCCTTGTTCGCCTCGAACTCGACGAACTGGTCGGTGACGTACTGGACGAACTTGAAGGGCCCCGTGCCGATCGGCTTCTTCACGGCGAACTCGCTGTTCAGCACCTGGTCGGGCTTGACGTCCTTGAGGATGTGCTCGGGCAGGATGACGTTGCGCTGGTCGCGCTGGTCCACCAGGAAGTCGGCGTCGGGCTGGTCCAGCGTGATGCGCACGGTGAAGTCGTCGACCTTCTCGATGCCCGCGAGCTTGTCGGCCTTCCCGGCCTTCCAGTCCGCGGCGCCCTTGATGCCCTCGAAGCGGCTGCGGATCTGGTTCGGGTTGAGGAGGTCGCGGCTGAAGGTGAACACGACGTCGTTCGCCGTCATGGGCCTGCCGTCGTGCCACTTCACGTTCTTGCGCAGGAAGAACGTGAAGCGCGTCGCGTCGGGCGAGACCTCCCAGCGCTCGGCGAGGTCGGGGATCACGGTCGTGAGCGTCTCGTCCGTCTTCACCAGGGTGTTGAAGATGTTCACGAAGATGGTCCCCTGGCTGAACGTCTCCCACTTCACCGGGTGCCAGATCGGCGTGATGTCGCCCAGCCAGACGAAGCGCAGCGTCTTCGGGGCGGCGGCGGGGGCCGCAGTGGCCGCGGCCGTCGGTGCCGCCGTCGCCGCTGGCGGTGACGTCCCGGCGCTCGGGGCCGCGGCGGGCTGGCAGGCGATGGCGAGCGCACTGACGGCGGCGAGGCCCAGCAGCCTGCGCCGCGTCAGCCTCGACAGGCCGGCGGGCGCATCACCTCCGACGCCCTCCGCGGGCGGGACCTGCGCGAACGGCGGCTTCGCCATCTCTCCACCTCCCAAAGGATTTGAGGTCGCGTATCCTGCGGTGATGTCTGACAACTGTCAACTGGCCCGGCAGGGCCGTCCGGCGTGACGCTCGGCGCGGCGGGAACGGTCGCGCCGCCGGCCGCGGCGCACGGGCGGACGGCGGTCCTCGGGCGCCGGCACATGATCTCGTCCACGCACTACTCGGCCTCGTTCGCGCGTGCGCGGATGTTCGAGCGCGGCGGCAACGCGGTCGACGCCGGCGTGGCCGCCGGTCTCGCGCTCAACGTCGTGCAGCCCAGCCTCTGCAGCCTCGGCGGCGTCGCGCCGATCATGCTCTTCGCCCCCGGGATGAGCGCGCCCGTCACCATCGACGGCCTCGGCCGCGCGCCCGCCGCCGCGTCGCTCGAGGCCTACCTGGCGCGCTACGGCGGCGACATGCCCGAGGGGATCCCGCGCACCGTCGTGCCCGCAGCGCTCGACGCATGGCTCGCGGCGCTCCAGCTCTACGGCCGGCTCACGTTCGCGGAGGTCGCGGCGCCGGCGACCGCGCTCGCGGACGGCTTCCCCGTGCATGCGCGGCTGGCGCGTGACATCGAGCAGGCGCAGGGTGCGTTGCGCGCCTGGCCGACGACCGCGGCGGTGTTCCTTGCGGGCGGGCGCGTGCCGCGGCCGGGCGACGTGCTCGTGCAGCGCGACCTGGCCGACCTGCTCCGGCGCCTTGCGGCGGTCGAGCGCGCGAGCGAGGCGCGCGGCCGCGCGGGAGCGATCCAGGCCGTGCGCGACGCGTTCTACCGCGGCGACATCGCTCGCCGCATCGCCGCCTTCATCGAAGGAGCGGGCGGGATGCTCGCGTACGACGACCTCGCGGCCTACGCGGTACGCCAGGAGGCTCCGGTGCGCACCACGTATCGCGGCTACGACGTGTACGCGTGCGGTCCGTGGTCGCAGGGACCCGTCGTACCGATGACGCTGAACATCCTCGAGGCTTTCGACATCGGCGGAATGGACCCGGGCGAGCCGGAGCGCCTCCACCTCCTCGCCGAAGCGCTGAAGCTCGCGTTCGCCGACCGCGAGGCCTACGTCGGCGATCCGGAGCACGTGGACGTGCCGATCGCGGGGCTCCTCGACACGGAGTACGCGGCGAGCCGCCGGGCGCGTCTCGACACAGGTCGCGCGAGCCCGGAGCTGCCCGCGCCCGGCGATCCGTGGCGCTACGAGGGGCGCACCGGGCGGATCCCGCCCGCGCCGGTGCCGGTCGGCGGGGCGCGGCACCCCGACACTCAGTACGTGTGCGCCGTCGACGACGAGGGCCACGCGTTCTCGGCGACGCCGTCTGATCCGGCGCTCTCGGGGCCGCTCGTGCCCGACCTCGGGATCGTCGCCTCGACGCGCGGTTCGCAGTTCTGGCTCGACGCGCGCCACCCGGCGGTCATCGCGCCGCGCAAGCGGCCGCGCCTCACGCCCAACCCCGCCATGGTCCTGCGCCGCGGCCGCGTCGTGATGCCGATCGGCTGTCCCGGCGGCGACGCGCAGCCGCAGGGCATGGTCCAGGTCCTGAGCAACGTCGTCGACTTCGGGATGGACGTGCAGGAGGCGATCGAGCGGCCGCGGATCTGCAGCCTGTCGTTCCCCGACTCGTTCTGGCCGCACGCATACGAGCCGGGCATGCTCGCGGTCGAAGGGCGGATCGACACGAGCGTCCGCGCGGGCCTGGAAGCGCGCGGCCACGCCGTCCGCGTGTGGCCCGCCTGGACCTCGTGGGCCGCGGCGGTGTGCGCGATCACGGTCGACGCCGGCGGCACGTTCGCCGGTGGCGCGGACCCGCGCCACGACTCGGCGGCGGTCGGCTGGTGAGGGCGCTCGCGCCGGCGCTCGTCGCCGTGGCGGCCCTCTTCGGCACCGTCGCCGCCGCGCAGCTCTGGCCAGCCGGTCCGTCAGCGAGCCAGGCGGATGGCGATGGCGCGCCGGCGTCGATCGAGGTCATCCCCCACGTCGAGCAGGTCATGGAGCGCGGACAGGCGCAGCGGTTCAGGGCGGTCGTGCGCGACCGGGCGGGACGCGCGCTCGAGGACGCGAAGGTCATGTGGTCGGTCACACCACGCGTGGGCACCATCGACGCGACCGGCCTGTTCGTGGCCACGAGCGCGTGCTTGCGCTGGGACGGGATCGGCATCGTCACGGTGACGCTGCCTGCGGGAGTGCGCGGACAAATGCTCAGCGACGGGGCGCTCGTGGCCATCCATTACGACCCGAGCTGCCTCACGGTAGGAGAGGGCGAACGATGAAGCTCGTCGGCTACAGCGACCGCCTGAGCGTGCCCCAGGGCGGGACGATCCGGTTCATGGTGAGCTCCGAGCACGCCACCTACCGCTCGGAGCTCGTCCGCCTCATCCACGGCGACGAGCACCCCGCGGGGCCCGGCTACAAGGAGCGGCGTGTCCCCTCCGCGATGGACGGCGAGCGCCGCGGCCGGCGGCAGGCGATCCGCGGCGGCTCGTACGCGGTCGTCGACGACGACACGGCGCTGCGGCCGGCGCGCGGCTTCGCGCTGACGGCGTGGATCTACGCGACGACGCCGCTCGCGGGCCCGCAGGGGCTGCTGACCAAATGGTCCCGCCGCGCCGACGAGGGCTACGGGCTGTTCGTCGACGAGGGCGGCGAGCTCGCGCTGTGGCTCGGCGACGGCACGCGCACCGAGCGGCACCGCTCGGGAGCGCCGCTGCGATCTCACGAGTGGTACTTCGTCGCGGCGACCTACGACGCCGTCACGGGCCGCGTCCAACTACATCAGTCGCCGACCCGGCACTGGCCGGTCGAGACGACGCGGGCTTCGATGGACCGGACGGCGTCGCTGCGCCCCGGGGGTGCCGCCGGCGACCCATTCCTCGTGGCCGGCCGCGCCGAGCGCGGCGAGGGACGGCTCCTCGTGAGCGATCACTTCAACGGCCGGATCGACCGGCCGCGCGTGTTCGGCCGGTCGCTCACTCATGAGGACCTGGCTGCGCTCGAAGCGGGCACGGCGACAGGCGAGCTGCGGGAAACGCTCCTCGCCGATTGGGACCTCTCGCTCGACATCTCCTCCGACCGTGTCACCGACGTGTCCGGCCACGGTCTCCATGGACGGACCGTCAACATCCCGACGCGCGCGATGCCCGGCCACAACTGGACCGGCGTGGCGCTCGACTGGAAGCAGGCGCCCGACGAGTACGGCGCCATCCACTTCCACGCCGACGACCTCGACGACGCCGGCTGGGACGTGGACTTCGAGCTGACCGTGCCGCGTGACCTGCCGAGCGGCGTGTACGCCGCGCGGCTGCGCGCCGGCGAGGACGAGGACCACATCCCCTTCTTCGTGCGCCCGGCCAAGGGATCGCCGACGGCGCGCATCGCGCTCCTCTTCCCGACCCTCCACTACCTCGCCTACGCGAACTTCCGCGACCTCGACCTCGGCGCCTGGGACAAGAAACGAGCGCCGAACGCGGACCCCAGCTTGCACCCCGGGCAGTACCGGTACATGCGCGAGAACAAGCTCTTCGGCCTCTACGACTTCCACGTCGATGGCTCGGGCGTGTGCTACGGCTCGCGCCTGCGGCCGATCCTCAACATGCGCCCGAAGTTCCGCTACCGCGTATGGGGCGCGCCGGCGCGCTTCCCCGCCGACCTGTACCTCGTCGACTGGCTCGAGGCCAAGGGCTACGAGGCCGACGTCCTCACCGACGACGACCTGCACGCCGAGGGCGCGGCGCTGCTCGCTCCGTACAAGGTCGTGATCACCGGATCGCACCACGAGTACTGGACCGGCGCGATGCTCGACGCGGCCGAGTCGTACCTCGGCGGCGGCGGGCGGCTCATGTACCTCGGTGGCAACGGCTTCTTCGGCGTCACCTCGGTCCACCCCGAGAAGCCCCACGTCATCGAGGTGCGCCGCTGGGGCACGAGCTGGCCCTTCGAGCTGCCGCCGGGCGAGCGCTACCACAGCACGACCGGCGAGCAGGGCGGCACCTGGCGCAACCGCGGGCGAGCGCCGCAGCGCCTCGTGGGCGTCGGCACGTCCGCCGCGGGGTTCGATCGCGGCACCTACTACGTGCGCCAGCCGGGGAGCTTCGATCCGCGCGCGGCCTTCATCTTCGAGGGCATCGGAAAGGACGAGCGCATCGGCGACGTCCCCTCGCTCGTCATGCGGCACGGCGCGGCCGGCTACGAGATGGACCGCGCCGACCCCAGGCTCGGGACGCCCCCGCACGCGCTGGTCCTGGCATCCTCGGTCGGGCACTCCGAGGTCTACGGCGCGATGATCGACGAGCAGCTCGCCTTCCGCGCGGGGCCCGACGGCGTCGGCCCGGGCACGCCACCCACGCCGGGCGTGATCCACCCCTTCATCAGGGCCGACATGGTGTTCTTCGAGACGGATAACGGCGGCGCGGTCTTCTCCGTGGGCTCGATCGGCTGGCGGAGCTGCCTCTCGTACAACGGCTACGACAACACCGTCTCGCGCGTGACGGAGAACGTGCTCCGGCGGTTCGTCTCGGACGACCCGCTGCCCTGACCGCGGGCGATCGCTGACGTGGCGGTGGCCGCGCCCCAGCGCGGGGCTACGCGGATGGCTGCGGCGCGGCGAACGTGAACGCTCGGGCGGGGTTACCGACCATGAGCTTGTCGATGTGGGCGTCGGTCACGCCGAGGTCGCGCAAGCGCGGCAGGAACTGGTCCTGTATGAAGGTGAACCCCACCCCCGCGTAGGCCTTGAGCGACGTCTTCCAGCAGATGTCGTGGGAGAGCAGGATGCGATCCTCGTAGCCCGCGTCGAGCAGCCGCGGGACCGCCTCGGCCGCGACCGCCGTGCGGCTGGGCGCGGCGATGGCCGGCTCGCGCCCGAGGTTGTCGAACGCGACGAAGACCCCGCGCCGGAGGAGCTCGAGCATGAACGGCGTGTCCTCGGCGATGCCGTCGCAGTGCCCGAGGATGACGTGGCCCAGGTCCACGCCCTCCTCCACGGCGATGTCGAGCATGCGGTGCTTCTCGGCGCCCTGGCCACCCAGGTGGATCATCACCGGCGCGCCGGTCACGCGGCTGGCCCGCGCCGCGGCGCGCATGCTCTTGAGCTCGTTCGCGGTGAGGGGGCCGCCGTTGATGCCGACCTCGCCGATGACGCCGGAGCGGACGTCCGTCTGGCGGACGCCGTCGTGCACGCCGGCGGTCACGTCGCGCACGATGGTGCGCGTCAGGTCGTCGACCGTGCGCCGGTCCATGTCGTCGGGGTGGTAGACGCGCTGGTAGTAGCCGGTGCCCATGATGATGTGGAGGCCAGTGCGCTCCGAGACGCGCCGCAGCGCCAGCGGATCGCGCTTGAGGCCGATGCTCGTGGCATCGACGACCGTCCCTCCGCCGGCGTCCTTGAACGCCTCAAGCTCCCGCACCGCCAGCGCCTCGTCCGACAAGACATAGTTGTCGGCGATCGGCGCGACCGCCCGCGCCAGGTGCAGGTTGGAGAGATCGAGCTTGGCCTCCCACAACGCCATCTCAGTGGCCGGGAAATCCTCGTCGGGCACCTCGGCCACCAGCCGGTCGCCCTCGACCACCCACTTGCGGTGAGGCAGGTGCGTCCTGCGCAGGTCGATGAAGACGTGCTCGTGGGTCAGCGTCACGCCGAGCTGGCCCGGATCGACCGGACCTCGGACGGTGATGGCCATGCCCGACAGGTCGCGTGCCGCGTCAGTCGCCGTCGGATCGATCACAGGGTCAGCGCCCACGCGCGCCGACCACCGCCGGCGCCGCGGTCGGACGCGACACGACGATCGCCTCCGCGAGCAGGTCGCCGACAGTGTCGATCTGCTCGTCGGTGATGACGAAGGGCGGAGCGATCGCGAGGATGTCGCCCTGGAGCGCGCGCACGAGGAGCCCGCGCTCGCGGGCCGCGGTCACCACAGAAGCCGCCCGACGCACCGACGCCGGCCAGGGAGTCCCGTCCGGCGCGGCGACGAGCTCGACCCCTCCGAGCAGGCCGAAGCCGCGCACGTCCCCCACCTCCGGCAGGTCGCGGAGCCGCGCGAGGGAGGCGGCCAGGCGCCGCGCCTTCGCGGGCACGCCCTCCACCAGGCCCTCGCTCTCGAGGATCCGCAGGTTGGCCAGCGCCACGGCGCAGGCAACGGGATGGCCGGAGAACGTATACCCGTGCATGAGCGGCGGATCACCCGGCACCTCGTGCAGCGCGTCCCACATCCGTGCGTGCAGCATGACGCCGCCCAGCGGCACGTAGCCGCTGGTGATCCCCTTGGCGAAGGTGATCATGTCGGGGACGACGCCCTCGTGGTCCACGGCGAAGTGGCGGCCGGTGCGGCCGAAGGCGGTGATGACCTCGTCGGCGATGAGCAGCACCTCGTAGCGGTCGCACACGTCGCGGAGCGCGCGCAGGTAGCCGGCAGGCGGAGGGATGACGCCGCCTGCGCCGAGCACCGGCTCGACGATGACCGCTGCGACGCGGTCGGGACCCGAACGCTCGATGGTCGAGGCCAGCGCACGCGCCGTGTCCACCTCGCAGGACGCCGGGTCGCACGGCACACCCGCCGAGCAGCGATAGCAATACGGCGTCGGGATCCGCTCGAAGTCCGGGGCGAGCGGGCCGAAGTCGGTGTGGTATGCGGCAAGGCCGGTCGCCGCGGTCGATCCGATGGTCACGCCGTGATAGCCGCGGTCGTGCGACAGGACGATCGTCTTGGAAGGCCTCCCGCGCAGGCGCCAGTAGTAGCGGGCGAGCTTGAACGCGGTGTCGTTAGCCTCGCTCCCGCCGGTGGTGAACATCACGCCCGTGAGGCCCCGCGGCGCGAGCCCGACGAGCCGCTCGGCGAGCTCGAGCGCGGGAGGGCTCGCCCCTCCCGCGAACGTCGAGGCGTACGCGAGCGTGCGGATCTGGGCCGCTGCGGCATCGGCGAGTTCGCCTCTGCCGTACCCGGCGACGACGCACCACAGGCCGGCCATGCCGTCGATCGCCGTTCGGCCGTCCGCGAGCGTGATCGTCGCTCCGCTCCCTGCGGCCACCACCATCGGGCCCTCGCGGGCCTGGCGCGCGTGCCCGGTCGCTGGATGCACGAGGTGCGCGTCGGCGGCACGCAGAGCCTCCATCGCCGAGGGAGCGATCGCCGCGGCCGCTCTCATCGATCGGGCCGTCCCCATCCTTATCCGCCTTATCCGCTCCTCGCGTCGCGCGCCGACTCCTCCAAGGCGCGGACGAAGCCCTCGGCGTGGGCGCGGTCGCGGTGCGGGTGGATCGACAGCCGGATGTGCGGCCGACCCTTCACCTGGCCGAACGTCGTTCCCCAGCCGCGGCGGCGCAGGCCGTGGTAGACGCGCTCCACGTCGAGCGTGTCCGAGGTGATGTTCACCACGGTGATGAGCGGCGGCACCACGAGGCGCAGCCCCTCGATGCGTTCGACGCCTTCGCGGACGATGCGCACGACGTCGAGCACGTCGCGCACGGAGCGCCGGTACCCCTCCCGGCCGAGGTGCGTGAGGACGGCCCAGGCGGCCGCCGCGGTCCCGCCGGACTTGGTCGATGACAGCGTGTGGATGAGCGTTTCCTCGGTCGGCAGCGCCTGGAGATACGCGAGGTCGCGCACGATGAAGAAGCTCGTCGCCACGGGGAGGAGTCCGACCTTGTGTCCGTCGGTCATCATCGAGCGCACGCCCGGGAGGCGGAAGTCGAAGGGCGGGATCTCGTAGCCGAGGTCGCGCATGAACGGCAGGATGAACCCGCCGAAGGCCGCGTCCACATGCAGGTAGACGCCGGTGCGCTCGGCGACGCGCGAGAACTCCTCGACCGGGTCGAGTGTGCCGAGGTGGCCCTCGGGCGCCGAGCAGACGAGCGCGACGGTGTTCGGGCCGATGAGCGTGTCGATCTCGGACATGTCCGGCCGCAGCTCGTCGTCCACGGGTATGTAGCGGATGCGCACGCCGAACAGCTCGGCTGCGAGGCGGAAGCTGAAGTGGGCCGTCTCGGGCATCACGATCTCCGGCTCGCTCCGACGCGCGAGGTCGCGCGCGAGCCGGACGGCGGACATGTTCGACTCCGTCCCGCCGGTCGTGATGAAGCCGGCCGCATCGGGCGCGCCGAGGAGCGACCCCATCATCCGCACAGCTTCCTTCTCGAGCTGATAGGTCCCGGGGAACATGTCGCGCGCCCAGTCGACGAAGACCGTCTCCGCCGCGAGCCGCGCGGCCTTCGCCGCGATGGGATGCGGCGGGCCGACGTAGCTGATGCCGAAGTTCTGTGCCGTCGGGTAGGGGTCGGCCTTCAGATGGTCACGGACGCGCTCGAGCACCGCATCCTCGGGGAGGCCGCGCTCGGGGAACGGCATCGCCTCCGGCATGGGCAGGACCGCGCGGGCGCCCTTCTCGAACTCCTGTGCCACTTCTAGGCCGTCCTTTCTCGTCGCGGCGCGGCCCGCGGCCGCGGCTTCGCCGGTCTTCGCGCGGTGGTAGGCATCACGCTCACGGTAGCGCTCGCCCGGCGAGCACGCCGGTCGGCTCGCCGCGATCGACCGCGACCTCGCCGTTGACGAAGACGTACGGCACGCCGTCGGGAAAGCTCCGCGGCCGCTCGTACGTCGCGGTGTCGGTGACCGTCTCCGGATCGAAGATGACGACGTCGGCCGCCCTGCCCGGGCGCAGGAGCCCGCGGTCCGTGAGACCGAAGCGCGCCGCCGGCACCGCGGTCATGCGGTTGACGAGCGCCTCGAGCGACAGGCCGCCGTACCGTCGACGCAGCGGACCGAGCAGCCGGGGGAAGCAGCCGTAGGCACGCGGATGCGGCCTGTCGCCGACCATGATCGCGTCGCTGCCGACCATGTAGTAGGGACGCGCCAGGAGCTCCATGACGTCGCGGTCGATGGTCTCCCACACGTCGGGCGCGGGCGGGGCGCCACGCCAGCCCACCTCGAGACGCTCGAAGGCGAGCAGGTCGCACAGCAGATCCTCGGGGCTCGCGGCCGCGCGCACGCGAGCAGCCTCGCTCAGCGAGAGCCCGACCAGCGCACGATGCGTGGGTGACCCCACGTGGCTGATGACGATGGCGTCCCACGAACCGCCGAGCGCCGGCGGCGGCGCCATCGCCGCGGCGATGCGGCGGCGCTGCGCGGGGTCGGCGAGGCGGGCGAGGATCTCGTCGATGCCGCCCTCGTGCGCCCACGGCGGCACGAAGTAGAGGCCCGTGCTGCTGCCCGAGGGATAGGGATAGGTGTCGAGCGTGACGTCCGTGCCCGCCGCGCGCGCCCGCTCGATCGGCGCCATCAGCTCGGCGACCCGTCCCGCGTTCGCCGGGCCGGTGCGGAAATGCGAGAAGTGCAGCCGGGCGCCGCTGCGCCGCGCGATCTCGAGCGCCTCCTCCACTGGGTCGAACGGCTTGTCTCGGAACACCGTGCGGATGTGGGTGACGTAGACGCCGCCCGCGGCGGCGACCGTGCGGCAGAGCTCGACGAGCTCGTCGGTGTCCGACCAGCTCCCGGGGTAGTAGGAGAGGCCGGTCGAGAAGCCGACCGCGCCCTCCGCCAGCCCCCGCGCGACGAGCGCGCGCGCTCTCGCGAGGGCGTCGCCCACCAGCGGCGCGTCGCGCATCCCCAGCGCCTCGAGGCGCACCGCGCCGTGAGGCACGAGGTAGGCGGTGTTGACGGCGGCGGCGCGGTCGAAGCGGTCGCGGAACTCGGCGACGCTCGACCAGTCCCAAGCGATGGCCGGAACGCCATAGGCGCCCGCGAGGTACGTCCGATAGAAGCGGAGGTTGCCCGGCGAGAGCGGCGCGTACGACAGGCCGTCCTGTCCGAGGATCTCGGTGGTGACCCCCTGGCGCAGCTTGGCCGCGTGCCGCGGGTCGGCGAGGAGCGCAATGTCCGAGTGCGCGTGCGCGTCGATGAAGCCGGGTGCCACGGCGAGCCCGCGCGCGTCGATGACGCGAGCGGCCGCGGCGCCGTCGAGCCGGCCGACGGCCTCGATGTTCGTCCCGCGGACGCCGACGTCGGCCGGGAAAGCGGCCGCGCCCGATCCGTCGACGACGAGTCCGCCCCGGATCAGGAGGTCGAAGGTCACTCCGCCACGATCTCCGTGATGCGCCGGACGACGACCTCCGCGTCGCCGGCCTCGAGCGTCGCGGGGCAGAGCAGCAGACCGTTCGCGCCGCTCGGGTAGCCCTCCGCCGCGGGGTCTCCCGCCGCCAGGCGCGAGGCGACCTCGTCGCGACCGATCCCGCGTCCATCGGCCTGGAAGGTGATGCGCGCCTCAGGCACCTCCCACATGTCGTGCGCCGGGAACACGCGAGCGGTCGCCAGGTGCGGGAGCCTGCCGAGCTCGTCGACGAGGTACGCGACGACGTCCTCGCGTCTGCGCGCCTCCGCCTCGTGGTCGAGGGCGACGTAACGCTCCACCGCCGCCACGAGGCCGGCGATCTCCTCCTTGCCCACCTTGGCGACGCGCCCGATGCCGGCCATCGGGTTGGCCTGCATCGCGCAGGCCTCGATGAGGTCAGTGCGGCCGAGGATGAGCCCGGTGCACTGCGGGCCGCGCAGCTCCTTGCCCCCGCTGAAGACGACGAGGTCGGCGCCCATGCGCGTGTACTGCCACAGGCGATCGACCGGCGGGAGGTTGTGCGCGGCGTCGACGATCACCGGCACGCCGCGCCGCCGCGCGATGGCGATGACCTCCCCCAGCGGCAAAGGGCCCTCGTGACCCGGGTAGGCGTGAGGCTGCGGCGTGAAGACGTTGAGGAAGTAGACGATGGCCGCGGTCTCCGCGCCGATCGCCGCGTCGAGCTCCCATGCCGCGGTGGCGCGCTGGTCGTATCCGATCTCGCGCAGGCGGACGCCGGTCTGCCGCACGGCGTGGTCGTGAGAGTTGCGGTGCTGCCGGAAGACGACGACCTCGCCCTTCAGTCCGGTGACGTCGGGGAGCTGGCGCTGCTTCGCGGGGTCCTTGCCCGCGACGCACGCGGCCGTGGCGAGCAGCAGCCCGGCACCCGCGCCCGACGTGACGAAGCCGGCCTCGTTGCGCGTCAGCGCGGCGATCCGCTCCCCCGCCCTGGCCAGGAGGTCGTCGATGCGCACATAGGACCGTGCGGCCTCGACCATCGCCGCCACGACCTCGGCCGGCATGAGCGACCCGCCGCGGATGGTGTGGAAGCCCGCGGCGTTGACGAGCCGCCGAACCCCCAGCCGTCCGTAGACGCCCTCGGCCTCGGCGCCGCGGCGGAGCGCGACCTCGGGCTGCCTCACGGCCGCACCGGGCCGGGGACGGCCCGCGAAGGCAGCGCGATGAGCGCGCGGCCGTGCGTGTTCCGCTGTCCGTCGCTCGACTCCAGCCAGATCTCGCACTCGACGAGCTGCTCGTCCCGTTCGACGAGCTTGCGCGTCACCACCCCTCGCGCCGTGAGCGGCGCGAGAGCCACGTCGATACCGCGGTACTGGACCTCGAGCTCGCGGAGCGCGCCGCCTTCCCCTACCCAGTCGCGCGCGAGCTGACCCAGGTACGCGCTCTTGAGCGGTCCCTGGACGATGACGTCGGGCAGGCCGAAGCCGCGCGCGAACTCGCGGTCGAGGTGGATGAGGTAGTCGTCGAGCGTCGCCCCCGCGTAGGCGACGAGCCGCGCTCGCGAGGTGTCTTTCAGGTCGGGACCGAGCTCGCCTCCGACCTCGACGTCCTCGACGTAGCGCCGATCGCTCACCCTCCCGCCTCCTGCGTCCCGTAGCGGATGTGGGTGTCGCGCTGCGCGACGACGCGCTGCCCGTGCTGGTTCGAGTACTCGATCTCGATGACCTGGAAGAGCATCGTCCCCAGGCGCCCGTCGCGCTCGTAGAGCTCGGCCAGCCGCGCCGTCGCGGTGATGCGGTCACCGGGCCGGATCGGCTCGAGGTACCTCCAGCGCGTCCCGCCGTCGAGGCTCTTGGGGTAGGGGCTCGCCAGCTTCAGCCGGCCCGCGAGCATCGGCCGCATGACGATGAGGTACGTCGGCGGCGCGACGATCCCACCGTAGCGCGTCCGGCGCGCCGCGACCTCGTCGAGGAAGAGCGGATCCGTCTCGCCCGTCGCTCGCGCGTAGCAAATGACGTCCCCCTTCTCGACCTCGAGGGTGCAGGGCCCGGACGTCACGCCGATCGCATCACGCATCGCCTGCGTGATGCGCGAAGCTCCGACCGTCATCGCACCTCCGCCGCGAGGCGCTCCGGCCACGCGACGACGCCGTCCTGCCGGAGCAACGCGATGCGCTCGTCCCCGTAGCCGAGCTCCCTCAGCACCTCGCGCGTGTGCTGGCCGAGCGCGGGCACCGGCCCGCGGCAGCCGACCCGCGACGCCGCAAGCGCGCACCAGCGGTGCGGGATGCGCAGCGTGCCCTGCGCCGGTTGCTCGATCTCGGCCGCGAGCTCGTTCGCGACGACCTGCGGATCGGCCGCGAAGCGCGCGGCGTAGGCCTCGACGACCGGGGCGCACGGCACGCCTGAAGCCTCGAGGTCGGCGAGGTGTTCTTGGGTACGTCGCCGGGCGAACGCCACGGCCAGGTCATCCGCGCCGACCGATCGGCAGAGCGCGCGCCAGGTCGCCTCGTTGTCCACAGAGATCGCGACGTGGCCGTCGGAGGTCTCGTAGATGCGATGCAGGGCGTCGGGTCCGTACTGGGATCCGTTCCGACCGCCGTGGGTCACGGCGAGCGGCCGGCCGCCCCCGCGAACGATCTGGTGCGCGTTGAGCAGGGCCGCGGCGTCCAGCAGGCTGGTCTCAACGAACTGCCCGGCCGAGCCGCGAGCGCGCGCGTAGAGCGCCATGAGGATCCCGGCACAAGCCAGGAGCGCGGCCACGTGATCGGCGGCGGCGCCGTGCAGGAAGACCGGCGTGCCCGCGTGCGCGCCCTGCGCGAGCGCGACCCCCGCGAGCGCGCACGCGAGCGCATCGACCCCGGGGCGGTGCGCGTACGGACCCCTCGCCCCGAATGCCGTCAGGTGGCAGTAGATGGCGCGCGGCTGGAGCGCTCGTACCTGCTCCCAGCCGAGGCCCAGCCGCTCGGCCACGCCGGGGCGCATGTTGTTGACGATCACGTCGGCCGCGCGCGCCGACCGCTGGCCGATCTCGCGGCCGGCTTCGCTCTTGAGGTCCACGGCGATCCCTCGCTTGCCGGCGTTGAGAGAGAGGAACGTCTGGGATCCGGCGCGCCGGGCGATGTCCCCGCCGTCGGTCGATTCGAGCTTGACGACGTCCGCGCCGAGGTCGGCGAGCAGACGCGCCGTGAGCGGTCCCGCGATGAGGTTGCCGAGCTCGAGGACGCGAACGCCCTCGAGGGGCATGCGCTCGGCGGACGGGGCGAGGTCCGGAGCGCCGGCCGCTTCATCCACGATGGCGCGACCCGCCTTTTCGAGCTCGGCCGCCACGGTGGCGGTGTGTTCGCCCGGCCGCGGCGCGGGGCTGCGGACACGCCCGGGCGTCGCGCTCAGGCGCACGGCGAGGCCGACCTGCTCGATGCGGCCGAGCTCGGGGTCCGACACGTCGGCGAAGCCGTTCGCTCGACCCTGCGGGTCGCCCAGGAACTCCTCCGGCGGACGCACCAGGCTCCACGGCACGTCGGCCCCGTCCAGGATGCGGGCCCACTCCGCGGCGCTGCGCTTGCGGACCTCGCGCGCGGTCAGCTCGTAGAGCGCGCGCCTGGTCTCCGCGGACGGGATGAGCGATCCGTCGCCGAAGCCGGCGTTCGCGAAGAGCTCGGGCGCCGCCGCGGAGACGCCCAGCGCGTCCGCGGTCCGCCGGATGAAGTGGACGTGCGAGGACCCGAGCTGTATCCACCGCCCGTCCGCGCACTCGTACGCGCTGTAGAAGGGCTGCGGTCCCGCGGGCCGGCGATCGAGCAGGCGATATCGCTCGCCCGCCGGATCGCTCCCCGCGACCGAGATGCAGCTCTCCGTCGAGGTGGCCAGCACCCCGGCCAGCAGCGAGGTCTCGACGTGCTGTCCCGCGCCCGTCGTCTCGCGGACGAGGAGGGCCGCGAGCACGCCCTGGACCGCGAGGAGCGCGGCGGCCACGCTCGGGATCGGTACGGCGATGTGCGAGGGCCCAGGCGACCAGCCCGGCTGGCGCGCCGCGAGGCCCATGCGCGCACACACCAGAGCGTCGTCGCCGAGGCGTTCCGCGAGCGGGCCACGCGAGCCGTAGGTCGTGATGGCGCACGTGACCAGCCGCGGATGCGCGCGCGCGACGTGCGCCGCGTCGAGGCCGCGCCCGAGCGCGCGCGCCGGCGTATCCGCGTGCAGGAGCACGTCGGCATGCCGGAGCAGACGCGCGAGGAGTTCACGCCCGGCGCGATCGCCGGCGTCCACGCTGACTCTCTCCTTGCCGCGGTCCCAGACGCGATGGCCGCCGTGCCCGCGCGCGGACGCCAGGCCGCCGGGCTCGACCACGATGACGCGGGCGCCGTTGTCCGCGAGGAACATCCCGGCGACGGCCGTGGCGATGCTCCGGTCCGCCTCGACGACCACCAGCTCGTCGAGCGCCCCCATCAGGTGTAGACGGCTCGCCCGCCCGCGCTCGCCAGCTCGCCGCGGCGGACGAGCTCGGCGACCTCGGCGAGGTCGGCGAGATAGCGGTCGACGTACGGCGCGTGACCGGGCGACTGCATGAAGCGGATCGCGCCGACCGGCCACGTGTCGCGCGTGACCAGCCAGCCGCGCTGCTCGAGACCGTCGGCCACGGCGAAGATGTCGAGCGTCCGCGAGGTGTACGCGAACACTGTCATCGCGGGGTCGCCCATGACCTCGAGGCCGGGGGTGGCGTTGATGCCGGCCTTGAAGCGCGCCATGTACTGGAGCGCCTGGTCGACGAGCCGCAGGTAACCTTCCTCCCCGAGATACCGCATCACTGCCCAGGCCGCGGCGATCGCGCCGCCCGGGCGCGTCCCCGCCATGGTCGGCGTCACGTACCAGTCGTCCGATCGCTCCGGCGCGCCGAAGCGGAAGACCTGATAGTTGAAGACGTCGGGGTCGCGCGAGAGCAGCGTGGATGCGCCCTTGGCGGCGTATCCGTACTTGTGCAGGTCCGCCGAGATCGTCGTCACCCCCGGCACGCGGAAGTCGAAGCGCCGCACCGCGTGGCCGAGCTTCTCCTTGAACGGCAGGAAGTAGCCGCCGACGCACGAGTCGACGTGGAAGCTGAGGTCGCGCTCGGCGGCGATGGCGGCCATCTCCTCGATGGGCTCGACCATGCCGAGCGTGAGGCTCGGGGCCGAGCCGACCAGCAGGACCGTGTTCTCCGTGACCGCGGCTCCGTACGCGTCGAGGTCGAGCTGGAGATCCTCGCCGAGCGGCGTGCGGACAGCCTTGAGGCCGAAGTAGTGCGCGGCCTTGAAGAGTGAAGGATGGGCCGAGGCCGGGATGACCATCTCGGGCCGGGTGATCTCCGGATGGAGGGCTCGCGCGCGGTCGCGCGCGGACTTCACGGCCATGAGGTTGCTCTCGGTGCCGCCCCCGGTGATGGCGCCCACGGCGCGCTCGCCGTGCAGCAGCTCCGCGGTCATCTCGATGATCTCGCGCTCGAAGCGCGCCAGGCTCTTGAAACGCGTCGCGTAGAGCGCGTTGGTCTTGAAGAAGCGAAGGTACGCCTCCTTCGCCACCTCGACGACGTCCTCGCCCGCGGGGAACGTCATGCCCGCGGCGAGCCGCTGCTCCCAGTCCTTGACGTCGTCGGCGGTCGCTTCCTCGAGCATCCGGCGCAGCTCCTCTCTCCCCGTGCCCTTTGCGGGGAGGCGCACGCGGTCCTCCGTGGGCGCTTGAGCGCCGGTCATCCTGGTCCTCCTTGCTCGCGAGACCCCACGTTCACGAGAGCGCCCACCCGGGCCGCCGACCCGTCAGTGCCCCCTCGATCACGACCCACTCGCCGTTCACCATCACGCGCCGTATGCCGACAGGCGGCGTCGCCGGCTCCGCGGGGCTGGACCGATTGGCGATCGTCGCCGGATCGAAGACGACCACGTCGGCGGCGCGGCCGGCGGCGAGCATCCCCCGGTCGCCGAGGCCGAGCCGCTCCGCGGGCACGCTCGTCATGCGGCGGATGGCCTCGGCCAGGGGCAGCACGCCGCGCTCTCGGACGTACGACCCGAGGACGAGCGGCAATGCGCCGAAGCTCTTCGGCATGAGCCCCAGCGCGCGGTGCTTCTCGGGATGCGAGCTCATGCCGTCGGTCATCGGCACGCACAGCGGGTGCGCCAGCATGCGGTCGAGGTCGGCCTGGCGCTTGGTGATCGGCGCGACCCAGAACTGCCCGTCCTCCGCCACGAGATCGAGCGCCGTCTCGCGCGGCGGCCGGCCGCGCGCGCGGGCGATCTCGCCGATGCTCCTGCCGACGAGCGGCGCGTTCTGGGGCCGGGCGACCTTCACGATGAGCTGGTCGTCCCACTCGCTCATCCAGGGAGACGCCTTCGGGCCCCACGTCTCGGCGACGATCCGCACGCGGGTCTCGGGGTCGCGAAGGCGCTCGACGGTCCGGGCGGTGCCGCCGTCGCGGGCCCAGGTCGGCAGCGACTGCGCCCAGGCTCCCCCGCCCCAGGGGAAGGGCGTGAGGTCAAAGGTCACGCGGGCGCCACGCGCGCGCGCGGCTTCGAGCATGTCGATGACCCGGTCAGCCTCGTCAGGGGGATCGGCGCGGCTGGGAAAGAGATGCGACACGTTGAGCTCCACCCCCGATCGCTCGGCGGTCTCGATCGCCTCGGCGAGCATCTCGCGGACGCCGAGCCCGCCGTAGCGCATGTGGGTGTGGTACGGCCGCCCTTCCTCCGCCGCCACCCGCGCGAGCGCGACCAGCTCATCCTGGTCCGCGAAGCAGCCGGGCGCGTAGGAGAGGCCGGTGCTGAAGCCTCGGGCGCCCTCGCGGAGCGCGGCGCGCAGGAGGTCGCGCATCCGCACGAGTTCGGCTGCCGTGGGGGGCCGCTGTGCGGGACCCATGGCGAAACGCCGCAGCGTGTTGTGTCCGATCAGCGTCGCCACGTTCGTCGCGGGGCGCGCCCGCGCGACCATCTCGCGGTAGCCACCGATCGTCTCCCAGTCCCAGGTGACGTCGGGGTAGCCAGCGTGGGGCTCCTCCTCGACCATCGTCGCGATGCTCTCCTTCGACACGGGTGCGGCGGAGAATCCGCACAGGCCGACGGCCTGGGTCGTGATGCCCTGCGCCACGGAGCTCACGCACGCGGGATCGGACAGGAGCGAGATGTCCGAGTGCGCGTGCAGGTCGACGAAGCCGGGCGCGACGGCCAGGCCCGCGGCATCGAGCTCCTCGGCCGCGGCTCCGGGCGGAACGGCATCGCCCACCGCGACGATCCGACCGCCGCGGACAGCGAGGTCGCCGACGCGCGGCGGGGCGCCGCTGCCGTCGTAGAGCCAGCCTCCGCGGATCACGCTGTCGAGCACGACGTCAGCTCACGCGAACCTGATGCAGACGTTCTTCACCTGCGTATAGGAGCGCAGGGCCTCGAGGCCCTTCTCGCGCCCGTAGCCGCTCTTGCGGTAGCCGCCGAACGGCAGCTCGACGCCGCCCCCGGCGCCGTACGTGTTGACGAACACCTGGCCGGCCTTCACCGCCGTCGCCAGCGCGAGAGCCTTCGACATGTCGCGGGTCCAGACGCCGGCGACGAGGCCGTAGCGGCTCCGGTTCGCGAGCTCCGCCGCCTCGGCGACGTCGTCGAAGGTGATGACCGACAGCACGGGCCCGAAGATCTCTTCCTGCGCCACGCGCCGGTCGTTCCCCACGCCGTCGATGAGCGTGGGCTCGAAGAACCACCCCGCCCGGAGGCGAGGGTCGTCGGGACGGCGGCCACCGGCGACCACCGTGCCACCCTCGGCGCGGCCCAGCGCCACGTAGCGCTCGACCTGCTCGAGCTGCCGCTGGCTGATGATCGGTCCCATGTCAGGGTCCTCGATGCCGGGACCGACGCGCATCGTCCTGGCTCGCGCGACGAGCCGCTCGACGAGCTCGTCGTGCGCTTTCCGTTCCACCAGCAGTCGCGACCCGGCCGAGCACGTCTGGCCGGCGTTCTGGAAGATCGCGTTGGCAACGACCTGCGTCGTCGCCTCGAGGTCCGCGTCGGCGAAGACGATGTTGGGCGACTTGCCGCCGAGCTCCATGACGACCGGTACGACGTTCTCGGCGGCGGCCTTGGCGACGCCCGTCCCGACGTCGACCGATCCGGTGAACGTGATCTGGTCGACCTCGGAATGGGCAACGAGGGCGGCACCGGCCTCGGCGCCGGTCCCCGTGACCACGTTGAGCGCGCCCGCGGGAAGCCCGCATTCGAGCGCGATCTCGCCCAGGCGGATCGCCGTCAGCGGCGCCTCCGCCGACGGCTTGAGCACGACGGCGCAGCCCGCGGCGAGCGCCGGCGCGACGCCGCGGCTGCTGATCTGGATGGGATAGTTCCACGGGACGATCTGGGCGGACACGCCGATGGGCTCGCGCAGCGTGAAGTCGACGTACCCAGGGCCAAGGGGGATCGTCTCGCCCATGATCTTGTCGGCGACGCCCGCGTAGAACTCGAAGTAGCGGGCCGCGACCTGGATGTCGGCGCGCGACTGCCGCAGCGGCTTGCCGTTGTCGCGGCTCTCGAGCGCCGCGAGCTCCTCCGCGCGCTCGCGCAGCCGCGCGGCGATCCGGTTGAGGACGCGGCCGCGCTGCGCGGGGGCGAGGCCGCCCCACTCGGGCGAGGCGAGCGCCCGCCGCGCCGCACGGACGGCGAGGTCCACGTCGGCCGCACCGGCCCTCGCGACTACGGCCAGGACCCGCCCCGTCGAGGGGTCGTACGACTCGAACGTCGCATCGTGCCCGGCGTCCACCTGCTCGCCACCGATGAGCAGCCGCTCCCGCAGGGTCGCGCCAGGCTCAAGCTCCGTGACCGCGCCCATCGCCGCCACCTCCCCGACCGCGCGTGGTGCACCGATCAGTTGTCAGACAACTGACAGGTGCGACGATATGCGCGCCGCTCGGCGCGCGTCAAGCGCAGCGCTCCGGAGACGAGATCGCCGCGGTGCGTCTTCTCTTCGGCGACGTTCATCCACGGGCGCGCGCGCGGCGCCCGGCGTGATCACGATCCACGAGTTCCGGCGCATCGAGCTCCGCGTCGGACAGGTCGTCGACCCGGCTTCCAGCTCGGCCGCGATCTGCTCCTGGCTGTAGCTCGAGAGGCGTTTCAGGTCCGCGCCCGCGAAGAATGCCTTGTCGCCAGCGCCCGTGACGATCGCGACCCAGGCCTCGTCGTCGGACTCATAGCGGCACCAGGCCTCGCCCAGCTCGAGGCTCGCCTCGAAATGAAGTGCGTTCATCACCTCCGGCCAACGGATGGTCACGATCACGACGCGCCCGTTCTGCTCGTACGAGATGTGTCGAACACCGACCACCATCCTTCCAGCTCGCCACGTCGGCGGGCGCGGAGTTCCTGAGGTCAGCGGCTCCGTCCCCGGCCATCGACACGGATCGCTTCGACCACCGCGCCTCCCCGTGTGCCGATGAGCTCGTCGGTCAGGTTCGGCGGGATGCACGCGTGCGCGGGGATGACCTCGACGCGGTCGCCCACGCGCCAGGCGCACGACGGAGGCACGCGCACGACCGCGTGCTCCTCGTTGAGCAGCGTGATGACCCCTTCAGGGCATCCGCGGACGCGGCCGTAGCCCCCCGCCCCGCCGCCGTCGGCGCCCAGCGTCTTCGACCCGGCGTCGAGGACGGCGCGGTCGGGGACCGGCCGGCTCACCACGCTGGCCAGGACCGTGAGGGCGCAGTCCTCTTCGCTCGCGACGCCCAGGCCGACCTGGTTGGCGTCCATGAACACGTACGTACCCGGACGCGCCTCGGTGACCCCGTACCGCGGCGCGACCTCCTCGAGGTGATGCGCCGTGGGGGTCGAGCCGACGCTCAACTCGCGCATCGGCAAGCCATCGCGCCGGAGCGCCTCGGCCGTCTCTGCGAGCGCGGCGGCCTCCTGGTGCGCGACGCGCCGCAGCTCTTCCGCGCTGCGGGCGCGGTACGCGTGGCCCGCGTGCGTCATGAGGCCGACCACCTCGACCCCGTCCAGGCGCGCGATCTCCAGCACCAGGTCCGCCGTCGGCCGTCCCGGCGGGAGCCCACAGCGTCCGAGACCGCTGTCGACGTCGACGTAGAGCGGCAGCCGCCGCCCGAGCTCGCGGCCGACCGTCGCGACCTGCTCGGCCGCCGCCACGCTGTCCAGCGACACGATCACGGCCGCCCGCTCGGCGATGGCGCGCAGCCGGCGGAGCTTGAGGTCGCCGACGATCGGATAGGCGATCAACTGGTCGGTGAAGCCGGCCGCGAGCATGACCTCGGCCTCCCCCAGCTTGGCCACGGTGATCCCGCGCGCGCCGTGCTCGAGCTGCCGGCGCGCGATCCAGGCGGAGCGGTGCGTTTTGGTGTGCGGCCGCAGCTTCACGCCAGCGCGCTCGGCGCGAGCGGCCATCGAGGACACGTTGCGCTCGAGCGTGTCGAGATCGACCAGCACGGCGGGCGTATCGAGCTCCGGGTGGGCGCCCGCGTCGCCGGCCGTCGCACCGCGCGATCCGGTCGCGGATCGCGTCACGGGCGGTCCGCCAGCGCGGCCTGAGCGGCCCGGCGGATCGACGCAGCGTCGATGCCGTGGTCGCGGTAGAGGTCCGCGCGCGTGCCGGACTCGCCGTACCGCGTGACGCCGAGCGGCCACGCGCGGACACCGAGCATCGACCCGACCCAGGAGAGCGCCGAGGGGTGGCCATCGATGACGCTGACCACGGGCGTCCGGCCGCGGGCGGGGAGCGTTCCCGGCCCGTCGCCGATCCCCCGGCGGGCGCTGCTCTGCCAGCGCCGGTACACCAGGTCCGGGCTCACGCAGTTGACGACGCTGGCGTAGATGCCGTCGTGTCTCAGGTCGTCGGAGGCGCGCAGCGCCTCGGGCACGACGACCCCGGTCGCCCAGATCTCGACGGCGTTCTCGCCGGCGCTGTAGCCGGGCTCGCCGCTCCGGTCGACGAGGCGGTACGCCCCCGAGAGCACGCGCGCGCGCAGCTCGGCGCGGTCGCCCGCAGGAAAGAGGCTCTGGTCCACGCGCGCGGTGGTGAGGCGGAGATACGCGGACTCGGGATGCTCCGCGCGGTGCAGGGCGCGCAGGGACTCGAGGAGGATCCACTCGAGCTCCTGCGCGAAGCAGGGCTCCCAGTACACGACCCCCGGCAGCGCGACCCCGATGCTCGGACTGATGACCGACTGGTGCGCGCCGCCCTCGGACGCGAGGGTCACGCCGGACGGTGTCCCGACCAGGACGAAGCGCGCGCCGCTGTAGAGCCCGTAGGCGAAGGCGTCGAGCGCGCGCGCCACGAAGGGGTCGTACACGGTGCCGATGGGTAGCAGCGGCTCGCCGATGAGCTCGGCCGCGAGGCCGAGCTGGCCGAGCGCCATGAGCAGGTTGCCCTCCGAGATCCCCAGCTCGATGTGCTGGCCGCGCGGCGTCCGCCGCCAGGTGATGAGGCGGGGTCCCAGGGTCGTGAACGGATCGGATGACTCCTCCGCCGACCACACCCCCACACGGTTGATCCAGCCTCCCAGGTTGGTGGAGATGGCGACGTCGGGGCTCACGGTCACGATGCGCTCCGCGACCGACGGCCGCTCGCGCGCGAGCACAGTGAGCACGAGACCGAAGGACTGCTGCGTCGAGCTCGCGCCGGTGTAGGTGCGACCGAGGTCTTGCGGCACCTCGGGCGGCGCGCGCCGCGCGGACGGCGCCGCCGCCAGCGCGCGGCCGCGCTCGGCGCACAGCCGACCGGCGGGCGAGTCCGGCGGGAAGGCCGCCCAGTCCTCGCCGGGAGCGATGCCGAGGCGACCGCGCAGCTCGGCGATCTGGTCGCCCGACAGCAGGGCCTGGTGGTTGAGGGGATCGCCGGCGATCGGAAGACCCCACCCCTTGATGGTGTAGGCGAAGATCACCGCCGGGCCCGATGCCGCCTCCGCCGAGCGGAAGGCGCGGCGCAGCACCTCCAAGTCGTGGCCGCCGAGGTCCGCGATGAGCACCGGGAGGCCGGCGTCGTCCCAGCGGTCGAGGAAGGCGCCCGGGAAGGCCGCGCGTACCGAAGACGCCGGGGCGCGCAGGAGGAACTGGTATTCCTCGTTCGACATGTCGTCGATCCACCGGCGCAGTGAGTCGCCGCCGGGCATGGCGAACGCCTCCTCGAGGCGCCGCCCGTACTTCGCCTCGATCACCTGCCAGCCGTTGTCGCGGAACATGGCCTCGAGCTGCCGGACGCGGATGCCCGGGACGACGCGGTCGAGGGACTGGCGGTTGAGGTCCACGACCCAGATGACGTTGTCGAGGCCGGCGAGGGCCGGCTCCGCGATCGTCTCCCAGATGGATCCCTCATCCAACTCGCCGTCCCCCACGAGCGACACGTAGCGGCGTCTTCCGCCGACGCCGAAGCGGCCGTGGACGAAGCGCTCGACGAGCGCGGCGTAGTTCGGCGCGACGGATCCGAGGCCCATCGATCCCGTCGAGAAGTCGACGGGATCAGGGTCCTTGGTGCGGCTGGGGTAGGCCTGGAGCCCGTGGTGCTGCCGGAGGGTCGTGAGGTACGCGGCGTCGAGACGGCCGAGCAAGTAGTGCACCGCGTGGAGGACCGGCGCCGCATGAGGCTTCACCGAGATGCGGTCGCCCCGCCGCAGGAACTCGAAGAAGAGATACGTCATGAGCGTGACCACCGACGCGCTCGAGGCCTGATGCCCGCCGACCTTCGCGCCGCCGCTGTCCTTCCGGACGTTGTTGGCGTGATGGACCATCAGCGTGGCCAGCCACAGCACGCGTCGCTGGATCTCCTCGAGGACCGCGGTGGTCACGGAACTCGCCTCGCGCGGAGGCGCCGCGTTCATGACGCCTTCGACCGCGCCAGCGCCTCGTCCACCATGTCGAAGATCGTCCGCTTCGGCTCGTAGCCGAGGAGGCCGCGGGCCTTCGCGCTGCTCACGTACCACGGCGCGCGCGCGGTCGGCAGGCGCGCGCGCACGACCGGGAGGCCCGTCCGCGCGGCGACGTAGGTCACGAACTCCTCGGCCGAGAAGGGCGCGGGGCCGCCGATGTTGAATGCCTCACCGACGGCCTCGGGACGCTCGAGCACGGGCACGATGCCCTCGCCGACGTCGCGCGCGTCCGTCCGCTGGTGGATCGTCGGACGGCCGACCAGGTCCTCCTGGATGAGCAGCTTCTCGGTGCCGTCGTCGAACGCCTTGAGGATCGAGAGCGCTTCGAGCTGCTCGGCGGAGGGTGTCACGCTCGCCGGGACGAGGCGCACGACGCCCGCGGACGTCTCGGGCGTCAGCGCGCGGATGGCCGCGCGAAGGTAGAGCAGCGGACCGAAGGTGCCGCTGGGATCGAGGATCTCGGCCGCGTCGGCCGTCGCGGTGAAGCGCAGGATCGTCGCCGGGATGCCGAAGCCGCGCCAGAACGTGAGGCACAGCTCCTCGGCGCCGAGCTTGCTCGCGCCGTAGACGGTGCCCGGCGAGCGCGGGTGGCTCTCGTCCACGGGAAGGTAGCGGGCCGAGCCCTTCCCGCCGCCCCAGTAGACCGCGTCGCTCGAGGCGTAGGCGAAGCGTCGGCAGCCCGGGGCGCGCTCGCGCACGGCCATGAGCAGGTTGAAGGTGCCGCGCAGGTTGAACTCGAAGAACTCCTCGTCGGTGTTGCCGCGTGAGGTCAGCGCGGCCCCCAGGTGGTACACGGCCTCCACGCCGGTCGCGGCGCGCTCCACCGCGGCGCGGTCCTCGAGGCGCCCCTCCGCGAGCTCGACGCCCGGTCCGGCGATGAGCGCGGCCCGCGGATCGTTCGGCAGCACGAAGGCACGCACACGGTGGCCCCTGCGCACCAAGGACCGCGTGAGATGCGCGCCGATGCGCCCGGCCGCGCCGGTGACGAGCACGAGCATCGTGACCTCAGCCCGCCCTTGAGGCGATCGCCGCGTGGACGCGAGCCGGCGACATCGGCAGGTCGCGCAGTCGCACGCCCATCGCGTCGTGGATGGCGTCGGCGATGGCCGCGGGCGGCGGCACGATGGGCACCTCGCCGACACCGCGCACCCCATACGGGTGTCCGGGGTTGGGGACCTCGACGACGATCGTCTCGATCGCGGGGAGGTCGAGCGCAGTGGGCATGCGGTAGTCGAGGAGGCTGCGGTTCCGCAGATGGCCCTCGGCGTCGTAGACATACTCCTCGTTGAGCGCCCAGCCCACGCCCTGGGCGACGCCGCCGTGGATCTGGCCCTCGACGTAAGGCGGGTAGATCGCCGTCCCGACGTCCTGCACCGCGGTGTAGCGAACGATCTCGACCTTGCCGGTCTCCTCATCGACCTCGACGTCCACGATGTGGGTAGCGAAGGCGGGGCCGTGCTGGGGCGGCTGCACGTCGGCCGTGCCCGTCGCCTGCACGCCCGCTTGGTCGAGCTCCTTCGCCGCCTCCTTGAACGTAGCGCGCCGGCCGCGCGCGACGAACGCGCCGAGCTCCGCGCGGATCTCGTCGGCCGGGAGGTCCCAGAGCTCCGCGAGGGCGGCGGCGATCCGGCGCCGGAGATCCCGGCCCGCTTCGTGCGCCGCCCAGCCCGTCGCGAAGGTCACCCGGCTGCCGCCGGTGAGCCCGGTGTAGCCGATGGCGTCGGTGTCGGGGACCCACGGTCGCACGTCCTCCACCGGGATGCCGAGCGTCTCCGCGAGCTGCATGGCGATCGAGGTCCGCGTCCCCCCGATGTCCACCGACCCTTCGAGCAGCGTGACCGTGCCGTCCGCGTTCAAACGCGCCACCGCGCTGGAGCGGCCGCCGAAATTCATCCACCAGCCCGACGCGACGCCGCGCCCGCGCCGCGGACCCGCGGCCTTCGCGAGCGCCGAGCGCCAGTGATCGGATGCGCGGGCGGCCTCGAGGCACTCGACCATGCCGATGCGTCCGAAGCGCGTGCCGTCGGCGCGGAGATCGCCCTCGGCCGAGGCGTTGCGCAGCCGGAACTCGAGCCGGTCCATGCCCAGCCGCTCGCAGATCTCGTTCACGACGCTCTCCACTGCGAACTCCGTCTGGGTCGCACCGGGAGCGCGGTAGGCCGTGCTCTTCGGCTTGTTCACCACGACGTCGAAGCCTTCGATGCGGAAGCTCGTGAGCCTGTAGGGCGCGAACGCGGCGAGGCAGCCGGCGGTGATGGCCGATCCGGGGAACGCTCCGGCCTCGAACACGATGTACGCCTGCGCCGCGGTGATGCGGCCTTCCTTGGTGACCCCGATCTTCACGCGTTCGTAAGAGCCCGGCGTGGGCCCGGTGGCGAGCAGGGTCTCGGTGCGGTCCATCGTCATCTTCACCGGTCGGCCGGCCTTCCGCGCGAGCAGCGCGGCGAGCGCCTCCAGATAGGACGTGGTCTTGGCGCCGAAGCCGCCGCCGATCTCGGTCGGGATGACCCGGATGCGGGACACCGGCCATCGCAGCACGCCGGAGAGCTCGTCCCGCACCATGAAGTGCCCCTGGGAGCTGCACTCGACCGTGAGCTGGCCGTCCACGCTCCAGTAGGCGAGCGCGTTGTGCGGCTCGATGTAGCCCTGGTGCACGGTGGCCGTCGTGAACTCGCGCTCGACGACGAGGTCGGCCCGCGTGAACCCCGCCTCCACGTCCCCTTCCTCGTAGACGTGGTGGGCGGCGATGTTGCTCGGCGCGGCCGCGCGCACGCCTGCGGTGTCGGTGAAGAGGTCGTCGTGCAGCAGCGGCGCGTCGGGCTCCATCGCGCGCCGCACGTCGAGCGCCGGCGGGAGGATGTCGTACCGCACGTCGATCAGCCGGGTCGCCTCCTCGGCCGTGTGCGGATCGGCGGCGGCCACGGCGGCGACGGCGTGTCCCTCATACAGCACCTTGGCCCGCGCGAGAAGGTTCGCGCTCTTGTACTTCGCCAGCCCGGGGCCGGCCTCACCGCCGGGCAGGAACTCGTCACCCACCTCGGGCATGTCGCGCGCCGTAATCACCGCGTGGACACCCCCGAGCGCCTCTGCGCTGCGGGTGTCGATCGACAGGATCCGCGCGTGCGCGTGCGGGCTGCGCAGGACCTTTCCGTGCAGCATGCCGGCCGTGCGCGTATCGGTCCCGTAGATCGCGCGACCCGTCACCTTGTCCACTCCGTCGTGGCGGACCGGCCGCGTGCCGATCACCGCGTAGGGTCCCGCGGTCCGAGTCATGACGCGCTCCGGCCGGCCACCGAGCCGCCGCTGATGGCCGGGATGAAGTGGACCTCGCTCGTCGCCGTGACGCGCGCCGGCAGCGCGGGGCGGCGCGGCACGCCGTCCACGATGACGGTGAGCCCTGAGCGGAGCCCGCCGTCGACCACGAGCCGGGCCTTGAGCCCGGGGAACCGCGCGTCGAGACCATCGATGAGCTCGGCGACGGTACCGCCATCGACCCGCACTTTCGGTTCCCCGCCGGTGAACGCGCGCATCGGCGACGGGATGTGCACGACCGCCACGGTCCGCACCCTAGTCCGCCGCCGCGAGCGGCCGAGCCGGCTCGCTCCGCCGCATCGTCGCTGCGGCGTCCTGGACGGCCTCGACGATCTTTTGGTAGCCCGTGCAGCGGCAGAGGTTGCCGGCGAGCCACCAGCGGATGCGGTGCTCCGACGGATCGGGATCGGCGTCGAGGAGCGCCTTGGCCGACACAATGAACCCGGGCGTGCAGACCCCGCACTGGAGCGCCGCGTGCTCGAGGAACTTCTGCTGGAGCGGATGCAGCTGGCCGGGTGCGCCGATCCCCTCGATCGTCGTGACGGTGCTGCCCTCGGCCTCGACCGCCAGCACGAGGCAGGCGTTGATGAGACGGCCGTCCAGGATGACGTTGCACGCCCCGCAGTTGCCGTTGTTGCAGCCCTCCTTGGCGCCCGTGAGGCCGAGCGTGTCGCGCAGCACCTCGAGAAGGCTCTGCCGCGGCTGGCAGAGGACGTCGCGGCGTTCGCCGTTCACTGTGACGCCGACGCGGACCGTGCCGCTCAATAGACGGCCGCTCATGCGTCCGCGCGTGCGCGGGTCCGCTCGACGGCGCGCCGCAGCACCCGCGTCACGAGCACGCCGGCGAGCTGTCGGCGGTGCTCCGCGGTGCCGCGCATGTCCGAGATGGGTCGCGCCGCCTCCCGGGCCACGGCGGCCGCGAGCGCGTAGGTCTCCTCGCCGGGAGGGCGGCCGACGATGGCGGCGCCCGCTCCGGGTACGAGGAGCGGGGTCGGGGCGACCGCGCCGAGCGCGATCCGCGCGGCGGTGATCGTCCCGCCGTCGACCGTGACGGACGCAGCCGCGCCCACGACGGCGATGTCCATCTCGCCGCGAGGGATGAATCGCAGGTACGCCGCCCCCGAACCCGGCGCAGGCGCGGGAAAGGTGAGCGATACGAGCAGCTCGCCGGGGCCGAGGACGTTCCGCCCCGGCGCGGTACAGAAGAGCTCGACCGGGACGGTGCGCCGCCCGCGCGGACCGGCGATGTCACATCGCGCTCCGTACACGATCAGCGCCGGGCTGCTGTCCGCCGCCGGGCCGGAGTTGCACAGGTTGCCACCGATCGACGCACGGCTCTGGATGGCCGTGCCGCCGATGATCGAGGCCGAGTCCAGCAGACCGGGGAGCGTCCGGGCGACGCGCGGATCGCCGCAGATCGCGACGCACGGCGCGGCGGCGCCGATCGTGAGCGCCCCCCGCTCGTCGGCCGAGATGGCCATCAGCTCAGGGATGCGCTTGGCGTCCACGAAGACGTCCCAGTCGCGCAGGCCCTCGCGCACTTGCACGATGAGGTCGGTCCCGCCGGCCAGCATCCGTGCGCGCGCAGGGTGCTCGGCCAGGACGGCGACGGCATCGCCGACCGTGGGGGGCGAAACGTAACTGATCGCGCGCATCTCTAGTGTTCCGTATCAGAAGTATCTTGACAATGAGTGATCAAGCCCATAGCGTGGCTCCATGCCCTGGGAGGCGGCCGCCGCGCTCTCGGTCAGGGCCGGCGACCGCGAGATGCTGAGCGCGTTGGC
>Ga0233425_10002753_pt1 | contig 33699 bp, 28 predicted proteins | sample Watercolumn_Towu_2_FD_181712 | JGI IMG/M metagenome (GOLD analysis project Ga0233425, IMG submission 181712) | Freshwater microbial communities from Lake Towuti, South Sulawesi, Indonesia - Watercolumn_Towuti2014_140_MG | ecosystem: Environmental > Aquatic > Freshwater > Lake | place...
CGGCGCGGACCACACCGAGGCCATGTTCATGGCCTCGTAGAGCAGGCCCTGGCCCAGGGTGCCGTCGCCGATCATGGCGGCGACGATGGCGCCGCTGCCGTGCAGCTTGCGGGCCAGCGCCAGGCCGGCGCCGATGCCGGTCATGCCGCCCTGCACGCCGTTGGAATGGAAGTGTCGCCAAACCAGGTGCTGGCTGCCGCCGCGGCCGCTGCAGGCGCCGGCGTCGCGGCCCATGATCTCGGCGACCAGGCCGACGAACTCCCCGGAATAGGCCAGGAAATGGCCGTGGTTGCGGTGGTTGGACAGCACCGCGTCGTCGGGATGGGCAAGGGCACGCACCACGGCCATGGCGCAGAGTTCCTGGCCCAGGCAGGTATGGGTGGTGCCGGACACCAGGCCGCGCGAGAACTGGTCGAGCACCAGTTGTTCGCTGGAGCGGATCAGGTGGCCGAAGGCATAGAGCTCATGCGGCGACAGGCCGATGATCGGTTTGCCTTGGGCGTCGCGTTCGAATCCGGGCAGGGATGGGGTGGGCATGGGCTTATCGCTGAATCGTAGGGGGGCAGATGGATTGTGTCGACTTCCCGCGGCTCGTATTACCCTGCTTCCCGGTGGGGGCCGCGCGCGGCGGGCCGCGAGCTTAACCCAGTTTCTCGGGGAGTTGTGTTAACGTCCCGCAGACAACAATGCTCTATAACGTCACGGCCTGCCCAAACTTTAATTTCTGACGTAGTTACTAAAATGTGGGCTGATGTTTTTCAATTTCAGGTGCCTATGGTGAAAAGCCATGTCAAACAGGTTGGCAAGCATAGATGCGATTCGTTTGTTTTCAGTAATGGGGGTTGTCTCTATACACTGCAATCAGCTTCAGGGTAATGGTCTGCCTGAAGTTTGGATCTTGGTCGGTGGGTTGATTGATTTAGCGGCTAGAGTTGCTGTGCCATTTTTTTTTATGGTGTCGGGGTACTTTCTTGGTGTTAAGATTGGAAATAATAATAATAATCATCGCCTGATATTATTTCTTTACTGTCGCCGACTGTTGATTCTTATCATATTTTGGTATCTTGTGTATATATTTATTCCTGCTGATTGGCGGGTGGTTCAAGTGCATGGCTACGCTCGTGTTATTTACTGGAACGCACTTTCGTTATTTAATGATATTGATAGTTTGTTGCGTGGACCTAGGCAGCATTTATGGTTTTTCTCTGCGCTACTGATCGGCGCGATCCATGTGGTCGCGGTATTAATTGTCATGAGGTGGCGTTGGAGCTTGGCATCACTTTATTTTGTGGTGCTTTATTTGTTTGGGCTGGCAAATGGTACTTACGCTATTATGCATGAAGTGCGGGCGATTTATGTCGGGCATGTAGGACATATTGCAATGCCCCCGCTTTTTATTTTTTTGGGGATGTTTGTTGCGCGTAGATTCGTTATTGGCAGCGCAAATATTGCATGGTTTTTATTTCTAGGGGGTACATGCATAATTTTGTTTGAAGCAATATTGATGAGCTCGTACTACAATGTTCCATTGGTTGGGCACGATATGTTTATTGGCACGCCGTTTCAGGTTGTAGGGCTGCTTGCGTTGCTGCTAATAAGACCTGACTTCGCCCGGGGGACGCCTTTCCCTAATTGGGGTATGTATGCTCTGGGCGTCTATGCTATTCACGTACTATGGATAGAGGTTCTGGGTGTGCGTGAAGGTGGGGGGGTGATATGGGAGATTGGAAAAACGCAGTTAGTTTTTTTTGTTTCTCTGGTTTCTGTTATTGTCCTAAGCCGTATTAATAAATTGCGCTTATTCTTGGTTTAAATGTTCTGAGCTGCACATGAATTTACCTGAGCTGACACCCATACGCGACCAGGACCTGCCGGAGTTCTGCGCTTTTCTGCACCGCCACCTCAGCCCCAGCCACGCGCCGGAGGTGTGGGCCGAAGCCTTCTGCCAGAACTGGGGCGCGGACAAACCGAACAACGGCTTCCTTATTCGCGATGAGAATGGCGCGATCGTGGGAGGCATTGGAGCCATCTACGCGGTTTATCCGGTGCGCGGAAAGCCGGAGAAGTTCTGCAACATCACCAGTTGGGTGGTGCTGGACGCCTACCGCACCCAGAGCATGCGCCTTGCCATGGCAGTGGTGTCACAGTCCGGTTTCCATTTCACCGACCTGTCACCCACCGCTGTGGTGGAACAGTCCCTCAAATTCCTCAAGTTCAAGCCCATGGACGAGCGCCGCGTGGCTGTGTTCAATCTGCCGGCGCCACATCTTCGCCTAGCCGGCTGGAGAGTGCGGACCGAACCCGCCGCCATCGAGGCCGCCATGGATGACGCCGCCGCCCAGGTCTACCGGGATCATCGCCATTTCCCCTGGCTGCGCTTCCTGGCGGTGGGACGGGGGGGCGACTGGAGCCTGGTGGTGTACAAGCGCGCGAAGCTGAAGGGCCTGCCCAGTGCGGAGATCATCGGGTTCACCCGCCCGGACAACTTCCTGCGCTGCCTGCCCCTGCTCGGCTGCCATTTTCTGCTCGCGGGCATGGCCACCACGCGGGTCGAGGCCCGCCTGCTGCCGGGCCTGCCGGCCTGGCCGCACAAGATCCTCTCGGGCTACCGCAACAAGGTGTTCCGCAGCGAGACCCTGGGCGAGGCGGACATCTGGAACCTCTACACGGAAAGCGCCGCCCTTGACCTCTGAGCACGAGCTTTTCCCCGGGCGCATCCCGATCCGCCTGCCGGCGGACACGCCGCCCATCCTCAGCGTGGTGATCCACACCGAGGAGGAGTTCGACTGGAGCCGGGAGCATGCCCGCGAGGAAACCGGCGTCGAGCACATGCGCCACATCGGGCGGGCGCAGGACATCTTCGATGCCTACGGCATCGTGCCCAACTACGTCATCGACTACCCCATCGCCTCGCAGCCCCTGGGCTACGAGACGCTGCGTCGCTACCAGGATGATGGCCGCGCTTTGATAGGCGCCCATCTGCATCCATGGGTGTCGCCGCCGCTGAGCGAAACCCTGTCACGCGCCAACACCTACCCTGGCAACCTGCCACGCGACATGGAATTCGAGAAGTTGCGCGTGCTCACCGATGCCATTACTGCCAACTTGGGCCGCCGCCCCCTGACCTATCTGGCGGGCCGCTATGGCAACGGTCCCAATAGCGCGGCAACCCTGGAGGAACTGGGCTATGAAGTGGACATCAGCGTGGCGCCTCCCATCGATTACAGTGCCGATGGCGGCCCCGACTATTCCGGCTACACAGCCGATCCGTTCTGGTTCGGCAAGCAGCGCCGCCTGCTTGGCCTTCCCGGCGCAGGCGGCTATGCGGGCTGGCTGAAGAGTGCCGGAACCCCATTCTACCGGCTGATCACCCGCGACAGCCTGAAATGGGCACGGTTGCCCGGCATCACCTCCCGACTGCGCGCCTTTGAGCGTATCCGCCTGTCACCGGAAGATTACACCCTGACGGAGATGTGCCGCCTGACCCGCTCGATGCTCGCTGACGGCCAGCGCATCTTCGTGTTCAGCTTCCATTCGCCGTCCGTGCATCCCGGATTTACCCCCTATGTGCGCGACATGGCCGGATTGGACCGCTTCCTCGACAAGACGCGGCGCTATTTCGAGTGGTTCATGCGGGAGTTGAACGGTAAGAGCATGACGCCCCTCCAGATTCAGTCATTGCTTTCAGGAGAACATCCATAAGCCACTTGGTTGACCCTGAATAATTCAGGCTACTCACCCCAAGTGGGATTGGCGTTGTTCTCCCAGTACCTGTGCTTCGCAACATGAATTTTTTGGGCCGACTAATGCATCAGCGATTTTTGCCGATAACCCGGTCTGTGTTTCCGAAAAGGTAAGTCGTGAGCCAGTCTAAATCGCTGTCCCTGCCAGTTGCCGCCCTGCTCTTGTTGCTCTTGCTGCTTGCGGCGGGCGTCCGTGTCGCCGGCCTGAAACTCGGTACGCCCGATTTCGAGCCCGTGCGCCAATATCACTCAGCCCTCATTGCCCGCTACCTGCAACATATGGGCGACGATTCGCTGCCCACTTGGGAGAGGCAAATCATCAACAGCACAGTGCAGCCGATCCATGAGCCGCCGGTCATGGAGTCATTGGCCATTGCCGGATACAGTCTGTTGGGCCAGGAAAAGCTTTGGATCCCGCGAGCGTTTGCCGCTCTCTCATGGCTTTGCGGCGGGCTAATCCTGTTCTTTCTGCTTGCCAGGTTGTTTCCCCCTAACGCCGCATTGGTTGGGGCCGCATTCTTTCTCCTGGCGCCTTACGGCATAGGACAAAGTCTCAGCTTCCAGCCTGATGCTCTGGTATTGGCCTTGGGGCTGGCAGCCTGCCTTTCGATCCTAAATTTTCATGAGGATTCCTCGCGACGGAATCTGCTCAAGGCGGCGGCCTGGTGCGCCGTGGCCATCTTGATAAAGACCCAGATTGTGTTCCTGATTGCGGGAGCCTATGCCGGCCTCGGTTTGCGCCGTGGTTCGTTAACGAGGCTTGTTACACATCGGGAGAACTGGCTTTTCGCGTTGATAGCGCTTGTCCCGGGTCTGCTCTATGTCACGGCCAACATGATCGTTGGCGGGATATTGGCCCAGCGTGGCGTGATTCCCGGGCTGCTGCTGGAACCGGGCTTTTATATCTCCTGGCTCTACAACCTCGATCGAGTTATCGGCTTCCCGCTTCTGCTGCTGGCTCTGCTGGGGACGCTGTTGCTTCGTGGTGACCGGCTGGCTCTGACACTGGGCCTTTGGGGAGGGTACCTGCTGTTCGGCATGGTCTTCACATTCCATTTCGCGACCCATCCCTATTACCATGTTGCGGCATTTCCCGCAGTCGCCTTGGGTTTGACCGGCCTTGCCGTGCCAGCCCTGGGAGCGCTGACGGAGCAACGAGCGCTAATCAGAATTCCAGGTGTCGCATTGCTGTTGGTGTTCCTGCTGGTGGTCACTTTGGCGCCTACCCTGCGGGGGTTCGGTAAGCCTGGTGTGGATGGGCGGGCTGAAGCTTATGCGGAGATCGGCCGCTTGGTGAACCATAGCCAGCGAACTCTGATGCTAACCGAGCATCAGGGGTTTCCGCTGATGTACTACGCGAAGATAACGGGCGACTTCTGGCCAACAAAATGGGCGTTGGCGGTCATGAAGGGCGGCCTGAAAAGTATTGCAAGCCGCAAGAGCCAGAGTGGGCACTCAGATGAAGACGTGGTGCAGCGCTTTGCCGAATACGCGACACGTAAGCCGGAGTTCTTCGTTATCACCAACAAAGAGGAATTGAGCCCAACGCTCGAAAATTTCCTCGCCGAGCGGTTTCCCCTCCTGGCTGCAACCGAGGTATACAAAATCTATGACCTGCGCAACCCACTAACCGACCGACTGTCCACTGGAAGCGAGATCGCCCGATGACACAAACTGCCCCTGCAAAATCCGGCGCCACGCCTCGCGGACCCGCGGATCCGGAACTTGGTGGTATTTCCTTGGTTTTCCCGGTGTTCAACGAGTCTTTCATCATCGAGCAGACCTTGCGCAATTACATTGCCGAACTGGCGCCGCGTGTGGCTGATCTGGAAGTCATCGTTGCCGAGGATGGCAGCACGGACGACACCAAAGCTGTATTGGAGCGGCTAGCTGAGGAACTTCCGATTCGGTTGTTCGTGAGCGATGAGCGCAAGGGCTACCAACGGGCGGTAATTGATGCGGTCAGCCATGCCACAAAGCCCTGGGTCTTTCTCGTCGATTCGGATTACCAGTTCGCAGTGATCGATTTCTGGCGCCTGGAGCCGTGCAGAAAAAACTACGATGTGATTCTCGGCATGAAATCCCCCCGTAAAGACCCTTTCTATCGCGTTTGGCTATCCGGGGGATACAACTGGCTGTTGCGCCTGTTCTTCAGGCTGCCCTATCGCGACATGGACACGGGCTTCCGGCTGATCAGGCGCGAACTGGTCGAGTCCATCGCCCCGCAGATTCGGCACATGTCGTTCTTTACAGCCGAGTTTGTGGTACGCGCCCACTATGCTGGCGCACGCATCATCGAAGTGCCGGTTCCGCACTACGCCAGAAAGATCGGCAGTACCACCATCTTTTTTATCTCCAAGTTGTTCGGGCTGTGCTTTCAGCAGTTCATAGGCATTCTCAAGATGCATGGGGAATTCCGTGAACGCAACCTGTTCGCCAAACGTGCCCCGGCACGCGAAGCGCAATGAATACAGCCTCTACTTCTACTCACACTCACCGCCTGTGGACTGATCCCAAGATCCTCGCGGGTATTGTCCTTAGCGGGTTGTTGACATGGCTGGCACTGCGCGGCACCAACCTCGATGAGGTCACCTCGGCATTAACCCGAGTGGATATGTCCTCACTGCTGTGGGCGGTCGTTTTGACCTATCTGGTGCTTTGGCTGCGTTCCGTGCGTTGGCGTCTGTTGTTGATGGGGATCGCACCGGTTTCCCTGCGACATGTGTTCGAGGCATCTTTATTGGGCTACATGATCAATTACGTCCTGCCCATTCGCATTGGCGAGCTGGTGCGCGCTTATCTAGTGGGTACCCATGGCGGGTTCAGTCGTTCCGCGGCTCTCGCCACTGTGGTGGTTGAACGTGTCATCGACGTGCTCAGCATCCTGATCATTTTCGCGTGCATCAGCCCTTTCATGGTTTTGCCGCAAGGTCAGGGGCAGTTGGTCGGCTTGCTTCAGGGTGGCGCATTTCTATTGTCGCTCGCAGGCAGTGGGGCATTGCTCATGATCCTGGTGTTCCGCCGTCATACCGAACTCCTTGCCAATTTGCTGGTGCGCTGGTTTGGCGATATCGCCCCAGGTATCGCGCGCCAGGCGTGGCGGGTCAGCGCATTTGCGCAGGGCTTGCGTTGGGGGCAGGGGATCGGTTCGCTGCTCATGCTGGGTTTGCTGACCCTGCTGATCTGGGCGATGACGGTCGCGCAGATCATGGTACTCGCGTTCGGGATGGGCTTTGATCTGCCCTGGGTCGCCGGCTGGCTTGTGCTGGTGGCCCTTGCAGTTGGGGTAAGCCTGCCCTCGGCTCCAGGCATGGTGGGAACGTTCCACTATGCGGCGCTCCTGGTCTTGCTGATGTATGCGGTGCCGCAGGCTGAAGCGCTCAGCTATGCAATCCTATTACATGCAGTCAGTGTGGTTCCCATTGTCCTGGTAGGCCTGGCACTGACATGGCTGGGCGGGTTGTCACTGCGCAAGCTGCTTGCCCTGGAGCAGGACGACACGAAGCGCACCTCTTGAAGCCTATTAAACATTCCCAGGAATCCGCCGTAATACGGAGCGTGCCCTAGGCCAGCGCTATCGCCCAACATGCTTAGAATCGCCAAGAACCTCTACGACTACCGCGAGCTCATGTATACGCTCGCCTGGAAGAACATCGCCCTGCGCTACAAGCAGGCGTATCTGGGTATCGCCTGGGCGATCGTCAAGCCGCTCATGCTCATGCTCATCTTCACCCTGGTGCGCAGCTTTGTCGGCATCGACAGTGGCAGCGTCCCCTATCCGGTACTCACCTTCGCCGCGCTCATGCTGTGGGTCTTTTTCCAAGAGGCCGCCTCGGAAGGGGTCACCAGTGTTGTGGGCAATACCGCTCTGATCCGCAAGATCTATTTCCCGCGTGAGATCTTTCCCCTCACCAGCGTGCTCACCAAGCTGGTGGAACTGGGCATCAACTTCCTCATCATCATGGCGCTCATGGTGTGGTATGGCATCCTGCCCGGCCCGGAGGTGTTCTGGGTGCCGCTCCTCATCGCCTACACTATCCTTGCTGCCCTTACCATCGCCTTCGTCGGCGCCGCCATCAACGTCTATTACCGCGACGTCGGCAACGCTCTGCCGGTGCTGCTATCCCTAGTCATGTACGCCTCCCCCGTCATCTACCCCCTGCACTTGGTGAAGGACAGGCTCGTGACCCATCAGGCCGCCGGCGAGTGGTCCAACCTGCTCTATCAGGTCTATCTACTCAATCCCCTCGCCGGCCTCATCGACAGTTTCCAGAACATCATGCTGCGCGGCCTGCCCCCTGACTTCCAGGCCATGCTGCCCGGATTTGTTTTGGTTCTTTGTCTTCTGCCCCTGAGTTATCTGTACTTCAAGCGGGCAGAAGCATATTTCGCCGATGTTATATAGGCGGAAGTCATTCACCACCAATCTCTGTCCATCACAAATGTCCATCATCGAAGTCGGCCATCTCTCCAAGGAATACCGTCTTGGAGCGATGCAGGGTCTGAAGCAGACGCTGCTCAACTCGGTTGCGAAACTTGTCGGTAATAAATTGAAGGAGCCCCCCCCATTCAAAGCCCTGAACGATATCAGCTTTTCCATAGAGCAAGGTGAGGTGGTCGGTATCATCGGGCACAACGGGGCTGGCAAGAGCACCCTTCTAAAAATGCTGGCGGGTATCAGCACACCAACGCGGGGCAATATCACGGTTCAAGGCCGTATTGCCCCACTGATAGAAGTCGGGGCAGGTTTCGTGCCTGATTTCACTGGGCGGGAGAACGTCTATCTGAACGGCGCCATCATGGGTCTCTCAAGGAAGGAGATCGACCAGAAATTCGATGAGATCGTTGATTTCGCCGAGATTGAAGAATTTATCGACACCCCGGTTAAACGCTACAGCTCTGGTATGCAAGTTAAATTGGCGTTTGCTGTGGCTTCTAGTGTTGAAGCTGAGATTCTTATTGTTGATGAGGTGCTCGCTGTAGGTGACTTGGCGTTTCAGCGAAAGTGCTTTGACCGCATGGAAGACATGATTAAGAGACAGGCAAGGACGGTGCTATTGGTATCACACAACATCAGGCAGGTAGAAAGATTATGTTCGAGAGCATTGTTACTGGATCATGGCAGGATAATTATGGATGCTAGGGCACAGGAGACGTGCAATGCGTACTATGAGCAAAACGATTTAAAAATTAAGCACCAGGCCATGATGCGTCACTCAAACGTGTCTACTACCGGCGAAGTAGAGTTGTTGGATCTTTTTCTGACAGATTTTGTTGGAAACAAGCTGAATGCAATTCAATATTGTGCCGACTTTACTGTGGTGATTCGTGTACGTGTGAACAAGCCACTGGTAAAACCTATTATTGTGTTTGGCGTGCATACCACCGATTTTGTGTACATTACAACAGCCGCCAGCCCTCATGAGGTGAGATTATTGGAATTTCCATGCGGAGTGGTTGAGGTCAAATTTGTTGTTGAGCGGTGCCCACTACTTCCAGGTGCTTATTCGGTAAGATTGAGCTTGGATGTTGAAGATCCAATCAAGAACATTTTTTATGGTGATAATCTTATTAATTTCACTGTTGTTTCAAGTGAACTTCAGCGGACATCGTCGCAATGCGAGGGGTTTTTCCTGCTGGAAACAAAGTGGAATACCCCTCAATATATATTAGATTAAGCGCAATCAAAGTTCATTAGTGTAACATAATTTTATTTGTTCTAGGACTGAGCGGTTGTGCATGGGGGGCATTGTCAAGGGTATTATTACAATAAGCTGGTAATTTATAAGTGCTGTGTCGATGTGGCTTTTGGTCGCCAATATTTTAGGTTGGTTAGGGTGCGTATATTATTATATTGGGCTGAGAAGAAGTGTTAACTCTATGGATTGTTATTTTGATATCAGACTCCTACTCTGGTGCTATTAAATATGTTGATTAATAATAGATTCAGTAATGGTGCATTCGTGAAGAAAGCCCTCATCACCGGCATCACTGGTCAAGATGGTGCCTATCTCGCGGAATTCCTGCTGGGCAAGGGCTACGAAGTCCACGGCATCAAGCGCCGCAGCAGCCTGTTCAATACCGACCGCATTGACCACCTATACCAGGATCCGCACGAGACCGACCGCAAGTTCATCCTCCACCACGGCGACCTCACCGACTCCTCCAGCCTCATCCGCATCATCCAGCAGGTGCAGCCCGACGAGATCTACAATCTCGCCGCCCAGTCCCACGTCGCCGTCAGCTTCGAAGAGCCCGAATACACCGCCAACTCCGATGCCCTCGGGGCGCTACGCATCCTCGAAGCCATCCGCATCCTCGGCCTCGAAAAGCAAACCCGCTTCTACCAGGCCAGCACCAGCGAACTCTTCGGCCTGGTGCAGGAAACCCCCCAGAAGGAAACCACCCCCTTCTACCCGCGCAGCCCCTACGCCTGCGCCAAGCTCTACGCTTACTGGATCACGGTGAATTACCGCGAGGCCTACGGCATGTATGCCTGCAACGGCATCCTGTTCAACCACGAGAGCCCCCTCCGCGGCGAAACCTTCGTCACCCGCAAGATCACTCGCGCCCTCGCAAGAATCAAACTCGGCCTGCAAGACTGCCTTTACCTTGGCAACCTCGACGCCAAACGCGACTGGGGCCACGCCAAGGACTACGTCGAAATGCAGTGGCTTATGCTGCAGCAGGAAATGCCCGAAGACTTCGTCATCGCCACCGGCGTGCAATACAGCGTGCGCGATTTCGTCGACGCCGCAGCTAAGGAACTGGGCATGCAAATCCGCTGGGAAGGAACGGGCGTGGAGGAGAAGGGCTACCTGATTACCCCCTCGCCGCACCGGGAACTGGGTCAACCCATTGTCGCCGTGGACCCCCGCTACTTCCGCCCCACCGAAGTCGAAACACTCCTGGGCGACCCCGCCAAGGCCAAGGTCAAACTGGGCTGGACGCCGAAGATCACCTTTGACGAACTTGTCGCCGAGATGGTGCGTGAAGACCTGAAATCCGCCGAGCGCGACGAACTCGTCAAGAAACATGGCTACAAGGCCATGGACTACCACGAGTGAGACCATGGAATTAAACGCCAAGATCTACGTGGCAGGACACCGGGGTCTGGTCGGGTCTGCGCTTCTGAAGACTTTGCACGCCTGTGGCTATGCCAACCTGCTTGTTCGCACTCATGCGGAACTCGACCTCACCAGCCAACAGGCAGTCGATACATTTTTCCAGCAGGAGAAGCCCGACTATGTATTCCTGGCCGCCGCCAAGGTTGGCGGCATTCATGCTAATAACGAATATCCGGCCGAATTCATCCACGAAAACCTGGCTATCCAGACCAACGTCATCCATGCGGCCTGGAAGAATCAAGTTAAGCGCCTACTTTTCTTGGGTTCATCCTGCATCTATCCGAAACTTTGCGCACAGCCCATGAAAGAGGAATATCTCCTTAGCGGCCCTCTGGAGCCCACCAACCGGCCCTATGCCATCGCCAAGATTGCCGGCATCGAAATGTGTTGGAGCTACAACCGGCAATACGGCACCCAGTACTTGGCCGTGATGCCCACGAACCTATATGGTCCGGGAGACAACTACCACCCTGAAAACAGCCACGTCATCCCAGCCCTGATCCGCAAGTTCCATGAGGCTAAGCGGGCCGGCATTCAAAAAGTGACAGTATGGGGCACGGGCACGCCAAGACGAGAGTTTCTCTACAGCGAGGACATGGCGGATGCTTGCATCTACCTAATGAGGCTATCGGATGAGCAATTCCAACCCCTGTTGGGCAGCGATGAGGCAATGACCGGGGTATTCATGCCGCCAGTGGTGAATATTGGTGTCGGCCACGATCTCACCATACGGGAACTGGCTGAGACGGTGAAGAATGTAGTGGGTTACCGGGGGGTCATCGAGTTCGATGCCAGCAAGCCCGATGGGACTCCACGAAAGCAGTTGGATGTAAAAAGGCTAAGCCATGTCGGATGGCGTGCGAAAACGGCATTTTTACTTGGACTTGAGCAGGCCTATGCAGATTACTTAATAAATAGGCTGAAAGAAAACTCATGAACTACCCCAAGTTCACAGTCGTCACCCCAACATTCAACCAAGGGCAATTTATCGAAAGGGCTATTGATTCTGTTATATCCCAAGGCTATCCAAACCTCGAGTTCATTATCATCGATGGTGGCAGCAATGACAATACAGTTGAAGTCATAAAAAAATATGAGCGCCATCTGACCTATTGGGTCAGCGAGCCGGACAGAGGACAAAGTCACGCAATCAACAAGGGGATCGCGCGGTCGACTGGTGACTACCTGACATGGCTCAATTCGGATGATTGGTATACGCCTGGCACATTGAAGATATTCGCTGATGTAATAAAGGACAATCCGGATGCCGGGGTGATCGTAGGCGCGGGCCAGATTGTTAACGAAATGGGGCAAGTTGTCTTTTACAAAGAACCTACAAATCCAATCACACTTGAAACGCTCTATAATTGGTTCAGTGAAGGATGGTTTGCGCAGCCCTCAAGTATTTTTTCGCGAAGAGCATGGGAAATTTGCGGTCCAGTAGATGAAAACGAACATATTGCAATGGATCTCGATCTATGGCTTAAAATTGCGAGTGCCCAGTTCAGATTCGTGCCAATTAATGACTTGCTTTCAGAGGCGCTTAGTCATTCCGGAGCCAAAACCACAGCCTTCCGCGCCTTGATGAGGGTTGAAGGATTGCTTGTGATCGCAAAATATGGCGGTATAAACGTGCTCAAATCAGAAATAGAAAAAATGAGCCAGGAGATTGAAGATCTAACCGCGCAATTGGTGTGGTATAATCGTAATTATGAAATAATTATAAATCATCCAGTTGCGCGACTGCTAAGGCCAATCATCAAGCGCTTGGGAAAGGAAGGAAGCTATTGGCAGAGCAAGGTTCCCCCATGGGTTAAGGATGATTGAGTGCAGTTATGAGGCAAAAGGTTTCTATAATTATCCCCACATATAGACGACCTGCGTCATTGGCTCGTACTTTGTGCAGTATAGCAAGTGTGATTGTGCCAAATAATTATGATATCGAGGTTCTTGTCGTTGACAATAATTCCAATGACGACACACCCTCTGTTGTGTCCGGTTGTGCAAAAGCATCGCCCATTCCAATCAAGTATCTACTCGAGAAGCAACAGGGCTCAAATCATGCGCGTAACAGAGGAATCAAGGAGTCAACGGGTAGCTATATAGTTTTTACGGATGACGATGTTATTGTGGATCCGCTCTGGGTTAGCGACTATATGCATGCATTCAGTGAATTGACCGATGCTGCATGCATCTCCGGAAGGGTGACACCAGAGTTCCTGGGTGGGCGACCAGAATGGCTATCTGACAAATTGCTCCCGTATTATGGAGAGCAAGATTTGGGTGATGGTAACCTTGTAATGGAGTATCCCAAATTCCCTGTGGAAATGAATATTGCATTTCCAAGAGATATAATTGAACAACTTGAGGGGTTTTCAACCCTAGTATTCAGGGGCAATACAACATTAATGTCTAACGATGGCGCAATATTCTTTGAGAGGATGAAGCGCCAGCGCATGCTGGTTTATTATATCTCTGGCGCAAAAATCAAGCACCTGATACCAGAGGGGCGTACTAAGAAAGAATGGATTTTAAGAAGAGTGTATTGGCAGGCTGTATCTGATGTAGTTGTACGTCAAATAATTAATCCCGGGTCTCGTTTTTTATGCGTTTCTCATGCGCTTCTGTGCTGTAGAAGACTAATTCTTGCCTATACGGGTGGCAATATCTCTCCTAGGAAAGCTTATTGGAATTACGAAAGTATAACTTTTGAGCAGCGTGTTGATATTGAGTACGAGAGAGGCATTTTCAGAGGTTATTTGTGCGAGGCATTCCGCTTCTGAATCGTGTTACCTGCGTCATTTTCTTAACACGCGAATACAGGTAGGATATTATATTGGCCACCTGCAAAAACCACACCTGCATGACGGGCCGATAGAATCCGTGGAGAAGAAAGATGAGGATGGAAACCGACATAAAACGAAGCGCGATTAAGACCGACCTGTTTTCCGGAGTTAAGCGCTGGGAGAAACTTGATACCTTGGGCGACCCGCCCGTGTTTCTGGAATGTCACGTGGATTTGGCGACGCTGGCGGCGGAAGTAGGCCGTGTCGCACCGCGCCCAACGAGCGAGAACAGCGGCGGCCGGCTGCCGTACCCCGCCGAGACCAAGGTTTGCATCCTCATCCTCAAGCGGCTTCACAACCTCTCGGACGAACAAATTGAATACCAACTCATGGCTCGGATGAGCTACCAGCGTTGTTGTGGTTTGACCCATTCGCCCCGTATTCCCGACCGCAACAGGATGAGGATGTTCCAGAACCGCATCAATCTGGAAGGAGCGACCGCCCTGTGCGACGCCGTCCAGCAACAGCTGATCCGGCATGGCTACATCGCCCGCTGCAGCCAGCTGATCGACGCCAACCTGGTGCCCCCCCCAAGCAGCACTTCACGAAGAACAACAAGGCCATCCTGGGCCAGACGCGGTACCGGAGGACTGTGGTTCCCGGCCACGCTGCGCCAGAAGGACCTGGACGCCTCCTGGACCAAGAAGCACGGCAAGAGCCACCACGGCTGCAAGCTCAGCATCAACGCGGACAAGCGCTACATGCTGATCCGCAAGATCGAGATGAGCGACGCCGCCCCCCACGACAGCCAGCACTTCGACGCCGTGCTCGACCCGGCCAACGCTAACCGTGCGGTCTATGCCGACAAGGGCTACGCCAGCGCGGAGCGGGAGCAGGCGTTGCGCGAGACGCGCTACTGGGATCGCATCCAACGCAAGGGGGCAAGCAACCATCCCTTGCCGAAGCGGCAGGCACAACGCAATGACACACTGGCCAAAGTCCGCTCGCGGGTGGAACACGTCTTTGCCGGCATCGAACAGATGGGCGGCAAGCTGATCCGGACCATCGGCATCGCGCGTGCGAAGTTCGGCATGACCCTGATGGCGGCGGCCTACAACCTGAAGAGGCTGGTCTATCTCAAGGAGGCCCGCATTGCGCCCTTCTGAGCATCCCATCCCCCTCACGCGGAGGCAGGCTTTCATAAAGAAAACTAAAAGCTTGCAAAACGATATCTTGAGAGGCTCGGAGCCTCGGGAATGGCTCAATGAATGAGCAATGCCCCGCAGATTTCGAAAAAAACACTGGCGATATGCCCGCTTCCTTCGCATGCGCTGCTGTTATTCGCTCAGGCTCCATGAAATTCAAAGGTTTTTAGAGATGCCTAGTAATCCGTTCCTAACAGTATTAAAACCAATGGTCAAGAGATTATGTAAGGAGGGGGGGTATTGGAAATTCGTCGTACCTCCTTGGGTGAGGGGATGTGCCGCTTACGCAAGTCCTAGTGAAAATAGATATGGCAATGTCGTCTAAGAATGTGCTGGTAATTGCCAGTTGCTATCCAATGCCAGATCGGGCATCTGGCGATTTCCGGTTTACGCAACTGTTGCGTATGCTTGCTGTGGAAAATTCCGTCTATTTTTTGCCCATGGCCACTGAGTGGCAATTGAACAACGAGGGATCCGAAGCTGTAGAGCATTACAGGTCGTTACTCTCGGATATCAACGTTACGCCACTTGGTGACGGCCTTATGGAGGCCCTACGTGTGCGTCCCTACCGCTTTGTATTTATCGAATTCTGGTACGTTGCACGGGATTGCATTGATCTTGTTCGTTACCTACAGCCGCGAGTGGTGGTGGTTGTAGATAGCGTTGACGTTGCCTTTAATCGCCTAGAGGCAAAGGCGCGCCTGACTCAGGCGGATGAGGATATTAAAACCGCTGCTGAAGTAAGGAAAAATGAGTTGCAAGTATACGAGAAAGCTGATTTGGTTATTGTGGTCACCAAGGAAGATGCGTTAATTCTCTCGGACACCTCAAAATATATCCACACCTTCATCATCCCGAACATACATCCCACGCATGCGCCGAGAAATGCCGAGCATGTGCTTGAAAAGCAAATGGTTTTTATAGGAAGTTTTTCGCATGAACCTAACGTAGACGCCATGCTGTTCTTTTGCAGGGAAGTCCTTGGGTTGGTTCTGGAACAGGAGCCTAATGCAAGGCTCTGGATTATCGGAAACAAACCGCCCACTGAAATTCAAGAGTTAGCTAATGAGCAGGTTGAAATTCTTGGATATGTTCCGGATACTAAGCCGTATCTTGAGAAAGCGGCTGTTTCAATCGCGCCCCTTCGTTTTGGGGGCGGAATGAAAGGGAAAATAGGGGAAGCTATGTCTTATGGCCTGCCGGTGGTTACTACTCAGGTTGGCGTTGAGGGTTTTGGGCTTGAGATAGGCACGGATGTGCTGGTGGCAAATACTCCTCAGGATTTTGCAAAGGCAGTTGTCAGGCTGATCAGGGATAGAAAGTATGCGTCGATGGTAGGCAAGTCCGGATTTGATTTTATTAATTCTACGTATTCGTATGATGCGATTGAAAGAAGATGTGAGAAGTTGGTGGAATTGATCGGGAAGGCAGAGCCGAGGAAATTGCCGCCCATGCTGAGATTGAGGATGTTTTTCAAGGCGATTTATGAACGTAATATTGCCTGGCGATTCACATGAATCTACATTGAGATTATGTTGACTACTAATGCTCGCGCGCGCCTGATCGCCTTTCACCTTCCTCAGTTCCATCCCACTCCGCTTAATGATGCTTGGTGGGGCAAAGGCTTCACGGAATGGACCAATGTGGCTAAGGCCAGACCACTCTTTCCCGGACACTGGCAACCTCATCTACCGTCAGACTTGGGCTTTTATGATCTGCGGTTACCAGAGGCACGTCACGCCCAGGCAGAGTTGGCCAGGGAATACGACCTGGCGGGATTCTGTTATTACCACTACTGGTTTGGCGACGGCCGCCGCATGCTGGAGCGCCCTGTCAATGAAATTCTGGCCACTGGCGAACCGGACTTTCCGTTTTGTCTGTGTTGGGCCAACCATAGCTGGAACACGGTCTGGCAGGGCACCAACGAGATGCTGATGGAGCAGACCTACCCTGGGTGGGAGGATCATGCGGCGCATTTCGATTGGTTGTTGCAGGCTTTCCGCGATCCGCGCTACATCACGCTGGATGGCAAACCTATCTTCGTCATCTACGCCCCCCGCGACATTCCGGAGGTCGAGAAGGTGGCGGCGTTCTGGCGGCAACGCGCCGTGGAAGCCGGCTTGCCCGGGCTTTATCTGATCGGGGTGTCGAATTTTAATCAGAGCTGGGACCCTCGAACCAACGGTCTCGATGCCAGCACGATGCAGGCGCTGCCCAATCGTGATGGGTACGTGCCGGCACGCTACAGGCCATGGACGTGGTGGAAGTCGATGACCCGCTTCGGGAAGAATTCGCTGACCATCCGGGATTATCAGGACGTGATTCCCATCTTGCTGCGCAGAAACAATGTGGAGTGGGATGACTATCCCATCGCCCTGCCCAATTGGGACAACACACCCCGCTCCGACGAGCGCGGCCTGGTCTTGCAGAATTCCACTCCGGAACTGTTTCGCATGCACCTACGCCAGGCTATCGCGCGTGTCGTCGAGAGACCCCCAGAGCGCCGCATCGTATTCCTCAAGGCCTGGAACGAGTGGGCGGAAGGCAACTATGTCGAACCCGACCAAAAATGGGGACGAGCTTATCTGGAAGTCATAAGGGATGAACTGTGTGGGTAATTACAATTAAGGGAGCTAAAAACAATGTGTGGGATCAATGGTATCTTTACTTATGCGGAGGGCGCCCCAGGGGTGGATCGCGCGGAGTTGATCCGCACCCGTGATGCCATGCACGCCCGCGGTCCGGACCATGCCGGGGCGTGGTTTTCCCCCACCACGCAAATCGGGCTGGGCCATAGAAGACTGTCGATCATCGATTTGTCCGAACTGGGTGCACAGCCCATGTACACGGACGACGGGCGTTACACCATTACCTTCAACGGCGAGATCTACAACTATGCCGAGTTGCGGGAAGAACTCGCGCGCGCGGGGGCCGGGTTTCGCAGCCATAGCGATACCGAAGTGTTGCTGCACTTATACCGACGCGACGGCCCGGACATGGTGCGGCGGCTGCGCGGCATGTTCGCGTTTGCCCTGTGGGACGAGAAAGAGCGCAGCTTGTTTCTGGCGCGCGATCCGCATGGAATCAAACCGCTCTACTACGCGGACGATGGCAATACCTTCCGTTTCGCGTCCCAGGTCCAGGCGCTCCTTGCAGGAGGCGCACTGCCGAGGCGGGTATCTCCGGGTGGCCTGGTCGGCTTCCTGATCTGGGGCAGCGTCCCCGAGCCGCTGACGTTCTACGAAGGGATACGGGAACTCCCCGCCGGCCATACTGTGCATGTCTCCCACCAGGGAGTGAAGATGCCCGCGGCCTATTGGCGGGTGGGCGAGGCCATGGCGCGCTCCGTCGAGATGGCGCGAACGACCCCTCCGGGCCATGAAATCGAAGTCCTCCGCGAGACGCTGGCAAGCTCGGTCCGGGCCCATCTTGTGGCCGATGTTCCGATCGGGGCGTTTCTCTCCGCCGGTTTGGATTCGACCGTGCTGGTCGGGCTGGCGCACGAAATGGGGCGGGACCTGCAGACCCATACGTTGACGGCGGATGAATTCCTGAATCATGGCAGCGACGAAGCCCCGGCCGCGGCCGCATTCGCCCGGTCAATCGGCGTACCCCACGCGATAACCAGACTGAACCTGGAACAGGCGCATCAGACCATTCCCAAATTCCTGGACGCCATGGATCAACCCACGGTGGATGGCATCAATACCTGGATGGTGACCGAGGCCATCCAGCGCACCGGCCTGAAGGTCGCCATTTCGGGTCTGGGTGGAGATGAGTTGCTGGCTGGCTATGCAACCTTTCAGGCAATCGCCGCCATACAGGCCGATGCCCCAGCATGGATGAAGACTCCCTGGGCCGGGCAAACCTACAGCAGGGTTTACGCCGGTTTCACGCGGGTGCTGAACGGGTTGCCTCCACGCCAGAGCGAGAAATGGCTGGCCAGCGGAAATCTTCAGGCGGCGTATTTGTGGCAGCGGGGCTTGTTCATGCCTTGGGAGTTGCCTTATCTGCTGCCACATGACCTGTGTCTTGGCGGAATGGACGAATTGGCAAGTGCTTCGACATGGGAGGCCGTGCCGGACGGCCTTTCAACCTTTGGCAAGGTGTCCGTTCTGGAGTCCACGCACTATATGCGCAATCAGCTTCTGCGCGATACAGACTGGGTGGGTATGGCCCACTCCCTGGAATTGCGCACCCCCCTGGTGGACCATCAGGTTACCGAGCAATTGTCGGGCCTGGCCGCGCTTGGCCGGCTCGGCAATGGTAAAGGCCTGCTCAAGTCCGTGTTGGCCGGCGGGCTTCCCGATGCCATCCTCGATCGTCCAAAATCCGGCTTTACCCTGCCCATCTGGACATGGCTGCACACGGTGGACGAGTTGACTTCGTGGAAACGCAATCCATGGCTGCATAGCCGGCATGGCAAAGATGCTTATGCGCGCTGGGGCTACGCGGTCGTTGCGCGCATGCCGGAGATGCAGGGCATGCTGCTCTAGAGGATGAAGATGTTATCGACGCCCGTAATCCCCAACCGCATCAGTGTGGTCATGCCCTGTTACAACGCCGCACCCTATCTCGCGGAGGCGGTCGGTTCGGCCCTGGGGCAAAGCTACCCGGATGTGGAAGTTGTGTTGGTGGATGACGGTTCCGTCGATGACTCGGCGAAGGTCGCCCAGCGCCTGGCGGAGGCGCATCCGGATCGACTGATCCTTCGACATAGCCATCGCCAAGGCCCTTATCCGGCGCGCAATCTGGCCCTGAGCCAGGCTAGGGGTGAATTCATCGCTTTTCTCGATGCCGATGACTGGTGGGAACCACAGGCTTTGGAGAAATTGCATACGGCGCTGGTCGAGGGTGGAGCGGATATCGCCTACTGCGGGTGGCAGAACGTAGGCGAGGGGGTTGTTTCCAAGCCCTATGTGCCGCCGGAATATGAAAAGGACGACCCGGTCGCGCACTTCGTGCGGACCTGTCCCTGGCCCATCCACGCCGCCCTGGTCAAGCGGGGGCTGGTGGACCATCTGGGTGGCTTTTCCGAGCGGCGCTTTTCCTCCATGGACTACGATTTCTGGTTGCGTGCCCTGGCGCTTTCCCGCCGCATCAAGCGGGTTCCGGAAGTGCTGGCGTTCTACCGCTGGCACGGTTCAGGACAGATATCTGCGGTAAAGTGGCGGCAGGTTCTCGATGCGCTGGCGGCGCAGACGGATTTCATCCGCACCAATCCCGAACTGGTCAGCCACCTGCCCGCCGCGAAGCTGCACGATCTTACAGAAGGCCAGGTGTTGCGCCAGGCTTATCGGGCATTCTGGAGGCGCGATCTGCTTTCGGCGCAGAAGCTGTTCCGCCATGTGGGCGTGTCGGGCGCATACAAGATAGGAGATCTGCGCCACATCTTGGTCGCAATGCTCCCTTTGCCACTCTATCGCGGTATCGTCAAGTTGTCGGATAGGAAACGTAGCTGAGTGCCGAAATGGTTGAGGTATGGAAGGATGGTAGGCATCGCTTCGCGGGCAATGTCGCGCTACCGTTAACACCTAACCACATGACATTCGTGCGATCTACATATGAGCACCATAGGTACCGAGGGGGAAAACAATGTCTGTGAGCAATTTGATAAGCAAAGTCATCAAGCGTGGCTTCAATGCAGTCTTGTTACCACTGGATATGCAGATAACCAGGGTATACCCGAATCAGGCGTGCACACTTCAATGGCTTCAAGAGGCAAAACAAGCCGGCATGGAGATCAATGATTTCATTGAAAAGGATCAACTCAAGCCGGCACTGCTGGAACTGGAAAAGCTGGTATTTCCCCATATTTCTGCGACATCGAGAATATGCGAGCTTGGGCCGGGTTCAGGGTGTTACACGCGGTATCTCAACAACAAAATTACACAGGGCGAATTGCATATTGTAGACATCGATGCATTTGCCATAGAATTTCTAAAATCATATTTACCGAAAAATCCGGCTGCCCATTACCACCTGAATTCCGGCACTTCGCTACCGTTTGAACGCGATGCCTGGCTGGACTTGGGATTCTGTACATCCATGTTTACGGGGGTTAATCTCTCTTATTTCTACCGTTACCTTCAGGAGTTTTCGCGTGTCCTGAAGCCTGGGGGGTATTTCGTATTCGACCACTTCGATATTTCCACTGCTGCCGGCTGGAACGTATTGATTGAAAACATGGCAAAAGAATCGCCTGTGTTTGCGTACAACTATCATTCCACCGAAACGATCGACAAAATCGTCTCCCTGTTGGGTTTCAAAATAGTGAATCGCTATCCAACGATTAGGGGTAGTGTATTCATTACGGCGCAAAAACTCTGAATTAAAAAGCACCGTGAAGGTAATCTCTCTATCCATCTTTCATGCCGGCTTGAGGGCTTCCGCTGTGCGGCCTTTGGCATTGTTATACCCGAGCGTTGCAGGGAAGCGCGGTTGATCTGGAGGGGATGTGATAAGCCATACACAGCGTGTACCCGTGCTCATGTATCACCGCGTGGGCGAGGCCCACAATTCCTGGGAGGCGCGCTATGCCATCAGCCCGCGGGGCTTCGCGGCCCACATGCGCGCCCTGCGTCGCCGCGGCTTCCGTGCCATCGACATTGATGATCTGGTGTCCTGGCTGGAGGGCGGGGTAGCTCTGCCGGAAGGGACCTTCTTGCTGACCTTCGATGACGGCTTCCGGGGCGTGCGCGAGCATGCCTTGCCAGTATTGGAAGAACTGGGCTGGCCCTGCACTGTCTTCCTGGTCAGCGACCTGATCGGTGGCCAGGATGACTGGACGCGGCAATCCAACCCTTCCGGCCAAACCTATCCCCTGTTGGATGGCGGAGAGATACGCGACTTGCAGGGTCGCGGCGTGCGTTTCCATTCCCACACCCGCAGCCATGCCAGTCTGCCCACCCTGGACGATGCCGCCTTGGCGGACCAGTTGCGCGGCTCGCGCGAGGCGCTGGCTGAACTGCTTGGCCACGAGGTCCGCTACATCGCTTATCCCTTCGGGCACCTCGATGATCGGGTGGAGGCCGCGACCCGCGCGGCCGGATACCGGGCCGCTTTCTCCACCCAGCCGGGCTTCAACCGGCCGGACGTGAACCGCTTCAGGATCCGTCGGCTCGACGTCTACGGCACGGATACCCCTGCCATGCTGTTGCGCAAGATCCGCTTGGGCAGCAACGAAGGCAGCCTGGGCCACGCCGCACGCTATTACTTGGACCGGATCGCCAGCCGTTTGCGAGGTACAGGGACATGACGACAATCGCCTATACCGTTGCTTTGTGCACACATAACCATGCCGACCGGCTTGAACGGACCTTGGCCGACTTGCCGCGTATCCGCGTTCCCGATGCCGCGTGGGAATTCCTGATCATCGACAATGGAAGCCGCGACGCCACCCCAGAGATGCTCGCCGGGCATGACTGGCCGCAAGGTTGGAGGGTGCGCGTGGTGCGCGAGGAAAAGCTAGGGCTTTCCAATGCACGCAACCGCGCCATCGCCGAGGCGCGGGGCGAATACATCATATTCATGGATGACGACGAGACCGCCGACCCGGATTGGTTGTGTGCATTCGAGCGGCTGATCATGGCGCAGCGCCCCGATGCCTTCGGCGGACGCATCCAGGTACTGTTCGAGGATGCCCGGCCGTCTTGGTTGAGCTACGAACTGCTCGGTTTCCTTGGGGAATTGAACCGGGCCGACGCCATCTCCCCCTTGGTCGAACCGGGTTCCTCCTTCTATGGCGGAAATTTCGGTTTCCGCCGCGCGGTGTGCGACAAGGTGGGCGGGTTCGACGCCTTGCTGGGACGCAAGGGCAGCGACAACACCGGCGGCGAGGAGGTGGACTTTTATCGCCGGTTGCTGCATGCGGGGTTCAAGGTTTGGTGGACGCCCGAGGCGGTAATTCATCACCGCATCCAGGCTGCGAAGCTGAACCGGCGCTATTTCCGTGACTTGCATTACCGGCAGGGACGCATGGAGGCCATGCGCCGGCGCGGTGCGGGCTCCCGCATTCCACCGAAATATCTCTATGGCCAACTATTGCGGGCGATCGGCTCGGTCTGGACTGAATTCCGAGCCGGTGGGCGTGACGCCACACTGAGAAAGGAAATGAACGTGGCCTATTTTCTCGGGCAGATCGTCGGCTGGTCCATGGGGCCGCGCGGCTGAACGCCTCGGCTATCCGAGAATGACCAAGGGCGGGACATGCCGACGGTGACCATCCTGATCTGCACGCATAACCGCGCGGCGTTGCTGGAACGGGTGCTGGTATCGCTCAATGGGGCGCGGCGGCCGGTCGAATGGCAGGTCGACATCCTGGTGGCGGCCAATGCCTGTACGGACGGAACCGAAGCGCTGCTGACATCCTACGAGCGGGAACAGTCTAGATGCGGATGGCTGCCACTGGGCTGGTTCGCCGAGCCGGTGCCCGGAAAGTCCAACGCCCTAAACCAGGCGATGCCGCGTGTGCGCGCGGACGTCGTGGCCTTCGTCGACGACGATCATCGCGTGGATACGGAGTTCCTGACCGCGATCTGCCAGGCGGCCCAGGCGCACTCCGATACGGATCTGTTCTGCGGGCGCATCCTGCCGGACTGGGACGGCGGCGAACCGCCCTGGGTGCACGATGAGGGCCCCTATCGCATCTACCCGCTGCCGGTTCCCCGATACGATCTCGGCCCCGAGCCCAGGGATATCCACGACGAGGGCCCGCTGCCGGGGGGCGGCAACCTGTTCCTGCGCTCACCCTGGCTAGCAAGAGTGGGGGATTTCTCCACCGATTTCGGCCCCAAGGGGCACGACCTGGGCGGTGCGGAAGACCTGGAATGGGTGCGCCGTGCCCTGGCCATCGGTGCCCGCCTGCGCTATGCCCCCGAGGTGCTGCAGTACCACTACGTCGATACCGAGCGCCTGCGCCTGGGATACCTGGTGCGCAAGGCCTTCGAGCGTTCCGCGTCATCGGTGCGTTTGCGCCATAGCGTGGAGAAGGTGCCGCTGTTCACCTACCGCAAACTGGCGGGGTATCTGCTTAAAGGCCTGTTCAGCCTGCACTGGCCGCGCACCCGTTTTTTCCTGGTGCGTTTCGCCGCCGCGCTGGGTGAGATCAAGGGATACCGCCAGGTGGCGCGGGAGCAGTCTGCCCGCGCTCATTCCTGAGAAGCGTCGATCGCCATGCCCAGCCTGCGAAACCTGCACAAACTCCTCGACCCGGACATCCGTGCCAAGAACCTGCTCGCCCTGCGCCGTGCCGCGCTTGGCCTGGCCTACGACCTTGCTCGGCTGGCCATGCCCGATCCCGTCTTCGTGCTGGGCTGCTCCCGTTCCGGCACCACGGTGACATTCGAGACGCTGGCCGCCACGCCCCAGTTCCGGAGCCTGGGCGTGGAAATCCCGGAATTCTGGAACGGCCTGTATGGCCCCCTCAACAACGGCTGGCTGTCCGAAGCGGCGGGCGCGGAACAGGCCAGGCCTGAACACCGCCATGCCGCCCTGCGCTACTTCTACCAGCGCCTGGGCCGTGGCCAGGTGCTGGACAAGACCTGCATCAACACCCTGCGCGTGCCCTACCTGCATGTCCTGTTTCCCAAGGCACGCTACGTGTTCATCCAGCGCGACGGGCGCGACAACATCAGTTCGATGATCGACGGCTGGCGCCTGGGCCGCACCGATGGCTCCTTCCATCTCAGCCAGTTCTTTGGTCCGTTCCCGGAGCCAGTGGCGATCAACCACGGTGAATTCAGGGAGTGGCATTTCTTCCTGCCGCCGGGCTGGCGCGACTACAACCGTGCCAGTCTGGAAGAGGTCTGTGCTTTCCAGTGGATTTCCGCCAACCGTTTGGCTCTGGAAGGCAAGCGCCTGATTCCGCCGGAGAACTGGATCCAGCTGCGCTACGAGGATCTTTTCGAGCGGCCCGTGGAGATGTTCCGGGAAGCCTTCGAGCGCCTCGGCGTGCCGTTCGACGACACCTTGCGCCGCCGCTGCGAGCATCTCGCGCCCACCAGCATCGTCAAGGGCAAACCCAAGAAACAGAAATGGAAGGACCATAACCCCGAGGCCATCGAACGCATCCTGCCCATGATCCGGCCGATGATGGAAGAGCTTGGGTATGACTGCGATGCCTGAAGCTGGCGCCGTTTCCCACGGCGGCGGGCCTGTGCCCCGGGTCTCGGTGGTCATCCCCGCCTACAACGCCGCCTGGTGCGTGGCGCGGGCGGTGGACAGCGTGCTGAACCAGAGCTTCCGGGATTTCGAACTGATCGTGGTCAACGATGGCAGCACCGACCGCACGGCCGAAGTGCTGGTGGGCTATCGGGAGCGGCTGCACGTCGTCGACCAAGCCAACGGTGGGCTGTCCAGCGCGCGCAACGCGGGCATCGCCGCGGCTAGAGGGCATTACGTCGCCTTTCTCGATGCCGATGACTGGTGGCTGCCGGACAAGCTGGCACGGCAGGTGGCGTGGATGGAAGCCCGGCCGGAACTTGTGTTCTGTTCCACCACCACCCGGGTGCGGACCCCCGAAGGCAAAGCTTTGCCCGACTGGTGCTGCGGTGAAAGCTCGGGTTCGCCGCTGGAGCGCATATTCAGCGCCAATGCCCATGTGGCCGGCAGCGGTTCCGCCGTGCTCGCGCGACGCGATGCGCTGGTCCGGACCGGCGGGTTCGACGAGACGCTGCGCAGCCTGGAAGACATCGACATGTGGATGCGGCTGGCGGTCCTCGGGGGCTATGCCTGCCTCGACGAGCCCCTGACCGTGATCGAGAAGCGGGGCGACAGCATGAGCGGCAATCTGGAGATGATGCGCGCCTCCGCAATCGCGGTCATGAAGAAGAACCGCCATCTGCTGCCTGCCGACAAGCGGGGGGGGCTCTGGCGCGCAGCCTACGCGGGCATGCTGGGCGACTACGCGAAATGGGCGTACCGGCGCGGCCAGCGGAGCCAGGCCATCCTGCAACTGACGCGGGGGCTCCTGCTGGCGCCGGTTTCCCGCGGGCGTCAACTCGCCGGCCTGCTGTTGGCGGTGGCGCTGGGGCGCAAGTTGTGATGCCGCTGGACGATCCGGGTTTCGTGGCCTTGGCCATCCGTGCCAGCAACATGGCCGGCCTGGCGGCGGCCATGTTTTCCCTGTTGCTGCTGATCAAATCGTTGCTGGATTACAGTCAGACCGGGCCGCAGTTACGCCGGGAGGTATTGGCCAATTATCGCGGCTACCTGGTGTTCAGCCTGGGCCGGCTGACGCTGGCCAGTTTTCTGCTGGCACTGTTCCTGGCGCTGCCTGGAACAGTGGTATATCTCATGGGGCTGGCCCTCCTCGGCGGCAATTACCAGGATCCGGCGGCTCTCCTGGCCGCCGCGGGCTCGCTGGGGCTGCTCACCCTGGCCCGGTTCTGCAAGGTGTTGTACGACTCTCCCGGGGTGATCGTCGCCTCCTCGCATTACGCCATGTCCCACTTTTACCCCCTGTGGGCGCGGCTGTCCTCTGCCCGGCTGCGCCTGGCTGGTCTGCTCTTGGCAGTCGCCTACGCGACCTGGCTGGGCCTGGGGGCTCTGGCTTTGTATCGCGGAGGGGCGGGGTATTCCGCCCTGGCGCTGATCCTGGTACATGGCATGGTCCTGTGCATATCGCGTTGTAGGGTGGGGGACAGGGAGCCGCGGCCCGTCGCCGCGCGCCGCCGGGATGGCAGACCCAATATCCTGATGCTGGGGTCCGACACCCTGCGCGCCGATCGTCTGGGCGCGGCCGGATATCGCCGGACCCTGACACCCAACCTGGACCGACTTGCGGCCCGGGGTTGCCTTTTCGGTCAGTGTTATGTGCCCTGCGCCCGGACCGCTCCCAGCCTGCTTTCCCTGATGACCGGCACCTGGCCACACAGGCATGGCATTCGGGACAATTTTGTCGCCGACAGCGAAACCTGCCTTGACGTTCCGGCCCTGCCCCGACTGCTTGCCGACGCGGGCTACCACACCGTCGCGCTCGGGGACTGGGCGGCCGCCGACCTGGGCAAGTTCGATCTGGGCTTTCAGGAACTGGAAATCCCCGATGACCAGTGGAACCTGAAGTTCTTTCTGCGCCAGGGTCCTAAGGATCTTCGTCTGTTCCTGTCACTTTTCGTGGATAACGCATTGGGCAGGTTCTTCTTGGAGGAGATTCATTATTTGGCTGGGGTACCAAAAACCCGCCAGATAGGACAGCGCGCCCGAAAGTTGTTAAGTCGCCTTGCGTGCGAAGACCAGCCTTTCTTGCTCAATGTGTTCATGGCGAGTACCCACCCCCCCTTCGCCAGCGAGCATCCCTATTACACCCTGTTCGCCGATCCCGACTACCGCGGGCCGTCGAAATTCGCCATGGCGCGGCTCACAGACCCATTCGAGATCATCCGGCGTCAGGGGGAACCGCGCGCGGAATTCGACTTGGACCAGATCCTGGATCTGTATGACGGGTGCGTGAAGAGTTTCGACGATGAAGTTGGCCGCATCCTCGATTTCCTGGAACAAAGCGACCTGGCAAGGAGTACTCTGGTGGTTGTCTACAGTGACCACGGCATGGAGTTTTTCGAACACGAAACCTGGGGCCAGGGAAATTCGGCCATCGGCGAGTATTCGGCACGGATACCCCTGATCGTTGCCGGCTTTCCCCTGGAGAATCCGCACCATCTGGAGGGGGTGACCCGCACCGTGGATTTCGCCCCGACGCTGCTGGACCTGCTGGGCTTGCCGATTCCTCCTGCCATGGAGGGGGTTTCCCTGGCGCCGGCCTTGCGCGGCGCCGCCCAACCCGAACTGCCTGCCTTTCACGAGACCGGTATCTGGCTCACCGAGGTGCCGGGCATGCCGAAGGGGCACCAAAGTTACCCCAGCCTGCTGGATTTGCTGGAGGTTCCGGATCACACCAGTAGCACCCTGGCCATCAAGCCTCAGTACCAGGAACGGGTAATCGCCGCCAAGGACCGCATGATCCGTGTCGGCTCATGGAAGCTGGTATACCAGCCCCTAGAGGAAAGTTACCTGCTCAAACTATTCGACTTGGCGGCCGATCCCCATTGTGCCCACGATGTCGCGGCAGAGAATCCGGAAATCACGGCGCGGCTTTGGGCGCGGCTGAGGGACTGGATGGAGGACGATCCGAAGTTGGTGTTTCCGGACAGAAACGGCACCAGGGATTCGTAGGGGAGCCAACATTGGGAGGTGCGGTTTCGGTGGTTTTCGGCGACACGTCGGTCTTTGTTGGCGGTTTGTCCACTTCTCCAAGCGCTGGCTTCTGCGCGGGCGTGGCGGTCGGCGGTGTATGGGCGCCAGCAGACTGCGGGGTGGCGGGTGCCGTGGCCGGTTGTTGCGGAGCGGGGCTGGGTTTCAGTTCCTCCAGTTTGATTCCCAATTCTCCGGCAAGACGGCGCAGCCCTTTGTGCTGCGGGTCGATGGTGAGGCCTGCCTTGACTGTCTCAATCGCTTTTTCCTTGCGCTTGGATTCAAGATAGAGAGCACCAAGACTGAGGTGGGCGCCAAGATGGCGCGAATCTAATGCCAAAGCCTTGAGCAAGCTTGACTCGGCTTGGGGCATTTGCTTCGCTAGCAGCAGGCCACGACCGCGTAGTGCATAAACTTCAGGCATTAGGAAGTGATCTTCCGGTACGTGTGAAATGACATACCCGGTATCACCAACGACAAGTTGAGCGAGATACCTTCGTTTACCAGGATCGACTGTTGAGTAAAGCTTGTTGACGTAGTTGATTGCGTAACAATAGTGGTGAAAGTGGAAATACTCTTGAGGATGTGGGTAGTCAGTTTTCGACCCTTCTGCAGACCATTTTTCCCGGCCGATACACCATTGTTGTATGGCTTGGTATTCCGCCTGGGTTCCGGCAAGACTTGGTCCTGGCCTAAGGGAGGTAAAAATGATTAGTGCTGATATTGCGGTATTTAATAGTGAGGTGTTAATCATTCGGCAAGCCCTTCGTTTACTAGTAATTCAAGAACCGCATCTGCAGCTAGGCGGTGCCCTCTTGTGCCCCAGTGCGTGTCGTTAGGCATGTAAACATCACGCGCTCCTGATGCTATGGCCTTGCTTAGCGCGATATCTAGACGCGCATCAGGAACTGGAAACAACCCCAATATTCCACTTAAGTGGCTAGTTGGAATGCCCTGATATTTGATGTAGGGAAGATAGATGCTGGATTTATCAGGTGCAATCGCAGTCACAAAACGGGTTAACCTATTGGATTCGAACTTTCTTGCTAGATTCAAGTACCCGCAGCGGATTCTGTCGATATCTGTGGATTTCCATCTGGATCTTGTGAAATCTCTATTATAGATTAGGGTTGTGGATGGAAATCTGTTGCTGAAAAGGTCATTTCGAGAAAGTTTTACAATCGAAGTTTCAGATGTGTCTATACTCACATTTCTTGTGAGACTCCGGATCGCCCAAATTCTCGGAAACCCAATATTGAGTTCTGATATTGAACTGGGACGGTAGTGTGGCTTAATGGGGAGCTTTGACGTTGTAGGTTGAATTAGAAGCTTGTCTATACTGAAGTGTTGAATTTTCGTGCAAGGGCCTTCTATTTGGCTGTACTCATCTTTCATGTCTCGCTCAATGTTGTTCCATATGACAATGCGTGGCGGATGTTTTTTGTAAATATTGCTGGAAACCAATTGATCAATGTCGATAAAATGCTTGTCAAGTGTATGTATTCGCCATCCTGTTCTTGCGGCTAGCCAGTTCTGCCATTGATGATGAGGGCGCAGGTTGGCAAAGGAATCTCCTAGCACCAGGATATCAACTGGATTCCTCCATTCGCCATATGTTGATAACAGGGGCCGGAATTCGATCATAGGTTCGTTCCAACCATAGTCGCGCTCAGCATGGCTACCTATTCGCGTAAGATCACCGTAAAGAGGCTCCAACCACCATGCCAGGACCCAAGAGGCAATTACCGTGCTCAATGCGACGCCAAGGATGAGCTTAGTAAAAAGTTTCGGACTCATCAGAACTGAAAATAGAGAAATTCGGAGACTGCTTCACCGCGAGTCAGCGCGGCAGCGAGAAGGAGCGCGGTGAGGCCGGCCCAGGGCCACCCGATGCGGAAGCGGGTCGTTCCGTGTCTTTCGACCGTGCCCTTGAAATCCAGCGCGGGCCGGAAGTCGGCCATGATGCGCTGGGTGTTGGGCATCCTCGTGGCGAGCAACAGCAAGGTGCCGATCATCGCCCAGCCCCAGGCGTCGGGCACATGCCTGCCGGCGTTGCCGATGCCGATGCCTGAAGCCTGCAGGATCGCGCCCAGCCGCCAATGGGCGTCCGCCAGCCAGGCGCCGGGTAGGGTGATGCCGTTGCATCCGGCCATGGCGCTGAGCATCGCCCAGGCGGCGGAGAACGATTCCGCCCGGAAAAATACCCAGGCCACCACGACCGCCAGGAAGGTCAGGGTCCAGGCCAGCAAGCGTGTCCACCATCGCCCCGTGGGCAGTCCCAGTGCCGGCTTGACGCCCTCCCAGGCATGGTTGATGACCAGATACAGGCCGTGCAGACCACCCCAGATCACGAAGGTCCAGCCGGCCCCATGCCACAAGCCGCCCAGCAGCATGGTGGCCATGAGGTTGAGGTGACGCCTTGCCTTGCCTTTGCGGTTGCCGCCCAGCGGAAAGTAGAGGTAGTCGCGCAGGAAGCGGGACAAGGTCATATGCCAGCGCCGCCAGAACTCGATGATGTTGAGCGCCTGGTACGGGGAGTTGAAATTGAGCGGCAGGTTGACGCCGAACATGCGTGACAGGCCGATGGCCATGTCGGAATATCCGGAAAAATCGAAATAGAGCTGCAGGGTATAAGCCAGCGTGCCGCCCCAGGCGGCCAGAAAGGAAATTGGCTCGCCCGCCTCGGCGGCCGCGAATACCGGGGTGGCATAGGGAGCGACGCCATCTGCCAGCCAGACTTTCTTGCACAGACCGAGGGTGAAGATCGTCAATCCGACAGCCAGGTTTTCCCAATTCAGGCGATAGGTTTCCGGCCGGCCGAACTGGGGCATCATTTCCTTGTGATGCAGGACGGGACCCGCGATGAGATGGGGGAAATAGGTGACGAACAGGCTGTAGTGGATGAAGTTGAATTCCCGTGCGATGCCGCGCCAGGCGTCCACCAGAAAGGCGATCTGGGTGAAGGTGAAGAAGGAAATGCCCAGTGGCAGGATGATTTCCGCGAATTCCCAATGGGTGCCCAATGCCGCGTTGGCGCTGTCGAGGAAAAAGTTCGCGTACTTGTAATACCCCAACAACACGAGATTCGCCGATACCGCAAAGACCAGAAGGGAGGTCCGGCGTTGCGCCTCAGGTTTGACGGCTTCGCCGGCCAGCACCACGCCCATGCCGTAATTGAAGAAGATCGACGCCAACAACAAGCCAAGATAAGCGGGATTCCACCAGCCATAGAAGAACAGGGACGCGGCGGTGAGCCAGGTGGCGGCGATCCGGTGGCTGGCGCGGGCGAGCCAGAAAAAACCCATCAGGACGATGGGCAGGAAGAGGTAGATGAATTCCGGCGAGTTGAACAGCATCGGTGTGCGCGCCCCGCTTATACGGCGCGAAGCAGACTTTGCGTTTTCCTGGCCACCGATTCCCAGCTGAAATCGCGATGCGCCCTGGCATAACCGGCCTCGCCCATTCGTTGGGCGACGGTGCCATCACCGAGGACCCCGGCCAGTCGGACAGCCACGGCTTCAACCTGTTTGCCATCGACCCGGTAGCCTGTCACCCCTTCGCTGACGGCCGAGCCCGTGCCGCCGTCCTGGCCGGCGATCACCGGCCGGCCGCAGGCGGCGGCTTCGAGGAACACCATGCCGAAGCCTTCGTTGTCGCCGTTGATCTCGCGGTTGGGCATGGCGAAGACGTCGCAGGCATTGTACCAGCGTGGCAGATCGGCCGGGCTGACATGGCCCAGCAGGTTGACGCGATCCTCCACGCCGAGCTCACGCGCAAGTTCGGACAGGTAGGCGTGGTCCTCGCCGATGCCGATCAGGGCGTAGCAGACGTCCAGCCCCTGTTGCGACAGCAGTGGCAGGCTCCGGATAACCATGTCGAAGCCCTTGCGCCGCGAGAGCCGTCCAACCGAAAGAATGAGCTTGCGTCCAGGCGGCAGGCCGATGGACTGCTTGAGGTCGTCACAGGGAATGCCGGGACGGAAAAGCCCGGTATCGACGCCGGGATAGATCAACGCAATGCGTTCGGGTCGAACCCCCATCTCGATCAGGGTCGCCCGGGTATGGTCGCTGTTGGCGATGATCCTGTCGGCGTGGCGCAGGACGAAGCGCATGGCCCGGTACTTGCCGCCATTCCCCCACGTCGTCAGTTCCTCGCCATGGGCATAGATGACCACGGTATGGAACGTGAGTCGGGCCACCAGCCAGGCCACCAGGCCCTCGGGCAGGGCGCGGAAGGCGTGGACGGCATCGAGGCGTCGTGTCATGGCCAAAGCCAGAGACTTGCCGAACAGCTTGAGGTACATGCCCAGGGATTCCGGCTTGAGCCAGGGCACGCGGCGCAGGTCCAGGCGGTGGATGCTGTTGGGGTGGCTGGCGTCGACTTCGGCGGCGCCAGGGACATCCGCCGTGACGATGTGGATGTCTTTTCCCCCCAGCCGGCGGTAGACCTCGGCGGCCCAGACGGCGGTGCCGCCCTTGGTGGGCAGGAAGAGTTCCGTGATGACGAGCAGTCTGGCGTTGGCGTTCATTGCTGCGGGGTGGCTGGGAGGAGGCAGGAGAGCAGGGGGGATTCTTTCATAAACTGCGTCGAGACAGGTTCGCGCTGTCCTGGAAAGGAGCATGGGCACCCCCGCTCATGCCAAGACCTTGCCCAGACCGACAAGAACGAACCCGAGTCCGCTCAAGCGGGCCAGTTTCCAGAAGCGCGGCAGACGGCGCAGTCGCGCGAGCCAGGCGACGTAGCGGCGGCCAAGGCGCGGTTCCAGCCAGTCGCCCCCGCCCCGATACTGTTCAGCAAGTTCGGCGCTGGAGGTGAAGCGCAGGTCTGTGAAGCGGCCCAGCGCCTGGGTCAGCATGCCGCCGAGTGTCGACAACGCGCTGTCCGCCTGCTCGCCGGTGAAGTTGAAACGATGGGTTTCCAGCAGGCATGGCCTGCCTTGGGTGGTTTTCTCTTCCAGGGCCGCCAGCGCCTGCCCGGCCCTATGGCCATAAGACGGCTCGAAGTAGTCGTCGCGGACCAGATAGAGCAAACCGCCCTCACCCCGCTCGCCGTTGTGAATCCGGCCATCCGGGCCGGCGGGGCGCCCCGCGCCGTCGCGGGAGTCGTAGCGCCGTCCGGGGGTTACCAGGCAGCGCAGCCCGGCTTTGGCCCAGGCCCGTTCCACAACCGGTGTCCAGACGAAGGTGGGCGGCACCACCACCTCTGGCGGCTTGCCGAAGAGGCTGGTGAAGCAGGCGACCTCCTCCCCGGCCGCGGCTTCGATGGCAAGCGGTGGAAGCGGCGAGGAGGGCAGCGAGGTGGCGTCGATCCAGCGCGACTGCAAGGGGCTGGGCAGGGACTCGGTCTCCAGGCCATTACCCCCCGCCAGCCACTGGCGTATCGACTCATCAGTGCGCGCGGCGCGCAGCAGGGCGTCGGGCCAGTAATGGGCCATGCCGTGCAGCTGCGGGGCGAAAATTCCGATGCCGATGCCGGCGCGGATGGCTTCGAGGATTCCGGCATAGGCCGGATCGGTGAAGGGGCGGGATTGATAGTCGGTGAAGCCGCTTGCCGCCATGGCCGCGCCGTCAGGCAGGCTGAGGGTGAGGCCCAGGGTCATCACCGGCGGCCGTCCGGCGTTGTCGCGAAAGGCGGCCAGGCAGTCGGTCAG
>Ga0233425_10002754_pt1 | contig 33686 bp, 28 predicted proteins | sample Watercolumn_Towu_2_FD_181712 | JGI IMG/M metagenome (GOLD analysis project Ga0233425, IMG submission 181712) | Freshwater microbial communities from Lake Towuti, South Sulawesi, Indonesia - Watercolumn_Towuti2014_140_MG | ecosystem: Environmental > Aquatic > Freshwater > Lake | place...
TTCTTGTTCAGTTATGTTGTTTTTGTTGGAGACGGATATTGTCTTGCCCCCGACTCCGCGCGTTCTCTCCCCATGGTTTATTCTGTGATGGGTAGAGGGCATCTGCCTGTAGCATTGAACTCGAGTCCCGTGCATGGTTTTCATGATAAATATGGTTCCGGAAAGATTAGTCTCGAACATGTTAGTAAAACAGGAAATTGGGTATTAGGAAAACCAGATAAAACCAAAGAAAAAACGCCTTTTAGGCAATATGTAGAGTCTAAAAGGAAAAGGATAAATCAACTGTGTAAAATATTGCCCTACCCGATACCTGACGGAATGACATTGGCTGTGGAATCCGGCGGCGATGTTTTGTCGCACAGGGAAGATAATGTATTAAACATCCACGGGATTCTTCTGGAAGAAGGCGTTTCGGATGATACATTTCTTTTTGTAACTGCGCATGAGATAAGGCACGCGTATATGAAAGGCCTGCCGGTGTGGTGGGAAGAACTGCTTAATGTCTATTGTGATGTGTTGTATCTCGCGGAGATGGGAGATTTGAGATCAGCCGCGGTTGTAAACAATCTAAAGACACTCGAGGGTGCTGATAGGGGTTATGGTAGTCTTCTAGAAAAAAGAAATTTATTGTTTGGGGATGCCGAGGGAAAAGCGGAGTTTCTTGGTTTAGCTGTTCGATACTTGTATTGCCGTTTTAGACAAGATGTTTTTCCAGGATTTCATTTAACCTTTGAAGAGGTTACGGAGGCATTGGACCTTCAGCTTAATGCCGACCGGAGTTATTTAGGAATATTACGGCGTGCAGCTTTACGAGACCATGAGAAAAGTCATTTCTTTGCAGAAGACATTCCTGCCGATGGCTTCGAGATAGAGTGCATGCTATACCGAGCGCAACACAGGCCGCTTTTAGAACCCGACCCTCCCGAGGTTTTATCCGCGCGGGATTATCTCTTCAATATGGCTAGACTATTGCAGTCAGACTATAAATTTTTAACGGATACTTATGAAGTACGATATGAATTAATGCCTCGAGAATCCGATGCCCCCAGAGAATTGACCGGTACTGCGGCCAAATGGAGGAAATTCGAAGATTGCTTTAAGAGATGTATTCCTAAAGTGCTGGGCGGGCATTGGGACGATAACTATACATCAAAAGCGGAATTAATCGCGGCTAAAAAACTAAATATATTGCGGAATTTGGAGTATCTTCCTTGGAAAATAAGAGAGGCAATTGCAGAACGGATAGACAGTGCTTTATCTTTTATGGATGATTACGCGCATCCCGCTCTTGTGCCTATGGAATATGTATGCGCGATTTTATTTGAGGGCCTGCCAAATTTGGACGATTATTCAGACTATTTCCCTGACGAGTTATTTGTTAGAAAGATCAAATATATTTTGGATCACGGGAATAGGCTTGCCGAAGTTCCGTTTAGACCTCCGAGTGACAGCGACTGGGGACTACAAAATTATATGGGTTTTCTAATTCAAAACAGTGTTGGTTTCAGAGCCAATGAAAACGAAAACCCTCAACCGGATAGCGATATGCTGGTTTATGTTATTCATAGAAAATACATGAGGTTGTGTAATGATTATAACAGCGATAGTTTTGCTAGATTACTTCCCTCAAACAAAACAGAATTGCGCAGGGAGATGGTATTTGCATGTGCCTCTCTAGCCGAATATGTAGGTTTTGGTCAAATCGCTTGGAAGATACGCGATAGGTGGGCAAGACTTGAAGATCCAAAAGCGATGGAGGATACAGAAGTTTTATTACGTCAAATTGGAGGTCTACCTGCCGACATGACATGGGAAAGCGCGCGACTACAAATAGAAAACGCAGTGAAAACATGTGTAAGAAATGCTTTAATAAAAGAATTTGGCCCAGAAAAAGGGGAGCGCTTTTTTTCCGGAGTAATAATCAAAGCTCGTGTAAAAGCAACTGCCTCGGCTTTGGAGAAGGTTAGAGTGAAATACTCTCAAGGCGAATTGACTAAAGATGCCTTTGAGCAGTATGTAAGAGATATTTTTGGTGTTCAGATTGCGATGCCCGGGCGCAATTTGGATAGTAGGTATACTCTTTGCGTGTGGAATGCGATAAGAGAGATTTTTGTCAATATTTATGACGAAGAACATAGGCGGCGCACAAAACATGGATACGAGGATAGAAAGTTTAATGGCCTATTGGATTGGGAAGAAGCTGGTGTTCCTGTAATTCCTCATTTTGATCCGGAAGTAGAGTTACAATTCCTTCCTACGCGTGATGATTTGCGTATTTATAGAGCCGGTAGAAAGGCGCATTGGTTATACAAATTACAGATGTTGTTAAAATATGAAGGATGGGTTCAAAAGCTTGACACAAGTTCGTTTACGGCGGTTGATTTAGGTGTGTCCCCCCGAGACAATTTCAATGAAATCTGGAAATATTTAAATGAACGATGGGAATATGCCGGAGTAGTTGTTCCCAGTAGGATTCCGGGATCTATGCCTTATTATGATTTTGTTAGGATGCCAAAGGAAGCCACAGTTTTTGACCTTTTTACGCATTTTCATGTGAATCAGCTAAATCCGGAGGATTGTTCCTCTGTCGTAATTCGCTATGCGCAAGTGCAATCTGGTGGAATGGGATTTCGCGGTAGATATGTAGCGATGGGTTGTTTAAGAGAATGCAGGCATTTTGAAATACCTGTTTATTATTTGGAGAAAAATGCGTCATATAGAGGCAGTATTGGAGAAAATGATTGTACAACCGCGCGTTCACGATTATTTTTAGCGGAGAGTAAAAAGCAAAGATATGATAGAGGGAAAGCCGAAAACATCGGTGAAGCGCTTATCCACGAAGCCATATTTTCTTCTACGCCACAAGCGGCTTTGTCTGACAGATTAAGGCAGGGAGTTATTGGTTTTACACAAGAGCAGGCAAGTATGATTTGTGATTTTGCAGGTTTAATGAATAAGGGGGAACTTTACCGTTTGGTCGCGTTGGATGAATTTCGTTTAGGGCATCCGGTAGCCATAGCATTTTTCGATGTTTTAAAAGAAAGATTATTTGGAGACTTCGTAACATTAGAAGGCCGTCGACTAAATGTTTTAGAGATAGGGGAAAGGCTTGGCGTGAAACCATCCGGACAAAGGACAACTGGATTATTGGATAGTGTTTTGTCTTCTGCCGGAAAAACTTTTGTGTCAGCCGCGAAAGGATTAGGAATTGATCTAAAGCGTTTTACGTCGGACTCTTATAGAGTGCCTATTTTATTATTGGCAAAATTTGCTTTGGTACAAGAAGAAGGCAGGCAATGTCTAAAGACATTGGGAGTTGATTTAGCTAATGCGGAGGTGCGGAGAAGAGTAGAGATGCTTATAGCTGGGCAATATGGTGTTTACAACATAAGAAGTGTTAACCAGCTCTGCGCTGTAGTTTGTGTTGATGAGCAATTCTTATGTAAAGTTGCCGTTGACTGCAGTGAGGCGGCGTTTCCTCTTTGTAGGATTTCCTTTAAAAATGGGTGTTCAAATGAGGTGATCAGTACTTATGCACTGGGTGATATAGGAGCGAAAGCGGAATTAGCGTTGGATGTGAAACGAAGAGACAGATTCAACAATGAAGTGTATGTTGAAATACAGGCGTATCCCGGTGATACAACGATTGGTAGATTTGACAGGGTTATCGCGGAGTTGTCTGAAGTAGAAGGCGTTGCTGAAGTTGAATTTCCGGCGTATATTCCAAAATCCGAGGTTAAGGAGGCTGAATTTATAGCACGCCTTCCTTTGAGGCAGGGGGTTACTGCAGATCAGATTGTTGCTGCCTTAGGGATGATGGAGAAGATAGGAATAAAGGTAATGGCGAAGGCGGAAAGGGAAGGGTTGAAAGGTAAAAAACGTTACGGCATTTGTTATTTATATTGTCGTTGCCCAGAGGCGCTGAGCGCGGAGTTGAGGGAAAAAATCTTTGGAGTGTTTTTAGGCCACCTGATCCTTAGAAAGACAGATCCAAAAGATCAGTTTTCGTTAAACGCCGGGGTTTTCCCAAAATCTGGTGTGGAAAGAGTCGGGTTTAATTGTCGAGTAAGTTTAGACTTTTTTTACGCAGATGGTTTTAAAGAAGAATTTTTTGATGAAATAAAAAAACATGTTTCACTTGGTTTGAGTGACATCGAAATAATTGCCGCAAATGCAGGCACTGTCGGGCTATATTTTACTTGTAATAAACCGGCTAGTATGCCGAATGAGCTTTTAGGGATATTAGTAGATATTGCGATCGGCGTAACTGGTCAGCAACGAATTAGCGAGGGTGTGATTAGAAGGTCCGGTAGCACTCTTATGACGGAAGTTCCTTGGAGAAAACCAGTTATTCCACTTTTGGGCAGAACTGGTGCTGTTTGCGTTTAATTACGACTCTAATTGAATGACGCTAACCGCATATTCCTTATCGTGGCTGATACTTAGGTGTATTTTGTGTTTAGCGAGAATCGTTTTTGTTTTGCCGTAGAGCTTTATCTGTGGTTTCTCGCCCGCTTTATTTTCGACTTCTATTTCCTGCAGGGTAAGGGGTTTCCCGTACGCCTTGATGAGGGCCTCTTTTGCGGCAAAGCGCCCGGCGAAGTGCTGGGCGGGATTTGGCTTATTTTGACAATAGCCTATCTCTATTTCGCTGAACGTGCGCGAAAGGAAATGTTCTCCATACTGCTTAATAAGTTTTTTTACCCGCTTTATTTCGACAATATCAATACCAATACCTGTAATCATAGGTAAACTATAACATTCTTCGAAAATTGTTGCAAATGGTTGTTTATCAATTATAATGTTAACCATAAATAGATAGGAGGTTAACAATATGATTAAGGGCGGAATTGAAAAATTGGTGGGTGAAGATCTATATGATTTGATGTATAAGGCGAATAGGGTTAGAGAAAAATATCATGGGAATAAAATAAAGACGTGTTCCATTGTAAATGCTAAATCCGGCAGATGTGGAGAAGACTGCAGGTTCTGTGCTCAATCGGGGCATAACAGCGCTGATGTATCTGTTTATGAATTAATGGATCCTGAAAAAATATTGGTTTCAGCGAAGGACGCTGAAAAAAATGGTGCCGGACGTTTTGGAATAGTAACGAGCGGATGTGAAATATCCGGAAAAGAGGAATGGGAAATAATTTATGCCGCGATAAAACTTTTACGCCTTGAAACCTCTCTTAAAATTGACGCCTCGCTGGGAACGCTGGATATTGGACGCGCCAAAGCGTTGAAGGAAGCGGGGCTTACCCGATACCATCATAATCTTGAAACCTCTCCCCTGTATTTTCCGAATATTTGTTCTACGCATAGTTTTAACGACAGGATTAGTACGGCAAGGGTTGTTAAAGAAGCGGGACTGGAGCTTTGTTGCGGCGCGCTTTTTGGCATGGGTGAAAAATGGGATGATAGGATAGATCTTGCCGTCATATTGAAAGATCTACGTCCCGATTCGGTGCCGCTCAATTTTTTAAATCCGATTAAAGGAACTCCGCTTGAAGCGATACAACCGCTCCCCCCGAGAGAAATCTTAAGGATTATCGCTATCTATAGGATTGTTTTGGAGGATATTGACATTAGTATCTGCGGCGGTAGGGAAAAAAATCTTAGGGATTTGCAAAGCTGGATGTTTTACGCGGGCGCCAACGCGACTATGTTGGGAAATTATCTGACCACGATAGGAAGGGCGGCAGAAGATGATAGAAGGATGATAGAGGATTTGGGATTAAAATTGTTGTGAAAACTATATTTGTTACTGGTCTTACCCGCGGATTGGGAAAATCTATAGCGGAGGTATTTGCCGCTAACAATTGGAATGTCTGCGGCATATATTCAAACAAAAGCGAACATGTGGAAAACGCATGGCAATGCGATGTGAGGGATAGAGAGAAACTGCAAGAAGTGTTTAAAGAGGTTGTAAATAAGTGCGGCGGCGTAGATGTTTTGGTTAATAACGCGGCTATTAATAAAAATCAACTTGCGCGGGATACTACAGAAGCCGACTGGAATGAGGTGATTGGCGTTAATCTGACCGGTATTTTTAATGTGTGTAAAGAGGTGGTGCCATTAATGAGAAAAAAAGGCGGACATATTATAAACATTTCATCTGTGTCTGGGCTAAAAGGACGAGAAGGACAGTGTCATTACGTAGCCTCAAAGGCCGGGGTAATAGGTTTTTCAAAATCACTTGCGAGGGAAGTTGCTTGCTGGAATATTAAAGTAAATGTGATTCTTCCGGGTTACATGAAGACAAATATGTTGGACGAAAAATATATTGCTAGGGCCGAAAGTGAAAATTTGCTCGGGAAAATTAATACCACCCAAGACGCCGCGGGATTTATTTATCAACTGACGCAGACGGATTTTATTTCCGGGCAGGTGTTTAATTTGGACAGCAGGATTTTATGAGGATTGTTGTTGCCGGTATCGGGGTTGTTACACCTTTGGGGGATGATTATTGGGAATGTGTGTCTAAGGGTATGGTGAAAGGCTATTCCGTAAGAGGGTATGAAAATTCACGTAATCGCCTGCTCGATATTACCAATAACGCGATGAAAAAGGCGTCCCTAGACGCGGGGCTGTCTAGTGAAGAGCTTGAGGCTACCGGTGTTACGATAAGTTCCAGTAAGGGAAACATTTCTCAAGTTGTCCAAGATCTGGCCTCGGGTATAAAATGCGAAGGGCCGAAATTAAATGTAGTAAGTGCTTGTGCAACAGGACTTAATTCAATTATAATGGGAGCGGGCCTAATCAAGACCGGCAGGGCAAAGGTGGTTTTGGCTGGCGGTGCCGACAGTTGTAAAACGGATTTTATTACTTCTGCTTTTTCAAAAATAGGCGTTTTGGCTCGTGACAATGTCTGTAGGCCATACAGTAGAAACCGTTCGGGTTTTGTTTTAAGTGAAGGCGCGTGTGTGGTAGTTTTGGAAGAATATGAACACGCCAAGAAAAGAAACGCGAAAATCTATGGTGAGGTTAGTGGGTGGTCGAGTCTTTCAGACGCATATCACATAACGAGTTTAGACCCTTTAGGTACTACAATAGCGTGTGCCATAGAGCAATGCGTCGACAAGGCGGGTGTTTTGTTGGGGGAAATTGACTATATAAATACACATGGCACCGGGACTATAGGAAATGACCTTGTTGAGACAACCGCTATTAAAAAAGTATTCGGTAAAGAGGCGTTTAAGATACCGACAAGTTCTACCAAAGCTGTTACCGGGCATATGTTGGGTGCGAGCGGGGCGTTTGAGTTTGTCGTGGGGCTTTTGGCTATGCGAGAGAGTTTTATCCCTCCGACGGCAAATTATGATGAACCGGATCCATTATGTGACCTAGACTACACTCCTAATATAGGAAGGAAGAAAGAATTAAGTAATTTCATTACTTTGTCGTATGGTTTCGGCGGGCACATCGCCGTGGTTAGCGGGAGAAAAATATGAAATTTATTTCTGAGGAATTGAAGGAGCTTGAACAGAGCGGGCTTTACAGAAGGCTCAGGACAATTACTAGTAATCAGGAGTCTCATGTTACGATCGGCGGAAAGGACTATACCTCATTTTCTTCCAACAACTATCTGGGATTGGCAAATCATCCTAAGGTTAAAGAAGCGGCGATAGAGGCGATAAAACTATACGGGTGCGGTGCTGGGGCAAGCAGACTGATTGTAGGGACGATGGAACTACACACTAAGTTGGAGGAAAGGATTGCGCAATTCGAAGGGAAACCGGCGGCAATATTATTTTGTTCCGGTTATGTAGCCAACGTTGGTGTGATTACTTCTCTTGTCGGGAAGGGTGATGCGATAATTCTTGATCATATAAATCACGCAAGTATAGTGGACGCCGCGCGTCTAAGCGGGGCGAGGCTTCTTATTTATCCGCATAAAGATATGGATCGCCTTGAGGCGATATTAAAAAGGTATACTCAGTATAAGCGTAGGTTGATAGTTACGGACGCGGTTTTTAGTATGGACGGAGATCTGGCTCCTATACCTCAGATAGTCGAGCTTGCGAAAAAGTATGATGCTATGGTTATGGTGGACGAAGCGCACGCGACGGGTATTTTCGGGGAGAGTGGTCGCGGTATTTGCGAACATTTTAAAGTTTCCAATAAGGTTGATATTATAATGGGAACGTTAAGCAAATCCGTAGGGAATCTGGGCGGGTTTGTAGTTGGTTCGCAGGATTTAATAAGTTACCTTCAAAATAAGGCCAGGAGTTTCATATATACGACCGCGCTTCCTCCGGCGGTGTGCGCTGCTTCAATCGCGGCATTTGATATTATCGAGGGAGATCCGGAGCTCAGGGAAAAATTTTGGGAAAAAGTGGGATTAGTGCGGGACGGATTGAAGAAGATAGGTTTTGATCTTATGAACACGGATTCGCACATTATGCCGATTTTAGTAGGCAATGAAAAAACTGTAATGGAAATGTCGAGGTATCTTTATGAAAACGGCATACTGGTTCCTGGTATACGATATCCTACTGTCGCGAAGGGCACAGCCCGCCTGCGGCTTACGGTGATGGTCACGCACACAAGAAAAGATATTACGAAACTTCTCTCTGTATGCGAAGAGGTAAAAAAGATATTTTTATAACTACTATCGAAGGAATTTCATGCCAGATATATTTCCTCTTTCAGTGGTAAAAAAATACAGAGGGATTTTTGTGACCGGGACTGATACGGGTGTCGGAAAGACGTATGTTTCAGGGATTATCGCTGAATCTTTGAAAAAACATGGTATTGACGTAGGGGTTATGAAACCGGTTGCTTGCGGAGATAGAGGAGATGCTGTATTACTCAAAAGCCGTGCGGGATCGAATGATCCTATGGATTTAATAAATCCGATATTTTTTAAAAAGTCTCTTGCGCCGTATGTTGCCGCGAAGTTGGAGAAGAGAAAAATAGATTTTAGTAAAATAAGAATGTGTTATGAAAAATTACGCACAAGGCATGACTTTTTGATAGTGGAGGGAGTTGGCGGATTATTGGTGCCGATTACTGAAAAATACTATGTCGCGGATTTAGCTAAAGAATTTAATTTGCCGCTGGTAATTGTGGCGCGCCCGAATCTCGGAACGATTAATCACACGATGTTGACCATTAATTGCGCGCGCTCGTACGGTTTGAAAATTTTGGGATTTTATACAAATTATAATATTTCGTATAAAAGAGGCTTGGCGGAAAAAACTAACGCGAATACAATAGATCTTTTGGGGAAGATAAAGTATTTGGGTGATATTTCTTACTTACAATGACACCAACAAATTTTTATGTCGGGATCGGTTTTTTTACTGTTCTTACCATAGGACTCGCTGCAGACATAGTATTGGTGGTGTTATTTTGGGATAAGTTATCTGAACAATTTAAAAATAACCTCGAGACTGTTCCATGGACGATTAGGGACGCGCTGTATGTGTGTCTTGGATTGGTATTGTTGTATGGGGTTATTCATTCGGCTGGATATTATCTGTATAATTTTAAGATAATTGGTAAGACCGCTGTCAATATATTTGGTGGGCTTTTTATGTATGTGGCGGGGGTATGGCTTGTGGCGTATGTTTTAAATTCACAATACGGAGGTATTTATCATCACTTAAAGGTGTCCGGGAGGGATTGGATAAAGAAAAGCGCGAGAGGTATCGCGGCATATCTTTGTTTTATCCCAATAATGATTTTGTTGTTGGCTATAGGAGTTGTCCTCTGTAACATGTTCGGTATAACTCCTGAATCGCATCCTATCGTGGACATTCTAAAAAAGAAACAGCCGTGGTATTTTTTGACTTATATAATTTTAGTCGCCGTTTTTGTAGCGCCGGTATTTGAAGAGGTCCTCTTTAGGGGTATTTTTTATCAAATTTTTAAAAAAAGATTTGGTTTGCCCGTCGGGGTAATTTTGAGTAGTATTCTATTTTCCGCGATGCATTTTAATGTGGCGCAGTTTTTGCCTATTGTAGGATTGGGTGCGCTAATGTGTTTCGTGTATGAGTCAACGGCGTCCCTTGTTCCTTCGATAGTAATTCATATTGCGAATAATGGGATCTTTATGGGTTTGTTTTTTCTTTTAAAGGACTATACGGGAGGTTAAACGTGCCAATAAAAACAATTTATTTTGAAGATGGAGTAGTAAAACTGATTGACCAGACGAAATTGCCGAACGAATTGGTCTATATAACGTGCAAAACGATGGAAGATATTTGGCATGCGATAAAAACAATGCAGATACGAGGCGCGCCTGCCATAGGGATCGCGGCCGGATTTGGTGTTGCTTTTGGGATGAGGGATTTTAGCGGAAATAATTATGTGGAATTCAGAAACAAATTGGAAGAAGTGGCGGACTATTTATTCAAGGTTCGTCCAACGGCGGTAAATCTTGTCTGGGCGCTTAATAGGATGAAAAAAGCCGTTGATAATAATCAGCGAAAAGATATTGGAAAGATAAAAGAACTTTTAATTAAAGAGGCTGTAAATATTTTGGAGGAAGATAAAGCCATTTGTCGTAAAATCGGAGAGGCCGGTGAACCATCCATAAAAGAATCGTGTAATGTTCTCACTCATTGCAATGCCGGCGGGCTTGCTACGGCTGACTATGGTACGGCTCTTGGTGTTTTATTTTACGCGCAGGAAAAAGGAAAAAACTTTCACGTATATGCCGATGAGACAAGGCCCGTTTTGCAAGGGGCGCGCCTAACCGCGTGGGAACTGATGCAGGCCGGTATTTCGTGTACTTTAATATGTGACAATATGGCGGCAAGCCTAATGCGACAGAAGAAGGTTGACCTTGTGATTGTCGGCGCGGACAGGATAGCGCGTAACGGCGATACCGCGAATAAAATCGGGACTTATGGGCTTGCATGCCTCGCGCATTTACATAAGATTCCTTTTTATGTGGCGGCGCCAATGAGTACCTTTGATTTTAATATCCCAGACGGCAGCCACATAATAATAGAGGAACGCCATTCTGAAGAGGTAACTCATATAAAAGGGACGAGAATCGCTCCTTGTGATGTGCGGACTTATAACCCAAGTTTTGATGTTACCCCGGTAGAGTATATCACGGCCTTTTTTACGGAGAAGGGAGTTGTCTATCCTGTTAAAGAAGGTAATCGATTTATGTTGGAACGGATGTGACGGAGAATACGTTATATAGAGTGTTTTTGGGAAACCATGTTAAAAAATCTTTAAAGCGGATTGCATGACTTGTCGTTATTTTTGCGGCCTCGTAGTGCTGAAATATCTGATTGTTTGTAGCGAATAGTTTGATGTTGGCTATTCTAAATCCTGTGCCGATAGCTTGGTTTGGTAATGTGCCATCGGTGTGGTATTTTACTACTTGAAAAATGCCACTTTTCATAATATAATTACCAAAATTTAAAACTGAGAACAGGAGGATTTGACTATGAAATTCATATGTCCTAAAGAAAGGCTTTTATCGGCAATTTCGCAGATTCAAGGCGCTGTAAGTTCAAAGACCACGCTTCCTATTTTAGCGAATGTTCTTTTGGAGGCAGAAAACGGTGTTCTTACATTTGCGGCAACTGATTTGGACATAGGAATACAGTATAAAATTCCTGCCGCTATAACGGAGCCTGGCGCTACTACGTTGCCGGCAAAGAGGTTATTTAGCATTATAAGGGAACTTCCGGATGGGGATGTAGATGTTCAAGTAAACCAAAACCACGTAGCTGTCATTACGTGCGGGGTCGCGTTTTTTAGGGTGGTAGGAATAGGGAAGGAAGAGTTCCCTAAGTTGCCCGAATTTCCCGAATCGGCGGTGTACGAGTTCCCGCAGGTTTTGATAAAAGAGATGCTTAATAAAACATCCTACGCGGTTTGTCATGACGAGTCTCGCTATACGTTGAACGGTGTTTTTATGGTGGCCAAATCAAATAAAATCACTATGGTGGCCACAGACGGCAGGCGGCTCGCGGTGATTGAGAAGCATTTTAATCTTCCGAAAGGGGCCGAGTTTGAGGTTATAATTCCGTCAAAGACAATTCAGGAGCTTGTTAAAATATTGGGGGCCGAAGGGTCCGTGAATATTGTGCTGGCGAAGAATCAGATAGCGTTTAGATTTCCGAATTGTACGCTAATATCCCGGCTTGTCGAGGGAATATATCCAAATTACAAGCAGGTAATCCCGGCCGGGTTGGAGCAGAAGATATCAATCAACAGGGAAGAATTTTTGTCGGCCGTAAAGAGGTCCACGCTTATTACGAATGACCGTTCAAATTCAATAAAATTAAATATTTCACGAAATAGATTGGTCATAAGCGCCAATACCCCCGACGTGGGAGAATCAAGGGAAAGTATAAACGTGCCGTACGACGGGAAAGATATTGATGTCGCTTTTAATCCGATGTATCTTATAGATGTTTTGCGCAGTCTTGAAGAACATGAGGTTCTTTTGGAGGTTACAGACAGCGCGAATCCCGGGATAGTGCGCACCGGCGCGGAATTTTTATATGTGATAATGCCGATGAGGCTTTCGTAGGCACTGTACACTGTAAACTACCGAGCGAAGCGAGGTTTTATGTCAGGCCCTCAACCGTTGAGTGATATAATTCCCGGTATAATTAAAAAGATGGGTTTATCACAAAGAGTTAAGGAAGCGGAAGTCGTGAAAGAGTGGCCTGAAATGGTAGGTAAGGCGATCGCGAAACATTGTCAGCCGGTTAGTTTGGAAAAGGGCGTGTTGACGGTGTATGTAGACAGCTCTCCTTGGCTAAATGAACTGCAAAGATTTTCAAAGATGATGATTTTAGAGAAGTTGCAGTCTAAGTTAGGTAAAAAAGCGGTAAAAGATATTAGGTTTAGGATTGGCGAGGTGTAAAATATTTTAGGAGGTTCTTGTGCCACAAAAATATGACGCGACGACGATACAAGTACTAGAAGGAGTAGAGGCAGTTCGTAAAAGGCCCAGCATGTATATTGGTGATGTGACCCATCGCGGGCTTCACCATCTTGTTGAAGAGGTTGTTGATAATAGTATAGATGAGGCATTAGCCGGGTACTGTAAAAATGTGGATGTCATTGTCCATACTGATAATAGTATCACTGTTTCTGACGACGGACGCGGTATCCCTGTAGATATTCATAAGACTGAGAAGAAGCCTGCCGTAGAAGTAGTTCTTACCACGCTTCATGCGGGGGGCAAGTTTGATGATAAAGCGTACCGTGTGTCGGGTGGATTGCACGGTGTGGGTGTGTCTGTTGTTAATGCCCTAAGCGAATGGCTTGAGGTTGAGGTAAAAAGGGACGGACAGATACATCATCAAAGATATGAGCGCGGCCTCACCAAAACAAAATTAACCACTATAGGAAGTACGAAGAAGACAGGAACAAAGGTAACCTTTAAAGCGGATAAACAGATATTCAGTAAGGTTGAGTATAGCTTTGATTTTTTGAGTAATCGCATGCGCGAGCTTGCGTTTTTAAACAAAGAAGTTACGATTAATATTAAGGACGAGCGGACCGGAAAAGAGAATACGTTTAAATACAAAGGCGGTATTGTTGAATTCGTAGAGCATTTGAATGAGAAAAAGAATCCCCTTCATAAAAAAATCATCTATATGCAGAAAGAAAAGGATGGGATTGAGGTAGAAATTGCGATGCAGTATAACGACGGCTACGCCGAGCAAATATTTTGTTTCGCGAATAATATCGGTAATGCCGAGGGAGGTACTCACCTAAGCGGTTTTAAAACGGCGCTTACGAGGACGCTAAATTATTACGCCAAGAAAGAAAAGCTTGTGAAAGAAAATGATGTCGGGATATCCGGGGAAGACATGAGAGAGGGATTGACCGCCGTTATAAGCGTAAAGGTTCCTCAGCCTCAATTTGAAGGGCAGACAAAAACAAAATTAGGTAACAGTGAAGTAGAGGGTATAGTTGCTAGTATTGTGAACGAGGAGTTAGGCGCGTTTTTGGAAGAGAATCCTCCTACAGCGCGTAGGATTATTGATAAAGTACTTACAGCCGCGAGGGCGCGAGAGGCCGCAAGAAAGGCGAGGGATCTCACAAGACGCAAAGGTGCTCTCGAATCGGGTGGTTTGCCGGGGAAATTGGCTGACTGCTCCGAAGAAGACGCGGCATTATGTGAGTTGTATATAGTCGAAGGAGATTCGGCCGGTGGCTCCGCCAAGCAGGGGAGAGACAGGAGATTTCAGGCCATTCTGCCGATAAAGGGAAAAATTCTTAATGTCGAAAAGGCGCGTATAGATAAGGTTTTATCAAACGAGGAAATTAGAACAATTATTCAGGCGATGGGCACCGGAGTTGGCTCCGAGGAGTTTGATATAGCGAAACTGCGTTACCATAAAATTATCCTAATGGCTGATGCGGACGTGGACGGTTCGCACATAAGAACGCTTTTGTTGACGTTCCTGTACAGACAGTTTCCGAAACTAATTGAGAATAAACATATCTTTATTGCCCAACCGCCTCTTTATAAAATTAAACGCAAAAACAAGGAAATGTATGTCGAAAATGACGAACAGATGAACGGCATGCTGTTAGATTGGGGTAGTGAGGACTTGAAACTTGTTCAGGCGAGCGGCAAGAAAGAAATTGCCGACAAACAGTTTAGGTCCATCCTAGATATTTTAGAGCAAATGGAAGAGATAGCCCAGCGGCTAAAACGTAAAGGCATTAACATTAATGATCTCTTGCAGAATAAAGATAAAAAAACGGGCGCGCTGCCTCTCTATCGCGCGAAGATGAACGGTAGCGAAAAATATATTTATTCCGATAAGGAACTTGCCTCGCTTACTGGCGGCGCCGATGGTAAGGATAAGGAATTGCTTTTGGATGAAGAAGGCGCGGGTATAAAAGTAACGGAGATATTGGAATCTCACGAGCTTATGGAGTTGTTGGGTGAGCTAGAGAAAAAGGATGTTGACGCTGATAATTACTTGCCGGAAAAGAAACCTATTTACAATATTGTAGATGACACTAAGGAAATTCCGGTTTCTTCTTTGCCTGAGGTCTTAAAATATGTGAAAGAGGTAGGAAAGAGCGGCATGAGTATCCAAAGGTACAAAGGCCTTGGAGAAATGAATCCCCAGCAATTGTGGGATACTACCATGGACCCGGCGAAGCGCACTCTCTTGGAGGTAAATCTTGAGGATGCCGTAGAGGCTGACGCGATATTCACACTTTTAATGGGAGATGAAGTCGAGCCAAGAAGGGAATTTATAGAAAAGCACGCGCACGAAGTCAAAAACTTGGATATCTAAAAGAGAGGATAAAAATATGTATACAAAAGGCGAAAAACTTATACCAGTTGCTTTAGAGCAAGAGATGCAAACCTCATATATAAACTACTCGATGAGTGTTATTGTCGGCAGGGCCCTGCCGGACGTACGCGATGGGCTAAAGCCTGTTCACAGAAGAATCCTTTACGCGATGAGCGAACTTGGGTTAGAACACAACAAACCTTACAAGAAAAGCGCTAGGGTGGTCGGTGAGGTACTCGGCAAATATCATCCGCACGGCGATATGGCTGTTTATGACGCGCTCGTCCGTATGGTGCAGGACTTTTCACTTAGATATACGCTTGTTGATGGGCAGGGAAACTTTGGGAGTATAGACGGAGATTCCGCCGCCGCGATGCGTTACACCGAGGCAAGGCTTGATGCTATTGCGGAGGAGTTGTTGGCTGATATAGAAAAAAATACAGTAAATTTTAGGCCGAATTTCGACGAGTCACTGCAGGAGCCGACAGTGCTTCCTTCAAAAATTCCAAATCTTCTGATTAACGGGTCAAGCGGTATCGCCGTTGGTATGGCGACAAATATTCCGCCTCACAACTTGACGGAAGTAGTGGAAGGCACAAAGGCACTGATAGACGACCCGGATATTACTATTGAAAAACTTATGAAATATATTCCAGGCCCTGATTTCCCGACAGGCGGTATTATTTACGGCGGAGCGGAAGTAAAGAACGCCTACCTTACCGGAAGAGGAAGAATTAGGATGAGGGCTCGCGCCGGAGTTGAGCCGGGGAAAAGCGGAAAAGAGAGTATTATCATCACTGAAATTCCATATATGGTTAATAAAGCCGCTCTTATTGAGCAAATAGCCGGGCTTATTCAGGACAAAAAATTGGACGGAGTTACGGACGTGCGCGACGAGTCCGACAGAGAGGGCATGCGTATTGTGGTAGAACTTAGAAGAGGAGAGAACGCGCAGGTACTTCTAAATCAATTGTACAAACACACGCGTATGGAAGAGACATTTGGCGCGATTATGCTTGCCATTGATCATGGAAAACCGGTAGTCATGGATCTGAAAAGAATGCTTCAGTGTTTCATAGATCACAGGAAAGAAATTATTTACCGAAGGACAAGGTACGATTTAGAAAAAGCCGAACAGCGGGCGCACATATTGGAAGGATATAAAATCGCGCTAAAAAATATCGATGAGGTTGTTAATATTATAAAAAAGGCGGAAAATAGAGAAGCCGCTAAGAATAAACTTATTTCCAAATTTAAACTTTCTGAAATTCAGGCGAACGCGATTCTGGATATGCGCCTGTACCAATTGACCGGACTGGAACAGGACAAGATAGAGAAAGAGTATTTGGATCTCATTAAAAAGATTGAATATTATAAAAGTTTGTTGGCGAGCGAGAAGAAAATTTTGGGTGTAATAAAAGACGAGTTAGATGAAATATCGAAACAGTACGGCGATTCTCGCAGGACGGAGATAATAGGCCAGGCAGAAGAATTTCAGGTAGAAGACTTGATCGCGAGAGAGGGATGCCTTATTACAATAAGTCACGCCGGATATATTAAGAGGGTTCCTGTCGCGACCTATAAAGCTCAGAGGCGCGGCGGCAAAGGTGTTAGCGGTTTGGAATTAAAAGAAGAGGACTTTGTGGAACACCTTTTTACCGCAAGTACCCATGACTATATACTATTTTTCACAAATCAGGGGCAGGTGTATTGGCTAAAAGTTTATGAAATCCCTCAGGGCGGGCGTCTGGCCAAAGGTAAAGCCATAGTGAATATGATCAGTCTTAAAGCAGGAGAGAAAATTGCCGCCATGGTGAGGGTTGAGGATTTTACTAAGCCTATGAATATTATCATGGCTACTAAGAATGGATTTGTAAAGAAAACTGAATTGAGTGAATTTGCCAATCCCAGAAGCTCCGGTATCATAGCCATAAATATAGAAGAAAAGGACGCGCTTATAGGTGTGGAATTGACGTCTGGGAATGATGAAATAATCCTTGTTACAAAAGGCGGGAAATCCATTCGTTTCCCGGAGGAGCAGTGCCGACCGATGGGCAGAAATACAAGAGGGGTCACCGGAGTTCGTATGGCGTCTAAAGACGAAGTTGTCTGTCTAACGACAGTAAATGACAAAGCGACTTTTCTCTTAGTCACGGAAAGAGGTTACGGAAAAAGGAGTGAATTTAAAGATTACAGAGTGCAGAATAGAGGCGGAAAGGGCATTATCGGCTTAAAGGTTACGCCCAAGAATGGCTCTGTTGTCAAGGCGTGTAAAGTGACCGACGAGGACGAAGCTGTGCTTATTTCCACGAGCGGAAAAATGATACGCATGTGTGTGAAGGATATTTCTGTTATAGGCAGGGCGACTCAAGGTGTACGTCTTATTTCATTAAGTAATGAAGAAAAACTTGAAGACGCGACGGTTATTATTCCTGAGGAAGGTGAATGATTCCATATCGCCAGTTAGAACATACCGCTGATATCGGGCTCGAGATCAGCGGGCACACAATAGAAGAACTTTTCATAAACGGCGTAAAAGGGTTATATCATCTTATCCTTCCGGAGTTGGAAGTAGCCGAGACGGAAATTATCCCAAAATGTTTTCATCCCACAAAGCTTGAATTGTCGGCCGGGACGAAAGAAGATCTTTTGGTCCAATGGCTGAATGAATTTATCTACAAATGCTACAGTGAAAAAAAATATCCCGAGGAAATAAAAATTGACAGTATCACCGACAAACACCTTATTGCGGAAATAGATTGGCAGATGTATAGTCATGTACTGCCCGTAGAAATCGAAATAAAAGCCGCTACATACCATAATGTATTCATGAAAAAAACAGGCGATATTTTTCAAGTGAAAATAATTTTTGATGTTTAAAAATGTATTTGAGGGTTTTGCAAATGAAAACATTTATCAATGACCTAAAAGTTGGAGAAAAGTTTGAGACGGTATTCTTGCTGAAAAGCAAAGAACAATTAAAGACTAAAGAGAATAAGCCGTATCTAAAAGTTACATTAGCCGATAAGTCGGGCGTGCTTGAGGGCAGGGTTTGGGACAATGCAGAGGTTATTAGTAAGCGAGTAGAGTCAGGATTGCCAGTAGTGGTGAAGGGTGTGGTGGAGCAATGGAAAGGCGATACACAGGCAAAGGTCAGTGACATTAGAATTGCCGAGGACGGAGAATATGTTCACGGGGATCTTATAAGGGTAGTGGAAAATATTGACGCCATTTACGATAAAATAAAAGCCTATCTTGCCGGTATTTCCGACGAATGGCTGACGCGTTTGTCAGGGGCGTTTTTGAATGACGAAGCGTTTGTGGCGAAATTCAAAAAAAGCCCGGGAGCGAAAAGTTGGCATAACGCGTATATAGGCGGACTGGCGGAGCACACATGGGAAGTGATGTTTATAGTTGATAAGATCTGTGAGTTGTACAGTGAGGCGGATAAGGATGTTGCCATAATGGGCGCATTTTTACACGACGTCGGGAAAACACTAGAAATTGACAGCGATAAGTTTGAATATACTCTCGACGGTGGTCTTATTGGGCATTTGCCGCTTGGTTTTGAAATTTTATCAATAAAGATTGGCGAGGTGGACGGATTTCCGGAGGATTTGGGGCGGCACCTAAAGCATATCGTTTTAAGTCATCACGGCGAATTTGAACAACAATCGCCGATCTTACCGAAAACCCTTGAGGCAACAATTGTATATCACGCCGACGAACTTGTATCGCAGGCGAACGCTGTGAAAGAGATTGTACATAAACAGTCCACCGGAGAAAAGGTGTGGTCTAATTATGTAAGTATTAAAAACCGGCAATATCTGCTAAAAAAACCAAGAGTTGAAAATTAAAAAACCCCGAAATAATATTTCGGGGTTTTTTAATGAAAGTAAATGATTTACCAAAAGTTCGGTAATTTATTTTACAATTTTCTTCATTGTTTCCGCGAATGCTTCCGGTCCTTCGTACCCGGTGATTCTGTCAATTTCTTTGCCGTCCTTGTCTAAAAATATGATAGTAGGGAAACCGCTTACACCGTATTTTTCCGCGCTTGCCCTGTCTTTGTCGGCATCTACTTTTACGCAGACAAACTTTTCAGCCAGCGCCTGAACCGTGGAGTTAGTGTAAGTGTCTTTGTCTAGTTTTTTGCACCATCCGCACCAGTCAGTGTAAAAATCAACCATTATAGGTTTGCCACTGCTTTTTGCCAAGGTTATGCCGTCTGACATGGAAGTTAACCAATTGATTTCTCCGGCGATTGCCATTCCGCTAAAGGCGCAAAAAAGAAGAGCCGACGCTAGAGTCAAAATCACAAATTTGCTCATAAAACCCCCTTTATAAATTGACAGAACCAAAATACCACGGGTATAATTGTATTCAAGGAGGCGAGTTATGTCAATACATAAAGAGGGTTCAGAGAAAGAAGAGAGGGAATCGGCATCATTTATGTTCAAGTTCGGGTGGGCAGGGACCGTCGGGATGTTAATTCTGATATTTTTATTCCCATTGTGGTTCTGGTTTTATTGCCGGATTGAACCGCGTGCGGGAGAGATAGCTGTTTTAGTGAGAAAAACAGGCAAGCCTCTTCAGTCCGGGAAAATTGTAGCTACTGAAAAAAATGAAAAGGGAGTTCAATTAGAAGTTCTCTCCGAAGGCAGGTATTTTTACAATCCTTACACTTGGTTGTGGAGAATACATCACATAACTGATATTCCTGCAGGGAAAATGGGTGTTTTAACAAGGCTTTACGGCGAAGAATTGCCACAGGGGAAAATTATAGCCGGTAAAGATGAAAAGGGCATAATGGAGGAAGTTCTAATGCCCGGCAGACACAGAATTAACCCTTATGCCTACGAGGTGAGGCTTTTTGACGCTATAACAATTGAACCCGGAAACATAGGTGTTGTTACGAAACTAGTTGGGAAGGATGTTTTGGACGGACAGGAACCGACAATAATCAATTCGTTTTTGGTCGGTGCTGAAGATAAAGGCGTGCAGGAAAATGTTCTCGAACCGGGCTCATATTATTTGAATCCATACATCTACAGCGTGACGGTTGTAACTCTGAAAAGTCAAAGATTTGAAATGAGCGGAGATGATGCGATAAATTTTCTGTCTTCGGATGGATTTACTATTGTTGTTGAAGGGACTATTGAGTGGGCGGTGAAGCAGTCTTCAGCGGCATTAGTCACGACGGAGATAGGGGATCTGGATGACATTTTAAATAAAGTGATCCTGCCAAGGGCAAGGGGTTTTAGCAGGATAGAGGGCTCAAAAAAACCGGCGATAGAGTATATCATGGGTGAAACCAGGCAGGAATTTCAGGATAAGTTATTTGAGCATCTTAAAAAGGTATGTGATGAGCGGGGGATAGAAGTACGTTCTGTTTTGATACGTAATATTATTCCGCCGCAGGAGATTGCAAGTGTCATTAGGGAAAGGCAAATAGCCGTGCAGGATAGAAGGAAATATGAGCAACAGATTACGGAGGCGCAATCTCGCGCGGAACTAGCGAAACAGGAACAGTTGGCTGTGCAGAATAGAGAAAAAATAGAACAAGAAACAGTCAGAATAAAAGCGGTAATCAGTGCGGAGCAAACGCAATCTGTCGCGGTTACGGCCGCAAACAAAAACCTCGAAGTGGCGAAACTAGAAAATGAGGCCGCGGATTTTCAAGCACAGGCAAAAATATTTAAAGGAGAGGCCGATAGGGATGTCGTTAAATTTAAAATGGATGCCGAAGCAAACGCATTGGAGCAAAAGTCAAACGCGTTTAACGGCGGGCTTAATCTAGCAAGATATACCTTTTACAGGGCAGTGGCGCCTAGGCTAAAATATGTTTTTGGCAGTGACGAAGGGCCGTTTGGAAGTATTTTTGAGGGCTTCGGTAAGGTTGGAAGCACTGGAGGTGCGAAATGAAAAGTATAAATCTCAAATTTAAAACTTCAAGCCTCCGAAACGGCAATGCCATGATTTTTCCGATGGTTATCGGAGTAGTTGCCGTGTTTTTTGTTTATATTTTCTGGTTATGGTTTTTCTGCAGGTTTTATGTAGGTCCGGATAGAATGGCGATTATTACGGCAAAGGCAGGTAAACCGCTCGTTGCCGGACAGATATTGGCTGAAAAGGGACAGAAGGGGGTGTGGAAGGATGTATTTGGAGAGGGCAGATATTTTCTAAATCCTTTTTTATATGAGCGGGAAATAAAGCCTGTTGTAAGGATAGAAGTGGGAAAGGTAGGAATTGTAACCGCGAAGATAGGGGATGAATTACCTGTTGGCGAGTTCTTGGCTGAAAAGGGTCAAAAAGGCATACAAAAAGCGGTTCTAGGGCCGGGGAAATATAGGCTGAATCCTTACGGATATTCAGTAGAAGTAGTTGATGCCCTTCAGATACCTATAGGATATGTTGGGGTTGTTACGTCATTATCGGGAAAAGAAACAAGTGAAGGTGTTTTTGCTAAGAAGGGAGAAAAAGGTGTTTTTCAAAATGTTCTTCAGCCGGGACTCTATTACATCAATCCTAAGCAATACAAGGTCGATATACTCGAAATCGGCACAAATCAGATATCGCTTGTAGGCGCGAAAGAAGCGATGACCGGGGGAAGATTGCCGGAGCAGGAAGTTGTTAGGACAAAGCACCTTGCAGGTATGGCAGATCAGCTTGTCGTGCAGAACGTTGCGGTTGAAGAAAAAATGGAAAGAAATATGGAAAAACAGAGGATTTATAAGGATTCTCTTCTGTTGCAGTCTGCTCCAAGTAAGTCCGTGGATACTAGGGCCGGTGCGAAATTTAGCGCGGAAAAAATGGCTTCAAAACCTGTTGTTCAGCAGGCGTCACAAGTGGTTCAATTTATTGAATTTCCGTCGAAGGACGGTTTCGATATAAGATTGGATATTACGGTGGAATTCGAGTTTATGCCTGAAAATATCGCTTCTATCTTCATGAAATACGGGGATCTTTTCCAGGTGGTGGAAAAAATAATACTTCCGCAGATCCTTTCTATCTCGCGGCTTAAAGGTTCAGCGTACGGCGCGAGGGATTTTATTGTAGGAGAAGGCAGAGAAAAATTTCAGGACGATCTTTATTTAAAAATACAAGAAACGCTCAGCCAAAAAGGGATAGGTATTTTGTCAGCGTTGATAAGGCATGTCATAGTTCCTGATGATATAAGAAAGCCTATCCAGGATGCCTCGGTAGCCATAGAAACGAACTTGACCAATATAGAAAAGCAAGATACGGCAAAGAAGCTCGCTGAGCTCAATACCGAGCTTAGTATGATTGCTCAAAAAGGCGAACAGGTTCAGCAAGAAACACAGAAGATAAAGGCCGAGATCAAGGCGGAAGAAGACAAAAAAGTTGCCGAGATAAATGCTACTACCTTAAAGCTTGTTTCAGAAATAGAAAAGCAAACAGCGGAGATTCAGGCCGATAAAACCAGAAAGATTGCCAAGGCAGAAAGCGATGTTGTCAGGATGATTGGTTTAGCCGAGGCCGAAGGTTTTAAAATGAAAGTAGGTGCACTAGGCGATCCGAACGCGTATTCTTTGTATGAATTTTCACGGTCTCTTCCGAAGGATTTGAATCTTGTTATTGCCCACACTGGGCAAGGCACCCTCTGGACTGACTTAAATAAGACTCTTTCCGGAGAACTTGCAGGGATGAAAATCTTAGAAATGGGAAACGAAAAAAAAGTAAAACAGTAAAAGTGATTTAGTTCAATCCAAAAAAAGCCTGAGCGTGATAATTACGTTCGGGCTTTTTTTGTCCAATCATTTAAACCTATAGAAACAATTATGTAAAACTGCTAAAATATTTTCATGCACATTACTTTAGAAAAGATTGACGACTATAGGTGGAAGATCCCAGTCTCTTATAAGCCCGGGATGCGGGTGCCGGGGATTATTTATACCGATGAAAAGATGCTTCCGCATATCATGTCGGATAATGCCGTAGAGCAGGTGGCCAATGTCGCGTTCCTCCCTGGGATTGTTAAACACTCCCTCGCTATGCCGGATATCCACTGGGGATACGGTTTCCCAATTGGCGGCGTTGCCGCGATGGATCCTGAAAACGGCGGGGTTATTTCTCCCGGAGGAATAGGTTATGATATAAATTGCGGCGTTAGGCTCATGCGGACGGACTTGACTTACGCTGACGTGCATCCGAAGATTGACGAATTGGTTCACGCGCTTTTTAGGGATGTGCCTTGCGGCGTCGGAGAAAAAGGAGAAATACGGGTAAATAAAGAAGAATTAAGAAAAATCGCGACACAGGGGGCAAGCTGGGCGGTTAGCCATGGATACGGCGATAAAGACGACATAGAATTTACCGAGCAGAACGGCTGTATGGATAGTGCGGATCCTTCGACACTAAGTGCTCGCGCGATGGAAAGAGGGCTTGGGCAGTCAGGGACTTTAGGGAGCGGCAATCATTTTCTGGAAGTGCAGTTAATAGAAGAGATTTTTGACGAGAAGGTTGCCAGTGTCTTTGGGTTATTTAAAGGACAAATTACAGTAATGATCCATTCTGGTTCGCGTGGGTTTGGTTTTCAAATCTGTGATGACAGTCTAAAATATTTGGGACCGGTACCCGCTAAATACGGTTTTAGTATCCCAGATAGACAACTTGCCGCGGCGCCCATAAAAAGCCCGGAGGGCGAGAAATATTTTGCCGAGATGAGCTGTGCGGCAAATTACGCGTGGGCGAATAGGCAGGCGCTCATGCACTTAACAAGGCGCGTTTTTGAGGACATTTTTGGACGTGGATACGAAAAACTGGGTATGCGGCTTGTTTATGATGTAGCGCATAATATAGGAAAGTTTGAAGAACATGAAATAAATAGAAAAAAACGAATGCTTTTTGTTCATAGGAAGGGTGCTACGAGGGCTTTTCCGGCAGGGCATCCGGCGATTCCCAAAGCGTATCAAAATGTCGGACAACCGGTAATTGTCCCCGGGGACATGGGTAGGAACTCATATGTGATGGTAGGAACACAAAAGGCGATGGATGAAACATTTGGCAGTGTTTGTCATGGCGCAGGACGGCTAATGAGCAGAAGTAAGGCAATAAAAGACCTAAATTACGATACACTCGTAAGACAATTGAAAGATAAAGGAATTGTAGTAATGAGTAAGGGGAAGGACTCACTTCTTGAGGAAGCCCCGAGTGTTTATAAGGATGTGAACGATGTTGTCGGTATAGTTCACAACGCCGGCCTTGCTAAAAAAGTAGCCAAAATGAGGCCGTTGGGAGTGATAAAGGGATAGTATTTAGTTTTTCTGTGCTAAAATACTAATATCGTCTGTTTGCTTTTATATAGTAAAATCATGCATTATAAGTAACATTTTAAAACAAGGAGATGACTATATGCTAGATCTAAAATTTATCCGTGAGAACGCGGAACTGGTGAAGCAGTCGTTAAAGAACAGGGGAAATGCTTTTGATATTGATAAATTGGTCTCTCTTGATAATGAGAGAAGGGATTTGCTTGGTGAGGTAGAACATTTGAAACACGAAAGGAATGTTGTGTCAAAAGAAGTCGGAATTCTTAAATCCAAAGGCGAGAGTGCCAAGGATAAGACAGAATACATGCGCAGTGTAAATCAGCGTATTCGCGAGATGGATGACAAATTAGAGGTTATTGATACTGAACTTAGCAAAATGGTTTATTATATTCCGAATGTGCCCCATAGTTCTGTTCAGGTGGGTGCTGACGCTTCAGGAAACAAAAAGGTAAAAGAATGGGGATCTCCTCGCGAGTTTTCATTTAAGCCGGCTCCTCATTGGGAAATTGCCGAAAAGCACGATTTATTAGATTTTGAACGCGCGGGGAAAATAGCTGGAAGCGGATTTCCTCTTTACAAAGGATCGGGGGCGCGGCTGGAAAGGGCTTTAATAAATTTCATGCTGGACCTGCATATAAATAAGCACAGCTATACCGAAATATTTCCTCCGTTTTTGGCGAATAGAAAATGTATGACTGGGACGGGCCAATTGCCGAAACTGGAAGACGATATGTATCGTATTGATAGCGAGGATTTGTTTCTTGATCCGACGGCGGAGGTACCTGTTACAAATATTCATAGGGAAGAAATTATACCTGAAGAAAAACTCCCCATTTATTACACCGCGTACACAGCATGTTTTAGAAAAGAGGCAGGAAGTTACGGCAAGGACACAAGGGGAATTACAAGGATTCATCAATTTAACAAGGTCGAGATGGTGAAGTTTGTGAAACCTGAAACCTCTTACGAGGAGCATGAAAAACTTTTACAGAATGCCGAAGAGGTTTTGCAGTTATTGGAATTACCATACAGGGTCTTACTCCTTTGCACAGGTGACATGAGTTTCGCGGCGGCGAAGTGTTATGATTTGGAGGTCTGGGCGCCGGGGCAGGGGGCGTGGCTTGAGTGTTCAAGCTGTTCCAATTTTGAGGATTTTCAGGCGAGGCGCGCCGGTATTAGATACAAGGGCAAAGAAGGCAAGGCAAATTATGTGCATACATTAAACTCGTCAGGATTAGCACTGCCGAGGACATTTATTGCGGTTTTGGAAAATAACCAGCAGGCAGATGGAAGTATAATAATCCCTAAAGTTCTTCGTCCATACATGGGCGGGCTGGAGAAGATAGGATAGAATGAACATAAAATACTATCCTGACAAAAAAAACGTTTTTAAATCTATTTCAATGGATGACCCATTATTGGTGTTGGTGTCGCACGATTCCTCTAAAATGTTGGTAGCCGGGATGGATGACGCGTTTGAACATATTGTTTTACTCAGGAAGCTCGATTTTAAAGAAAGCGAGATAGATTCTTTTTACAGGATCGTGGTGAATAAGAGTGGTGCCGATTGGACGTTTGTATGCCCATCTGATTACAAAGGAATAAAAAATAGAGAAAAAAGAATAGAAATGTACTATAATGACGGCATTGTTGCTATAACCAAAGCGTTGGAAAAGATTGGATATAAAGTGTCGATAGATATTCCGAAGAGATTCAGAAGGCATTTTGAGACGCTTGGGGATGGTTCAAAATAAAGGTATTCGAGGAGGAGTGGCCGAGTGGTTGATGGCACCGGTCTTGAAAACCGGAATGGTCGCAAGGCCATCGTGGGTTCAAATCCTACCTCCTCCGTTAATTGAATAAAATTGTTATGTCCTACCATGTGAAATATCTCTCATTAGTCTGTTCCCTATTTCTAAATACTGCCGATTTGACCTTTGCCTTTGAAAATGGCGTATATGTTTGGCAGAGAAGCTGGAATACGGAATTACGCGACTCTATCAAGGTAGTTGAAAATTGTGTTTCAATATTTCTGGTATTAGGCGGGAACTTTTCATGCGAGGACGGGAAAATACGTTTTAAAAAAGTTGATGTAAATTGGGATTATTTTGGTGAGAAAGCAAACGTAGTGATGGTGTTTAGGGTTAGTTCCGATTACTCATCTTTGTTGGGTAATGAAAATTCATGGCCGGAATTTAGTAGATATATTGCCGATTTTATAACCGCCGGCAAGCAAAAAGTAAATATCGCAGGACTCCAATTAGACTACGACTGCCCCACCTCCAAATTGACTGACTACTCTAAGTTTCTAGGATTTATAAAAAGACAATTTCCTGATTGCAAAATCTCCATAACCGCGCTTCCGACGTGGCTTGACAGTAATGAATTTTTGAATTTAGCGAAAGAAACGGATTATTATGTAATGCAATTATATAGTTTTGAACCACCAAAAACTATTAATGACGAGGCGGAAATATTTTTAAAAGATAATGCGCTTTCCTGGATTGAATCAGCCGATAAGATAGGGCGGCCTTTTTATATCGCACTGCCGACCTATGGTTATGAAATTATATTTGGCGCCGATGGAAGATTTATTGGGTTTAAGGCGGAACACGAACCGTTGATTTTTAAGGAAAAGATACAGGTTAGGACAGTCTCGACCAGTCCCGATGAAATTATTAGTTTTTTAGATGGACTTAAGACCAAAAGACTGAAAAAAATAAGAGGTGTTTTTTGGTTTAGGCTTCCCGTTGAGTCGGATGAGTTTAATTGGGATATTAAAACATTTTTGTCTGTCTTGTCAGGAAAAATTCCTAATTGTGGGCTGAAGGCGTATCTAGACGAAAAAGAAAACGGGTTGTTAGAATTATATCTTGAGAACACCGGGGAAAGAAATATTTCGTCCGAGGTGAGTTTTAATGTTGCGTGGAGTGGTGACGCGCCGTACTACGATGTTATCGGAGGTTTTAGGGCCCAAAGTATAAAGAATGGAATAAAGATTGTCGGTAAAGCACCTAAGGCTGGGAAAAAAGTATTAGCCGCGTGGTTTAAAAACACAAGGGATAATAAATCAAATTTGATGGTTGGTGCCGTTGATTTTATCGCGGGAGGAGGTACTACCTATCTTGCAGAATAAATGGAATTCACAATTGCGTGGAATTAAGCTATACTAAACCCCGGAGGTACAAGATGAAAAGTAGAATATTACCTTCATTCCTATCCGGTATTCTGATGACTGCTGCAGTATGCTACGCCGCAACTCCACCGGCCCAAGACAAAAAACCTCAGGAAGATAAAGTGATCACTATTTGTGCCGATTATTGGCATCCGTTTAATGGGACTGCCGGATCTGATGCGCCGGGATATATAGTCGAGATAGCGGAGACGATTTTTAAGAAGGCCGGATATAGAGTTGATTATCAGACCATGCCGTGGGAGCGCGCTATTGATATGACGCGCGCCGGAGAGTTTAATGCGATTGTCGGCGCTTTTAAAACAGACGTCCCGGACTTTGTTTTCCCTGATGCTGAGATGGGTATTGCGGAGACGGTTTTTCTTGTCCGCAAAGAAACGGCATGGAGATATACCGGAGTTGATTCTCTACCCCTTGTAAAAATTGGGATTGCAAAAGGGTACGGATATGGGCAGAGGATGGATGATTATGTTCGCGCAAATGCCGATAACTCCACAAGAATCGAGGTTCTCTACGGCGAGGATGTGGTCGCGCGCAATCTACACAAGCTCGCTATGGGTAGGATTGATGCTGTTGTGGATGTGCGTGCGGTGTTTGAATATACGATTGCGAAAGAAGGAATGGAAGGGAAATTTATTGAGGCCGGTACCATTTCTACGGACAAGGTGTATATAGCTTTTTCCCCTCGTCAGTCTGATTCTAAAAAATACGCAGAAATACTGTCTAACGGTATTTTGGAATTGCGTTCTTCGGGGGAATTAGAAAGAATTCTTTTCAAATACGGGTGTAAGGATTGGGGGAAAAATGAATCCTAAGACGCCGCCTCTATCAGAAAATAGAAGAGCGTTTGGGCCTAGTGCGGTCCTAGTACCATTGCTTTTTATTTTGGTTTTTATCGCATTCGTCGTTATTAACGAGAAGTGGGAGGAGAGAAATCGGGCCAAGTCGGTTGAGGAGCGCGCTCGGGTGGTAAGTGTATTCCTCTGGGATTTTGACTATAGGCCCGCTGATGAATATCTGCGTGTTGCCTCAGAATTGGAGCATTACGAAAATTTTATTGTTGTCGATGCTGACGGAGACGTCTTTATTTCCATGGAGTGCCATAAACCACATGGTCTGGACGGTTTTTTAAGCAAAATTGGGTTGATACGCGTAAACGAGATATGTCATGCCATTGAATACGGTAATAAACAGATTGGGGAAATTCGAGTGCGTTTCTATAATAGATCGATCTACCTCTACTTGGAATTTTTTGTTTTTTTATTACTATTTTACTTCGCAGCGATGTTTTTTCTGGATACCATTGAAGCGAAGAAAAATCTTGAAGTAAGGGTAAAGGAGCGGACGGCGGGGCTTGTTCGTCTCAATGCGGAGTTAGAGAACGCCAGGAACGAGATTGCTAATAAGGCGCAAGAAATGGTTTTTTTAAATAAGGAGCTCGAAGTATCTAATAGAGAACTACAAACAAGGTCGGAGGAACTGGAGTCTATCAATGAAGAATTGTCAATGTCCAACGAAGAACTTGGTCGGACAAGCAAAGAATTGGAGAAGGCAAAGACCGAGTGTGAAAATTGGGGTAAGGATATGGAAGTAAAGGTCAACGAGAAAACAAAAGACCTAATGAAAATTCAGGAACAACTTGCCCGTTCGGAAAAATTGGCAGTGTTGGGGAAATTAGCCGGTTCTTTAAGTCACGAACTAAGGAATCCTCTTAGTTCGATAAAAAATGCGGTATATTATCTGACAATGCCGAACAAAGAAAGGGATAAAAAAGCAATTGATGAATATTTAGAAATAATAAAACGACAAGCGGAGATAATGAATAAAATTATTCATGACTCTCTGGATTTTGCTAGGCCCAAGGCTCCGGAACCGCGGAGATGCGGTATCTGTGATACAATAAGAGAAGCCCTGGCTGAAATACGGATTCCGGAAAATATTGTTGTAGACGTGAAGTGTGATGAAAAAATAGAAATGTTTATAGATCCGTTTCAAATTAGACAGGCATTTGTTAATATTTTGACAAACAGTATACAGGCGATACATTCCGCTTGTTGTGCAGGAATGGATGGGGCAAAGGATGGGGGTGTTATAGAAATAACAGCGCAAAAAGATGGAGATTTTGCTAAAATAGTATTTCGGGATAACGGCGAAGGTATGACAAAAGAGACAACAGAAAAGATATATGAACCCCTTTTTACCACCAGAGTGAGGGGGGTAGGGCTTGGGATGGCTATTGTTAAAGGTATTATAGAAAAACACAAAGGCAGTATAGATGTCGAAAGCGAATTTTCAAAGGGGACTGTTATTACGCTTAGATTGCCGGTGTGAAATCAAATATATAGTAGGCGAAAAAGATGTTAGTTTTAGGGGGTATAGCAATGAAAGAAAAACCGAAAAGTATTTTGATTGTTGATGACGATGTGGATATATGTAATACGCTAAAGGATATTTTTGCCGATAAAGGATACCACGCCGAGGTGTCGAACGACAAATCCGAAGCCGTAAAAATGGCTAAAACGAGGACTTATGACGCGGCGTTGATAGACATTATTTTAGATAAGGTGGACGGAGGTGTTCACGTAATTAAAGAGTTAAAAAAAATACGTCCAAACACACTGTTTTTTGTTATGACCGCTTATACTAGAGAGGATCTTATTGTAGAGGCATTCAAGAGTGGTGCGCTCAAATTGTTTAAGAAGCCCTTTGATATAGAAGAGGTATTGACTGTGATTGCCGAAGAAGTCGAGAAAAAACATTCAAAAAATAGTTAGTAACAATGAAAAAGATTTTATCCTTCCTTACAGCAATAACTTTCCATTTTGCCGCGGCGGGCGACGCATGCGCATGCGGGCCGGATTTTGAAAACGCCTACTTGGTGAGGGGAGTGAAGGAAAATTTTCTGTCCGTACCGCGGGCCGATTTTTATAAAGAGATGGCGAAATTAATCGGATCCGCTGATGAGTATAATCAAGACGCGGAGTTCCGGAAACGTCTTGGATGGCAGGCGAGGGACGAATATAAGAACGGTGATTTTATAAGCAGTATTCGTCATTATTTGGAGATCAAGGATGTGGATTCTCTTTATATTGTGAGTAGGATCTTAACCGGCTCCGATCAGGAAACGGTAAATAATGCGATGCGGGATTCATTGGTGCGACAGGTTGTATTGGCCTGGGCCGTTTCGAAAGAAAGTACTGACTATATGTTGGAAAATGAGGATGAAAAAGAAAGATTTGGTAAGATTTTAAACGCGGTCGAACAAATCTCCGGAGATGAGGATATTTCAACTGCTGATAAAATCGCATGGATATATTATAACAGCGGTGATTTTGAAAACACGATAAGATGGCTTGAGTTGGCCGAAAAGGATTCGCCTGTAACAATTTGGATTGAGGCGAAATTACTTATCATGGACGGCGATATCGATTCTGCGATAGATAAGCTCAAACAACTACTGCCATATTTTAAAGATAGCGACACAGACCAGGTTAAAAAAGAGATTTATTCGGAGATAGGCGTGCTTGCCTTAGGGCGCGAAGATTATCTTTTCGCATTTGACATGCTGATAAAAGGGAGATACTGGGAAGATATAGCGTATATGGCGGAAAAGGTGCTATCCGCGGATGAGTTGGAGGCGTACATTGGCGGCCATTCCAAAGAATCGTTGGGATATAACAACTCAGATTACGGCCCCGGGATGAGTTCGATAGGCGATAATTTGAGATATCTTTTGGCCAGAAGATATATGCGTATGGAAATGTGGCAAAAGGCGATGGAAATTATGCCTGATGCTATAGAGGTATTGGAATACGAAGATTACGAGTGCCAAAATATAATTGGTAAAAGATATGACTCATTGGTCGGAATAAAAGAAAAAATGCGCGAATATTATGATTTTTTGACGGCGGCCGAGAACAAGGATTTGCCGTCACCCGCTATGGCAAAGAATTATTTTGACGCGGCTGTGATTATGCGTGAATACGGAATGGAGATTTCGGGGACGGAGCTTGATCCTGACTGGTTTTATTACGGTGGTTCTTTTTATGTCGGGGACTGTCTGGAGAACAGATTCGCCCTTACTAGCAACTCGTATACGATGGAGATATTTTATCTTACTAAAGAGTGGAAAAGTGAATGGTATATGAGGAACTTGGTGGATTTGTCGAAGAGAAGGAGAGAAATAAAGATGTATCGCGATTTCTTTACAGGAAGCCAAGATGAGGAAAATCGGGTTTTGGTGTCTATGCCGCGGATTCAGCAGAGATTTCACTATAGGTATGTCGCGGCTGAACTTATGTGGAAATGCGCTTCTCTTTTGCCGGATAATGATCCTTTGCTTGTTAGGGCGCTATATGAAGGTGGATGTTTTTTAAAGGATAGGGATCCAAAAGCGGCCGATAAATTTTATAAAGAGCTTGTGAATAGAAACAAAGAAACAGAATTTGGAAAATTGGCGGATAAAAAGCGGTGGTTTCCGAGTAGGAGTGAATTTGACTTTTCATGAAACTTAAATATCACATCGCCGCTACGGTAGTCGTCAGCGGTTCTCTATATCTATTTTTTCATTCCGCGGCAATGTTTACATCGTCGTTAGTGACTGGCATTTTTATTGATTTGGACCATGTCATAGATTATTACAGGCACACAGGAATAAATTTTAGGGTTCGGAATTTTTTTGAATGGTGTTATAATGACCACTGGGATACGCTTATTATTTTTTTGCACTCCGTTGAATTGGTGCTCGTGCTTTGGGTTGTAACGCTTAGTTGTAAGTTTAATTACATCTTGTTTGGCGCCGCCATCGGTATGAGTCAGCATCTTGTTTTGGATATTATATTTAACGGTTATAAAGTTTACGTTTTTTCCTATTTTTTCACATATAGGGTTCTAAAAGCTTTTAAGAAGGAACATATCATTCGCGAGAGGTGTTAATATGTCGGAGAATGGCCATGCGGAAAAGAGACATCTAAGTTTTATTATGGAAACCATAAAAAGCTTTAATGCCGCTTTTGTGGGTTTTATATTGGTTATGCGCACCCAGAGAAATATGCGGTATCATTTTCTTACGGCGCTTTTTATAATAATTTTGAGTATTATTTGTAACGTTTCAAGGATAGAGCTCACTATCCTAACTATAACCATAACGTTAGTCCTCTTCGCGGAAATGATTAATACTGCGGCAGAAAACATAATCAATATAGTGAAAAGTAAGTACCATCCTCTAGCGAAAGCGGTAAAGGATATTTCGGCGGCGGCGGTTTTAACGTGCGCTATTAACGCCGTCATAGTCGGATACATGATATTTTCTACGAAAATACCATTTGATATAGCGACTAACATTCAACGGTTAAGACATTCCCCCATGGATATTACTTTTATAAGTTTTATCATCGTTTTTGCTTTGGTTATTATGGGGAAAGTATTTTTTCATAGAGGCACGCCCCTGCGTGGCGGAATGCCGAGCGGGCATTCGGCTATGGCTTTCGCGATGTGGACGGTGATCGTTCTGCTCACAAAAGACGTGATTATTGCCATTATTGCATTTCTTATGGCTTTCTTAATAGCCCGCAGTAGGGTGAGCAGAAAGATTCATACTTTTTGGGAGGTTGTAGCTGGTTCTTTGTTGGGGGCATTGGTTACATTTTTAATATTCCAAATATTGTGGAGCAGGTAGTTGAATAAGAGTTAATGATATGGATGAAAAAGACATTAAGATCGGTGTATTGATTGGTGATTCTGAAGACAAGTACAAAGTTCTTGTCGAACAACTTCCTTTTGCAGTTATTTTATTTCAGGATAAAAAGGTAGTCTTTGCGAACAGCGCGGCCAAAGGAATTTTCGGCTACAAAAACGGCGAAGATGTCCTGGGCTTGGATGTCCTGTCGGCTGTTGCGGATGGGGAAAAATCCAAGATTGGGAACTATATTGAAAGGAGACTAAGAGGCG
>Ga0233425_10002755_pt1 | contig 33681 bp, 23 predicted proteins | sample Watercolumn_Towu_2_FD_181712 | JGI IMG/M metagenome (GOLD analysis project Ga0233425, IMG submission 181712) | Freshwater microbial communities from Lake Towuti, South Sulawesi, Indonesia - Watercolumn_Towuti2014_140_MG | ecosystem: Environmental > Aquatic > Freshwater > Lake | place...
CCTGTTCAAAGAGCCCTTCCGCCCGCTGACCCGGGGCTGGATGATGTGCGTTTCCATCGAAGGGGTACGCCTCATCGAAGCGGGCCAGACCGACCTGGCTGCCGCACAACCGGCACGTCTAGCCTGTACACGCGAATGGGCAAATCTGCGGGGCGTGGTCGGCAAAGCCATTGGCCTGCCCCGTGCCGACCGCGCACTGGGACAGCTGTTCGAGAGCTTCCGGCTCAAGCTGCGGGGCGACTATCTGGCCAGCCGGGTGGCGGCGATCGATGCGGATGGTCCCCTCACCCTGGGGGCATGGGCTATGTACCCCATCCGTCGTGGTATCTGCTATGTCCGCACGCGTTCGTCGGATCGGCGCTATGAGTACAAGCTCGGGCGCACGGACGGTGATCCTACCCTGTTCATCACCGGCCATAGCCGGGGATCGGTAACGCAGGGCGAAACCCGCGCCACGCTCGACATCATCAGCCCAGACAACACCATGTCCCGCGCGGTCGACATCAGTTGGAAGCCCGTCGACTCCGATATCCAGTGGCAGATCCCACTTGGTGACGATCAGCTGACCGCCCTGACCCGGGCGACCAGCATTGCCTTGCGCTCGGGCGGCACCGTCAACCGCTTTCCCTTTCCCGACCTGCCCATGTCAGCGCGCGACTTTATCAGCCTCTGCCCGGCGCCCCTTCCCCGGCACTGAAGGTGCATGCACCTTCAGTGCCGGGCGCACCCAACCGCCCACCGTCTCCCATCCATTCCTTTGCCCCTCTGAAAGGCACCCCCATGTCCAAAGCCATCATCATGCTGGGTGCAGGCCTCATCCTGCTGCCCGGCTGCAAGCCTGCCGCCAATGACGCCACCGCGCTCCTCAAAGCCGGTGATGCGCGCATCTGCGTGGCGCCGGAAGTCGAGGATACGCTGCGCGAGATGATCGCACCGAAGCCCGACCTGGCCAAAGCCTATTCGGTCACCTTCAGCGATGCCACGCTGGAGAGCTATGATCCGCAGGTCCACAAGGCCCTGTGCAATACCCGCGTGACGGTCCAGGGTCCCGGCGGGGGGCTGATCGACCATGCCCCGCTCAACATCTCCGTCTCGCCCTCGGCAAGGGACGACGGCCAGTTTCTCGTCACCGCCCAAGGCATCGACGCCTATCATCAGCAGTTGGTCGACGATAACGCCGAACGGGCGGAACGGGCCGCGTCCGAAGAAGCCGACAAGGTTGCCGAAGAGAAGCTGACCGCGCTGGTCAAACCCGGCTGGCTGGTTGGGCGCTGGGTGGGGGCAAAAGCTGGTAGCGATGCCTGCTCGCAAAAAGGCTATTTCGGCTTCGTCAGAGGCGGCGTCGCAGACTTTGGCGACGGAGCCAGCTTCCGCTGGACGATGCAGGGCCGCCGGGTCAGCATCATTGGACCAAGCGGCAGTTGGTCGTTTGATATCACAGACGCTGACAACAACACGATGTCTACGCTCTTCGACGGTAGCGAAACGCAGGATTTCCGACGCTGCGCACCCAGCGAAATCCAGGCCGCCGTCCAGCCCGATCCCGAAACCGACATCATGCCGTCTGTCGAAGCGCCTAGCGAAGGCACTCCGATGACGAGCGGGGCGTGACGATCGGCCTGGTTTGAACCTCGGTATCTCTTGGGTTTCATCCTTCTGGGTAAACCATCGACCGTGACCCTCCTACATGTCCAACCGGAAGGTTAAGGCCAGTACCTGATGTAATTTCAAACGGCTCGTTCCATCGGAGCCCCGCAATGCCGCGCGATAAACTCCCTGTGCACCGGCAAATGCTGCACCGCCGCCCGCGTCACCTCCGCGATCCGGCTTAGCCGCACGCGTGCCGCCTCCAACGGCACCCCCAGCGCGATCGGGTCGAAACCCTCTGCCTTCAATCCCTGTCCGTCCATCACCGCCAGCCAGCTGGTGCGGGTGAACAGGTCGTCGGCTTCGCGGTAGACGCGGCCGGTCCGGCGGTAGATGGCGATGCGTTCGGCCAGGGTGTCGGGGATGGGCATGGCGGCCAGGTCGCGCCAATAGGCGGTGTCGTCGCGGGCGTTGGCGTGGAAGTGCAGGATCAGGAAGTCGCGGATGCTCTCGAACTCGGCGATCATCAGGCGGTTGTAGCGGCGGATGTCGGCCGCCTCGAAGGCGCGGGTGGGTAGCATCTCCAGCAGTCTTGCGATGCCTGCCTGGACCAGGTGGATGCTGGTCGACTCCAGCGGCTCCATGAAGCCGCTCGCCAAGCCTAGCGCGACGCAGTTGCGGACCCAGAAGGCATCCCGCCTGCCGGTCTGGAAGCGCAGCAGGCGGGGATCGGCCAGCGCTTCACCGTCCAGCCCGTCGAGCAGGGTCGCGACGGCTTCGTCGTCGGAGATATGCGCGCTGGCATAGACATGGCCGTTGCCGATGCGGTGCTGGAGCGGGATGCGCCATTGCCAGCCTGCGGGCTTGGCGGTGGAGCGGGTATAGGGCGCGGGCGGCCCGGTGACGGCGCTGGGCACCGCGACGGCGCGGTCATTGGGCAGCCAGTGGCCCCAATCCTCGAACCCCGTGCCCAGCGCTTCCCCCAGCAGCAGCGAGCGGAAGCCCGAGCAGTCAATGAACAGGTCGGCGGACAGCTGCGCGCCGTCGGCCAGCGTCACGTCCGCGATAAAGCCGGTTTCGGGGTGCAGGCCGACCTCGACCACCCGCCCCTCGATGCGGGCCACCCCTGCCCCCTCGGCATGGCGACGCAGGAAGGCGGCATAGAGCGTCGCGTCGAAGTGAAAGGCATAGCCAATCTGGGCGAGCGGCGTGCCCCCCGGCTGCGGGCGGCCGAAGCGGCCCGCCATCGCCGCGGCGGTGCAGATCGAATAGGCGGCGAGCGGCTCGGCCTCACCCGCCTGATGCAGGCGCCGCCACAGCGCCTCGAACGGCACCGCGCCCGCATCGAGGCCATAGACGCCGAAGGGGTGGAAATAGCTTTGCCCGCGCTGCCACCAGTCAACGAATTCGATGCCCAGCTTGAAGGTGCCGCCCGTTGCGCGGACGAAGTCGTTCTCGTCGATGCCGAGCAGCGCGTTGAATGCCTGGATCGGCGGGATGGTCGCCTCGCCGACACCGATCGTGCCGATCTCTTCCGATTCGACCAGCGTGATCGTCGGTCCCTGCGGCCCCAGCACGCGGGCGAGCGCGGCGGCCGCCATCCAGCCCGCCGTCCCTCCGCCGATGATCGCGATGCTGCGTAAGGGGGCGTCGGGGGTCATGCGGCGGTCCGGCACTGGAGGAAGAGATTGCCCGTCAGCCGCCCGCGAGACGGGTCCTCGGCATGGGGCGGAAGCGCGTCGATCAGCCCGCTATGCAGCAACGCGGCGCGGTAGAGGATCAGCCGGTCGGGTCGCGCCTCGACCGCATCGATCGCGATGAAATGGTCGTGGTCGCCGGTCACGTAACCGCCCTGCCCTGGTACGGCCAGCTCGGCGTCGAGATGCCGGCGATAGACGGCCAGGCGATCGGCATCGATCGTCTCATACCCGGTGGCGCGGTGGCGGAAAAAGCCGGTGCCCGCCGGGTGGTCGGACAGATAATGCACGCCCGCGAACTGCATCCGGTCGGCCGCGTCGACATGCGGCACGCGCTGGTCGGGGGAGAGCTCGGCAGGCGGGGTCGTCACCAGCGAAAAATTGCCGCGCGCGCGGGCGGGCACGACGGGGCCGGTGCCGAAATGCGCCGCGATCAGCGGGAGCGCAAAGCGGACCAGTCCGTCGAGATAGGCAACGGGTGCTGGCGCGAGCAGGCCGGGATAATGGCTGTCGACCGTAGCGGCGGGCGCGAAACCCGCCCTCGCCGCGACCCCACGCAGCGGCCCGAGCAGGCCGGTCGCGTCATCGATGACGACGACCGGCTCGCGCTCCTGCCCGACATGGCGGACGGTGATCCGGGGCGTGGTGCTGTTCAAGGCTGTCGCTCCGACCGAAACCGATGGGGCCGCCATCGCGGGCCCCATCGACCCCAAAGTCAATAGGTGGCGCGCAGCGAGAAGCCGAAGCGCCGGTCGTTCAGCGTGTACTGCAACGGCTGGCTGGGCGTGCCGATATACGTCAGGTTCATGCGGTTGTTCAGGTTCACCGCATCGACCGACACCGCCAGATGCGTGTTGAAGTTATAGCTGACCGAGGCATCGAGCGAGGCATAGGGCGCCTGGAACTGCGGAATGCCGTTCGCGCCGCTGCCCTGCGTGGTGTCGAAATATTTGCCGCGCCAGCTCCAGGCCAGTCGTCCGGTGATCGGTCCCTTCTCGTACAGGCCGACCAGATTGTAGCTGTGCTTGGACAGTTTCTCGAGCGGCACTGTCGTCGGGACGTTGGAGCCTGCGGTGGCGAACGGGTTCGTCACGCTGCTGTCGACGAAGGTGTAGTTGGCCTGGATACCCAGCCCGCTGAGCGGCCCCGGCAGGAAGTCGAAGAACTGCTGATACGCCGCCTCGAAGCCCTTCACCGTGCCCTTGCCGGTGTTGACCGTCGTGCCGATCGCGTACGTTACGCCGTTGTAATTCTGGAAGGTGGTGCCGCCCGCCAGGAAGCCGTCGACCTTCTTGTAGAAGCCGCCGACGGTGAACGATCCGGTCGGCGCGAAATACCATTCGGCGGTCACGTCGTAATTGTCCGAGGTGATCGGCCGCAGATAGGGATTGCCCGAGCCCCCGGTCGGCAGCTGCGCGATGACATTGTTGTTGCTGTCGCGCACGATGAAGGTCCGGTCGGTCGGATTGTTCAGCGTGACGTTGGTCGCCATCTGGTCGAAATTGGGCCGTGCGAACGACTTGGAGAAGGCGAAGCGCGTCTGCAGCGTATCGGTCAGGTGCGCGCGCACGTTGAAGCTGGGCAGCGCCTTGATATAGCGGCGCTCGACATCGATCGGCGCCTGGGTGCCGTCGCTGTTGAAGATCGTGCCCGCCGAGCCCGTATCGGTGCGGACCAGCCGGACCCCGGCATTGCCGTCGATCTTGATCCCGCCCAGCATGGTTTCATAATCCGCCGCGATATAGGCGGCGAGCGTGCGTTCGGTCTGGTGATTCAGGTCGCCGGGCGCGAAGCTGTTCTTCGGGACCGCGCCGAACTTGGCCTCGGTCTTGGTCAGGCTGTCCCAGAGCGAATTGCCGGGCTCGAAACTGGGATAGAGAATCCCGCCGGTCAGGGTGCGGCCGTCGAAGAAATTGGGCGTCGGCCCCTTGATCGCCAGCTCGGGGAATTGCGAAAGCCGGACAAAGGGCAGGCCCGCGGCCGACGAACAGCTGGGGTTGGGCCCCGAAGGCAACAGGCAGAAGCCGTTCCAGGTGCCGCGCAGGTCGATGGCGCTGTCCGAGTAGCGAAGTCCGCCGCGCAGCTTCTGGAGGAAACCGCCCTCGACATCATATTCCAGATCGTATTTCAGCGCGAGCTGGTCCGCGGCGTTGCGGGTGATCGCGTCCGCCATATAGGTGAAGGCATAGTTGTTCGGATCGGACAGCAGCGCCGGGTTCTGCACGTTCCAGACGGGGCGCGATCCGCGCAGGTCGAAATCGACGATGCTCTGGTTCTTGGCGGTGTACGGCGTCTGCCCGGTCTGGTCGTAGAGCGAGATGACGAAGCCGTTGCGGTCGGCATTATAGGTCGATTTCAGATACTGGCCGTCGAACGTCGCGTGCAGCCGGTCGGAAACGTCCCACTTGGCGTTCAGCGTATAGTTGCCGGTGGTGTTGGTCAGGTCCTGGTCGAAGCGCGAGGATTCGAACACCTGATTGGCCAGCGAGCCCGAGGTCGCATAGCCCGCCTTGTCGAAAGTGAAGGCGGCGCCCGCCTGCGGCGTGGTGACGGTGTTGCCGTTATTGTTGTAATAGAAGTACTTGCCCTGGCGGTAGAAGTTGTACCGCGAATAGAGCGCCTGGGCGGTAATCAGCAGATTGTCCGCCGCCTGCCACTGGAACGCGCCCGCCAGGCCCAGCCGCTTGCGATCGCCGCCATCGTCATAGATCTGCTCGCCATAGGGCACCTGCGCATTGGCGGGCGCGCCGGGGATGGTGATGCCAGACGGGATCGGGCCGAACGCGCCGATCAGGATCGCATCCTGACGGTAGGAGCTGCGCGCATAGCTGGCGTTGATGAGGAAGCCCATCTCGCCGATGCCGGTCTGAAAGCGATTGCTGTAGAGCGCCGATCCCGATCCGCCGAACTTGTCGGCGCGGTCGTAATAATTGCCCTTCAGCGTCGCGCTGATGAGCTGACCCGGCTGGTCGAAGGGCAGGCGGGTGCGGATATTGACCACGCCCGCGATATCGCCCTCGATCGTGCTGGCGGGCGGGTTCTTATAGACGTCGATCCCGGCGAGCAGCTCGGGCGGGATCGCCTCCAGGTCGAGGGTGCGGCCGCCCGAGGCCGAGATGGCGGCGCGGCCGTCGATGAAGTTGCTGACCTGGGTCAGGCCGCGCACGGTGATGGCGGGGGTGGTGCGATGGTCGAAATCGGTCGCGCCCTCGCCGTAACGGCGCTGGATCTGAACGCCGGTGATGCGCTGGAGTGCCTCGACCGTGTTGGCGTCGGGCAGCTTGCCGATATCCTGCGCGTTGACCGAATCGACGATCTGGTTGGCGTTGCGCTTGATCGCCTGGGCCGAGCGGAGGGATTCCCGGACGCCGGTGACGACGATGTCCTGGTCGCTGGCCGTGCCTTGCGCCGCCTGATCGGCGGTAACGTTTCCAGTAGGCTGAACGGGCGGGCTGGCGGTCTGAGCCTTGGCGCTACCGCAAGCACCGATCGACAGGGCCGCGACCGAGGCGCCGCACAGGATACGGGCGTAATATGCTTTCATCATCTCTCCCCTCTCGTACCAATCGCGTTGGCTTGAGGCGGGCATGGGATAATTTCATATTGTTAGACAAATGACAAATTAGTCACGTTCTTGGGATGCTGGTTCGGGTGGCGGATTGATTCAAAATCCCGCGATCATGAAAGATTTCAAAATATCACGGGTGAAATCTGTTGTCCGATCATAAGGGTTATCACGCTTGTAAGTCTTGATCTTCACGCAGCACGGCGCTCACCCCGACCATGCGGGAATGGTCGGCATGTCCGCCAGCCCCTCCCTCAAATGTCCGATTACAAAATAGCCCTTCAGTCGCCTGAGCAACCGGCAGGGGCTTCGGACGGTCGCGGTGTGACCGGCGTGGGGGTCGGCGACAACGCTTCCCATTCCTCCACCGCGAGGCCTGCATGGCGGTCCCCGGCCCCCGATGCGTCCATCACCGCGCGCAGGCAGCGGGTGGTGACGGGGGCGAAGCGCACCTGTTGGAAGCCGTCGACCCCGGTCGGATAGGTGGTCGCGATCCGCCGCCAGCTCCCGTCCCAATATTCCAGATGCCAGGCGGCGGGCGGGGCGACGCCTTCGGCCGAACCGGCGGGATGGTCGGCGAAGAAGCGGATGCGGGTCGCGTTCAGCGTCACCGGCTTCGCCCAGCGATATTCGATCCAGGCGCTGGCCGGGTTCTGCCGCGTCCAGTTGCCCCACATGTCGGGCGGCAGCGGCGCGCTGCGCACCTTGCCGTCATTCAGCGCGGCGATCCAATATTGCACCGGGCCGGGCGCGTTGGAGGCGGTGGGCCAGGCGTTCGGCGCGACATTGCGGGTCGGCGCGGGGCGTGGCGCGGGCGCCCTGGTCGGCTGTACCGGGCGGATCGCGGGGGGCGAGACGCTGTCGTCCCAGGTCACCGGATCGATCGCCACCGAGCGCCGGAAATGCCCCCCGCCATTCGCATCCGCCGTGTGATAGGTCAGGTACCAGCGGCCTTTGAATTCCACCGCGCCCGCATGGGAGGTGGTCGACGACACCGGGCGCAGCACCACGCCGCGATAGGTCCATGGCCCCATCGGCGTCGGCGCGGAGGCATAGGCCTGACACGCATGATAGAGGGTCGGGGTGCAGGGGCTGTCCGGCCCGCTGTTATTGGCCGCATAGAGCAGATAATAGGTGCCGCGCCGCTTCAGAAGCCAGGGCGCCTCGAAAAAGCCGGTCGCGCCGGTCACGACCTGCTCCGGGCCTTTGGGCGTGACCATGTCGGGGGCCAGTTCCATCGCGCGCAGCCGCCCGAACGTGCCCCAATAGATATAGATACGCCCGTCATCATCGATGAGGACGGTCGGGTCAATATTCTGAATGTCGTTGGCGACGGGCACCTCTTGCGAGATGATCGGACCAGCGGGATGCGCGTCGCGCCACGGCCCGGTCGGCCGATCGGCGACCGCCACGCCGATCGCGAACCGGTCCCTGGTGCCCGGTCGCGCCGCGCTTTCCCGCTGCAACACCGGCGCATAGAGATAGAAACGCCCGTCCCGCCCCTTCACGATCTGCCCGGCATAGGCGCGGCCCGGCTCGGCCCAGGCAAAGACGCGCTCCGGCCGGGCGATGGCAGGATAATGCCGCCACACGCCGCTGGCGGGGTCCTTGGTGGAGAGCAGCTGCCACTCATTCATGATGAAGTCGTTGACCCCGTCCGGTGCCTCGTCACGGCCGGCCAGGATCCACAGCGTGTCGCCATCGACCAAGGGCGCAGGGTCGGTCGAATAATAACGCCCGTCCGAGAGGATCGGGTTGCCCCGGCTATGGATGGTTTCGGAAGCGAGCTGCGCGGCGAGGACAATCAGCGGGATCATGGGGGCATAGTGGCCAAAGGGACCTGATTTGTCGATATCGTATACGTTATCGAGATGGTGTCAGCTGTCCTACCGGCTGTCCTGACCCTGTTTGTCCGATGGCTCAGACATGCTCAGCCATGCGCCTCGGTTGAACGCCATTTCCGATCATACCAATTCGTGATCAATCTGAGCGCGAATAACTTTTTTATATTTTTTTAAAACGCAAAACCAGCTTTTTCAGCAATTTGCACAGTACCAACGGGGTGTTCTGGATATGTAAAGGTAGTGTACCATTGAAAATCATGTTCGGTTCTTGCAAGCATGATTTCCAGAGTAAAAGCGTAAGACAAGCGTGCCCGCTATCCTGGGGGGGAGGCGGTAAATCCGTCCATGTACCCAGTAGGTCCACCAGAACTGGTCGCCGATGACATCGGCGAAACAAAGCCGGTCAGGCCGAACAAGCGGGGCGCGATCATCACGTAACAAAGGGGGAGTATATGAAAAATATAGGGGTTTTATTCGCCACCAGCGCAGTGATGGCCATCTGCGCCGTCCCGGCCGCGGCTCAGTCTGATCAGGGACAGACGCAGCAGTCGACAGACGACGCCGCCAAGAGCGAAAGCCGCAAGGCTGCCGAACGCGAGGATATCCGCGATCAGGGCCAGGGTGCGGATACGGCATCGGGTGACGTCGTCGTCACCGGCTCGCGCATCGTCAATCCGAACCTCGCCTCGGCCGCTCCGATCCAGGCCGTCTCCGCCCAGGAGATCAAGCTGAGCGGCGCGGTCAATATCGAAGACGTGCTGAACCGCCTGCCGCAGGTCGTGCCCTACGCGCCCCAGGCCGACGACGAAGGCAACGGCACCGGCCGGGTCAATCTGCGCAACATTGGCGGTTCGGGCGGCGCGGCGCTGATCCTGCTCGACGGCATGCGGCTGGGCGGTCAGGTCGCGGCCGACATCAACTCGATCCCGCCCGCGCTCGTCCAGCGGGTCGACGTGCTGACCGGCGGTGCCGCGGCCGTCTATGGCCCCGACGCGCTGACCGGCGTGGTCAACTTCATCCTGAAGAAGAACTTCAAGGGCGTGCAGGTCGACGCCAATTACGGTTTCTTCAATCACCTGAACCGCGCCAACATCGTCACCGACACCGCCAAGTCGCGCGGCTTTCCGACCCCGCTGGGCTGGACCAATGACGGCGGACGCGCGACGATCAACGTGACGGCGGGCACGCAGCTGTTCGACGACCGGCTGTCGCTGTCGGGCTATTTCAGCTATCGCCACACCGACAACCTGCCGTACAATTCGCGCTCGGCCCAGTCGTGCCACCTGTTACAGAACGGGATCGACGGTCCGCTCAGCTGCGACAGCACGCTCTATTCGCGCTACGGCTATATCTACAATCTGAACGGCGGTACGCCGCAGATCAATGCCGCCGACGGCAGCCGTGTCTTCCGCCCCTATCGCAACACGCAGGATGCGACCACCGACCGCCAGAACCGCATGGACGACAGCTATCAGATGCTGCGCGCCAATGAGCGGTACAATGCGGGGGGCTTCCTGTCGTTCAAGGCGACCGATTGGGCCGAAATCTACGGCAGCTACATGTACACCCGCAACACCAGCCAGGGGACGTACCTGCCCGCCACCATTGGCGAAGGCACGAATGGCGATGGCGGCTATCAGCTGAACTGCAACAACCCGCTGATGTCGGCGCAGCAGGCGCAGGTGCTGTGCGGGGCGCAGGCGGGGACCTCGGCGACCGTGCCGATCGATTTCGGTTATCGCTTCCAGCATTACCCGACCCGCACGATCGACTATCAGCAGATCTATAACCGTGCGGCGCTGGGCGTTCGCGGCGACTTTGCCGGCGCATGGCATTACGACGTTGGCGGGGTCTGGGCCAAGAGCCTGGTCAAGAGCGCGATCAACCGCAACTGGGCACCATCGGGCGACAACATCGCCAAGGCGCTGAACGTCGTCAACGTCAACGGCGTGCCGACCTGCGTGTCGAAGGTCAACGGCACCGATCCGAACTGCGTGCCGCTCGACATCTTCCGCGGCGATTCGGACGATCCCGCCGCCTATCGCTATATCTTTGCCTATGCGCCCAACGGGCCGACCCGCAATGTCGGCTATTTCTTCGACGTACAGGCCAATATCAGCGGCGATCTCGGCAAATACGGTGTGCGTTCGCCGCTGGCGACGGACGGCGTGCAGGTAAGCTTCGGCGCCGAACTGCGTCGCGACATCGCGAACAACTTCACCAGCGCCGACTATAACTCGATCATCCAGGGCACGCCGAACCCGTCCTCCTCCGCGCGTGGTACCCAGACCGCCAAGGAACTGGCGACCGAAATCCAGGTGCCGTTGATCCAGGACCAGTCCTGGACCCATCTGCTGGGCTTCAGCGGTGGCTATCGTGCGTCCAATTACGACACCTCGTCGCGCACCTTCTTCAGCACCTGGAAGCTGGAGGGCACCTGGGCGCCCGTCCGCGACATCCGCTTCCGCGTGGCGCGCAATTTCGCCTCGCGGGCGCCGAACGTGTTCGAGGCGACGCAGAACATCAACTATGGCCGCAACATCAACTTCGTCGATCCCTGCGGCGCCAATCCGGCGGGTGGCGCTCCGGTCGCCAGCCTGGCGACCTGCCAGCTGCAACCGGGTTTCCAGCCGTCCACCTATGGCAGCGCCAGCCTGACCTGCCCGCAGGACGGCTGTATCTACCGCTTCGGCGCGGTCGATCCCAAGCTGGGGCCGCAGACCGCCAACACCCTGACCTATGGTCTGGTGCTGACCCCCAGCTTCCTGCCGCGGTTCAGCTTCTCGGTGGATCATTACGAGATCCGCTACACCAACCAGATCGTCGGGCTGGATCAGGACAGCATCGTCGCCAACTGCCTTGGCTATGCGGCCAATCCCACCGACCTGAACCGGATTTCCTGCCAGCAGTTCATCCGCAACGACCAGGGCAAGCTGTTCGGCAATATCAACAACCCGAACTCCGGCTTCGTCAGCTCGCTGGTACTCAACGTGCCCAACCAGACCGGCACGACCGGCTATGACTTCCAGGCGCATTACGACCTGCCGGTCGCCTCGGGCACCTTCGCCACCGACTTCAACGGCGGTCTGGTCACCAGCGCGGCGTCGGTCACCAACCAGTCGGGCAATGTCGGCTATTTCGGTGACGGCGTGGGCAACCCCATCCCGAAGTGGCGGCACAATCTGCGCGGCACCTTCACGGGTGCGGAGGGTCTGTTCCAGCTCTCGCTGAACTGGCGCTACATCTCGGCGACCCGGAGCGGCACGGTGCGCCGGACGGTGCAGAACACCTTCGCACGCATCCCCAATTACAGCTATTTCGACCTGGCGGCGAATGTGAACATCGCCAAGCGGATGACGCTGGGCGTGACGATCAACAACCTGCTCGACAAGGACCCGCCGATCATCCCGGCACGGGGTGGCAACAACACCTACTCGATCAACGGGTGGCAGAACTCGCCGGTCAATTTCTACGACATTTACGGCCGGTACATCCAGTTCTCGGTCACGACGAACTTCTGATCCGAGATTGATGGAATGCCTGTCCCCGTCGGCGATGCCGGCGGGGATTTTTTTGGGATCAGCGATCCAGCATCGCCGCACTCGGGCAATGGCCCGGCACCCTGCCCGGCCCCGGCCGATAGACCAGCCGCACCCGGCTCGGCCCGGTGGGGATACAGGCGGCGAGGTGATAGTCCTTCGCCAGCACCTCGCGCAGCAGGCCCCGCGTCGCGCGGTTGCCGAACGCAAAACGCGGATAGTCGTCGACGATCGCGCCCGGCTTCGTCGCCAGGATGCGCCGCATCTCGGCGACCGGATCGACGCCGATCGCGTCCCGGCTCGCCTCGTCTTGGGTGTTCAGATGGCCGGGGAACACCCATTTCGACGGCAGGCAGCTGTGCGTCAGCATGTAGAGTGCCGGATAGCCGTCATAGACATAGAGACAACCGCGCGCCGGGGTCGCCGCCTGCGCCACCATACGCGCTTCGGCTGCACCGCCCTTGGTCCGCTCGCTCAATTGCAGCACGATCTGCCCCGCCGCGAAGATCGCGAGGACGAACGCCGCTATCCCTCCTCGATGCCAGCGGGCCAGCGCGGGCGCGGCGACCAGCACGGCGGGCAGGGTGATGGGCAGCGCATAATGCGGGCTGCCGAACCGCCCATAGAGCAGCACCGCCGCACCCGTCACCGCCAGCCAGAGCAGCAGGAAGCGGAAGCCTTCGCGTCGCTCTGCCGGAATATGTCGCCAGGGCCGCCCGAACCCGATGACCAGCAGCAGCGGTGACAGGATGCCCAGACAGGTCGCCAGCCCCTCCAGCTCGTCGGCGAGCGGCCGCGCCGCCTGTCCGCCGACCGACAGGAAATTGGCGAAGAGCCAGGCCTGCCCCTGCCCGGCCGCAGCATAGGTCGCGAACGCCACCAGCGTCGGCAGCAGCGCCAGCGCGACCCAAACCAGCGCCATGCCCGCCAGCCGGACCAGCGGCACCCACGTGCGCCAGCCCTGCCAGAGAAGGATGCAGCCGAAGACGAACCCTTCGGGCAGCACCGAATATTTGATCTGGAGCGCGACGCCGACCGCGCCCATCGCCACCGCGCCGCACGCGAACAGCCGCCCTCGCCGCTCGACCACCCGAAGCACTGCGCCCGCGGCGACCAGCATCAGCGCATTGTAGAAGACCGGCGACTGGCCCCCTTCCCCCTCCATCAGGTTCAGCCAGAGGATATAGAGGATCGCCGCCACGACCGCCGCCCCCGCCCCGGCGAAGCGGCGCGCCACCCGCTGGATGCCGAAGGCGGTCGCGATGACGAAGCCGGTCGCGACCAGCTTATAGGCGAGGAACCCGTCTCCCCCCAGCCAGCGCGCGCCCGCATAAAGCAGGAACAGCCCGATCGGCTTGCGGTCGAAAATGTCGACATAGGGCCAGGCGCCGTGGAGCATGTGCTCGCCGACCAGCAGATAGAGTTGCTCGTCGAACCCGATCACCGGATTGCCGAAGGTCCGCGCCCGCACCACCAGCGCGACCAGCGCCAGCAGCAGCAGGACGCCACCCTGGTTGATCCGCCCGCTTTGCCCCTGTGCCCTGTTCATGAGACGCGCGGGTGGGTCGCTTTGCGGGCAAAGGCAAGAATAAACGGGGAGGCCCAAACGGAATGGCGCGAACCCGCATGGTCCGCGCCCGCCCGATCATCGCGATCAATAGCTGACGCTGATCGTCCCCAACACGCTGCGGGGCGCATTGTAAAAGCCCTGGTCATAGGTGAGCGCGTTGATCGCCTTGGTATTGGTGACGTTGCGGACATTCACCGCCAGCCGGAGATTGCGCGTCAGCTTGTAGCTGCCAAGCAGGTCGAGCGTCGCATATTTGTCCTGGGTGACGCGGATCGGCTGGCCGGTGACGGTCGAGATGGTCGATCCGACGACATATATCGACGTCTGATACTGCACCGACGCGCCCAGCTTCAGGTCGGGCAGGACCGATGGGCTGTAGGTCAGGTTCAGCCGGGCGGTCTGGCGGGGCACGAAGGTGCGGGTCGGCATGCCGTCATCGCCCCGGATGCGCATGATCGTATAGCCGCCCGTCGCCTGCACACCGGGCAGCAGCTGACCGCCAAATTCCAGCTCGACGCCTTCGGACTTGGAATTGACGCCGCGATAGATGGTCTGCCCGATCGTCGGATCGAACCCGGCCGCCTCGGCGAAATTGTCCTGCCGCACGCGGAACACCGACACCGCGGCATTCAGCCGCCCGTCATACCATTCGCCCTTGAACCCGCCTTCCAGGCTGTTGCCCTTGATCGGGGCGAGCAGCTTGCCGCCCGCGCCGAAGACGTTCTGCGGATTGAAGATCGTCGCATAGCTGGCATAGGCGCTGACATGGCGCGTCAGGTCGAGCGTCGCGCCGACAAAGGGCAGGAAGCGATTGTCGCGGTAATTGCTCGGCGCGCCATAGGAATAGCCTTCGCTGCGCGCCCAGGTGTAGTTGGTGCCCAGGATGATCTTCAGCGGATCTGCGGGGCGCAGGCGCAGCGTCGCATAGGCCGAGGTCCGCTGTTGATGCGTCCAGTTCGACGCGGCCGGATCGCTATTGAAGGTGGCGGGCCAGTTGGGCTGCGGGAAGCTGCCGTCGAACAGCCGGTCGAGCGGGACGGACAGGTAGTTCGACGCATTGTCGTAGCGCGACAGCTGGCGATAGGTCAGCGCGCCGCGCAGGACGCCGACGACCAGCATCTGTTCCTGCCCCAGCGCCTCGAAGCTGCCGCTGGCATGGACGTCGAAGGTGAAGTCGCGGTTCGATGCCTTGAACGATCCCGGATAGGACAACACGCCCAGCCCGGTCGTGCGGTCGGGGTTGCCATAGACGTAGAACAGGTCGTCCCGCTCGTCCGTCGCCCGGCGAAAGGCGCTGGCCTTGATCTGCCACTTGGCATTCAGCTGGTGGGTGATGTCCCCGAACATCTGGCGATCGGTGACGTCGAAACCCGCCCAGTCGGGGCCGGTGTTGGACGACCGCGCCAGCGGGATGCGCGTGCCGTCGGTATAATAGAGCGGCAGCCCGCCCCATTGCGCCCCCGTGCTCCGGTGGTTCTGATGGCCATAGCCGATGCTCGCGACGGTGTTCGGGCCGAGATCGGCCTCGACGATGCCATAGCCGGTCCAGCGGCGCAGGTGATAGCGATCGAGATAGCTGTCCGCGTCCGAATAAACGCCCACCGCCAGCGCGCGGATATGCCCGTCCTTGTCGAGCGGGGTCGAGACGTCGCCCTGGAGGCGAAGGCTGTCGAACGAGCCATATTGCGCCGATCCACTCGCCTGGAAGTCCCGCGTCGGGCGCTTGCGGACGAAATTGACCACCGCCGACGGATTGCCGACCGGCGACAACAGGCCGGGCGCGCCCTTCAGAACCTCGACATGGTCATAGATGGCGGTGTCGATCGAGCCGACCTGTACCGCGAAGGCGGGCGGCAGGCCGAGGCCGTCGACCTGGAAATTCTGAACGTCGAAGCCCCGCGCCGAATAATAGAAGCGATCGGTCTCCTGCGCCTGGACGTTGAAGCCGGGCACAGTCGCCAACAGAGCGTTGATGTCGTTCAGCTGGAAATCGTCGATCTGCTGGCGCGTGACCACGCTGATCGCCTGGGGCGTGTCGCGGATGCTGATCGGCAGGCGATAGGCCGAGGTCTGGGCGGGCGTGGTATAATCCTCGCCGTCCTTGGTCTGCTGCGCGGTGACGACGATATCGCCAGGGTTGGTCGTTTGCGGAACGGTATCGGGCGCAGCGGCGACAGCGGCCAGCAGCGTGAGAACAGGCGTCACGTCGGAAATTCCCCCATTGGGCTTTGCTGACGGCCTTAAGATGAGATTGCGAGTGAATGTCAATAGCAGAGTATGCTTGTCAGCGCGATGTCCCAAAACCATGACGAATAGGTCACGATAAGATATCGTTTTTGCCCCCGGTCATGCTATCGGGGATATTATGGGTGGGGATTCGGGGCGATATCGGTTTCGTACAGGGCGCACGGCTTTTTGCGCGTCCTGACCTTCCTGCACAGCTTCGAACCCGGCGGGGTCGAGCGGATCGCGCTGCGCCTCGTCCATCGCTGGCGCGAAAGCGGGATCGATGCGCCGCTGTTCCTGGGGCGGACCGACGGCGCGATGGCCGAGGATGTCGGCGCGGGGCTCGACTTCGTCAGCCCGCGGCGTCGCTGGCCGGGCATCGCGCATTGGGAAACGCTCTGGATGGTCGCCACCCTGCCGCGCGCGGTGCGGACGATCCGGCCGGACATACTGTTCTGCGCAGGCAATACCTATGCCTTTGTCGCGGTGATGCTGAAGCTGGTGTTGGGCCGCGACTGCCCGCCGATCATCGCCAAGATCAGCAACAATCTCGACCGCGCCGACGCCTCATGGTTCTACCGGGTCTTCTACCGGATCTGGCTGCGCATCCAGGGGCTGGCGATCGATCATTTCGTCGGCATGGAAAAGCCGATGCGCGCCGAGATCGTGCAATGCGTCGGCGTCTCGCCCTCCCGCGTCGCGATCATTCCCGATCCCGCCTTGTCCGAGGCGCAGATCCTGAGCCTGCGCGCGCCCGTGGCCGACCGGCCTCGGGGTTCGGGGCGCCGCTTCGTCACCATCGCGCGGCTGGCGCCGCAGAAGAACCTGGTGCTGATGCTGCGCGGCTTCGCGCGCGGCAGCGCGCCCGAAGACACGCTGACCCTGTTCGGCGACGGACCCGAGCGCGCGTCGCTGGAGGCGCTCGCTGCCTCGCTGGGGCTGGCCGGGCGGGTCGATTTCCGCGGCTACGTCGCCAACCCGGCGGGGTTGCTCGGCGGTTACGACACGCTCCTCCTTTCCTCGCATTATGAGGGCGTGCCCGCGGTGATCCTGGAGGGGCTGGCCGCCAATATCGGCATCGTCGCCACCGATTGCAGCCGGTCCATGGCCGCGCTGCTGCAACAGGGCGCGCTGGGCACCTTGGTCCCGGTCGGCGACGAAGCGGGCTTTGCCGCCGCGATCGCGGCCGCCCGGCCCCGGCTTCAGGATGCCAGGCGGACGCTGCACCAGGCCCGGCGCTTCACCATCGAGCACGGCGCGGACCATTATATCCGGGTGATGCGCACCGTCCTGCGCCGCCATGCCGAGGCCCGCGCTGCCGCGTCCGCCGCGCCGCTCGTCACCGAACAGGCGCTGCCGACCCTCTGATCCGGCGTCAGCCGACGCGGTCGACCATCATGCCCCTTTGTCCCCAGCCGCTGGCGCCGCTGGGCTCGGCCGGTGCGCTCGCGCTTGCCCCGGCCTTGATCGCGCTCAGCCGGTCGACCGACCCGTCGCTATAGGAGATGACGGTGATCCGCATCGTGGCGCTTTCGGTCACGCGCTCGTCGACGACGTGACGGCCCCCGCCCCCATCGGAGGCACCGCCCAATGCCGCCCCGTGCAACGTCCCGGATTTCGTCGAAGCCGCTGCATCGGTCGGGGCGCTGGCGGCCTCGCTTTCCTTCGATCCTTCCGCATCGGGGGCGGCGAGCCCCTCGGGCTTGAGCAGCGCGAGCGGGGTTGAGCGCGGCCGCAGCGAAGCGGTCGGGAGCGGGGATAAGGCCGACGTCATAGCGGCCTATACGGCCGGACCGGTCAATAGTTAAATCGGATCGATCCCGTAACGTTATGCCTGGGTTGTAATGACACGCCAACGTCACAAGTCGTCTCGATCGGGATCGAGTTTCGGGAAAGATGGCTGCTGGGCGGACCGCCACGACGAAGGTGCATCCCGACGATCCCCGTCAAACAGGGGGCCTCCATGTGGAGCCAATTCTGCTTCTGCCAGCGCAATCACTTCGCCACCGTCGCCCGTCGTAAACAATATTCGAAAGGCACTGTCGAACCGAATGGCCAAGTCAGGGCTGATTTTGGTTAGGAGGCGCGGCACCCATTTGCCAGCGCCATTCCAATGCCCCCGGCCGCGCAGGGCGAGTTCCACAAGCTTTGGATGAAGCATGGCCCCGATCGCCAACGCCTCGCCCAAAGTGCGGTCGCCGCGAAGATCATCTACCGCGTCCGTGATCTCATAACGCAGCGCGTTCAATTTGGCGGCTGAAAACGGCAGCGGTCCGCTTCCCAGCCGAGCCGCTATCTTGGCGCGCAAGGCTTCAGCCCGGTCCTGATCTCGACCAACGACCTTACCCTCTACGATCATGTTGAGGATGCTGGGACGGCCCCGCGCCACGTCCTCGTCGACGAACCAGGCCAACGTCTCGGGATCATGAACAAATGCCTCGATCGGTACGCGATCGACGGTAAAGGACTCCCGCCGCGCCGCCTCGAGGTGATCGAAGACGACCACAAAGTCTATGTCGGAGAGGTACGTGCCTTCCCCCCGCATGATTGATCCTGCCGCATAGGCGAAGGCCGCGCCGTTATAGCGGGTATGGAACACGGCCTCGGCGATTGTCAGCGCCTCAGCCGGCGTGGGGCCGGTTCGTTTGACCATGCGGCACGACTTACTTTCTTGGCTGCGGCGTGGACAATGCCATATCTGCCGCCCGGTCATTCCCGATGCGAAGGTCAGGGAAGACAGCCGGTGGTCCTGGCCTAGGATTTCGATCTTTCTCTCGCGTGACCAAGCCGTTGAATTCGCGGCTTAACGCGTCATCGGCAGGTTGCGAGGAGAGGCCACCGTCTCACAAACAGGGCATCCCGCCCCGTTTACAGCCTTAATTGTGACATGGTTGCCACGGTATCTGTGAAACTTCACGTCGGCGATGGGAGTGGCTTGACGATGGGTTTCAAGGGGAGGGCGCGCCTGTATGCGGGCGCGGGCTGGACGGCGATCGTCCTGGGGCTGGCCATGCCAATAGGCGCGCAAGGACAGGAGGCGCCGCCACCCGCCACCTCCGACGTCGCTACCCCCGCCCCCCTCCCCCCGACGTCACCGTCACCGGCAAGCGTATCCCCGGATCGGTCATCGGCGCGGTCGAGCCGGTCGCGGTGCTCGATGCTCAGGCGCTGGAGGCATTGGGCGCGACGAACCTGGCCGACCTGCTGAAGAAGGTGAAGGCGCTGACCAGTTCGTCGGGCGGGGGCGAGCCGGTGATGCTGCTCAACGGGCGGCGCGTGTCAGGCTTTTCCGAATTCCAGTCACTGCCCTATGAAGCGATGGAGCGGATCGAGGTGTTGCCCGAGCAGGAGGCGGCGCGCTTCGGCTATCCGCCCAATGTCCGGGTGATGAACTTCATCACCAAGAAGAAATTCCGCGCGGTGACGGTGTTCGAGATGCCCGGCATCACGCCCGAGGGCGGGGGCGGCACCAACTATGCCGAGGTCACATCGGCACGGATCGACGGGCCGCGCCGCCTGACCTTCAACATCTCGCATCTGCGCTAGGACCCGGTGTTGCAGAGCCAGCGCGACATCGTCCCCGATCCCGACACGCTGTTTGCGACCACCGGCAATGTGACCGGCGTGAACGGCGCCAGCCTGGACCCCCGGCTGGATGCGCTGGCGGGGCGCAGCGTCACGCTGGCGGGGGTGCCGATCGATCCGGCCGCGCGGGGCACGCTCGCGGCCTATGCCAACAGCCCGGGCGCTGTTACCGATCTCGGGGTCGGTACACAGAACGGACCCAGATATACGCTAAGGTTTTGCCGTGCCTTCGACGGCGCGCATCTGGCGAAGCGGTCTGAGCGCGGTGGATGGCGCATCGGGATCGGTCCAGAGGTAATCGCCGGTGAGATTGATATGCTGCCAACCGAGCGGTGATAGGTGTTGCAGCAGGTCCGGCGGGACCGGCCGGCCGAGGTTGGCGAGATGCATCCGGGCGGCTTGCAGGTAGGTCGTGTTCCACAGGACGATGGCACCGGCGACGAGGTTCAGCGCGCTCGCCCGATGGCTTTGGGCTTGCAGCGCATGATCGCGGATACGGCCGATGCGATGGAAGAAGATGGCGCGTTTCAGGGCATTTTCCGCTTCTCCCTTGTTGAGTTCGCGGGTGGCGCGGCGACGCTGTTCGGGCTGCTCGATCCAGTCGAGCGTGAACAGGGTACGCTCGACGCGACCGATCTCGCGCAACGCCAGTGCCAGGCCGTTGGCGCGTGGATAGGAGCCGAGCCGTTCCAGCATGATCGAGGCGCTGACGACGCCTGTGCGGATCGAGGTTCCCAGTCGCAGCACGTCGTCCCAGTGTGCCTCGATCAGACCTTCGTCGATGCGGCCCGCGACCAGCGGCGCAATATCGGGGCCGGGTTCGATGCCGTTAAACAGGTGCAAACGGCGTGCGGCGATATTCGGGATACGCGGCGCGAACCGGAACCCAAGCAGATGACATAGCGCGAACACATGGTCGGAGACGCCCCCGCCATCGACGTGATGCTCTTCGATGTGCAGATCGGCGCCGTGGTGGAGCAGCCCGTCGAGCACCTGTGCCGCCTCGCTCGCCGAAGCGGAGATAACTGTGGAATGGAACGGCGCGTAGCGATCCGAGACGTGGCTGTAAGGGGGCACCTCAAGGTTTGTCATATGGACAGCGGCAGTCGGAACAAATGGTCAACAAAGGCCTGAGCGTTGCCGCAAAGTATATTAAGTTTCGTGGGTTTGTGAGGTTGGACGAGTTGGAAGTTACCGGATCACCTCTCGTGATGTTTCACCCGCGGAGCTCGTAGTAGACGATCTGCCATCCATTCTTGGGACCGCGCCACTGGGTGATCTGAAAGCTATGGGCTTGTGCAGACCCGTCCAGGACGCGGCTACTCCACCGTAGCGTTTCATCGTAACTGCTTCCGGACGATAACGCACCCGCTATGCGCCGAATGGGCAGCTTGGCGGGGAGCCTGCGGATGCGTCGGCCATCGTTGCCGACAAAGATAACGTCTTCGGCCACGCTTCGTCTTGGAACAGCCAACCAGTCGACCTGTTTGCCGGCCTGCTCCTGTCGCAAAACAGACGCGATCTCTTTCGCATCGCTAACGGCTTGGATTTGGAGCTGTTCATTGGTGAGTTTTGCCGAGCACTCAGGTTCGATCGCTTGTAAACTTTCTGCCGCTAATGCCTTCGATCCATCCCGACGATAGTCGTCGATTTCCCAGCGCCACCCCTCAGCACTGTTCCGCCAAAGCGTCTTATATGATCCAACTCGATTTCCGCCATCGTACAGCCCGCCGATAACAACTGCCGACCCGCTCGGATCACAGGACGGAAAGACAAGTTCGGGTCTGCGCTCGGCATGGCTCTCGACACTCATCATTGTGAGCCACCACCTTCGGCTACTCTCGGCTGCTTGCAACATGCTGGCCACAGATGGAGAGCGCGCGGTTTCGGGCGCATGTTGTATTGGCCAGGGGTCGCTTTGTGGACCGAAACTGCGTGCCGCTGCCTGACGGCCACTGGCAAGTACAGCTTCCGAGTAGGCCCGCTCCGCCTCCAGCGCGGAATTCGGCGAACTTGCCGCTAGTAGAAGCGCGAAGATCATGGCGAAATCCTACTCCTCAATCAACGTGTCGAGCGATGTACGGGCATCTGCGCCGGATGGTTGAGCGCCCGATAGAGCGTGGCATGATGACACTTCAGCAGCTTCGCCGCTTCGCGCACCGATGTGCCTTCGCCGACGAGACGCTGTCCGAGCGCGATCTGGTCCGGAGTGAGCTTGGGCTTACGCCCGAACTTCACGCCGCGCGCCATGGCTGCCGCGCGGCCGGAACTGGTACGCTGGTGGATCAGCTCGCGCTCGAACTCCGCGATGCCGGCGAACACGGTGAGCACCATGCGTCCCGCAGGCGTGGTCGTGTCGGCCCAGGGCTCGGCGAGCGAGCGCAGCCCCGCTCCCGCCTCGTTCAGCTTCTCGGCGATGTCGAGCAGGTCGCGCGTCGACCGCGCTAGGCGATCGAGCCGGGTGACCACAACCACGTCGTCGTCGCGCAGCTGCTCCAGCATCCGGTCGAGTTCCGGTCGGGCGCGCTTGGCGCCGGACACCTTCTCCTCGAATGTCCGCCGGCATCCGGCCGCCTTCAGTGCCGTCTTTTGAAGCGTGAGATCCTGATCGTCGGTAGATACGCGCGCATAGCCGAGGAGCATGTCGCAGATGTGCATTGGAACACGGCTGATTAGCAACAGACATTTGCGACAGCGTCCGCCCTCGTGGCGTGACCGGTCAGGGCCGCTGTCGCGAAACTTGAGAGTTGCGCGACACCTCGCCCCTGCGACGCGGGACCGGTACGCTCCGGGTCGGGGGATGAGTCGATGGCCAGACGTGATCTGTTGACGGGCGACGAGCGCCGCGCGCTGTTCGGCGTGCCCCTCGACCATGCCTCGCTCGCCAAGCATTACACGGTTGCCGATGAGGACCGGCCACTGATCGAAGCGAAGCGCGGCGACGCCAACCGGCTCGGCTTCGCGCTGCACCTCGCCCTGCTGCGTCATCCCGGCTTCGGCATGCGCCACGACGAGGTCGTCCCCGACTTCCTGGTGCGGCATGTGGCCGCGCAGCTCGGCATCACGCCTGCGGTGGCCGAAGGTTACGCGCATCGCGCCCAGACCCGGCTCGAGCACGCCTGGGAGGCGATGGAGCGTTTGCGCCTGCGCGCGTTCGAGGCGGCCGACGTCCCCGGCGCGCTCGGCGCAGCCACCCGCGCGGCGGAAGCGACCGAACGGGGCAAGCCGATCGCCGCGGCAGTGCTGGGCCATTTGCGTGCTGCCCGGATCGTTCTGCCCGCGCCCGCCCGTATCGAGCGGATCGGGGTGGCGGGACGCGCCATGGCGCGCCGCCTCGCGGCCGACACGCTGGTCGATGCGCTCGGTCCGGAGCAGGTGGCGGGGCTGGATGCGTTGCTGATCGTGGACCAGGATCGCGGCACGACGCCGCTCGCGTGGCTGCGCGACACGTCGGACAGCCCGACCGCGCGCAATCTCGCCGGCATTCTCGCCCGGCTCGCGCATGTGCGTCGGCTCGGGCTCGACCCGGGCATTGCCGGCCGCATCCACGAGCACCGCTTCGAGCAGCTCGTGCGCGAAGGCCATGTCGCGCCCGCGTTCCTCCTGTCCGACTACTCGCTCCGCAGAAGGCGCGCGACACTCGCCGCAGCCGTCATCGACCTGGAAGCGCGGCTTGCGGACGCCGCGATCGAGATGTTCGGCAAGCAGACCGGCCTCCTGTTCGCCAGGGCCAGGGCCGCGCAGAAGCGCGGCATCGAGGCGACCACACGCGACGTGAACCGGCTCATGCGGCTGCTGGGCGCCACGGTCGGCGCGCTCCGGGTCGCGCGCGAGGACGGGTTGGACGTCTGGGCGGCGCTCGAAGACGGAGTGGGCTGGACGAGGCTTCTGGATGCCGAGGGCGAGGCGACCGCGATCGCCGACCTGACCCGTGACGAGCCGCTGATCCGCGCGGCGGGGCGCTACATGACGATGCGGCGCTACGCGCCCGCGTTTTTTGACGCGTTCCGGTTCAAGGCGGCAGGCTCGCGCGACGGCGTGCTCGGCGCGATCAAGGTCGTGCGCGCGCTGAACGCGACCGGGCGGCGAGCCGTGCCGGCCGATGCGCCCATGCCGTTTTCCAGAAAATGGAAGGCGGCGATCACCGAGGGCGGCGTCATCGACCGCCGTCGCTATGAAACCGCCACGGTCGCGACCGTGCGCGAGCGGCTCCAATCGGGCGACCTGTGGGTGGAGGGTACGCGCGAACACCTGCGCTTCGACAGCTATATGCTCCCGCCCGGCAAAGCGGCCGAGATCGCGCTCACGCTGCCGTTCGACACCGACGTCGGCCGCTACTTGGAGGGGCGCGCCAGGCTGCTCGACTGGCGGTTGCGCCGGTTCGCAGGCTCGCTGAAGCGCGGCACGCTTGACGGCGTGGAGCTGCGGGGCGGTGACCTCAGGGTCAGCCCGCTCGCGGCCGTAACGCCCGCTGCGGCCGACAGGCTGGACGCGGCCGTCGACCGGCTCATGCCCCGCGTGCGCATCACCGAGCTGCTCGCCGAGGTGGAAGCCCGCACCGGGTTCCTGTGCGCATTTCCGGAACTGCGCTCGGGCCGCGCCCACTCCAACCCGCAGGCCGTGCTCGCCGCGATCCTTGCAGACGCGACGAACCTCGGCATCGAGCGCATGGCCAACGCCAGCCAGGGCGTCACCTACGCCCAGCTCGCCTGGACGCATGGCTGGTACGTATCGGAAGAGAATTACGCGGCAGGGCTGCGCCATCTGGTGGACGCGCAAGCCGCGCTGCCGCTCACGCGCGTGTGGGGCGACGGCACCGCGTCGAGCTCGGACGGGCAGTTCTTCCGCTCGGGCAGGCGGGGCGCGGCCGGCAGCACCAACGCGCGCTACGACCGGGAGCCGGGGCAGAAGATCTACGCCCATGTCGCCGATACCTACGCGCCCTACCATGTCCGGCTGATCTCGGCGACCGCGGCGGAGGCGCCCTATGTGCTGGACGGGCTGGTCGCGCACGGCTGCGGCATCGAACCCGCGACCCACTATGCCGATACGGGCGGCGCGTCCGACCACGTGTTCGCGCTCGCGCACCTACTCGGCTTCCGGTTCGTGCCCCGCCTGCGCGATCTAGCCGATCGCCGGCTCGGCCTGTTCCCGGGCACGGCCCGCCCCGAGGCGCTCGCGAAGCTGATCGGGCGCCCGTTCAACATCGCTGCCATCCGCGAAAGCTGGGACGAGATCGTCCGGCTCGCCGCGTCCGTGAAGGCCGGCGTGGTGCTACCGTCGGTCATGCTGAAGAAGCTGGCCGCGTACCGTCGCCAGAACCGGCTCGACTTCGCGCTCCAGGAGCTGGGCCGGATCGAGCGCACGCTGTTCACGCTCGACTGGTTGGAATCCAGGGCGCTCCGCCAGCAGTGTCAGGCCGGGCTCAACAAGGGCGAGGCGCGTCACACGCTCGCCCAGGCCGTGTTCGTCCATAAACAGGGCCGCCTGCGCGATCCGCAATTCGAGAACCAGGCGCTGAAGGCGTCCGGGCTGACGCTGGTCACCGCCGCGATCGTGTACTGGAACACGCTCTACATGGGCCGTGCGGTCGAGCATCTGCGCGCCAGTGGCGAGCCCGCGCTCGACGAGCTGCTCGGCCATGTCGCCCCGCTTGGTTGGCGACACATCAGCCTCACCGGCGATTACCTCTGGCAGGATGCTGCTGCCGAGCTCGATCAAGACGGCTACCGCGCACTCAACATCGCCGGCGGACCCGGAGCCAAGGTGGCCTGAGCCGCCCTGTTCGCCACCTGTTCAGCTTACCGCTGTCCGTGCCACAAACCTTGAGGTGCCCCCTGTAAAAGGAGACAGCCGGCTCTGTCCCCTTGTGCGGATTGACTGCGCCGGTTGCCTGGGCGCGGCGGTCGAGCGGAAAGTTCTGACCGTCTGAGCTGGACGAGGTGCCGGACCCGAACAGCGCGGCCAGCGGCGCGGTGTGTTGGGCGTCGACAAGCCGGGCGAGCGCGCGACCGTAGGTTTCCTCGCGCAGATGCCATGAGGCGAGCCAACCGAGTTGGCGCTGGGTCACGAGATTGCAGGCTTCCGCCATGCGCGTATGGCCCAGATTGGTGGCATCGGCGAGCACCGCCGTGAGGATCGCACGTGGTTCATCCGCGGCACGGCCACTTTGCAGATGCGTGAAGCACTGGCTGAACCCGGTCCATCGATCGACTTCGGCAAGAAGGTCGGTGATGCGGATCGCGGGCAGATGCGCATAGAGCGGCGCAAGGGCGGTATCGGATTCCTCGGGAGTAATCGCCTTCAAGGGCGAAATCCGCAGCCTGCCCAAGCTGAGCTGCACGTCTTCCAGCGCGTCCGTCTCCGCCTTTCGCTCGACCTCGGCCAATCGACGGGCGAGGCGGGCGCGTCGTTCGGCCAGCCAGATATCGGCCGTATCCGGTGCCGGTATCGGCAAGGGGCCGGCCGCGCGCATGTTGGCGAATACGGGGGCAGGAATGAGTTGCTGCTCGACAGCACGATAGCGTCGGCTTCCCTCGACCCACATGTCGCCGGCGCGAAGCCGGTCGCGAAGCTCGACCAGCACGCACAATTCATAGATCCTGCGATCGGGAATGCCGGTGCCGATCGCCCGACGCCAAGCTTGCCGGATGAAGCCGACTGGCGTGCCTGCAGGCAATTTGCGCAGATGACCAAAATGAAGGTCGCGCATGATCGCGACCGCTCGCGCGAGCGCATGGCAGGCTGGCACCGCCCCGAATGTGAACGAGGCGATGAACGAGGGACCGACCTGTCGGAGGACGGGGTAATTGGTCGCGGCGACCGCGACGGGATCGACCGAATCGGGGCGGATCAGCTTGCGGGCTTCATCGACCTCGCGGCCGAGATCATTCCATCCGATCGCTGCCTCGACCGCAGCGCCGATATCGCCACCTGATATCTTGGCGGCGAGCAAGGCAGCGCCGAGTTGGGCAAGCAGCCGGATTTTGCCGTTGATGGTGCGCCGGTTGCGCTTGAGTGTCGTGTCCGCGCTGTTCTGTTCGCGCCGGAACATCTGCCCAAGCAGGCGATCGAACATCAGCACCGCATCGTCGGTGAGGGTAACGATGGTTTCGAGGATGGTCGCCACCAATGTGGCGCGACGCCGCGTCGCTTGCAGCGTCCGAACATGTTGCGCGGTCAGCCGCACGCCTTCCTGGCACAGGCGTCGGAGGCGCTCGGGATGGACGCCTACGGCGATATCCGGATCGATCCCGATGGCCCGAAGCAGTGTCAGTCGCTCGATGATGGCGGCGAATGTCTTTCGGCCGGGCTTGCCGGGTGACTGCCGCACCCAGGCCAGATCGCTCAAGTTCGTGCCTGTGTGGGGCAGGAGAAGCGCATCGAGCAGCCGGCGCTGTCGAGCATCGAGTCCTCGGGTCAGATGCTCGGCGACATGGCGTTCGGCATCGAGCAACGCCTGTGCGACCATCCGCTCGACCGAACTGATGCCCGGCACAATGATGCGCCGTCGCCGGCACTCATCCAGCATCACGCGCGCCAGCCTAGCCCCGCTGGTCGTCGTCAGCGCGATCGGCAGGAGCCATTCCTGCAACGTCGTTCGCAGCGGCCGACTGAGCGGCATGAAGCCGAATGCATCGCGCAGTGCATCGAGCTGTTCGTACCGGGTCGGGCCGCGCGTCGCGTAGTCGGCCAGCACCTCGGGTCCGACCTGCAATTGCTCTGCGACGAACGCGAGCGGCGTATCAGGGATCAGTTCACCGGGTCGCAGGAAACGGCCAGGATAGCGCAGCGCGCAAAGCTGGATCGCGAAACCCAGCCGGTTATGCGGTCGCCTCCGGCGGACGATGATGGCCAAGTCGTCCCGGCTCAATGTCCAGTGCTGGACGAGCAGGGTTTCGTCGTCGGGAAGCGCGAGCAACGCCGCGCGTTGCTCGTCCGACAGGACGGCGCGACGCGGCATCGGCTTAGACCTTGGCCGGTGCGGTCCAGCCGATCCGGGCAAGCGTGCCGAGAAGGGTCGAACGCGGCACCTTGAAGGTCCGGCAGACGGACGCCTTGCTGGCCCCGCCATCCAGCGCGGCGGTGATCCGCTCGAGCGTTTCGGCGTCGATCATCGGCGGGCGGCCACCTTGGCGTCCCCGGCGTTTGGCAGCAGCCAGTCCCGCCATCACCCGTTCGCGCGTGAGCGCACGCTCATATTGTGCCAATGCACCGAACAGCGAGAACAGCAATTCGCCGTGCGGCGTGGTCGTATCCATCTGCTCGGTCAGCGACCGGAACGCGATGCCGCGCGCCTTCAGATCGGTGACGATCGTCAGCAGGTGCGGCAGCGAGCGTCCGAGCCGGTCGAGCTTCCACACGATCAGTGTGTCGCCCGCGTTCAGATAGTCGAGGCAGGCTTTCAGGCCTGGTCGGTCGTCGCGCGCGCCGGATGCCTTGTCGGTATGGAGATGCCGATGATCGACCCCGGTTGCGACGAGCGCGTCCCGCTGGAGATCGACCGTTTGGCGGTCATCGGTCGTTGACACCCGCATATATCCGACCAGCATGTACGACAAACCCTCGAAAGCATGTTTTCGAACACCCTATCAAAGCGACAGGGTTTGTCGATCGTTATGGGCTGAGGCGGGTATGGTTCGGCAAAAGCGCAGGTCCGGAGCGTCGCCTATCACCTGTTTGCCGTCACGCGTCTGCTGTCCGTATGGACGCAAGTAGAAGGCACGCTGATGCCGCAAGAAGCACCAGGTCCTTCAACAGGAACTGTCCGGTTCCGGCCGAAATCGCCGGGAACCCGCCAGCGGTCGGCTCGGCGACGCCAGGCGTGCTCAGGAAAAACGTCAGTGTCACGGCATAAGTCAGGCATGACATCGCCGCGCCGAGAGCGGAGGCCGTCTTGTTGAAAGCACCGATAATCAGCGCAGCGGCCGTCGCGAGCTCGACGGTGCCTATAAAATAGCTTCCACCCTGCACCCCAAAAACGGCCGGAATCCAGCTCATGATCGGACTGTTCTTCATCAATGGCGCGATGCCCATCGCTTCATAGCTCGTGAATTTCATGCAACCGAACCAGAGAAAGATGACCACCAGCGCCCAGCGCAGCAACGCGAGAGACCCGCGAGAGCCGGTCGTCTTTTCAGCTATGTGTAATGTCGAAAACATGGTGCCTCGCTTTCATCATGGCGCATGACCTGCCTTCATGCTTAGACAGGCGTGATATATGCGCTGCGCATACACTATGCGCCGTCAATGAATGAGGCAACCCTTTGAACGTACTCTCGGACCGGCTCGTCAATCTGTTCGGCGCCCTCGCAGTGGGCATCACCGATCGAATTAAGAAGGCGGCATTCGACCCGACGATACCCGGCGGTGGCGAAACCACCGCGGCGATCGTCGTCATCGGTCACGCGACCGGTCTTTCGATCGACGAATTAGGACGGGTGCTAGGCTTGTCCCACGCGGGGACGGTGCGGCTTGTCGATCGATTGGTTGCAGCCGGGTTCGCCGTTCGATCCAAAGCGCTACGGGACCGTCGTGCAGTAGCGCTGATGCTCACTGAGGCAGGCGAGACTCGCCTATCTGCGATCCTGCAACGAAGAAACGAGACTTTATCCGAAATCCTTAGCCATGTCTCGAATGCTGACCGCCTCGTGCTGGAACGTATTGCCGAGACAATACTTGCGCAGATGTCTGACGACGCTGTCTCGGCGCTGACGATATGCCGGCTCTGCGACGAGAGGCGATGCTACAACTGTCCGATGGATGCCTTTGGAATGCTGGAGTCGTCGACGCATAGAGTCGACCCATAAGTGCGCGCAGAGACGCTTAGCGTATATCTGTGCCCGTTCTATGTCCTGACCCCGTTGCGGTTTTGTCGTAGCGCGTGGCGATCCGGCGGGATTGCTTGAGGCGGTTGAACAGCCGCTCGACCTGGTTGCGGTCCCGATAGCGCCGGAAGTCGCAAGCCGCCGGCTTACGGCGGTTCGCCTTGGGCGGGATGATCGGCAGGATGCCGCGCCACAGCAGCTCTTCGCGGACGGCGTCGCCATCATAGCCCTTGTCGGCGAGCAAGGCGTCAGGCTTGGGCACGGGCATGTCGAGCAGCGCTGGCACGGCACGGTAATCCGAGACCTCGCCCCCGGTCAGGACGAAGCCAAGAGGGCGTCCCTGACCGTCACAGCGGGCGTGGATCTTGCTCGTAAAGCCGCCGCGGCTTCGACCAAAGCCCTCCTTGCAGGTCCCCCTTTAGCGCCCGCTGCCTGAGAATGGCCGCGGACGGTCGTGCTGTCGATCATGTGCTGCCAGTCGTCGGTAAGCCCCAGATCGACCAACGTCGTCAGCATCGCGTCCCAGACGCCTTGCTCGGCCCAGCGCCGGAACCGGACGTAGACCGAGTTCCACTTGCCATAGCGCTCGTGCATGTCGCGCCACGGGCAGCCTACCCGCAGAACGTGCAGCATTCCGTTCAGGAACCGCCGGTTGTCATGCGACGGCCGCGCCTTGCGGCCGCGCTCCGGTGGAAGCAGCGCCCCGATGACCGCCCATTCCTCGTCCGACACGTCGCCTCGACCCAAAGCCACCTCCAAAAAGGAAGCCTTGAATCAGAGATCACACCCGCTGGGAATCCACTATGTCAACAGGGCCTAGCCGAGTGCTTGGAAAGGTGGGTGCCGTTTCTAAACGACGGCGGCGTGCTGATCGATCAGGCTTATCAGCCGCAGTCGTCCGAGGGCATGGTCCGCTGCTACGTGTGCGGGCACCGAGTGGTTGGCTTTGGGCACAACCTGATCACTGCGCTGATGACGCCAACGGCCATTGATACAACGTCGTCAACCCCACAGCCGATGGGCCGCGCCATGTTCGGACCGGAGGTGACGCGCTTCGCAGCCTTACGGAAAGCGATGGAGGATCGCTGGATTCCAGAGATGCAAAGGTTGCTGTCGATCGTCGACCACGATCTTCCGCTTCTTTGGGACGCCGACTTCCTATTTCGCCCTGGTGAAGCCATCAGCGATGGCTCCTATGCGCTTTGCGAGATCAATGCTAGTTCGGTTGCACCATTTCCGCCAAGCGCCGTCCAGCCAGTCGCCGCAGCGGCAATCGGTCGCGCTCTTGCCATTCGTTTGACGAAGGAGACCTCCAATCCTCATTGATATGATTCAAGCAATTCAAGAGACGTGACATTGGTCGTATCAATCAGACAAGCCTAAGGGTGAGCGAGGCTGGGTGAAACCGGCTCAGGTGGCAGCGCGGAGATACTGGTAGAGGGTTTCGCGACTGATCCCCAGGTCACGGGCGATGACGGCCTTGCGCTCGCCGTCATCAACACGGCGGTGCAGCTCGGCGACCATTTCGTCGGAGAGGGAACGTTTCCGCCCGCGATAAGCACCGCGTTGTCTGGCGACCGCAATGCCTTCGCGCTGCCGCTCCCGGATCAGGGCGCGCTCGAATTCGGCGAACGCACCCATGACCGAGAGCATCAGGTTGGCCATCGGGGAATCCTCGCCCGAGAAGGCCAGGCTTTCCTTCACGAACTCGATCCGGACGCCTCTTTTGGTGAGGGACTGAACCAGTTTGCGCAGATCGTCGAGATTACGCGCCAATCGATCCATGCTGTGGACCACGACGGTGTCACCCTCGCGGGCGAAGGCGAGCATGGCATCGAGTTCGGGGCGGTTGATGTCCTTGCCCGATGCCTTGTCGGTGAAAATCCGGTCGAGCGACTGCCCGTCCAACTGGCGATCGACATTCTGATCGAATGTGCTCACCCGGACGTAACCGATCCTCTGGCCTTTCATCGCCGCCTCCGGTCAAAATGTCAGGTTGAATTCTATGACACGGCGGAACATGCGTCAATAAATGCTTGCCATAACCCTATCCTGACAGAAACCGCCGCTGCATCCTGACGTCCGGTTAGGCTATACTCCAGATTGACGCTAGCCTGTCGCTCTCGACTCGGGATGGAGGCAGGATGGCGCGGCGGCGATTATTGACCGGAGAAGAAAGGCGTCGCCTGTTCGATATCCCCCATGACGAAACCGCGATCGTCGGCCACTATACCCTTGCCGCCGAGGATCTCGAACTGGTCGGTCGCCGCTATCGCCCTGCCAACCGCCTCGGTCTGGCAACGCAGATCGCGCTTATGCGGCATCCCGGCTTCGGTTTGCAGCCCGACGTCGACGTCCCCGATGCGGTCCTTCACTATCTCGCCGCCCAGCTCTTCGTCGATGTTGATGCGTTCGCCGACTATGGCCAGCGCGCGCAAACACGTAACGATCATGCCGACATTGCGGCACGGCATCTGGGGCTACACCCTTTTCGGCGAGGGGATATACCGCTCGCGCTCGATCTCGCCGCAAGAGCTGCGGAGCGGACCGATCGGGGCGAACCTATTGTCCGCGCATTGATGGAGGGGCTGAAGCAGGAACGCTTCATTCTTCCATCGGCAGACACGCTCGAACGTGCGGGCCTCGCCGGCAGGGCACGCGCCCGCAAAGCCGCGGCGGCGCTCATTGTCGAAAGCCTGGGTCATGCCGAACTGGCGCGGATCGATGATCTGATCGTCAACAACAGCGACTTCGGCATGACGCCGCTGGCCTGGCTGCGCAATTTCGAGGAAGCGCCCACCACGGCGAACATCAACGGGCTGCTGGAACGGCTACGCTATGTGCGCGGAATCGGCATCGACCCGGCGATCGGCGCGAAAATCCCCGACTTCCGGTTCGCGCAGTTCATGCGCGAAGGTGGCGTTGCGCCGGCGTTCCTGCTCTCCGATTATAGCCTTAACAGGCGCCGCGCGACGCTGATCGCGGCGGTCATCGACCTCGATGCCAGGCTCGCCGATGGTGCGATCCAGATGTTCGACAGGCTTGTCGGAAGCCTGTTCACACGGGCGCGGCGCGGGCGGGAAAGGCGCTATCAGGACAGCATCCGCTCGGTCGGCGAACTTATGCGGCTGTTCGGCGCGACGATCGCCGCGCTGGGAGAGGCGGTCGAACATGGCGGTAATCCGCTCGAACTGATCGACGAAGCGGTAGGCTGGCACAGACTGGTCGCAGCCAAATCGCAGGTCGATGCGCTGGCCGAGCTGGCGGGCGAAGATGCGCTTGTCGCGGCGACTGGTCGCTATGCGACGCTGCGGCGGTTCAGCCCGGCTTTCCTCGATACATTCACGTTCAAGGCATCGGGGAGCGGATCGCAACTGGTCAAGGCCATCGAGGTCATCCGCGATACCAATGCCCGCAAGGCCCGCAGCCTGCCCGAGGGCGTTCCGCTCCCATTCGCCAACCGGCAGTGGAAGCGCCTCATCACCGAAGGTGGCCAGGTCGATCGCCGGCGATACGAGACGGCCATCATGGCCACGCTGCGCGATCGGTTGCGCGCCGGCGACATATGGGTCGAAGGAACCCGCAATTATCGCCGCTTCGACACCTATTTGCTGAGTCGACGCGATGCCGATAAGGTGGCCGACAGCCTGCCATTCCAGACCGATGCGGCCGCCTATCTGGAGGAGCGGGCAAGGACGCTCGACTGGCGGCTGCGCCGTTTCGCCAAGCAACTCAAGGCGAACAGGCTCGCGGGCGTGGCGCTCGAACGCGACCGGCTCAAGCTGCAACCCATGCCGGCGATCACTCCACCCGAGGCGGAGGCTCTCGATCGCAGGCTCGACGCCTTGCTTCCGCGCGTGCGGATCACCGAACTCCTGGTCGAGGTGGCCGAGCGCACCGGGTTCCTGAGCGCATTTCGCGATCTTCGGTCCGGCAAGGAGCATGACAACCCGCACGCGATCCTCGCCGCCATTCTCGCTGATGGATCGAATCTGGGTCTAGAGCGCATGGCCAACGCCAGCGACGGGGTGAGCTACGCCCAGCTTGCCTGGACCCACAACTGGTATTTGTCGCCCGAAAACTATCAGGCCGCGTTGGGGATGATCGTTGCCGCGCACCATGATCTTCCTTTCACGCGCCATTGGGGAGCCGGCACTAGTTCATCCTCCGATGGGCAGTTCTTCCGCTCGGGCCGCAACCGATCGGCGGCGGCCGACATCAATGCGAAATATGGCAGCGAG
>Ga0233425_10002756_pt1 | contig 33647 bp, 26 predicted proteins | sample Watercolumn_Towu_2_FD_181712 | JGI IMG/M metagenome (GOLD analysis project Ga0233425, IMG submission 181712) | Freshwater microbial communities from Lake Towuti, South Sulawesi, Indonesia - Watercolumn_Towuti2014_140_MG | ecosystem: Environmental > Aquatic > Freshwater > Lake | place...
AAAGCCGCCAATGAATTTGGAAAAAACAAGAAACCGGAAAGTTTAAACCAAAAAATAATGGAATTAAAAAATCTTTTGCGCCAAGAACAGAAAAAAAATGAAAAAAATAAATACAAAATCATCGGTTTAACCCTGGAAACTCGTCCGGATTATATTACACCTGAGGAATTATGGGAAATGAGAGAACTGGGATGTACGCGCGTCGAGCTTGGCGTGCAGGCGATTGATGATGATATTTTGAAAAAAAATTTCAGAGGGCATGGCGTGAAAGAAATAGTGGAAGCGACTCGTTTATTGCGCGGTTATGGTTTCAAGATAACCTATCATCTGATGCCGGGTCTTCCTGGCGCAACACCCAAAAAAGATTTAGAAATGTTTCAAACATTGTTCAGCGATGAGCGTTTTCAACCGGATCAAATCAAATTTTATCCAACTGTTGTCACTAGGGGCAGTTTACTTTATAAATGGTGGCAACAAGGAAAGTATCAGCCATATTCTGATCAAGAATTGGAATGGTTAATTATTGAATCCAAAAAAAATATTCCGGAGTATGTTCGAATTATTCGTTTGATTCGTGATATTCCCGGTGAATCAATCGAGGCTGGAAATCGAATTACCAATTTAAGGCAGGTGATGAAAGACCGGGGAGTTGTTTGCCGTTGCATTCGTTGCCGGGAAAATCGAGAAAAAAAAATAAGCAATTATGAATTGCGCGTCATGGATTATCCAGTTTCTGGTGGTCGAGAATATTTTTTACAGATTGCCAGCAAGGTGGCGTCAGGTCAGGATTTGTTGTTTGGTTTTTGCCGTTTATTTTTACCCGATACCAACTGTACTCATTTGGAAATTTTAAATAACACAAGCATTGTGCGCGAATTGCATGTCTATGGCGAATTAGTTTCGGTGGGTGGAAAAAGAAAAACGCAACACGCTGGTTTGGGTAAAAAATTATTAGATGAAGCGGAAAAAATTTCCAAAAAACAGCATCGAAAAAAAATAGCAATCATTTCCGGCGTAGGAGTTCGTGGATATTATCGCAAAAATGGATTTAAGCTTAAAGAAACTTACATGTTTAAAGGTTTATCTTGATTTTTTTGGCTTATGAGAACTTGCCTGTTAATTCGTTGACATAATGATATATATTTTCTAATATTAGAAATATAATTAGTTATTTTATTTGTATGTTGGATTATAAAAATTTATCAAAAAAAGATAATGCTGTTTATGAAATAATTAACAAGGAATTAAAGCGGCAGCAAAATGAATTGGAAATGATTGCTTCCGAGAATTATGTTTCTGAAGCTGTTTTGGAGGCGATGAGTACGGTTTTGACTAATAAATATAGCGAAGGTTATGTTGGCAAAAGATATTATGGCGGCAATGCGGTTATTGATGAAATTGAAGCATTGGCGATTGAAAGAGCGAAAAAGTTATTTCAGGCCGAGCATGTTAATGTGCAGCCCTTGTCCGGTTCACCCGCCAATGCGGCTGTTTATTTTTCCTTTCTAAAACCGGGTGATAAGGTTTTGGGATTAAGACTTGATCATGGCGGACATCTTTCCCATGGTCATCCCGTAAATTTTTCCGGAATGCTTTATGATTTTATTCAATACGAAGTTGATCCAGAAACAGGAAAAATCGACATGGAAAAAGTCCGTGAAATTGCCCTAAGAGAAAAACCGAAAATGATCGTGGCTGGTTTCAGTGCTTATTCCCGGGAGATTGAGTGGCAAAAGTTCAAAGAAATCGCGGATGAGGTGGGTGCCTATACTTTTGCCGATATTGCTCATACGGCCGGTTTGATTGCCGGCAAGCAATTAGTTAATCCGGTTCCATTTTTTGATGTCGTGTCAACTACTACTCACAAAACATTGCGAGGTCCCAGGGGCGCTATGATTATGTGTCGAGAGCAATTTGCCAAACAAATTGATCGGGCTGTTTTTCCCGGCATGCAAGGCGGACCGCATGATCACATCACCGCCGCTAAGGCAGTGGCTTTTGGTGAGGCCATGAAAGATGAATTTGTTGATTATGCTGAAAGAGTAATTAAAAATGCGCAAGTTTTGTCGGATGAAATGAAAAATTTCGGTTACCGAATAATTTCCGACGGAACAGATAATCATTTAATTGTAGTGGATATGACTAGTAAAGAGTTATCTGGCAAAGAAGCGGAAGCGGCTTTAGACAAAATCGGCGTATCAGTTTCACGATCAACCATTCCCAACGATCCCAATCCGCCCATGAATCCATCGGGCGTGCGTTTTGGAACGCCAGCGATCACTTCGCGAGGAATGAATGAAAAAGAAGTGCGTGTTATTGCGCGTGCTATCAATAACGCGATTATGAAGCGCGACAATGAAGACGAATTAAAAAATATTAAAAAAGAGATTTTAACTATTTGTGAAAGATTTCCATTGTATCAATAATAAAAGCAAGTATAATGTATGATTAAAATAATCGACGGTAAAATTTTAGCGGAAAAAATTAAAGATCAAGTAGTAAGTGAAGTGGAAAGAGTTTGCCAAGCTTCAAAAATGATTCAAAGAAGACCGAATTTGGCTATTATTTTGGTTGGGAACAGAGAGGACTCCAGGCTTTATGTTTCCATGAAGGAAAAAGAAGCTAAAAAAGTTGGCATTGATATCAATTTGTATTGCTTTGACCAAACTGTTTTGGAAAAAGATGTTTTAGAAACGATTAATTTTTTGAACCACGATCAGGATATTGATGCGATTTTGGTTCAATTGCCGCTTCCTGATAATTTTGACACTGATAAAATAATCAAAACAATAAATCCTGACAAAGACGTTGACGGTTTTCATCCGGAAAATATTAAAAAATTATTGACCGGAGAAAAAGAGGGCGTGGTGTCTCCGGTGTTTGCGGCCATAACCCATTGTTTAAAAGATATTAATTTTAATTTGGAAAAGTCCAGCGTAGCCGTGATTTCTAAGTCAGAAGTTTTTGGCGGTAATTTGGCAAAATTTTTAACCTTGCAAAAAGCGGATGCTCAATTGATTTTTCCCGATGATGTTGATTTTAAAAATAAAATAAAAAAAGCGGACGTGGTGATATCGGCTATTGGAAAAAAGAATTTAATCACTAAAGAATTGATCAAAAAGGACGCAGTCCTGATTGATGTTGGTATTGATAAAAAAGGTAAAAAAGTTTATGGTGATATTGATTTTGAAAGCGTCCAAGGCGTTGCTTCGTATTTGACTCCGGTTCCCGGAGGAATTGGTCCCTTGACTATTGCGATGCTATTTGAAAATGTTTTATTTTTGTACCAAAAAAATCAACCAAGGAGGGATTAAATCATGACGCCAGTATTTACGTTTCTTGCGATAGCGATTATTTTGGGATTTGGATTTGCGTACGGAATACATCAATTGAAAAAATTTTTTCACAAACCAAGACTTACCAGCGGTGAAGAAGAAAATATTGATGTTGAAATTCCCATCAATAAAACTTAAATTTGCCAACCCTGAAACAATTCAGGGTTTTTTATTGCCTAAAAATATATTCTTTGGTAAGATAGATTTTATGAAAAGTTTTTCCGAAAAAAAGAAAAATGCCCTGGAGCTATTAAAATTTCATTATGGTTTTGATAGTTTTCGCCGTGGCCAGGAAGAGGTAATTGATAATGTCTTGCAAGGAAAATCAACGGTAGTAATTATGCCTACGGGCGGAGGAAAATCTTTGTGCTATCAGCTTCCGGCATTAGTGCTGGAGGGGGTAACAATCGTTATTTCACCCCTAATTTCTCTAATGAAGGATCAAGTTGACGCTTTGAATCAGATTGGAATAGCGGCGACCTTTGTCAATTCTTCAATTTCTCAAAAAGAAGCTTCCGCGCGCTTGATGGGAGCTAAGAATGAGCTGTATAAAATTTTATATGTCGCGCCGGAAAGATTTTATGACAAAGAATTTGTGGTCGGTTTATTGCAGATGAAAATTGCTCTTTTCGCGGTTGATGAAGCGCATTGCATTAGTCAGTGGGGACATGATTTTCGTCCAAGCTACACGCGTTTAAATAAAGCGATTGAAATTTTGGGTTATCCGCCGGTTTTAGCTCTGACAGCCACCGCTACTCCGGAAGTTAAGGAGGATATTATTCATCAATTGAATCTTAAAAATCCTGAAATCGTAGTGACTGGATTTTCTCGCCCCAATTTGCAGTTTGGAGTTGTGCAGGCCAGTGAAGGGCAAAAACCGCAATTGGTTTTGGAGGCGATCAATAGTTCGCCGGATGGTTCAGGTATAATTTATATTGGAACGCGTTCTCGAGCGGACAATCTTTTGCATTTTTTATTGGAAAACGATATTGAAGCCGCTAGTTATCATGCCGGCATGGATGTTGATGATCGAAAATGGGTTCAGGATAATTTTATGAATGGCAAAATAAAAGTTATAGTTGCCACGAATGCCTTTGGCCTGGGTATTGATAAAAGCGATACGCGTTTTGTGATTCATTATGACATGCCCGGCACAATTGAGGCTTATTACCAGGAAGCGGGAAGAGCCGGACGTGACGGCAAGCCCAGTTTTTGTCTTTTGTTGTATAATTCACGCGATCGCCATTTGCATGAATTTTTTATCAAGGGCGACAACCCCTCCGTAACGGTTATTTATAAAATTTATGAAACTCTTTTGAGTTATGAATCAGACTCGGTGCTGATTACTTATGGTGAATTAGCCGAAATGATTTCAGAAAATATTCCAGAAATGGCTATTGGCACCAGTCTTAAAATTTTGGAAAAAGAAGGATTGATTTCCCGTTCCAATGAAAGACAAGGCAATGCTTTTATTAAACTTTTAAATAATTTTTCCGAGATTAAAAAGATTTTTTCCGCTCGTTCCAAAAAGCAATTGGAAATTTTGGAAAAAATTTATGATAAATACAAAGATGATTTGATTGAAGGAATAGAAATTAATTTAAATTCTTTATCAGAGATGCTGGATGTTAAAAAAGACGCCATCACCAGGTTGATTAAAAAAATTTCAGACAATAATCTTTTGGAATATCGACCGCCTTTCAAGGGAACCGAGATTAGAATTTTAAAAAGAATTGATCTAAGCAGTATAAACATTGATACGGTTGCCATGAAAGAAAAATTAAAAAGAGCTTATGGGAAATTAGACAAAATGGATGATTATATTTTGAGCAGTAATTGTCGTCAAAAATATATTTTGCAATATTTTGGAGAAAAAGACGCTCAGAGGTGCGGTAAATGCGATATTTGTCTTTCCGGTTCAGGATATCATCGTCAGTCAGAAAAAAAAGATAATCTTAGAACTGATTTTGATGTTAAAATTGAAAATAAAACGTCTTTAAATACCAAATTGACACAATTGGAAACATTAGAGTATTATAACAAAGGGTATGATTTAGAAAAAATAGCTAAAATTAGAGATTTAGATTTGAAAACAATCAAGGAGCATGTTGAATTTCTAAAAAATAAAGGAATAATCAAATAAAACCTATAGTTCTTTAAAAAAATACAACACCAAGGAGAGTGATCCATGGAAAGTTTGAAAATTTTAATCGCAGAAGATGATTTTATTGCACAATGTTTGTATAAAAAAGTTTTGGAACAGCAATATGAACTGCATTTAGCTTCAAATGGCCAAGAAGCTCTTGATTTTGCGCGAAACAATAAGTATGCTTTAATTATTTTGGATGTTAGAATGCCAAAATTAAGCGGTCTTGATGTCATCAAAATAATTAAATCTGAAAAAATTAATCATGAAGCGCATGTTATTTTTATTTCTGGTTTTTCTCAGGCTGAATATGAAAAAATGGGATATGCTTTGGGAGCAGTGGATTTTATCAATAAGCCGATTAAACCGAATGAGTTGGAATGGAAAGTAAGATCTTTGATGCGTGATTATGTTTCTCGAATCGAACTTCGTGAAAAAAAATTACACCAAGAACAGGAAAAACGAATAAAGTATTTTGATCGTTTGTCGGGCGCGATTATCCATGATTTTAATAACATTCTTACATCAGCTTTGGGCTTTATTGATTTAACAGAAAGATCGTCGTTACTGGAAACAGATTATAAACCAGAAGCAAGGTCTTTTTTGGCGGAAGCAAAAACGTCTTTGAGGAAAATGGAAAAAATTAATAAGTTGATTCAAGCGACATCCAAGATAAAGTTAACGCCAGAAAAAACATGTATTAATGATTTGATTATTATTGCGTCTACAGATTTGCTTTTTTATCAGGATGCGGTTAAGTGTCAATTATTTCTCGATGTTTGGATGGTTAATGTTGATAAAAAGTTTTTGGAAGGAATTTTAAGAAGTTTTTTCAATTTAATTTATTTCGAAAATGAAAATGATGGTTGTATTGTGATTAGCACAGATAATGTTTATATCGATAAAAGTGATATTAATTTTGTTCCAAATTCGGTTAGCGGTAATTTTGTCAGACTGGAAATTAAAAAGAAAATAAATAATAATCAGGAATTTGTATGTGATAATGATTTTTTGTCTATTAAAAATTTTGAAAATCGAGGAATCAGTGTTTCCATGGTTGTCTTGAGTGAAGTGTTTCGTCGCATGGGCGGTTGGATGAATTTTCGCGAATTAGCGAATAATTATCTAGATTATGAGATTTTTCTACCAGCAGTTCAAGAAATTTACGATCAGAATAATTTGAATTGCTGGGAATTCAAGCAATGCGGTCGCGAGTTGGGCGGAATCAGGGTGTATGAATATGGAGTTTGTCCGGCTGCTATTAATGCTAAGTCCAACGGTATTTTTAAGGGGAAGAATGCTGGACGTGTTTGTTGGACTATTGAAGGAACTTTATGTACGGGCGCTTTTAATAGTACCATCAGTGAAAAAATCGAGCATTGTGAAAGATGTAAATTTTTTCAAAAAGTTAAATCAGAAGAAGGTATCTCTGATATTAGAGATACTATTTAAAAACAATGAGCGGAATAATTTCCGCTCTTTTCTTTTTTTGGAAAAAATGTTTAAATATAATTACTATGGATCAAAAAACACAAAAAGAATTACTGGAAATAGTAAAATATAATTACGAAGAAATAGCCGGTGATTTTGATGAAACGCGCAAAAAAGCCATGTGGCCGGAAATTTTGAAATTAACAAATGATATCAGTATTAATGATTCGGTTTTGGATGTTGGTTGCGGAAATGGCCGTCTGTTAGAAGTTTTAAAAGAGCGAGGCGTTAAGTATTTGGGCGTGGATGCTAGTGAAAATTTGATTGGAATTTGTCGAAAAAGATATCTGGATTATAAATTTGAAATAAGCAATATTTTAAATTTAAGCCAAATTTCAGAAATTAATTTTGATTATGTTTTTTGCGTGGCGGTTTTGCACCATTTGCCCGGACAGAATTTGCAAATCGATGCTTTGAAGCAACTGAAGAACAAAATAAAAAATGAAGGACGAATTATTTTAACTGTTTGGAATTTGTGGTCGCATGAGAAATATCGAGCGTTAATCCACAAATTTATTTTTTTAAAGATTATTGGAAAAAATAAAATGGATATCGGCGATATTGTTTTTGATTGGAAAAAGGCTGATGGTTATACAGTTAGTAAAAGATATTATCACGCCTTCAATAAGCGCGAATTGAAAACTATTTGCAAGGCCTCCGGATTAAAAATCGAAAAATTATACAAGGACTCAGATAATTATTATCTAGTATTAAAAAAATAAGCATCCTACGAAAGATGCTTATTTTTTTGGTGCGCCCAACAGGATTTGAACCTGTGACCGTTTGCTTAAGAGGCAACTGCTCTACCGGCTGAGCTATAGGCGCGTTATGATTTTTTGAAAAAATAAAATTTTACGACTATCAGTCGTAATCTGTGGCTGGGGAGAGGCTTGAACTCTCGACCTTGGCGTTATGAGTGCCACGCTCTAACCAGCTGAGCTACCCAGCCTTTTTTGTGCTCCTGTCAGGATTCGAACCCAAAATACTTGGTCCGAAGCCAAGCGTGATATCCAATTTCACCACAAGAGCTTAAAAAAGCGTTTTGATTTTTTGATTTTAACCAAAAAACTCCCCTGCGGAAGTTCTTTTAAAGAATAACATAAATAATTTTAAAAATCAACCCTAGGAAGGTTTTTTGTGATTTTTGATTATTTGCATGATATTTTCCACAGCTTCAGCCAATTTTCCATCGAAATTATTTACTTCGTAATCATAAATATTGCGATGTTCATAAAACTTTTTTGAATAAGTCATGCGGTCTTGAAAGAATTTTTCGTCCCTAATCTTATCTCTTCTTCGGATACGCCCTTCCAATTGTTCCAATGGTGCATAAATTAAAATAGCCGGAATTTGCGGCATTAATTTTTTAACCGTGATAACTCCTTGGTACTCTATCTTCCAAATTCCTATTTTGTTTGATTTTTTGACCCTTTCTATCTCATCATAGGTAACGCCGTAGTAATTATCGTTGTATTGTTTGGCCCATTCGAAAAATTTATTTTCTTCAAGGCCTTTTTTGAAATTTTTTTCATCAATAAAATAATAAGGGTTGCCCTGGCTTTCCCCAATGCGCATGGTGCGAGTGGAAGTGGTTTTTACAATATCAATCGGTATTTTTTTCCCTAGTTCTCGAATAATGCTGTCTTCTCCAGCGCCGGAGGGCCCTGAAAGGATGAATAAATTTTTCATATTATTTTACTATTTCCAGTATTTCTAATAATTCTTTAGGTAGTTTTATTTTATAATTTTTTGTTTCGTCTTGCAAGTTTTTAAATTCCAGTTCTTGGGCTACGAGAAAAATTCTTTTGATTCCTAGCTTAAGATTTTTTTCTCGCGTAATTCGGGTACCATATAAATTGTCGCCAACCAACGGATGTCCATAAGCTGACATGTGCACCCTGATTTGATGAGTTCGGCCGGTTTTGATTTTTACTTTGAGTAGTGTAAAATTAATAAATCTTTTTTCTATTTCAAATTCAGAAATAGCGCTTTTGCCAGAAGTATTTTTTTCTTTATTGATGGTTTTGGGGTTGGCGGCCATTTTAAATCCTTTTTGACTGCGAGAAATAGGAAAATTAATAATATCATGGTCCTTGGAAGTTTTTCCAAAAACCAGGGCCGAATATATTTTTTTTACTGATCGATTTTTAAATTGTTTTTTAAGCTTTTCAAAAGCTTTTTGATTTAAGGCAACCACCATCAAACCGCTAGCTTCTTTATCAAGACGATGAACTATCCCCGGACGAGTAGGATCATCGCCGATGTTTTTGATGGTGGGAAATTTTTCTAACAAATAATCAACTAATGTTTTTTCGAAAATATGTTCATCTCCGTGCACAATCAACCCAGCTGGTTTATTGATTATAACAAAATCTTCATTGTGTTCAATGATTTTTATTTTTTGAAAAATTTTTTTGTCAGTTGTTGATTTTGTAATTTTTGTTTCCGGTTGAACGATGTCAAAATTTTTAATAACAACAACATCGTTTTCTCTGATTTTTTGATGAGGTGTTTCTACTGAGTCATTAACCGTAATGTCTTTGTTTTTTATAATCTTTTGTATTTTGGAGCGAGTTAGTTCGGGAAATTTTTCCGCCAAGAATAAGTCCAATCTTTTTCCGGCGTCATTTTTTTGTATAATAATTTTTTTCATAAGTTATATTTCAGGATTAATTACTAGATTTTCAAACAAATCGGACATTTTGTCAATATTGTAAGCGGTTTGGGATTTTTTTTGAGCCGCTTCCCCAAGTTTGTGCATTAAGAGTTTGTGTTTGTAAAGTTTGATTATTTCATCAGCCATCAGCTCGCTATCTTCTTTTTCCAAAATAATTCCTTCGTGTTGCGATAATAATTCTTCGGCCCCGGTCTTGTCGATTCCAATAATCGGCAAATGAGCAGCCATGGCATTCTCTAGATTGTAAATATCATGGAGATTTTGTTTTTTACTAACAGAAACGTAAATATTGAAATCGGTTAGCCATTTATTAAGATGTTTTTGTTCGCCCACGAACCAGGTTAGGTCTCCGATGTTCATTTTTTTGGCAATCCAAGTTAGGTTTTTTCTTTCAGGGCCATCACCCACAATAACTAGCTGAATGGCGGGGATAACACTTTGGCATTTGGTGATAGCATGAAAAAGAGTTTCCAGGTTTTGATTTTTGTCCAGATTTGTAACGGTCCCGATGCTAAAGTGTTTTTTTTGAGTTAATTCGTGTTCGGTTTTTGAAATTTGACTAAAGATGTTATCCTGCCTTTCTTTGCAATTTTGTCTGATACCCAAAGACAAAAGGTGAATAGTGTTTTTGGCTGAGATTATTTTGTGAAGATTATTTTTTGTTTGATTATTTATAGCAATAACAATGATATTTTTTGAATTCAGCTTGATTAAAATTTTAAGACAAGGTTTTAAATTTAAGACTTGAAATTCCGGCAAGATAAACCAAATTGTTTTTATTTTGAATAATTTTGTCCAAGGGGAAAGTAGTAGTATTTCCGGCCAATTAAAAAGCGTAATGTGTGAAATTTTTTTAAAAAATTTCAAAAAAGAAACAAAAAAGAAAGAAAGCGCAAGACAAAACGGATAGCTTAATAAAAAAATAAAAGATTTAAAAAAATTTGGCACTCTCAATTGGATAATTTTATGAAAACGAATGCCTTTTTCTGAAATAAGTTTGGCAAAATTTTTATCATGAGTAAGTGAGCAGATGGTGTGATCTTTAATCATTAAATTTTCCAAAAGCGGCAAGAGAAGCTTAAGGTCATAATGAGAGTTAATTAGCAGGTTTTTCATTTTTTTTAATATTTAAAATTTCAAAAATTTCTTCTTTGGTTATGGCTCGCGTTATATAAATAAATAATAGATAAATAACAATAGATACTGGAATTAAAAAATAAACGCTTTTAGTCTGGTTTAAAAATAAAAAGATTGCCATGGGCAGAGACGAAAGAAAGGATTTAACTGTGATTTTAAAATTTGGAATAAAACGAGAATATTTCCATACCAAGTATCCGGAAGCTATAGCTATGACGGATTCAGAATAAACCGTTACCCAGGCGGCGGCGTAATAAGAATATTTAGGAATAAATAGAAAATAGCCAATGACCGAAGTTATGGCCGTAAAGAAATAAGCGCCAATAATATTTTTTTGTTTTTCTATGACAATGATGGTGTGAGCCAAAATGTTTCCCATAAAAATCATTCCGCAGGCCAGAATGAGGATCTGTAGAATTTTTCCAGAATCAAAAAAAGATTCTCCGGCCACAACGTCCATAATTTTTCCGGCCGTGAATTGCGCCCCAATGATAATAGGCACAATAATTAAAGCCAGAGCGTCAAATGATTTTTGTAGGATTTTTTTGAAATTAATTAAATCTTTTTCCGCCCATACTGCGGTCAGAATCGGCAAAATAATCCCGGCAAACATAAAAGGAAAGGTAATCAACACGTCAATTACCTTGTAGGCCGCTCCGTATAGCCCAACTTCAGCCAAGATGCCAATGGTGGACGGTCTTTGGATTAGTGATAAAAGAAGCGTATCGGTTTTAAGATAGATTAAATTTAAGGTGATGGTCAGTGCCAGTGGCCAAGAGATGAGAATTATTTTTTTCCAATAAGCAAAATCAAAAAGAAGCTTGATACGTGTGTATTTTTGGGAAAAATAATAATGAAAAATAAAATTAATAAAACTGGAAAGAGCTGTAATAAAAATAATAGAGATTAATTTATAGCCTAGTTTAAAAGCAAGCAAAGCTCCAAAAAATAAAAATAAACGACTGATTATTTCCGCTATGGTCACTTTGTCCATGCGAAGTTTTTTTTGGAAAAGCCCCACCAATATTTGATTTAGAGCTATGAACAAAAAAGAAAAAGAAGAGATCAAGACACCGATTTTAATAATGTTATCATAAGGAAAAAATAAAACCGCCAGAGGCGCTATTCCCAAAATAAAAATAGCGGATAACAATCTCAGGCTGAATAAATTTCCCAGTATGTATTTTTCATCGGCGTTCGGCTGACTGATTTGTTGAACCGTGATAAGCGTTAATCCTAAATCAGCCGCAATAGCAAAAAAAGAAACAAAAGTCATAATGGTGGTGTATTCTCCAAAACCGGTTTGTCCTAATTCTCTGGTAATAATTGCAATCGTAAGCAGGGCCAGAATGGTCGATATGACCTTGCCTAATACTTGAATAATGGTATTGTAAGCTATTTTAGTTGAGAGTCGCATTTGTTTAATTTTTGTGTTATAATATTATTAAGTAACATTAGATTAAAATATTATTTTAATTATAACAAAACTATATGAAAAATACCAAGAAAATTTTTTTAATTATTTTATCTGTTTTTTTAATTAATTTTTCTCTTTTTAATTCCATTCAGGCGGGCAGTTTGTGGGATGATCAAGAAGGAATGAAAACGGATCAGGGGCAAATTGGCTTTCTTTTTGGTAATGGTTCTAATAATGAACAAGATGTAAGATTGGTGGTTATTAATGTGATAAAAATTTTTCTTCAGCTTTTGGGATTAATATTTTTGGTTTTGCTTTTGTTGTCAGGATACAAATATATGATGGCGCGAGGCGATGGCAATGCGACAAATGAGGCGCTTACCGGCATTCGTAATGCTGTTGTAGGTTTGGCTATTATTTTAATGTCTTATGGTGTCACTTTGTTTGTTACTAAGACATTGGTGGAAACTTTAAAGTGATTACGCTCAATATGTTTTTTTTGCTTAAATTTATCAAAAAAGCTATTTTTATTTTTATTATTTTTTTAGTATTGATATTTTTCTTTAGTTTGGGACATATTCCCAAAAAAGAAGAGTTGGAATACGGCGTTACTTTTTCCCAAAAACAGGCCAGTGATCTTGGATTGGATTGGAAGGCGGTTTATTCGGCTATGTTTGATGATTTGGGAGCAAAAAAATTAAGAATTTCGGCTTATTGGGACTTGTTGGAAAAAGAGGAAAATGCCCTTTATGATTGGACGGATTTAGATTGGCAAATTAATTTGGCCGAAGAAAAAGAAGCTGAATTAATTTTGGCAATTGGCGGAAGATTGCCTCGTTGGCCGGAGTGTCATTATCCTTCTTGGCTTCAAGACGCTACTCAAGAAAAAAGAGAAAAAGCCACTCTTGACTATATTGAAAAAACGATATTAAGATACAAGGATAGGTCGGTAATTAAGGCTTGGCAAATCGAAAATGAACCATTTTTGAAATATTTTGGAGAGTGTCCAAAATTTAATAGTAGTTTTTTGGACCAGGAAATCGCCTTGGTTAAAAGCTTAGATGATCGCGATATTGTTATTACTGATTCGGGCGAGCTTTCTCTTTGGGTGCCAGCCGCCAAGCGGGCTGATATTTTTGGAACCACTATGTATCGCGACACTTATTCCGGAAAATTAAAAAGATATATACATTATCCCATCACTCCCGGATTTTTTCGTTTTAAAAAAAATGTTACCGATTTGTTTGCTAGTCCAAAAAAATGGATGGTAATCGAAATGCAGGGTGAACCATGGGGACCGAAACATTTTCAATATTTGAGCGCGAAAGAAAGATCCAAAACCATGGATTTGGAAAAATTTAAAAGCATGATAGAATTTTCTTCTCAAACCGGGTTTCAAGAATTTTATTTGTGGGGGGTGGAGTGGTGGTACTGGGAAAAGGAAAAAGGCGATAGCGCTATCTGGAATGAAGCAAAAAAATTATACAAAAAATAATTATTTTGCGCTTTGGCGAGCAGTTATAACAAAATAAACATTTAACAATAATCACATGAAAAAAGATTATACAATCGGAATAGATATTGGAGGAACAAAAATGGCCGCAGTTCTTTTTGACGGCACTAGGGTTTTGTCTGATTTTGTGTTGGCGACCCCCAAGGACAATATCGAACATTTTATAATTATGATTTTGGCATTGATAGAGCCTTTAATCGAACAAGCCAAAAACGATAAAAGAAAAATTGCCGGCATCGGAGTCGGTGTGGCCGGTGTTTTAAATTATGAGGAAGGCCGCGTGTTGGGTTCTCCGAATATTCCAATTATCGATGGTTTAAAATTAGCTGCCAAACTGGAAGAAAGAATTAATTTGCCGATATTTTTGGATAATGATGCTAATTGTTTTGTGCGTGCGGAAGCTGAATTGGGAGTAGGAAAAAATAATAAAAATATTTATGGAATGATTATCGGCACTGGTATTGGCGGAGGTTGGTATGTTAACAATGAAGTTTATCGCGGACCGCATGGCGGAGCTGGTGAGCCTGGTGAAATGGTGATTAATTTTGACAGCGGCATGAGATTGGAAGAGGCTTATCACAAATTAACTCAAAGTAATCCAGCTAGTATTGCCGAAGAAGCTTATCGCGGCGACATGCTTTCTCAAAAAACATTTGAAGAAGTGGGAAAGTATTTGGGAATCGCCGCCGCCAACATTGTAAATATTCTTGATCCGGAATTGATAGTTATCGGTGGCGGAGTGGTTGAGTCCAGTGATTTGTTTTTATCCGAAGCCAAGAAAGCAATGAAGGAATATATTTATTCTTCTGAATCAAAAAAAATTAAAATCGTCAAAGGTAAAATGGGCAAAGACGCTGGGGCGATCGGCGCGGCTTTATTGGTAAAATAATGATAAAAGTCACCATTTTAACAATTGGAAAAATAAAGGAAGACTATATTCGTCAAGGCATAAACGAATATAGCAAAAGATTAAAACCGTATTGTAAGATTGATTTTGTTGAATTGGAACCGGAATCTTTTGGGAGATCGGATAAAATTCAGAAGAAAGAAGTGGAAAATGAAAAAATTTTAAAATTTATTTCCAAGAATAATAAATCTTGGATTGTGGCGTTGCATGAAAAAGGAGAAGGTATAAGTTCTCTGAAATTTTCCAACATGATTAATAATACCCCAAAAGATTTGTTGTTTGTTATCGGAGGCTCTTTGGGTTTAAATGAAGAGGTTTTAAAAAAAGCCAATTTCCAGCTTTCTCTTTCCAATATGACATTTTTGCATGAAATAGCGCGCTTGATCTTGGTGGAACAGATTTATCGAGGAATTATGATTGAAAAAGGCAAGGAATATCATTATTAAAATTTATTTTTAAAACACATGAAGAAAGTAATATTTTTAATTTTCTTTTTTATTTTTAATTTTTTCTTTTTTACCGCCAGTGTTTCGGCTTATGATGATCCGGATAAAATCGGTCTTTATTTTTTTTATGGTGATGGTTGTCCGCATTGCGCCAAAGAGGAGAAATTTTTAGATAAGCTGGAAAAAGAAAAAACCACGATTGAAATTCATCGTTATGAAGTGTGGCGCAACCAGCAAAATGCCGATTTGCTTAAAGAAATCGCGAAAAAATTAAACTTGAATGTTTCCGGCGTGCCGATATTGTTCATTGGCACGGAAAATATTGTCGGTTACGGCAGTGATGAGTCAACCGGCCAAGATATTTTAAAAGCGATTGAATACTATGAACAATTTGGCTGCACGGATATTGTGGGTCAGATTATTAACAAAGACGAGCAAACCGATTGCGTTCATGATTGCCAGGACGGAGAAAATTGTCTGCATGATTGCGGCTGTGAGATTAAAACTCAAGAGGATGTTTCAAAGACTTCTATTCCGGAAACTATCAATATTCCATTTTTGGGCGAAATAAAAACTAAATATATATCAATTCCGACGTTAACGGTTATTATTGGCACGATTGATGGTTTTAATCCTTGCGCCATGTGGGTTTTGCTATTCCTTATTTCTTTGCTTTTAAACATCCAAGATAGAAAAAAAATGTGGATTTTGGGAATAGCCTTTATTTTGGCTTCTGGATTTGTTTATTTTCTTTTTTTGTCGGCCTGGTTGAATCTTTTTGTCTTTTTGGGTTTTGTTTTTTGGGTAAGATTTTTAATCGCTTCTGTGGCGTTCGGATCAGGCGTTTATCATTTGTATGATTATTATTTAAATCGGGACGGATGCAAAGTGACAGGAAGCGATAAACGGCGCAAAGTTTTTGAAAAATTAAAAAAGATTGTTTCGGAAAGTCATTTGATTGTTGCCCTGGGCGGGATTATTTTATTGGCTTTTGCTGTTAATTTGGTTGAATTAGTTTGTTCCGCTGGATTACCAGCAGTCTATACTCAAATATTAACTTTATCCAATTTGCCAACTTGGCAGTATTACGGCTATTTATTTTTGTATATTTTATTTTTCATGCTGGATGATATGATTGTTTTTGCGATCGCCATGACAACGCTTAAAATGAAAGCCATTAATTCAAAATATACCAAATACTCCACGCTAATCGGAGGCATTATTATGATTATAATCGCCCTGCTTCTTTGGTTGAAGCCGGGATGGTTGATGTTTGGCTAATAAAATGAAAAAAATTATTTTATTTTTATTTTTGTTTTTTATGCCCCTTAGTCTTGGGGCGCAGGAAAAATCCGATATTATTTTTCAAGCCGAGGTGCTGGAAATTGTTGAGCAAGCTGAAAACGAGTTGCCGGATGGCGCAAAAGCGCTTCAGCAAAATATCAACTTAATCGGATTAAATAACGGTTTTGAGGGGAAGAAGGTTTTTTTTGAAGGAATCGGGGCTTACGATGTGATTAATAAAAATATTTATCAAGTCGGAGACAAGGTTTTGGTAGTCGAAAGTAGTAATGACACTGGCGATCGTTATTATTACATCACGGATTATGTCAGGAGCGGAGTGTTGCGGTGGTTATTTTTTATTTTTGCCGCGCTTATCGTGTTGGTCGGAAAATGGAAAGGTCTTCGTTCAATTTTTTCTTTAATTTTTACTTTTTTAGTCATTGTCGAATTTATTATCCCTAAAATATTGGCTGGAGCTAATCCGATTGAAATTACCATTTTGGGTTCATTTTTAATTTTAGTGTTTGTTGTGTATTTGACCGAGGGTTGGAACAAAAAAAGCCATATTGCGGTCTCTTCTTTGTTCTTGAGTTTGTTAACAACGATTGTTATTTCTTATTTTTTTGTTGAATTGTCAAAATTATCAGGTTTGTCTAGTGAGGAAACAGCTTTTTTGATTGGCATTGGAGAGGCTAATATCAATTTTAAAGGTTTGCTTTTTTCAGGGATAATTATCGGAGCCTTGGGCGTGTTGGACGATGTTGTTATGGCGCAAATTGCTACGGTTGAAGAGCTAAGAAAGGCCAATCCATTAAGCGATCGAAAAGAGATTTTTAAAGGAGCTTACAGTGTTGGCATTTCGCATATTAGCTCAATGACCAATACTTTATTTTTGGCTTATGCCGGAGCATCTTTGCCTCTTTTGGTTTTATTTTCTAGCGGACAAAGCGCTTTTGGCAGCATCAATGATGCCATCAATACCGAAATGATCGCTGAAGAGATTGTCAGAACTTTATCCGGAAGCATCGGTTTAATATTGTCTGTTCCGCTTTCAACTTGGCTAGCCGTCGTATTTTTAAAAGAATAATTTTTTGTAAAAAATATAAAGATTAATTTATGATTACCAGTAAAGATAATTCCAAAGTAAAGCATGTTATTAAATTAAGAAAATCTCAAGCTAGAAAAAAGGAAGATTTAATAATTGTGGAAGGCAAAAAAGAAATAGACATGGCTCTTCGATCCGGTTTGAAGATGGAGCAATTATTTTATGCGCCTGAAATTGCTTCAAAAAATATTTTTCAGAATTTAAAATGTTCCGTGGATGAGGTTGGGCGAAATGTTTTTGAGCATTTGGCAATTCGTGAAAATCCGGATGGCTTTTTGGCGCTTTTTACGCCGAAATTATTTGATTTTGCGGATTTAAAAATTTCTAAAAGTTCCCTGGTTTTAATTTTGGACGCGATAGAAAAACCTGGGAATTTGGGAGCAATTCTTCGAACATGCGATGCGGTTCAAGTTGACGCGGTTATTTTAACAAATCCTAAAACCGATATTTTCAATCATAATGTTGTTCGCAATAGCTTGGGAGCGATTTTTACCAATAAAATTATTATTACCAAAGATTTAAAAATTGCCCTTGAATGGTTGCGTGAAAATAATTTTAAAATTTGCACCACTACGCCTAAGGCCCAACAATTATTCACAGACTGCGACTTTAAAAGTTCAATTGCCCTGGTGGTCGGCACTGAACATGAGGGTGTTTCTGATTTTTGGTTAAAGAATGCGGATTTTAAAATAACAATACCCATGATGGGAAAAATAGATTCTTTGAATGCTTCAGTTAGCGCCGCGCTTGTGTTGTATGAGGTTTTGCGCCAAAGAAAATAGTGCAAGCAAAAAAATTTTGAGAAAATATAAAAAAATGTTATAATTATTTTAGATAATTATAACATTTCCCCATGTTTTTTTTAGTTAATCATCACAAAATTAAATTATTTTATGTTTTTTTTGCAGTGGTTCTTTTATTGGGACAAACTGCTTTTTTATTTAGAGAAAATTGGAAGAAGGCGGAGGCGTCCATCGGGTTAGTTGCCACGCCAACAGATTCAACAATAGAGTTATCATGGGGCAATAATGCAACGCCTTCGAGTATTGTTTATAAAATTTATCGTCATGGCAGCATGAATATGGATTGCTCTCAGGCAGATGCTAATCAAATATATGATACATCCGCCATTATTAATTCGACTAATTATTCTTGGAGTAGTGATTTGGCTAATGGGGTAACCTATTATTTTCAAGCGTGTGCTTTTATTGTAAATGGTAATACCCATGTTTTTTATGATAGATCCAATATTATTTCGGTTGTTTTTAATACACCGGGACAAGTATCAGAGTTACATTTTGTTAATCCGATTCGTATTGAATTTAATGTGGGTGAAGTGATTAATTTTGAAGTTTTTGGCCAAAACGTTAGCGGTGTTTATGCGAGATACAGAAAAAAAGACACCACGCTTTCTTCTATTATCTCAGGATCTCAGGTTACAGTAAATGGAAATAATTATACTTTTAATTTAAATACTTCGAATTTAATTGCCGGCGATTATGAAATTTTTGTTATGGGAATTGGGGTAGGCGGCACTTTGATTCAGGATGATTTTTTCTTCAAAGTTAATCCGATGCCGAATTTAGGTGATACCGACCAAGCAACAGCTGCCAGCACCACCATTGAAACAACTGCCAGCACTACTGCTGAAACAACCATAAATAAAGATACAGTAGAAAACATTGTATCATCAATCTCATTGTCTGGTTCTAATCAGGATGTTTTTTGGAACACCAACGGTGTTTCTGAAAATGGTTTTCGTATCATGTGGTCAAAAAATTCTGGCGTTGTCTATCCATTGAGAAATACTAGTTCCGATCAATCAGAATTAATAGTTAATTCTGATAGTAATAATTTTACTTTAACCGCTTTTGCCGGCACAGGTAATTATTATGTTAAAGTTTGTCAAAATTTATTGCCTTATTGTGGCGTGTACAGCAATGAAATTAAAGTGTCATTGGTTGACGATTCTTTAATTGAACAAGCAGAAGAAATAAGAATAAATAATTTTGAAATTAAAAATGTTGGCGCTAAGCAGTACGCGCTCAAATTACAAACAAACGTTAAACCGGATTTTGTTTTGTTTCAAAGAATTGACACGCAAAATGAAATTTCGCACCAAAGAGTGGATGATTTGACGTATACGGCGAGTTTTAATGCTTCTGGTTTGAATAATGGTGTTTATTATTTTAAGGCCATAGTTAAAAACGCGACAAATGAGAACAGCCAAGTTAGATATATTGAAATAGCAAATATTGTGGTAGCTACGAGTACTCAGGAAATCACACCCAGCGTAATTGCTGCCACTTCTTCGATTGTTAATATGGAAACAAAAGCAACTACAGTAATCGAGCCTCAAGTGAATGTCAAAATGGAAATTACCGATAGAAGTATTTTGGGAATTAAAGATTTTTATTTTACTACCAGTGGGCCAATTAATGAAATCGGAGTTTATCTTTTAATCGATGGAACAAAAAAAGAAATCGGCAAGGCGGTTTATGCTGGCAATGGAACATGGAAATATCGTTTTGATTCTAGTAAGTTTCGAAACGGCATTTATCAGATGGGCGGAACTGGAAAAACAATTTCTGGAATGGTCAAAGAAAGCAATCAGCAAATTATTGAAATTAAAAATCTTTCAATTGAGATTACTAATCCGGAGATTGTGACTGAAAACAAAATCAACATCCCTTCTGTTAATTTAAGTACTAGCATTGCTCCTTCAAGTTTTTCCGCGACTACTTCGATGACAAATCAAAATTTTTCAACTAGCATCGCTGAAACGGGTGAAGAATTTGAATTAAAAATTAAATGCAATGAATTGGGAATTGAATCCATGGATGAGTGTCAAATGTATTTTGAAAATACTCCGGAAATTTGTATTAATGCTAAAATCGTAGACAAAAAAGAATGTCAGGAAAAAATTTATCACGAAACCATGCCGGAAATTTGTCGCCAAAAAGGAGCTTTAACCTACAGTGAATGTTCTTGGATTATTATGATTGAAAATATGCCGGAAGAGTGCCAGGCCAAAGGCGTTGTGACTGTGGAGGAGTGTAACAATATTTTAAACGAAATAGCGGCTTATCAAGCTAAAAAAGATGAAAATGTTGAAAAATATTTAAACGAAACCAAAGAAACAAAAAAATATTTGCATGATGATTGCAAGTATTTGGATATTAGCTCTGTAGAAGAGTGTCGTGAATATCTTCAAAATAAAAGCATATCCAATGAATGTTTGGCTAATAAAATTTTTAATCAAGAAGAATGTGATCAGTATATTTTTAATAAAATCGGCTCAAGCGAATGCGCTAAGAATGGAATTTATGAAAAAGAAGAATGCGAGAGTTATATTTTGAATAAAATAATTGAAAATGTAAAATGTGAAAATAATGACAATAAATATGTTTGTCAAAGAACGATCAAGGAAAAGCACTTGGGAAAAATAGTTGATATTCAAGTTAAGTATGACGAATTAAAAAAAGCTGTTGATATCAAAACCAATAACATTATTTCTCTGGGCGATTTGAGAAATAAGTTGGAAAAGGCAAAAAATATTTTACCGCTTACTAGTGGTGAAATTAAAGTAATACTGATGAATTCCAGGGAAGAAATAGAAATTAATGCCAAAGAGGAGTTAATTCAAACTTCGCCGATTATTTTAATTTTGGATGATGATGGAGATGGACTGTCGAATGATATCGAAATTGCCATTGGCACTGATCCTAAAAATCAAGATACAGACAGCGACGGTTATTTGGACGGATCCGAATATCGCAACGGCTATAATCCCTTGGGATCGGGAAAGTTAAATCAAGATAATTTGGCTCCTGTCCAAAAAGCCATTTTGGAGAATAAGGAATTAGAGCAACCAAAATTAAGAGGCGCGGTTAATGAAGCCTTTGTTATTAGTAATGAAATAATTAACAATACGCAAGAAAATGGAGGTGTTTATAATACTTTTCAGGGAAAAGCGGCTCCCAATTCTGTGATTAGTTTATATTTTTATTCGGATTTGCCGCTGATCGTTACGGTAAAAACTGACGAATTCGGCAATTGGAAATATGAATTAAAAGAATCTTTATCTGATGGCTCGCATGAAGTTTATGTTGCTCTCAATGATAATTCCGGAAAAATTGTGGCCAAAGGTTCTCCATTGAATTTCTTGGTTAAGGAAGCTCGGGCAACTACTTATGGAGATGTGGTAAAAAATTATCCGCTACAAACCATCGAAGAAGAAGAAAAAGAAATTTTTATTTATTATATTTTCGCGTCAATCAGTTTGATCGCTTTAGGTATTCTAGCCTTTTTATTTATTATCAATAGAAGAAAAAACATAAAAGAGGTTTAATATGAATTTTTTCAACAATAAACAAGGCGTGGTCGCGCAATTGGTTTATGGTGCTTTGCTGATAATTTTAATCGTAGTTTTGATATCGATTAACTCTTTTAGTATTATTAAAAAATATAAAATTGGACTCAATGAATCATTAAATAATCAAGCTTATATTTATGCCAAATCGATTTATACTCTTTTGCGTGACAATATGGGAGACAATGAATTGCTTCAGAAGAAAGTAGAATCTTTAATAGATCGTAATTCAGAAATTAAAAATTTTACCATTTTGGAACCGCGAGAAGATGGATTTGAAATAGTTGTTTCAACCAATAAGGAACAGATTGGAAAGCGTACTAATTTTTATCTTTATAAAATGGCATGGAATCAAAAAGATTACCAAGGAATCGCAACCGATGCCATTTCGGCTGGCATTGCTTTGGAGGAAGAGGATAAAAAATTTGCCGATGATCTTTTGCGACAAGGTGGAAATTGGTTTGTGGCCTTGCCGATGTTTAATCAGTTTGATCAAAAAGAGGCGATTTTGTCGATCATGATTTCTTCTCAATTTGAAAACGATATTACTCAAAAAAATCAAATTAGTTCCTTGATTTTAACCATGGTTACCATCATAGTTGTTATTATGTTTTTGGCGATTACTTTGCGAATTTGGGATTATGCCCTTTTATACAACAAAATGAAAGAAGTGGACAAAATGAAAGATGAGTTTATTTCTATGGCTTCTCATGAATTGCGCACCCCGGTAACCGGCATTAAGGGGTACTCATCGATGATTTTGGATGGCAGCTTCGGAGAGGTGAGCGAAAGCGCCATGAAGGGGGTTTCTATTATCAAATCAGCTGCTGATCGCTTGGCAATCTTGGTTGAAGATTTACTGGATGTTAGTCGCATTGAACAGGGTCGAATCGAAATTAAAAGCGCCATACTTGATCCTGACACCGTGATCAAAGAAATTATTGAAGAGCTGAAAATTCAAGCCGATTCCAAAAAAATTAATTTATTATTTAGGCCGCATAAAGATATTTTGCCGAAAATTAATATTGATCCCGATCGTTTAAAGCAGATTTTAATTAACATTATCGGCAATTCCATTAAATATACTGAAAAAGGAATGATTGAAGTTATCACCGAAGAAAAAAATAAAAAATTATTTATCAAAATCAAAGACACTGGTATCGGAATGTCGTCAGAAGCGCAGAAAAGATTGTTTCAAAAATTCTATCGAGTCAAAAATGACAAAACCAAAGAAATCACCGGCACTGGCCTGGGATTGTGGATTACCAAAAGAATCATTGAATTAATGAATGGCAACATTGAGGTAGAATCAATCGAAGGAGTTGGTTCGCAATTTAGCATCAGTTTTGAAATAAAATAATTTTTGTTCATAAGTTGACTTTTTTTGCGAAAGCGATACAATGATTTGTTTATGAATTTATTTTGGTTTTTTATATTTTAAACTAAAAAACAATATGTTTAAGAAAATATTATTTTATATTTTAATGCTAGCCGCCTCTTTTATTTTTTCTGATTATGTCAGGGCGCAGGTTTGTGATCCGGCTCAAATTATTTTTGCGCCAGTTGATGAAAACGGCAAGTCTATTCCTAAGATTAAATTCGAAGTATATGAACAATTGGTTGATGTTAATGGAAAAGCCAAGCCGGGAGAAAAAAAGGCTTCCGGTGAAGTTAATGAAACTTTGGGTAGCGGCAAAGTTCAAATCAAGCTCGCAACCGGCGTTAATAAAAAATTCGCTTTAAAGGTTTATGATAAGAATTCTAAAGTGGGTGAATTTTGGATTTATGACCAGATTCAATTAAGTTGCGGAACTAAAATTGAAGTAACTAAGGTTTTGAGCGCTATTAAGTTTTCTTTTTATGATGTTGATGGCGATTTGCAAAAAAATACCCAATTTTCCATCTACACGCAAAGGCAAGACGCTAATGGTTTTCCCATTAAGGAAAAACAAGATCTTATTTATACAGCCAATACTTCAGAAGAAGGGGAGTTTGTTTATTATTTGGCTAGTCGAGAAGAAAGCATTGATGGCGAATCTGATGGCGTGTATTTGATTGAAATTAAGAAGGGAACAGATCAGTATGTTAAATACGACCTAGAAGTTTCTTCGGAGGAAACCTTGGATGTGGTTTATGCTTTAAGCCACATGAAGATTATTCTAAGGGATTCCAATACAAACGTTTATCCCGCTGGAACAAAAATTGAAATTTATGATCAGTCTTACAGCAGCGGCAATGTGCAAATTTTAGGAAATAAGCTTAAAGATGTTTACACCGATAATCAGGGCGTAGCAATTTTTAATTACAAAGAGGGATTGTATGTTGCGCGAGTAAAAAATCTTGGAGGAGAGTATGAGAATTTTTGGGAATTAGAAATTGTTGACGGATTAGAAAATGAATATGATTTAATGACCAGCGCCAATTGGGAGCCAGAAGCAGCCAGTTGCAAAAAAAATTCAATATTTAATCTTGTTGCAAAAAGATTGGATGGCTCCGCTATTCCTAATTTGAATTACGAAATATACGAACAAATTATCGGCAGCAATGGCAATCCGGAAGCCGGCAAAAGAGTAGTTTCAAAGAAAATAGATGCCAATGGGAAAGGTCAGCATGAATTCAAACCAATGTCGGGTAAAAAATATGTTTTAAAGATTTATGATAAAAATGCCAATTCTGGAGAATTTTGGTACTATAATGAAATTCAATTTGATTGCGATAGTACGGTTTCCTTAACTAAATATTTGCCAGCCCTGAATGTTATTTTTAGAGATTTGAACGGTAATTTGAAAAAAAATCAAAGTTTTTCATTGTATGCGCAAAAAGTTGACGTTGATGGTATTCCGGCAAAAGAAAAAAGCGGATTAATTTCAAAAAAAATAACCACGGATGATTCAGGTCAGGCTACTATTTTCGTGGCTCCAGCTCATTTGTATAAAAAAAATAAAAGCGGACTGTATGCCATAGAATCCACGGAAAACAAAGAAATATTTTCCAAATACAACATTAGCATTTCTCCTGCAAGCGATACTTTGGTTGAATATTATTTTAGCGATGCGGTTTTGACGGTTAAAAATCAAAATGGTAAAGATTTTTCCAACAAAAAAATTAATGTTTATCAGCAGGCAAAAAAATCCAATGGTGAAAATGCGCTTGGAGATAAAATCGGATCTTTTGCTCTGGATCAAAGCGGCGTGATTCGAATTGTTTATCCGCAAGGCCGATATGCTGTTACAGTAGAGGATGATTTGAATCAACCTAATGTTTTTTGGAATATCAATATTCGAGACGGACAAAGAACAAACAAGATTTTAAATATGGGACTGGTAAATGTTAGCGTTTCCAGTAGCGCCAAGGAGTCAAAAAGTAGCAGTTTTGATTTATATCGTTTGGTTGAAGGCAGTGATGGTTTGTTTTATCAGGATAAAAAAATCCAAACAATTAAAACTAGTTTAAGTAACTTTATAAGTTTAAATTTAGCTGAAGGTCCTTATTTGTTTGTTTTAAAATACGAGCAAGACGAATATGGCACGGCGGCTTACATAAATAATGAACAAAATCGAGACATTGTATTAAAGGTTACCAGGACTAATCGTTTAAAAGAAAAAAGCTATAAATTGCAAAAGCCGATTCAGGTTAATGATTTTGCCAAAAAATTAGCCGGTAAAATATTATTACAAGTGGAGCAAAAGGGAGAAGCTTGGTATGTTAATCCAAAAAATAATAAAAAATATTATTTACAGAATGGCGAAACAGCATATCGGATAATGAAAAATTTGGGTTTGGGAATTAGTAATGCTGATTTGAATAAAATACCAGTGGGCTATGATGAGAAGTTCAATGATCAGGATCAGGATTTGGATGGCCTGGCTGACAAACTAGAAGAAGCTCTTGGTACCAATGCCAATAAACCCGACAGTGATCAAGATGGATATGTTGATGGCGTTGAGGTGGAGTATGGCTATAATCCTCTTGGCTCAGGTAAAAGTAAATTTGATTCAAAAATGCAGGAAAAAATCAAGGGACACATTGTTTTGCAAACCGAATCTCGTGGAGAGGCGTGGTACATTAATCCGGCTAATGGAAAAAGATACTATATGCGCAACGGAGAGCAAGCTTATCAGGTTATGAAGTATTTAAGCATTGGTATTAAGGATGATGATTTAGAAAAAATCGAAGAAGAAAGCATTGAATAAGAAAAATGATTTTGCTCTGGTAAAATGTTGGCCAAAAATTTGGCAAAAATATAATTTATCAGTTATAATAAAAATAACCAAAAAGCCACTATTTATTATATTGTTAATGATAAACAAGGAGGAGAAACATGAAAAAATTTATTGGCTTAATATTATTGCTTGTTCTTTTCAATGCTACAATTATTGCTGCAAATGAATTAGTTCCAGCGGAAAATAATTTCATCGTGGAATTTTTTACCCCAACTTTAACCAAAATAGAGCGCAAGTACCCCATTTTTAATTTGCGTGATAAATTTTCAAAAATTATCAATTTGCACAAAGAAGAAGCGATTTCCATCATGCTTTTAGGTCAAGGCGTCAATTCTCTGTCATTAACCAATTACGGAGGTGATAAAAAAATTAATTTTATTATTCCGATGGCCATGAATTTTTACACAAAATACGGAGCTGACAATTTTGAAGACTTAATTGTCTTGTCCCTACTTCATGAATACTATCATTTAGTCAATCATGAATTGACTTATGTCAATTTGCGCGGAGTCGGCGACGAAGAGGCTTTTGGGGTTATTTCTTCTTTTGAAAAAGAAGCTTGGGAATATACCTTTATGTATGTCTTGGATCCAATGATTAAAATCGGAAGAATGAAGAATATTCCCGATGAGATTAAAAATGGGTATTTAGCCTGGTTAAAACATAAAAAAAATGTCAATAGTTTGGATTGGGATAATTTTGCATCAACCGCGTCTCATTTTTGGGTAGCGCCAGCGATTACTAGCGTGATCATGAAATAAAAAAAAGCCGCACAAAAGTGCGGCTTTTAAAATATTTTCTTAATTTTGTAAATAATTTCTTTGTTATTGAGAATAATTTTAATTTCAGCGCCATTTTTTTTACCCAAAAGAGCGGAACCAATCGGTGAGTTGTGAGAAATTATTCCATTGGCTGGATCTGTTTCTGATGATCCGAGAATAAGATATTTTTTTTCTTTGCCGTTTACTTCAACTATGACTTGATTGCCAATGCCAACCTGGTTGTTATCAGGGCGGTGTTTGATGATGATGGCTTTTTTGATGCGATTTTCAATATCCAAAATAGCTCGGTTGATTCCGCGCAAGCGACCTTTGGCGATTTGGTAAGCGGCGTTTTCTGAAAAATCGCCGTCAAGCGCCAATCTTTTTACTTCAGCAATAGCTTGCGGCCTTTTGATTTCTAATAATTTTTTCAAATCAAGTTGAAGTTCGTTATATTTTTGTTCGGTAATATGAAAGTCGGGTTGCAAATTCGAGTATTTTCCCGGCTTGCGAATAGGAACACGCATAAGATGTGATATTTTGCAATAAGTTTATAAAATTAGTTATAGCCAATTCTTGATCATCTTTGGCTTTGACTAGTGCCACCAAAACATCCTCCAAGTCGGAAAATAATAATTTATCTATCCATTATTATTTGAGATGGCATAACCAATGGCTGATTTCCAGTCCTTGCCATTGCCAACTGCCCGATAAAATAGGTGATATTGATCATTATGAAAAACAACTCCAGGATTGTAGAGTTTTTTAGCCTCCCATTGGTGTTTTGGGTTAGGTGTTAGAATAGGATTAAGTTTTGAGCGAATGAACATGATTATTTATCTTTGTTAATCAGTAATTATTATGTTTTTATCATATCGTGTTTCAATAGCGGTGTCAAAGAGCTTTTTAATGGTTATTTTTTTATATCTTGTTTCTCGCCCTTCGCCAAGAATGGCAAGCAGATTAAGTTTAACCAATCGAGCAAGCGCTTGCTTAATTGAGGAAAGAGGTGTTTTTATTTTTAGTAATTTACTTATCTCGGAAACTTTTAATTCGTATCATCATTACGTCCAGCATAAAATTCGCAAAAAAGGTAATATCTTCTTTTTTTGTCTTGTGGTTTTTCTGGGCTACCCGCAAAGCTAAATAATATTCATCTTTTTTAGAAAAGTTTAGAAGAATTTTGTGGAACATCAAGACAAAGCTCTCGGTCAATCTTAAACTTTTGTAATTATCGAATATTATTCCGAGCAAATCAGCATATCCAGCGACTTCTTCCTGATCTCGACCGATCGGCGGGTTAGATTTTAATCCGCGCAAAAGACGGGCGACTTCTTTATTCGTCATTAGTATTACCAAAAAACGAGAATTATTGGGAAATTTTAAAATTAGGCTAATTTATAAAGATAAAAAAATATTTTTATCTAATTGTGAGAAAAATATTTTAAAGCCTTAGAAATTGCTACTTTTAAAATTGGCTAAAAAAGGTTATAATTAAAATAATTATGATCAATATGCTAAAACAAATAAATACTCTTGATATCCCCAAAACTGAGGATGAGGCGTATGAGGCGGTTGAAGAATTTGAGAGCATAAAACAGTCTGGAGAGTTAAAACAAGAATGGCAGGAAGGATTTGGCCAAAGTCCTGTCAGTTTTTTTGATAATGAAAATTTAAGTAAAATTGCCGAGATGCCATCTGGCAAGAGAATCGCCTTGTTGGCAAGATCCAGTCTATATATTACCGTTACTCCGGATATGGCCAAAAAATATTTTAGCGTTTTTCCTGATGACTTAAAAGCTATTGATGCGCTATTTACAACTTACAGGCAAGGTAGGTCAGAAGATGATTTGGAATTTTATCTTTTTTCCATTGTCGCACCCGAGGTGGAAAAAGTGAGCAAACGATTTCCTTATGACACACAAAATTATAATTATAAAACCAAGGAGCTTATTCCGTCTAATAGATATTTAGAGATAGCGGAAAGAAGAAATATTGCTCCGCAAGCATTACTCGAAAATGGTAGTTATTATGTCCCGGATGATTTCAATAAATTCGGCAAGCAAGCGACTGATCGCTATTTTGAAGTTTTAGAAGAAGCTGGAGAATTAAATATTAGAGGCGATTATTTTTTGGAGACCAATCAAATGTTTGGTAAAGAATTTGATGCTTTGTCTGAATCTGAAAAAGCGGAGTTTTTAAGGATGACGCTCGTTAACATCCAGTACATCATGGTAGCTGAGGAGGCATATAACATTTGTTTCACGAGAGATCGTGTTGAGAATGACAAGCAAAGAACAATCAATCACATACAAAGACATGGTCGAGCGATCCATAATATAGTTCATTCCATAATTTTTAAGACATATCAGGCAACATCTGTATATGAAAGCGAGCAAGAATCATTTGATTATACGATGAACAACACTGCTGAGCGAGGTGGTGATATTGAGGAATACGCTGATCATAGGATTGTATTGGCAATTTTAGACAAGATGAAAACTGTGACAGAGGATAAGGAAAAGAATATTGATCTGCTAATTGAATTTTGGAATAAAAATCGCAATCCGATTTTTGGCAATGCTGTTGCTGAAGCTTTAAAAGTTCAAGACGTTAACCTTTCAGCATCAAAATTGCTCAAGCTATTGAAAAAAGAAACTGGTGATCGCAATCACATTTCAGCCATTCTTTATCGTTTGGAATTCGGCCAAATTGGCATATCCAAGAAAGGCGTTAAATATTTGGAGAAGATGTATAACTTGGGAGAGTTAAACAATCCCGATTATTTCGTGCAGAGATTAACCACTAAAGGTGATATTGGAGTATTTGATGATCAGCGGGTTTTGCAAAAGTATTTTAATTTAGGAGATTTGACAACAGAAGAAGCTGAGGTGACTCCGCAGATTCAGGATTTTGTTTATGAGACTTTATTCAGAGCAAAAGAAGATGAAACGCCGGAAGAACGGAAAGAAAGAGAAAAATATTTGCAGGAATTTAAAGAGAATTACTTTGGATTTTATGATGACAAGTTTTTTAAACAGACCGGCATCCGTTTTAATAATCTTGATTTTAAAGAACAGGGTTGGTTTCTGCTTTGCTACAAGAATGCCGATGAAGCTAAGCGCGAAAAATTAATAAACTTTGCTCGTACGTTCGGAGAGCAAGGATTGGTTTCATTTTTATCCCTTGAATATAACGATAACAATGGTGATAAAATTTTGGAAATTAATGAGAAGTTGGACCGGAAAAATGTTGAGAAAATATTTGCTCGCTATATAAGGATTCAGGCCAATGCCCAGAAACTGGAAGAAACCATGAAAACTTCCGAATTCTTGAATAATCGTGAAATGGCCGAGGACATAAAAAGAAAACTCAGAGAGAATGTCTATGATGCTATCATGTCCAGGGCAACTGATATTCTGAGTACGGCCCATGTAATTGCTCAATTAGGCGAGGCTAAAGCCAACTTTTATACTGGCCGGAAAATCAGTGTGACTAAAATTGATGAAGTGGTTGAGGCCATGGATGTCTATGAAAATTTTTTGGAAAAGATGAAAGGTTTTTTTGCGGAAGAAGGGCGTTATCAATTTAGGCATGCCGGTTCTGTCGATCAGGGCGAATTATCGATTCATGATTTTATGGTCGATAATAAAGAAACTGGCGCAAGAAGTTATGCCAGTATTTCGCTTCGCGGCCATGGTACGAACGAACATTTAAATGATTTGGAATATGATGGCGAGGCTAGGATTAATTTTTTGTTTAACAACGAACCGATATCACCGAATATCCAAAACAAAAGCCGTAAAGAGGCGACTACTTTCCGGCTTGATCGGGAATGTTTAACCTTTGATGAGTCAGGTCAGAATGTGGTTAGCAAGGATAATACTAGGCAAGACGGTCGTTTGTCTTTCGACTTCGGCAGTATTTATGAGGATAGTGGTCGGGAGAATAGCGTGTTGGGCCGGGTGATGTCAGTCGGCAATTATTATGTGGCACAAGAGAAAAAGAAGAAACCGGAATATTATCACAATAAGGAATCGTTTTATTATGATCTGGGCAAGGCCGATATATTCAAACAAATAACTGATACAATGGAAGAATTTATAAAGTCAAAGTATGCAAAGAAAGTCGATGTTGAAGGACTGCAACAGGTGGTTTAGTCTTATTACAATCTAGCTACATCACGTAATCTGTTGAAATACCCGCCGGCAGATTTTTAATTTTGGCGCCGATGGTGGCTAGTGTGAATAATTGTCTTAAGCTTTGAGCAATTTGTTTGCTTTCGATAATCATACCGATAAGCTCTTCGCCAAAAGAAAGAATTGCCACCTTATTGCCAAAGATATCGATTTCCACCGGCGCATCATACATACCCTTATTCACCATAAATCTCTCCATAAGCCAGCTGGCATCTTTGGCTGGGTCAGCCAAAAGATCAGTCGGAGTTATAGCGGTTACCGCTATATTTTTTTTGATTCTTTTTTTGATAAATTCATCAACTATTGGTAAAATCTTTTCTTTATAAACTGGTTCATAAGCTGAACGGATCATGAAAAAACTTTTGCCCTCATTTAAAATCTCCTCATAGATTTTTTCGAGTCCCTCTACGCCCTCGAACATTTTGATACCCGGGCGGTTATTGATCAGGTTATAACTCGATACTATATCAGGCAGGTAGTTGTTTAACATCTCCCTGTCTTTTTTTAATTGTGCTTCCCGGTTATCCAAAAGCTTTTTTAAGAGGGAGGGGTGTCCAGCCATGAATACTGTTATTTGGTTCGGCCTTTCTTTTTTTTCAATAATACCGATTTTGGCCATTTCCTCGATTTCTTTATAGACAATAGCCCGGGAACGCTTTATCTCTTTGGCTATTTCCGAGGCCTTGGCTTCTTTATTTTGATATAAATACTCCAAAATCTCGGCTTGAGAAGGGGTTAGATCGGTTTGTAAAAGCACTTTTTTAAACATATTGGTAGTGATTATTTTATGAATTTATACTTCCATTATAGCACATTTAAAATATTTGTCAAATATAAATTAGACAATATTTATAGCATAACTATTGGGTTTTAGCCTTTATTGTTAAGTATTTTATGGACATTAGCCAAAAAATGCCTAATAAATACTTGACATTATTCGTAATGTATGTTATACTGGTTATATCAAGCTAAAAAACCAAAGATTTGTCAAGCTTGAATAATGAGATCTTTAAACAAATAACAGCTAGCGGATTAGAGTGACTAGCTTCGCAAGGAGAGAGGCGGAGCGGTTCAATCCAAAGGTTGTCCTTATTTCTACTCTGGAAATAAGGAGAATGGTTATCGGCTTTTACTAAAAATAAAAAAGGTTGATCCTATTCTCAAAAAAAGAGAATACATCTCAAAACCATGCTTGGTGAGATGTTAAGAATAGTTCTTTGTAAGTAGTTGTAAATTTTGGAGATAAAAGCTCGGAGAGAGTTTTTCCAAAGAATATAACTCAGCAAAAAAGTTTGTAAGACGAAATTGATTTTGGTTGATTACAAACCAATCAAAATTGCTAAATAGATTGTGGCTGATATCTCGCAAGAGGGTAAGGCTTATCAAAAGGCAATTTCGTCACTCGATTTGACAAAACAAGTCTGCAAAAAAGCAGGCAGGGAAATCGACTGAAGCACAAGAGATCTGAACATTCTTTTGTGCTCAGAAATTTCCTTGGCGATTATTCGGAGAGAATAATCAAAGAGAGGCACATTGACAATTGAATAATAAAAAAAGATAAAAAATAAGAGTTGTCAAATTTATGCATATGCATAAATTTGACAAACGTTGATATAATATATTGATTTTTTTTCTTCAATATTTTTTCTTCCTTTTTTCTGCGTCTGGTTTGTTTGATAAAACTATTATTTTGTCGAATGAATCAGGCGCAGGACAACATAATAAAACCCCGCCACCGAGGGATGTATCGGGGAAAGGAGGGAGAAATGGAAGAAAAAAAATATTTCCGCGTCGAGGGCGACGCGGTCCACCTCGTGACGGAGCGCGTCGAGCGCACCGTCCGCCTGAGCGACCTCATGGGGGAGGTCACTCGGGAAACCGGAATAAACACCCCCATCCTCCCCTTGGGCTGTAGGTTCTACAGCTCCCGGGGGGAGCGCTCGGTCTTCGTAATCGAGCAGGCGCCGACCACGCGCCAGCTTGAGTGGGACGGCAAGTGGAAGCTTGCCTTCCCATATGTTGTTTTTGTGGTCATCTTCAGTGGAGCGGCGGTCTCCACTGGGGAATGTCGGATTTTCTACCGCACGTCCCCGCTGGGCGGAGGGGACGATAATCTGCTCCGCCCAAACCTGTGCAATACCTACCAGGACGGTAGGATTTGTATGGGCGACGTCAGGGTGAGTGGCGACACCCTGGCGGCGAAAGCAGAATCATTTGTCGCCAACTTCTGGCGGTCCCGGTTCAACTGGGATCTGAGCGGGAATAATTTTGTTCCCGCCAGCCAGGAGTTCAGCCAGGTGCGCGACCTCGCGACCTGGCAGGCGGAATCGGCCGCCAACCCTCTCTTCCCGCTGGGGGTAAAATGGTTCCCGTATGGGAGCCTGCGGGACGTCATTGAAAGGAGGTGCTAGTATGGACCTCCAAAAAATGACGGCCGGCCTCAAGCCCGTCAAGGGGCAGAGGTTGGCGAAATGGCTTGAGCGGTTCCTCGCCGCTCGTCCCGACCAGCTTGACAACTGGTCGGGCCACTTCACCGAGGTGGTGACCGCGAAAGCGATCGCCATTTATCGGCGGCGTGGAGTAGTCGAGGAACACGAGGCGAACGATGCCCTGTTCGGGCGCCTCGTTAACGCG
>Ga0233425_10002757_pt1 | contig 33628 bp, 29 predicted proteins | sample Watercolumn_Towu_2_FD_181712 | JGI IMG/M metagenome (GOLD analysis project Ga0233425, IMG submission 181712) | Freshwater microbial communities from Lake Towuti, South Sulawesi, Indonesia - Watercolumn_Towuti2014_140_MG | ecosystem: Environmental > Aquatic > Freshwater > Lake | place...
ATCCACGGCCCCCGCTAACGCCGGTCGACTCCAATCGAGAAACTGTCTGATTATTGGCATCGGGGGAACGGGGGGGTTACGGGTTACGGGGAACGGGTTACGGGTTACGGGTTACGGGTTACGGGGAACGGGGAACGGGGTACGGGGAACGGGGTACGGGGAACGGGGAACGGGGAATGGCGTGGGCTGATATGAAGTCTTCATTGTCGGTGGGAAACAAATTGCGCGCGACATGCCGTTTTCGCACGATCGGATTCCCAGAGCCTGTGTAGGGTGGGTCGAGGTACTCCGAGGCCCACCAGAACTCCCAGGTATTTCCTGGGAAAGGAGACGGGGGTGAGGGGATTGGACGCGACGTAGCGCAACGCTACCGGCTATTTCGCGACCTTGCCTTGCTTGGTTATGCCGAGTGCAGTCGCAGAGTGCTGCGTGGGTCGCGAGCTTGCGACAGGACGTCACGCCGGTGACGCGGCTCAAGGCATCGAACGTCCACGAGTACAGCGTGAACAGGATCGAGCCGCCCTTCTTGTGCGCCAGTTCCGTGAGCCGCTCCAGCGTGTCGTAATTGAAACTGCTGGTCGCCACTTCGTTGCTCGTCCCGCCCGCCACGGCCTTGTAACGCGCGATGCTTGTGAATTGGCCCCGCGCGTTGTAACTGAAGTCGACCCGCTTCTCGGCCACCGTACTACCGCCGGTCTGGCCCTGCTGATTGACGCGCGTCGTGCGATTCAGACCGTCGAAGGTGCACGTGTTCTTCAGGTAGGGCGTGCCCGCCGAATCCAACGACGGAAGTCGTCACCTAAACTGCAGTTTGAGATCGAAGGAATCGAAACGCTGCGTTTGCTTCCAGCGTTGGGAACTGTTTGACTGACTCTCGAAATACCCTGTCAGAAAACACGCCTACCGCATAGCAAAAGTCGGAGAGACGAACAGCTACTGAACAGCGGCTATAGCTCGTAGCTATGCGGACATCGCTGCCGGTGCGTTGAAACATTATTGCGGCATCCGACTCAGTAAACTCGAATACCGCTTCCGCGGACGAATTAGCCAACAGTTGCTTTCGAATGTCGTCTAATGCCAACGCCAAGTCAAGCATCGGAATCCACCCCCAGTTCGCACTCAGATCTACTCCGTCAACAATCAGGATCAGGCTTCCCATCGCGACGCCATATCGAAGATCGATCTCGCCCAAACTGGGCAACTCAAGCGGATTAACACTTCGATTCCACTCCTCGGAAAACGCGAAGTCGAGCTGCAACATGTAGGACACCGGTTAATATGGAAACGCCGAAGCGGATTCGCCTGTGGCGGACGCTGGGGAAGGACTCGAAGCACGACGAATCGAAAAGAATTGCCACCCCATCGCAACTCCTCCAATCTCGTCATCTGATTCCCAAGTTATGTTTCCAGGCTTTTCCACAATCGACTGGTGCATATGCGAGCGTATTCGAGCACACTCATCGCCTTGAAGCCATCTCCGAATTCCGTCTGCGGCGTTCTCGAACCCATCGACATAGAAGGAGTCTTGCTCCTCAGAGAGTAGCATCACCGCACGAGCGTGCTGACGGCTACCAATTGGGAGGTCAATTCGCCGATAAAGGTCAAGATCACGCCCGCATAGAGTATCCCGGTTGCGCTTTGCGTGTTGGGGATCTTCAATGTTTGCCAGGTGAGAATTCCCAGGCTCAGCGTACCGAGCAGTCCGGACAGCCATCGCATGGCGATAAATACCCAGGTGATGAACGACAACGGTTCGCCGTACAACAGGTGCAATACGATCGAGAACGCGCAGACCGCGGACCGGACGGCGACGGCCACGATCATCAACAGCACCAGTCGTTTCAGTGGCAGGAGTTTCATGCCCGGGGTATTCAGGTACCAATGGCCCAGGAACATGGCGGCCAGGATCGCCCCAAGCAGCAAGCCGCTGGAAAGCAGATCGGCCATCGCGGCGACCAGCTTGGGCCCGCTTAAACCGTCGAGACCGGGAATGCTCAGCAGCGCCGCGGCGGCGCTGAGCAGGGTGATCAGAACCAGGCTCGCCTGTCCCGCCTTCGCTTTTTCATAGAGCCAGCAGATCGAGCCGGCGTAACTGACGACCGCCAGAACGATGGCCAGTCCGAAAACCAGTTGCCAGCCAGCCAGACTGCCGGCAAATGCGTCTCGACCTGAAAAAAGCGCCAAGGCGGCAGCGGTATTCATTCCCATCAGCACCCAGGAATGAACCCGGTAGTAACCGCTGGTCACCAGTTGATGCGGCGTTATCGACATCGAAAGGGCGATGCCAAAGGAGACTCGGAAAACGAATTGAACGACGATCGGCCAAAGGGAATTCACAATGACTCCTGCTCGATCAGCCGCCGATCTGGTACATGGCGCGTTCCGGGCGGACGAATTCCGGCGTATCGATACCGTGTCCGGGTTTTTTGGCCGCCACGCATTGACGGATCCGATCGACAATCGCTGCCTCGTCGTCGCCAGCGGGGGCTCGCAATAATTCGCGCAGGTCCCACTCCGCCGTGGAGAAAAGGCAGTTGCGCAACTTACCCTCGGCGGTGATCCGCAGGCGATTGCAATCGCCGCAGAAGGGCTGCGTCACCGGGTGGATCAGGCCGATTCGCCCCCGTCCGTCGGAGAACAGGAAATCGGTCGCAGGTTGGCTGGGATCGGGGCGGGGGGCGGGAAGCAACGGCCCAAACTCGGCTTCCAGGGATTGCCGAATTTCGTCTCCGGACATCACCTGGCTATTGTCCCATTGCGAGTCGGCGTCGAGCGGCATGAATTCGATGAACCGCAGCTCGAGATCCCGCTCGCGAGCAAACCGGGCCAGCGGAAGCAGTTGGACTTCGGTGATGCCGCGGATCGCGACGGCGTTGAGCCGTATCTTTTCGAAGCCCAGTTGCCGTGCTGCTTCGATCCCTTCCAAGACCTGTTCCAGGCCGTCACGGCGGGCGATTCGACGGAAAGCCGCCGCGTCGAGTGCATCCAGGCTGATATTCAGTCGGCGGAGGCCGGCCGCCTTAAGATCCGCCGCCTGTTCCGCCAGCAGGATTCCGTTGGTGGTCAGTGCGAGGTCGGTCAGGCCAGGAAGTGCGGCCAGCCGCCGCACCAGATTGGCCAGATTCGCGCGCACCAGCGGCTCACCGCCGGTCAAACGGAATTTGGTCACTCCCAATCGCAACATCAGAGCGGCCACGCGTTCGATTTCCTCGAAAGTCAGCAGTTCTTCGCGCGGCTTGAATCGAATGTTCTCTTCGGGCATGCAGTAGAAACAACGGATATTGCAGCGGTCCGTGACACTGATGCGCAGACTGGTATGCCGGCGTCCGAAGCTATCGGTGAGCGGCGGGTAAAACGTCGGCGTCGACATTGTGGTTGCAGGCGGTGGTTGTGTTGTCGGTGTCATCGTCAAGCCATGTTCAAGGGGACGGGGCTGGCTCGGGCCCCGACGGCGGGTGGACCCACTCGCTGGACCCGTCCGACCAATGCTCCTGTTTCCAGATCGGCACGACCTGTTTGACCGTGTCGATCAACCACTGCGCAGCCTCAAATGCCGCCTGGCGATGCGCGGAACTGACGGCGATGGCAATACTGGCTTCGCCGAGCTCGACGCGGCCCAAGCGGTGAATCAGCAGGCACTCGATGATCGGCCAGCGGTTGCGGGCGGCGGCTTCGAGCTCCTCGAGTTTGCGACGAGCCATCTCCGGATAACACTCGTAATCCAAGTTCAGCGTGCGCCGATCGCCGGTGAATTCGCGCGTCGTTCCCAGAAACAGCACCGTCGCGCCGGCCCGCCGCGACGTGACACGTTGCAGCGCCTGTTCGGTGTTGATCGGTTCAAGTACCAGTTCGATCATGATTCTTCATCCCCCGCTTACCGGCGGAATCAACGCTATTTCGGCGTCTCGAGGCAACGGAGCCTGCTCGTCGGCAAACTGCAGATTCACCGCGAACCGGGAGCCGGGCAAGAGGACTGCAAGTCCGGGGTGGGCGGAGCACAGCGCCGAGCGCAGTCCGGACACGTCGCTGCCGTCGGGAACCTCAACCCAGACGGCATCAGAGCCGGCAATTTTGCGTGCTCCGGCAAACAACTGCACCTCGATTTTCATGTAACGATCAGGTCCTGGCTGCGGCGCGTAAGCAGTGACTTGAATTCGGGCATCAATCCATACGCCAGCGCCAGCAGCTTCAGCGGGTGGACGGTCGGTTTGGTCGTACCTTGTTCCATCTGTATCTTACACGAACTGCACTCGGTTGACCCCACTTCAATCGTCGGTTCCCGCATGGCGCTGATCAGGCCGCGGCCCATCCGCAGACTACGCCGGTAGTTGGCTCGCTTCAAGCCAAAAATCCCGGCCATTCCCGAACAGCCACGTTCCAACCGCTGCACGGTCAATCCGGGAATCAACCGCAGCAATTGTTCGCCCGGCGACTCGGCGTACTGCGCCCGGATGTGGCAAGGCAGATGGTACCCGATCTGAGCATTGATCGGTTGGAAATCCAGTTCCAACTTGCCCGCCTGGTGCATCCGCAGCAGATAGGCGCAGACGTCACTGGTGCTTTGGGCTACCAGCCGTGCGTCATCGTCCGCCACCAAGTGGGGATACTCGTGAGTCAGGCAAAGCGACGCGGACGGTTCGCTGGTCACCACCTGATAGCCTTGCCGAACGGCTTCGGCCAGCAACGCGATGTTGACGCGTGCGATCCGCCGAGCCCGATCGACGTCGCCGTGGCTGAGACGAGCCATCCCGGAGGGCAGCTGTTCGGGATGCACATAGACCGCGACCCCATTATGCTCCAGACAGCGGACGGCGGCCTCCCCCAGCGACACGTCAAACCAATTGGCATAGACGTCGGCGAAATAGACGACCTTGCGTTCGGCGCGTCGCACGGGACGATCCCAGCGCCGCCGGTGAGCCAATCTTAGAAAACTGCGTGAAGCCACGTGCGGCACCTTTCGCCCTTGGGCGAGTCCCGTGATGCGCTCCAGCATCCAGCGCATCTGACGGTTGCCCAGCGCCCAGTTGGTCAATCCGCTGAACAGGCTTCCCCAGGCAGCCCAGCGTTCGAGTCGAGTGATAAACCAATCGCCGGGCTGCAAACCGTTGGCCGCCACATACTGAGACTTCGCCTCAATCATCAATTTCGGAATATCGACGTTGGCCGGACATTCCAGCCGACACTGATGGCAGTTCACGCACAGGTCCGCAATCGCTTTGAACTCGTCGTCCTTCATCGCCGCAACGGGCAAGGCCCCTGTCAGGACAGCGCGCAGCAGATTGGCCTTGGCTCGCGGCGTCGCTTCTTCCGAGGGCACGAAGCGGAAGATCGGGCACATGCGCGTATCATTAAGTTGTGTTCGGCATTGCCCGCAGCCGTTGCAGGTATTGACGATCTGCGGCACGGGATCGGATTGCCAGAGCAGGTGCAGTTCGATCCGTTCGCGGGCATTTTCCAGAGGCGCCAGTTGCGCCGAACCGGCCAGTGGCGGCGCCGCGATAAAGGCGGCACCGGCGGTTCCACGCAAGTTCTCCGTGACCCGTTGCGGATTCTCCGCCACCACCTTGCCAGGGTTGAGCAGATTCCGCGGATCGAAAATCGACTTCACCTCGCGGAAAACCGAGTACAGCGGCCCGTGTTGTCTCCGGCCGAACCAGGTACGGCTCAATCCGTCACCATGCTCCCCGCTGATCGTGCCTCCCACCCGCAAAACCTCTTCATAGACGTCCTCGGCCGTCGCCTGCAACCGCCGCACATCGTCCGGATTGGAGAGATCGAGGAACGGCCGCACATGGAGTTGCCCATGACCGGCGTGCCCGAACAGCGTGGCCGTGATCGCATGCTGTTTCAGCACATTCAACAGACGCGTGCAGAATTCCGGGAGCGACTCGGGCGGTACCGCGAAATCCTCCATGAATGGAATCGCCCGGCTGGCACCCTTCAGCGTATACAATCGCGGCACAACTTTGTTCGCCAATCGCCAGTAAAACTCCGTTTCCTCCGGCAACGTCGCTGCACGACTGGCGAATGCCAGCTTCTCCTGCCGCACGAGTTTATGCACGACACCCGCCAGTCGATCGCGAACCGTACGCGCATCGTCGCCCTGATCCTCGATCAGCAGCATCGCTTCGGATTCCGGCGGAATGACGGAATGGTACCGGGCGTCGGTTTCCCGAGCGATACTTAGTAGCCTCCGATCCATCAAGTCGCAGGCGCTCACCCCCATGCGGCCCGCTTCCATAGCTGCCTTCGCCGCCAGTTCCAGCCGTTCGAAGAACAGCAGTTCCACCAAGACGTGTCGAGGCAACGGATCGGTCCGAACCGTCGCTTCCGTAATCAGCCCCAGCGTCCCCTCGGATCCAACCAGCAATCGGGCCAGATCGAGTCGACCGTTTGCCAACACGTCATAGAGATGGTAGCCACTGCGGTTGACCAGCGCCTTGGGGCGGCAATTCTCGAGCGTCGCCGCTTCGCGCCGGATCAACTCGGCAATCCGGGTAACGATCGCATCCAAAGGCCCCGGTAACGGACTCGTACCCGACAGGTCGTGTTGACTGACGTTGAGCACGTCGCCGCTCGCCAGCACCACCTGCAGACTTTCGACATGACGACGGGCCGAACCGTACCGCAGCCAGTGGCTTCCGGAGTTATCCAGGGCCAGTACGCTGCCCATGGTTGTCACTGACGTGGTGGCCGGATCGGGACCAAAATGTCGGCCCGATGCGGCCAGATGACGGTTGAGCTGCGCGTGGACGACGCCCGGCTGGATTCGCGCCTGGCCTTGGGAAACTGCCAGAATGCGTTTCATGGAATGCGCAAAATCGACGACCAGCCCCGGGCCGATCGACTCGCCGGCGATGCCGGTCCCGGCTCCGCGTGCGTGCAACGGGATGCCGCGCTCGGCGGCGTAGCGCACGGTGGCCACCACGTCCGCGGTGTCACGTGGCCGGACAACACCCAGGGGCCGAATTTCGTAAAGGCTTGCATCGCTGGCGTAAAGCTGAGTCATCAAATCGTCGCAACGTACCTCGCCGGCGACGAGTCCCCGCAAGTCGGCCTGGATTCGCTCCCGTTCAGCATCCATAGCGGATCAGGCCTCGAGTGCTATCGATTCGAAGCCGAATGGCCTTCGGCCAGGCGGGCAGCCTGCTGGCGGTGTTTTTCATGCGTTTCCAATCGAAACGGTTCGCCTCCCTGCAAATCCGCCAATCCTCGATACTCCGCCTGGCAGCGATAACATTGGAGCAGGCTGCCGCGCAGCAGGTACAACCCGGCGTCCAGCAACGCCGTCGCGAACAGGATCGCGTAAGTGACCTGAAAATGCCGGTAGAACCAGGCAATACAGCTGGCGGCCAGTCCGACAACGACAATGGCAACTCCGGTGCGCTGCGAAAAATCTTTGCGAACGTAAAGTTCGGTGCTGGGGCAGACCAGGCAATGCGCGACGCGCCCGTCCCGAATTGCATCGGCTGGCGGTACCAATTGCGCAGCGCAATTCCGACACGACAACGGCTCAAGTGCGCCCTCGCGGACCGAAGCGCCGCAGGCCGCATTGCACTCGGGACAATGGTAACTGACTTGGATCATTACTACTCGCCGCACACCGTAAAAACCGGCCGTTCGAATCGCACGCCGATTTCGCCGCGATCATTGTGAACCGAAACCGGACGCGCGGATAGTGGGGTTGGCCCCGCCCATTAGGGCGCGAAAAAACAGGGACAAACAGGAATCTTCCCACCCGCCCCCGCGCCGGGTCGCTCAATTGCCGAGCACCTGTTTCATCCAGGCCACGATATTCCGCGATGGTCCTTCCTGGATGCGCTCGGCGATCTGCTGGTGCGGAGCGCAGGTCCCCTGCGCGAGTTCGACCCAAGGCTCGAGCATGATCGAGTCCTCCTGAGCCTCCGTTGGAGCGGCCTGATGGGACGAGTGGGGCTCTTTGACCGACGGCGGCGGGATCCATCGACCGTTACCAATGCGGCGCAACATCTCCCCCAGATAGGCGCCCCAAAGTCGGCGCAACTTCTGACAGTTTTCCGGGGACGCGCCGCCGCGGAGAGCATAGCGAATCGCGTCGAACTGGTTCTCCAATTCGCCAAGGCTCTTGACGGTGAAATCGAGTTCGACGACGAAAAACTTGCGCGTGAATTTCTGTGCTTCGAGCGCGTCGGCCAGCATCCGCTGGTCCCAGGGACTCGGCGACTCGGCGCTCTCATGTTCTGCCTTGGAACGATCGACAGTCACGTGGCCTCAGTGCAGGAGGGTTGTGGCAAGGAGGTTGATGGAGCGATCCCGCTATGATAACTACCACAACGTGTAGCCACCATCAATCACCAGGGCGGCGCCGGTCATATAACGCGAAGCGTCGCTGGCGAGATACACCGCAAGCGGTCCCAGGTCCTCCGGCTGACCGAAATCGCCAAGCGGAATCTGTGCCCGGAAAGTCTCGATGACCTCGGGATGTTCCCGCGCCCAACGCTGATTCGGCTCGGTCATGAACCCGCCGGGAAGGATCACATTCACATTGATACCGTACGGCGCCCAGTCCGCGGCGACAGCCCGAGTGAATTGCAACACGGCGCCTTTGGCCGTTTCATAATGCCTGCCGGCGATTCGCCGGCCCGCGACCAGGCTATTGATCGAACCAATATTGATGATTCGACCGCCCTTCCCTCGCGTAATCATCGACGCACCGACGATCTTGGTGCAGAGAAAGGTGGCCGTCAGGTTCAAGTCGATCAGCTGCCGCCAGGTATCGAGCGGCATCGACTCCGTCGGGATGTTCTGCCGGCGGCCCCCGACATTGTTAATCAGGATATCGATCGGGCCGAACTCGCCGCTGACCGCCCGCTGGCAGGCGACTTCGCATGTTTCGGGTACGGAAACATCGGCGACAATCCAGGACGCCTGGTGGTCCCGATGTCGGACTTCCTCGGCTGTGGCCCGCAAATGCTGCTCGTCACGCCCCACCAGGACCAAGTCGGCCCCCGCCTCCGCCAGTGCCAACGCCATGGCACGACCGAGCCCACGACTGCCGCCGGTGACCAACGCCCGCTTGCCGTCCAACCGAAAACGGTCCAAAACCGCCATGGGTATCCTCGTGATTATCAAAATGCCGCATTGTGTTTTTGTTCCGAAAAAGATTATACTGCCTGCGGTTGGTGCGTCGAATGAGCTGGAGTTTGATTCTGCTAGTTCGTGTACGAGTCACGCCCTCAGTCGTAAGTCCACCCTGGGCCTTGGTTGGCCCCTTTCGCAGGATCCAGAAAGTCAGAAGTGGGTCTGGGAGTTTTGGTTAGAGGAGTTCGTCCGTTGGGGAAGAAGTTGTATGTCGGCAATCTGAGTTACTCGGTGACGAGTTCTCAACTGCAGGAAATGTTTTCGCAGTATGGCAACGTGGTGAGCGCGCAAGTTATCCAGGATCGGGAGACGGGGCGCAGCAAAGGATTCGGCTTTGTGGAAATGGACACGGACGAAGCAGCTCAGGCAGCGATCCAGGGGTTGAACGAGCAAGATAATGCCGGTCGGCCTCTGCGCGTGAATGAGGCTATTCCGAAAGAAAATCGCGGCGGCGGCGGCGGTGGCGGCTATGGAGGTGGCGGCCGCGGTGGTCGTGGCGGCGGTGGCGGAGGTTATGGTGGCGGCGGCGGCGGTGGCCGTGGCGGTCGCTACTAAGTCCACAAGTTTCCAATTGTTCATCCACTCGTCCATGCCCGGCCTTTCTTCGAATCGCCGGTGCATGGAGAGGGGATGAAACGCTTCTTCGACGCATCGCTTGACCGGCTGCTTCTGCAAGGCAGTGCCAATCCATGGAGGGACGGCATGCGACTTTTCTTCTCCGTCGGTGAGCCGAGTGGTGATTTGCACGGCGCCAACTTGATCCGCCAGCTGCGGCGGATTGATCCAGATTACGAATGTGTCGGCTACGGCGGTCCACGCATGCGCGAGGCTGGCTGCCAGTTGCATTTCGATCTGCCAGAACTGGCCGTCATGTGGTTCTTGCGAGTCCTATTCAAGCTGCCCCAGTTCCTGCGGCTGCTTTGGCAGGCCGATCGCTACTTCTGCCGGCAACCACCCGATGCAGTGATCCTGATCGACTATCCGGGATTCAACTGGTGGATCGCGCGGCGCGCCAAAGCGCGAGGCATTCCGGTTTTCTATTACGGCTCTCCCCAACTCTGGGCCTGGGCCGGATGGCGCATCAGCAAAATGCGACGCTATGTCAATCACCTGCTCTGCAAGCTGCCATTTGAAGTCCCCTGGTACGAGCAACGCAACTGCCGGGCAACCTATGTCGGCCATCCCTATTTCGACCAACTGGCCGAACAGATTCTGGATGCGGCATTCGAGCTGGAACTGCTTCAAGACGGCCGGCCATTGTTGACTCTGCTGCCCGGATCGCGGGATCAGGAGGTCCGTTCCAATCTCCCCACCTTGATCCGCGCCGCACAACGGGTCCAGCTGCAGTTCCCCGGCCTGCGCGTCGCGATCGCCAGTTTCAACAGACGGCAGGCGGCATTAGCGGCGGACATGGTTGCGGCGGCGAATACGCCGATCGAGGTCTTTTCAGGCAAGACAGCCGAGCTGATTCGGCGGGCCGAATGCTGCCTGGCCTGTTCCGGCTCCGTTTCGCTCGAACTGCTCTACTTTCAGAAACCATCGGTGATCGTCTACCGCGTCCATTGGCTGGCGAAACGGTTGGAAGGCTACTTTCGACGCGTACGATTCATTTCCCTGGTCAACCTGCTCGCCAGCGAACGACGATTCACCACACGCGGCGAACTGTACGATCCCCAGGCGCCCGATGCCGGCGAGGTGCCGTTTCCGGAATACCTGACTAGCAAAGACTGTGCGGCGGAAGTTGCGGAGCACGCGATCCGCTGGCTGCGGGATCCGCAGGAACGTCAACGCGTCGTCGCACAGTTGGGGCATTTGCGGGAGCTCTGGGGGAAACCGGGCGCGTCACTTAAGGCGGCCGAACATATTGACTGCGTACTGCGTGCCGCAAGTCGCAACCTGCGCGCGTCGGCTTGACGAACTGCCGCCGTCGACGACAATCGATTCTCAAGGGGGGACTCGAACTGTGTTCCTGGTCGAGCCTGGTCACACGCAGTACGATCTGAGATTCCAAGTCCTGGGAATTCCGGTGCGCATTCACCCGCTGTTCTGGCTGGCTGCGGCCCTTTTCGGCGGAATGGGAAGTTACCGCGGGCTCTCGTCGCTGAACGTGATCGCCCTGGGGATGTTTGCGGTCTTCGTTTCGATCCTGATTCACGAGCTGGGCCATGCGGTCGTGATGAAGGCGTTCGGCGATTCGCCTCGGATCGTCCTGTACCTGATGGGTGGATTGGCAATTCCGAATCGTGGCGAGATCTGGTCGTTTTCCTCTCCACGCCGCCGCGGGCCTGTCGACCAGATCATCATTTCGGCTGCGGGCCCCGGCGCCGGCTTTCTGCTCGCCGGCGTGATCGTCCTGCTGCTGAAGCTGTTCGCCGACGTTTCGGTTCATCTGGAACAATTCATGCCCGTTTTTGAAATTGAATTGAGAAGCCCGTACCTGTTGCTGCTCGTACACTTTCTGCTGTACATCAACATCTTCTGGGGAATCGTGAACTTGTTGCCGGTTTACCCGCTGGACGGCGGCCAGATCGCTCATCAGCTGTTGATTATGAGCGATCCCTGGGGCGGTATGCGCAAGAGCCTGCTGTTGTCGACAATTGTCGGCGGCGTGACCGCCTTCGCAAGCTTCAGTTATTTCGGCAATATGTTCATGGGGATGTTGTTCGCCTCTCTGGCAGCGTCCAGCTTCATGACGCTGCAGCAGATGGGGACCTTTGGAGGTGGACGTGGCCCCTGGTGATGAAGTGCACCGTCATGCCTAGCCGTGCTGCGTCGCCCCCGCCGGCACTTCGACGAAGGGTCATCCTGCTCGGCGCCAGCAATGTCACACGCGGCTTGGCAAAGGTCATCGATGCCAGCCGCCTGCAGCTCGGCGGACCCCTGGACGTCCTGGCCGCCATCGGCCACGGACGCAGTTACGGGCGTCCAAGTCGCGTGCTGGGGCGACGACTGACCGGCATTCTCGATTGTGGACTGTGGGATGAGCTGGCGCGGCGCGAACCGCTCCCCAGTGTCGGCCTGATCACCGATGTCGGCAACGACATCCTGCTGGGAGTCCCGCTGCCCACGATCCAGAATTGGCTGGAGCTGACATTTCAACGCATGCGCCAAGCCTGCGAATCGCTGATCGTCACCGAATTACCGCTGGAAACCATCCGCCAACTCAGCCCTCGCCGCTTCGTGGTGTTTCGCAGCCTGCTGTTCCCCAAGTCACGCCTGCAATATGGCGAAGCGATCGAGTTGGCCCACGCAGTCAATCAGCAGCTGATCGAACTGGCCACCCGCTGCCAGGCCGCGCTGGTTCGCCCCAAGGCAGAGTGGTATGCAATCGACCCGATCCACGTGCGTCAGCGATCCGCATTCGTCGCCTGGATGTCGATTCTGGGACACTGGAAACCACCGAGCCACGAGCATCGCGCAGACGCGCTCGACGATTTACTGCGGCAGATCGCCTTCGCAAACTGGCGATCAAAATGGTCGCTGCGATTTGCCCTTCCGCTCGAACGACAATGGTTCGGTTGGAAGCAGACATGCGCTCAACCAGCGCGCGTGTTACACGACGGCACTTGGGTGTCGTTGTACTGAGTAACGCAACGCGCAGTTGCGTCGCGCAGAACCTCGCAATCATAGCGCGGCGCGTTCGACAATCGCGCCTCGCAGATTGCGTTCGCACAAAATTTCTTAAAGTTGTTTTCACTTTTTTGTGGAAAACCTGTTGCAATTCCTGGAGAGATTCGTAAAACATGAGCCTAAGGAGGTTGGTACTGCTCGATAAATGCTGCTTCGCATCGTCTGGAATACAACGCGAAGCAGCGGTTCAACGACGCAACGAAGACAAGTGAGACTCTTCGAAATGTCGACTGAAGTCGAGCGGTTTTTTAAGGAGGCGCGGAGATTCAAGGAAGCGAGCCCTAGGTAGTACGGTGGAAACCGAACTCTCTAAGAAACGCGTACAACGATTCTTCGCGTCAGATCATCATCACTGGAGGACGTACTGTGGCCAAGAAGAAAGCTGCTAAGAAGGCTGCGAAGAAGGCCGCTGCTCCAAAGAAGAAGGCCAAGAAGAAGTAAGGCCTGACCTCTTTGGTGCGCACGCCGCCTAGGGGCGGCGAATCTGGACCATAACGAGAAAGAGCCACCGAAACGCCAGTTTCGGTGGCTCTATGTTTTTGGTTGCGGTGTTTTTTGATTGCGGTCGGCCGGTGTCACGGGCAGAGTCAATTCGCCGCAAGTATCAGCGACGTCCGGCTTTGCGATCCTCGATCGGTTCCACCTTATCCCACTTTGCTGCCCGTTCCTCGGCCGTCGGCTCGGTCAATGGACGCACGATCCGAAATCCTAATCCCTGCGCGTCGGTCAGGTACCAGATGCTCTTGGGAATCTGTGGATCTTGCTTCTTCCAGTCGGCAATCGACTTCATCCGCCCGGCACTGCGCAATAACTGCGGTTCGTCCTGCCAGGAACCGCCGCGTGTTACCCTGCCCCATTCCTTGTTCGGAGACAGCAGCGGGTTTTCGACGACACGACCAGCTGCGGTGGCGTAGAAATCTGTCGAGTGTTGATCGAGCACCCATTCAGCCACGTTGCCGTGCATGTCGTGCAATCCCCACGCATTCGGCTTCTTCTTGCCGACCGGATGGTAACGTTCGTCACTGTTGTCCAGGAACCAGCCGTAGTCGCCGAGCTTTTCGACGTCGTCACCGAACGAATAAGCTGTCCGGCTTCCGGCTCGACATGCATATTCCCATTCAGCCTCCGTCGGCAGCCGATAATAACGTCCGGTTTTTGCCGACAGCCATTCGCAGAAGACGCGCGCGGCGGTCTGGGTCATGCTGATCGCCGGGTAACCGCGTTTCCCCATGCCAAAGGACATGTCGGTATACGGCTGCGTCGGCTGGGAAATCTGGAATTCGTCGGCGGCCTTGTCGCGGTCGTTCGGTTCTCGCTTGGCATTTCGCCGGCGGGCAATGTCGAGATCGAACATCCAGACCTCGAACGCCTCCCAGGTAATTTCACACTTGCTCATCCAGAACGGTGAAATCTTGACCTCATGCTGGGGTCCTTCGTCCTCCGAGCGACCATCCTCCGATTCAGGGCTGCCCATCATGAAAGTCCCCCCGGGGATCGGCAACATGTCGATCTTGGTGTCGGTATGTTCGATCAATTCCTCGTACGCCTTCATTTCCTCGGCCGAGCCCGCCACCGCTTTCTCGATCGGCAGCGTGGGCCGGTCGGCCGCCTCGACGGTCGCGATTGGAATCACATTTCCGCAAAGCGCAAGCGCCGCAGTCACGAAGCCTGCGCCCCAGGTGCGACAAAACGGGCGACACGCCGCGAGTTGATTTTGCAATAATGGCATGCAAATGTTCCTTGGAATTCGAGCGATCCGGGTGGCAACCATATGCCGGAATCGAAACGGTGGGAAATGGGTTCCGCCACGGCAGGCAGCTGCAAGTCGAGTCCGATTGCCGGTACGATGGTTTCTATCTTAACTTCGCGAGGGAGGACTTGGCGAGTGGGGCGGTTTCTGGCTGTTTTTGCGATATTTTGCCTGCCGGCGACGATCATCGGGCTCGGCATGCCCGCGGATGCGGCAGGGGACGAAACGGCTCCCTCCACCGCTTTGCAGGTGACCCAGGTTCATATGGGTTCGAAGTTCACGATCGTGGTCCACGCGTCGGATCACGAGCGGGCAGCCCGAGCGATCGACCTCGCGTTTGAGCGGATCCACCGGCTGGATCTGGTAATGAGCGACTATCTCGACGAGAGCGAATTGAGCCGACTTAGCGGCTCCAGTGGCATGGCGAAGCGGATCGCAGTCAGCGACGAACTCTGGCCGGCTCTGGCCACGGCACAATTGGTCAGCGTTTGGACGCAGGGTTCGTTTGATATCACCTGCGGGCCGCTGACCACACTTTGGCGCCGCGCTCGACGCGAACGCCGTCTGGCCGATGCCCAGACGCTGTCCCGGGCCAAAGCAGCGGTTGGTTACCAACATCTGCTGCTTCGCTACGAAGACAGGACGGCGGAACTTCAGCGGCCGGGAATGCGGCTGGACCTGGGTGGAATCGGCCAAGGATACGCTGCGGATGAAGCGCTGCGCGTGTTGCGGGAATCGGGATTCGAGCGGGCCCTGGTCAATGCCAGCGGGGACATCGCGATCGGCGAACCACCCCCGGGGGCCACCGGCTGGAAAATTGCCGTGCCGAGCGTCGATCGGACCGGACAAACCGGTACGGATCTGCTGCTGCTCGCCCGCTGCGCCATTTCAACGTCGGGCGATACCTACCAGGCCGTCGAAATTGATGGCCGACGCTACGGACATATTGTCGATCCCGCCACCGGTGTAGGTGTTTCCCACTCGGCGTCGGCAACGGTAATCGCCGACCGCTGTATTCTCGCCGATGCGCTGGCCACCGCCGCCTGCGTCCTGCCAGGCGAAATCGCCGTGCAACTGGGCGACCGCCTGGGAGTGGCGATACGCGTCATCGTTCGCGACGGGGAAAAGCAGCACGCGACGCAGACTCGCCGTTTCGGCTGGCCTTGAGCCGCACGACCTGCTCTTGCGTCCAACCGCTGACTATGATACTCAGCCGTTCCATCCAGGGACGGATCGATGTTTTCGAACCAAATAGACTGCTGCGGGAATTCGCAAGGGATTCGCGCAGAGGTGCTTACACCAGTTATCGCGCTGTTTTACGTTTTGGCGACACGATTTTGTGGTCGAGTTGCTCCGCAACTCGACGCCGAGTCGCGGAGCGACTCGGCCACATTACGGCTGTCGGCATGGCAGCCGTTACTGCTGCCGGCACTGTTGTTGCTCGGCGTCAGCGGCTGCCTGTCCCCTCCTTCGCTGGGTCGGCGGGACTTCTATCGGACTTCCCCCGAACTGGCGGCGATCACGGTTCCGGTGATGGAACGGGGCGAGCCGCGTCCGATCATCGACGGGATCGGCTGGATCTTCGGCATCCCCGCCAAAATCATCCTCTGGGACCGGCGTGTCGACAATCACCACATTTCGCCGATCACCGAACAGGCCGTCGCACAATACCTCGAATTGAACGAACTCGACTCGGTCAAAGTACGACTTAACCAGTACGCCCCGCTCGACGAATGGCATCGCCTCCGAACGAACAGCAGTGTCGGCTGGGGATGGCGTTATACTGCCGGCACACTCGCGTGGCTGTACGACACGGTCTTGCCAGGCAGGATCTTCGGTGGCGACCACTACAATCCGTTTACCAACACGATCTACATCTATTCCGATCTTCCCGCGGTCGGACTGCACGAAGCGGGACATGCCAAGGACTTCGCGCAACGGAACTACAAAGGCACTTACGCCGTACTCTATGCACTGCCACTGGTGCCGCTGTGGCACGAAGCAATCGCCTCCCGTGACGCGCTGGCGTATCTGCGCGACTTCGGGACCGTCGAGGAGGAACAGGAAGCGTGCCGCATTCTCTACCCTGCGTACGGCACCTATGTCGGCAGCGCTGCAGCCGATCTGCTGCCCTGGAACGGCGGGTTGGTTTTCGCGGCGGCCGTCATCCCAGGCCACGTCGTGGGCCGCGTCCGCGCCGCCCAGGTTCCCGCCGAACGCGCGACGCAGCCCACCGCGACAATCGACTCGGACGGCGAATTTACGCCGCCGGATGCGATAGGCTACCAAGACGATTGAATGCGATCCGTCGTTGCCGGGGCTTCAACCTCTGCTACCGGGCAAGGAACTTGTCGAGCAGATAGATGCCGGTGAAGAGTCGGGCGTCGACTTTGATGCCGTGCTGAACGCGATCCTGCAGCCATGCATCGAGTTCCGAACGAGGTATTTCATGGACCTTGATGTTCTCGCCGTCCACTCCCCCGCCAGCGGATCGGCGTTGCAGACCTGTTGCCAGGCAGAATGTCACGAACTCGTCGGTCAAGCCGGCCGAGCAAGTCCCGGCAAAGACGCGCGTCACCTGTTGAGCATCATATCCGGTCTCTTCCAGCAGTTCGCGACGCGCCGCCGCTTCGATCGGTTCGCCGCGAAATGCCGCTTCGTCCCCGACGATGCCGGCGGGGAACTCAATCACGTTGCCATGGACCGGGACGCGGAACTGTTCGACGAGTACCAGACTTCCGTCCGACTTCCAGGGAACGATCACCACCGCGTCGGCGGAATGCGTACGCTGGGCATATTCCCATCTGCCTTCGCGTACCAGGCGTAGAAACCGCCCCTCACCCAGCAACTCCCGGGATGTCGTCTCGTTCATCGTCATCGGGATCCGCCGCGGTCGGAGGCAAATTCGAGCCGCATCTGGGGATCGCGCCGCTCGGCAGCCGGATTCAGCTCCGTGTAGAGCAGGCTGGGCTGAATGTCATGGTTGTTCTGGTACTTGCTCTGGTACTCCGTGATATTGCCGGTGATCTCATGATAGATAATCTGGCAGATCGCGATGCCGGGGTAGATTCGGATCGGCTGCACGGCGAACATCTCCAGGGTCCAAAATCCGTTGAATCCCACATCGCCAAATCCAGCGGTCACGTGCACAAACAATCCCAGCCGTCCGATCGATGAACGGCCCTCGATCATCGGAACCAGGTTGTGAGTTTCGGTGCGTTCCACGGTTCGGCCGAGGTAGAGTTGATTCGGTTGGAGCACGAGCCCTGTCTCGGGAATGGTCAGTCGCCGCACGCGGTTTGGCTGGCGCATGTCCAGCACGACTTCCTCGTAGACCAGGACCTCCGGATGTAATGTGAGATTGTAGCTGTTTGGATTCAGCATCGATTCCTGAAACGGATCGATCAGAATCTCCTGGCCGATACGCCGACGGATCTCGTTTCCGGAAAGGATCATAATCGCTGCCTCCTTCAGGTAACTTGCCGCGGCTGGTGCGGCTTGACCCCGATGCGTGGGCAATCGTCCGCCAACCCGCAACTTTCACAGAGAGGTCGCAGGGCCTTGCATGTTCGCCGACCGTGATAGATGACGCGGTGTGAGAATCCGATCCATTCCGACTCCGGCAAGACCGCCATCAAGTCCCGCTCAATTTTCTCTGGCGTTTTTTCCTTGGTCAGGCCGAGCCGCTGGCTGATGCGGGAAACATGCGTGTCGACGACGACGCCGGACGCGATGCCGAAAGCCGTTCCGAGCACCACATTAGCGGTCTTGCGTCCCACGCCGGGCAGTTGCACGAGTTCCTCCATGGTATGCGGAACCTGGCCCCCGTGTCGGGCGACCAGTTGCGCGCAGCAGGCCTTTATATTGCGAGCCTTATTGCGGAAAAAACCAGTACTCTGGATTTCCTTTTCCAGCGACTTCAACGGCAAGGCGGCCAGATCGGCGACGGTCGGGTACTTCGCAAACAAAGTTTGCGTAACCTTGTTGACCCGTTCATCGGTACATTGGGCCGAAAGGATCGTTGCAATCAGCAACTGGAACGGACTTTCATGCCGCAGGGCGCATTCCGGCGTCGGGAACTCGCGGCGCAATCCCGAAAGGATGCGCCCGACCTCGCGCTTCAAACGACGAACGGCAGCCACTGCGATGCGTCCCCCCTAGTGCCGATCTGCAAGGTCCAGCTCTGCAAGGCGTATCCTGCAGAGCGAGGTGTGGAGGTGCGATTGTCGCGGACGATGCGCACGGGTGTCAAGTACTGGATTGATCGCCGCCGCGGGTCTATATTCTGTGCATCCAAATTCCAACAGGAGTGATGCCCATGGCCGATTTGCTGCCGAGCCGCACACGCAGATGGACTTTCCCTCGGAATCTACTCGTTCGACTGGGCTTGTTATGCGGGTTGCTTGCCGCCGGCGGGCTGGCCCGCTCGGTGGTGGCCTGGCATGCCGCCGCCAGTTCCGGAGCCGAAATGACCGCAGCCGCCGTAGCCTGGCTCGCGTCTCTGGACGATCAACAACGTTCGACCGCTCTCTTGGATTACGACGCGCCCGTGAGGCTGGACTGGCACTTCATTCCCAAGGCTTCGCGGAAGGGCTTGCAGATCCGCGACATGAATATGGGGCAACGCGCATTGGCGAAGAAGCTGCTGCACACCGGGTTGAGTCAGATCGGGTACGACAAGGCAACGAAAATCATGGAGGTCGAAAACCTGCTCAAAGAACTGGAGAAGAACAAGACCAACACGCCGTTGCGGGATCCGTATCGGTACTATTTCACGCTGTTCGGAAAGCCGGACGCGACCGTGCGCTGGGGCTTGAGTATCGAGGGCCATCATATGTCGTTCAATTTTGTCGTCGAGAACTCGAAAGTGGTCGCCTGCACGCCCCACATGTTTGGCGCGAATCCGGCAACCATGAAGGGCGAGGAAGTGCTGGGATTCAAACCGGGCATGCGTCTGCTGGCGGGCGAGGAATCGCTGGCATTTGACCTTTTGAAGTCACTGACACCCGAGCAGCGAACGGCGGCGATCATCGCCGAAAAGGCGTTCGATGAAGTGCGTTCGGCCGGCCAGCCTCAACCTCCGACCGATGCCGCTGTTGGTTTGACCAGCCAGAAAATGACGACCGAGCAACGGGCGATCCTGCAGTCGCTGCTCGCCGTCTATGCGGGAAATCTGGCCGATGACATTGCCCGCGAAAAACTGGCGGAGATCGAAAAGGCCGGGCTGCAAAATGTGTCGTTTGCCTGGGCCGGTGCCGACCGACCTGGTGTGGGCCATTATTACCGGATTCAGGGCCCCACGTTCCTGATTGAATTTGTGAACACTCAGCCCGACGCGGCGGGTAATCCAGCGAACCATATTCATTGCACCTGGCGCGACGTCCGCGGCGATTTTGCGATCCCGATCGCCAAATAGGTCCGGCGATGGCCCAATCGGATCGGGAAAAGTGGGACGCTAATTATCGCGCTGGCTCCCACCATGAACAGCAACCGTCGTCGGTGCTGGTTGGTTTGCGTTCGTACTTCCCCGTTCCGGGTCGAGCGATCGATATCGGCGGCGGGCTGGGACGGCACTCCATCTGGCTCGCGGAACTAGGCTGGCGCGTCACGTTGGTGGATTGTTCCAGCGTCGGCCTGACGATCGCCCGCCAGCGGAGCGCCGAGCGTGGTGCAGCCGTGGAATTGATCGAACGGGACCTGGAATCCGAGCCGCTGCCGGGGGCCAACTGGGACCTGATGCTCTGTTTCCATTTTCTGCATCGCCCGATTGTGCAGTCGGCCAGTCGCCATCTTGCTCCGGGCGGGCGGCTCGTCGTTGTCCAACCGACGATGACGAACCTGGAACGGAATCCCCGCCCGCCGTCCCGGTTCCTGCTGCAACCTGGCGAATTGCCTGAACTGGCCACCAACCTGCGTCTGCTGCACTACGAGGAAGCATGGACCAGCGAGGACCGTCACGAAGCGATCCTGGTGGCGGAAAGGCCGACCGCGGCGGACGGCAACCGCGGAGGGGAGTAACTGCGGAGATTGCGGAGAGCACGGAGGTTGCCGCGCCCTCCACGGTTACCAACCTCCGCGGTCGCCGCAGGGCGCGGGGAGCCGCTCGGCGTCGTGCAATTCGCTCCAGGTGGCCACCCAGTCCGACCAGCGCACCGATGTATGGCTTAGCAGGATCGGAATATCGGGCAGACGAATATTCGTGACCTGGATTTCACCGGACTGTGGCACCAGCGGCCGGTTTCCCTCACCTAACAACGGCACGTGCTGCTGCACATGGACCGATTCCGTCGGAAAGACGATTACGCCGGTATCACTGAAATGGAACCAGCAATAATCCGCGCCGATGTACTGACGCAGGCGATTCTCGAGCAACTCGACCGCACCCACCTGCAACAATCCCACAAACGCGGCGGTAAACCGGCGCGTGTCTTCGGCGTTCAATTCCTGCAGCCATTCGGGCATCGTGAACGACGCTACCAGCCAATGCCGATGATTTTCAAAGCGGATCCAAAGCGGTGGTCCGATGTCGGCGCTGCGCCGCAAGGCGAACTCGAACCGGCTGTTGGCGACGCGGACTTCCCCGCAATGCAAACCAAACGCATCGCTGAAGCCTCCCTCTTCCAGCAACGCGCAGAATTCACGATCGACAAAACGACGCACCTGCCGTTCGAGATTTTTCCGTCGGGCCCGGCAGGCGTTGACGGCATTCCAGTTGCCGGTGCGTTGGGCTTTGCGGAGCGAATGCCGCAACCGGCTGAACAGTTTGGGTGCCGTCCCCGAATGCAGGCCGGGCCGCAGCAGCCGCAATAGCGACTCGCCGTGATCGCCAATGCGAATCGGCTGCAGTTTGGCGGGGCGGTTCGAATGATAGAGCCGCCAGTTTTCCTTGAGTTCCCAGACCAGGAACCCGAACAAACCGGGCATCAGAAACACGGTCACTCCGGCGAAAGCGTTGGCCAGGAATCGGCCCAGGAACGGTTCGAAAGGAACCGCAAGGTACTCGGTGAGTACGATCGACCAAGGCAACATGATCTTGTGCGATACGGTGACCACCGGAAAGTGCTTGATCGGATTGATCTGCGGTTCGACGAGCAAGGTGACATAGATGCGAATCACATAGGTCACGGCAAACCAGACGACGCTCATCGCCGCCTTGTAGGCCACCGACAGCCGGGAGTCGCCGGCCCGAAACCGCAGCCATTCGTCCACGGCGTAGAGCACGCGTTCCAGATTTTCCATCAGGCGGTGGAACACATCGGCGACCCATTGGAAGACGGCTCCGAAAATCCGCATTCGCACATCGTGCCAGGTGCGAGCCACCACATCGGTGACCCATTCGTCGGCATACCTGCCTACCGGCGAGTTCAGGAACAAGTTTACGCCAAGAAATGCATTCAACGTGGCATCGAAACTCCAGGACTGCTGCCAGAGCCGGGCGACGATCGCGAAGAGCATCGTGAATGCCGCGGGGCGCAGCAGATAGTTGCGGACGACGGCGTAGAACTGGCTGTGCAGGACACGCTGGACAATGCGAGAACGGTAGCAGCGGGCGGGAATATCGAACAGTACAAGACGGAGACTACGCCAAACGACCAGCATTCCTTCCAGGCAACGTTTGCGGAATGCCGGGCGGTGGATCAGCGCCAAAACCAGGCAGCCGACGAGAAATACCAGTCCGTAGTAGCCCAGCGAAGCGCTCGGCTGACCTGCCTGACTCGCCGAAGTTGTGGAATCGACTCCGACCACTGCCTGCCTTTCGCCAGGCGGATCGATCGGAAAAAGGAAGTCGCTCGGTGAAGTCGACTCTTCGGCCGTCACCGAATTGTCGGGCGAGCCATTCTGGCTGTCGGGCGGAGCCTTTTCAGCGGTTGTGTCATCGGGATTTACAATCGCGGCAACGGCATTCGTCTCCGTCATCACCTGATCGTCGCCCGCCGTTGGAGGCAGCGGATCGGCGGACGAGTCAGCCGGGGTCGGAGAAACCGGTTCGGTTGCGTCCCGATCCGCACCGGAATCGTCGATGGTACCGGATCCGCGGCCCGCGCGTGGACCGGCAGCCGGGGGCTTGGCCGCAAACGCGTTGACCAGCGAATGCAACATGTGCCGCAGGAACTCCAGAGCCAGAAAGGAGCCGCCAAACGGCAGAATCACGAATTGCGTGACGATCCGTCCGTAGTTGGTGCCGAACGCCAGCGAGCTCAACGTCTGCGGAATGCGCAGGTAAATCGCGCCGGCCCGGTAGACGCCGTCAAGTTTTTGTTTCAGCAGCCGGTCGGCACGCAACAACTGGTCACCGCGCAAGAGTTCTTTGACGCCGGCAACATCGGGCAGCTTCAGGTTGTTCCGCGACAGTGCGTCGCGCAGGTGGCCCATGGTGATGAAGCCGTTTTCGACGATTCCGTCCAGCAGTTCTTCGATCAGTTTGCGGCGGGCGACGCGCTCCGGGACGTTGTTCGGGATCAAGCCGACGGAGTCCATGACCGCCGTTACGCTGGGCCGAATGCGCTCGCGGAGCTGGCATTCGATACGATCGACGGCCGATTCCAGCAGCGCGGCGATCCGTTCCCGGGCCGCGACGGAGACCCGAGCGGAAGCCAGGCGATAGTTCGCCGTACGCAGATGCTTGGTGATCAGTACTTCCCGCAACAGCGGCAGCCGGCGACGCAACGGTCGCCGGCCAAGCGACCACACGTACTCGATCAAGTCGATCGAATAGACGCCCCGTTCGTGCTCGACACATACTTTCTGCAGGTCGTACAGGAAGCGAGCCTCCTTGGCGATGAATCCCCGCGAGGCCGGTTCGAGCAGCGGCTGGAGCGCGTCGATCCACTGCTGGACCTCGTGAGTGCTCAACTGCAATACGTCGCGCAACCGGCCTGCGAGCCGGGCGATTTCGGCCTGCGCCGCCAGCTTGGTCTCGGGCACGCGATCGGGCAGCGCGAGTCGCGCCGCCCGCGTACGCAGGATCGCCGCCTTCACGCCATTGCCCAGCGCTCCCTGGCGTTCCGCGCGGGCGAGCAAGCGCCAGTACTGCGGCGGCGACGGCTGCAACGGGTCCGAGTGGCGCTGGTCGGCTTCGTCAATTCCCGAGAACTCGTGGACCTCGCGCATCCGCGCGATCGTCGTCGGCGCGCCGTGCAGTCGTGTCGCGTGGTAGGCGTCATCCGCCTTCAGATCATGGGAAACCAGTTCTCGAATCCGATCCCAGTCGCGGATCGCGGGAAAGTAGAGCGGCAGATCGGCTTCGGCAAAGTACCGCAATTCGAGGTAGACAGCGACAAACTCGATGTAGGTCTCCTGGTCATCCTGGGGCGACAGCAACATCGCGTCCTTCTGCAGCACGGAGCGAATCTCTTCGAATTCCAACAGCCCGATTTCCCGGATGCGTTCAAATACAGTCTGGGCGTCCAGCGCGCCATCGGCCACCCGCTTCTCCATTTCCACATGGACCTGAGCGTGGAACAAGAACCGCCAGTACAGATAAAGGGCATCGTCGCGCGGCAATACATCCAGCGGTTCGTCGTCGCTGGGATCCGCCAGCAGGATCAGTTTGTTGGGCAATTCGGTGTCGGCCGCAACGTTCAGTTCGGCCCGGCTGGCGATCACCAGCAGCCTCTCGCGCTGAATGACATAGGTCTTGCGGTGCGGGACAAACAATGCCAAGCCGGCCATTCGCCGATCCTGCTTGATCACCCGGCGCAAGATCCGCGGCTCGACCAGGATCGCGGCCGGATCCGCGGCCTGCACAAGCTGCCGCAATTCGGCAAGCGTCAGCGAAGCGGTCGCATCAGATGGCATGGCTGTCAGGTATCCGAATCGGTCGGCGGGTCGAGGCGATCGCTGCGCAACATTGGCGGAAGGATTACCAATCTTACCCTTTGAATTAGCAGTTCGGTTCCATGGTATTCTAGTGCCCGCCGGGCCGGCCGCCGAGCGGGAATCGATTTCGTCCCCCGCTTCCAACCGACCGCTACGACCGCCACAATCGGCAATGGCACAATCGGCAAGCGAATCGCCATTGCCCCAGGGAGATGCGATGAAGTTGATCAAAGTTGCGGCCGCCGTCCTGAACCAGACGCCGCTGGACTGGGAAGGGAACCGGGCCCGGATTTCGGCGGCGATCCGTGCCGCACGTTCCGAGGGCGTTTCGCTGCTTTGCCTGCCCGAGTTGTGCATTACCGGCTACGGCTGCGAAGATGCCTTTCACGGATTGTATGTTCCCGCAACCGCCGCCAGCTTGCTGCAGGAGCTGGCCGGAGAAACCGCCGGCATGATCGTTTCGCTTGGTCTTCCCCTGCTGCACAACGGCGGATTATTCAACACGGCCTGCCTGGTTGCCGATCGGCGGATCCTCGGTTTCGTCGGCAAGCAGCACCTGGCGGGCGAGGGAATCCACTACGAGCCGCGTTGGTTCAAACGCTGGCCGAACAACGTCCGCGCCGAGACCGAACTGGGCGGACGATGCTACCCGCTTGGCGACCTGATGTTCGATTGCGGCGGAGTACGGATCGGCTTCGAAATCTGCGAGGACGCCTGGGTTGCCAGCCGGCCCGGCGCTGATCTGGCGGTGAACGGCGCCGACCTGATCCTGAATCCCAGCGCCAGCCACTTTGCATTCGGTAAGCATGCCGTTCGTGAACGCTTTGTGTTGGAAGGGTCGCGCGCCTTCTGTGTGAGCTACATCTACACCAACCTGTTGGGGAATGAAGCGGGGCGCGCGATCTATGATGGCGGCGCCTTCATCGCTTCGGCCGGCCAGATGATCGCGCGCGGTCGACGATTTTCGTTCGCCGACTTTCAACTCACCACAGGCCAGATCGACGTCGATGCCACCCGGATGCAGCGCGCTCGCACCGGGAGTTTCGAGCCGGCCCTGGATCGAGTCAGCGTGGCGATCGTCAACGGGCAGTTTGATTTCCCCGAGATTCGGCCCGAGCCGATGACCGCGACCGGCGACGCCTGGGAATCGGGGCCCGATGTCAAACAGGAGGAATTTGCGCGCGCCGAAGCGCTGGCTCTGTTCGATTACCTGCGCAAGAGCAATTCACGAGGCTTCATCATCTCGCTGAGCGGCGGGGCCGACTCGACCGCCGTCGCCACTCTGACGACGCTCGCCATCCGACTGGCAGCCGAAGAACTGGGCGACGCCCGACTGCGCGAGAAGCTCCCATTTCTGAAAGCGGCGGTCCCGTCGGCGGCCGGTAATTACCTGAGTCAACTGATCACGTGCGTCTACCAATCGACCCGCAACAGCTCAAAAATGACGCGCGACGCCGCGCACCAGATCGCCACCGGATTGGCCGTCGGCTGGCTGGAATTCGACGTCGACCCACTGGTGCAAGGTTATGTCGGAATGGTCAGCCAGAGTCTGGGCCGAGCGCTCGAATGGGCCACGGATGACCTCGCGCTACAGAACATCCAGGCCCGTGCTCGAGCGCCGGGCATCTGGTTGCTGGCCAATATTCGCGGCGCGCTGCTGCTCTCGACAAGTAATCGCTCGGAGGCCGCCGTCGGCTACGCCACGATGGACGGCGATACCTGCGGAGGGCTGTCGCCGATCGCAGGGATCGACAAGCATTACCTGCGACAATGGTTGCGGTGGATGGAGCAGGCCGGCCCGCACGGCGTGGGGCCGTTTCCATTTCTCCAGGCCGTCAATCAACTGGAGCCGACCGCCGAACTGCGACCGGCCGATCAGCACCAGACCGACGAAGACGACCTGATGCCGTACGAACTGCTGGACGCGGTCGAACGTGCGGCGATTCGCGACAAGCTCGCGCCGCTGGAGATCCAGGTGCTGATGGAGTCCCGGTTTCCCGTTTACACGCCGCAACAGCTGGGGGTCTGGATCGATCGGTTCTTCAAGTTATGGTCGCGGAACCAATGGAAGCGCGAAAGATACGCCCCCTCGTTTCACCTGGACGACGAAAACCTCGACCCGAAAACCTGGTGTCGCTTCCCGATCCTCAGCGGAGGATTTCAGCGCGAACTGCGGGAATTGCATGACTATCTGTCGAAGCGAGCGACAACGGGGTCGTGATCAGGCCGACCCCGACGATGTCTCCGATCGCGTGCTGAACGATCAATTTGCAGGTTGCCACCACCACGACTTCGGCTGGTATTCGCCCGCCTTCTCACGAATCTCCGCCATCTTCGGCGAGGTCTCGACGTTCGCCGCGACCTGCCATGAATCGACCTGGACGCCGCCGGAGGTCGTGAGCACAATGCGGCCGGCCGACTGCAGCGCCGTACACTGGGCCGCCGTCTTCGTCGGGACCGCCCAGATCTGCGTCTTCAGCTCGCTGTCCGGACTCGTGATCATCGGAATGCTCAGCCCGACCTTGTCTGCCAGACCTTCCTTTTCGATGATCGCCGCAATCACACACATGTCCATCACATTCCGCAAGTCCGCGAACGCGGTGTTTTTCAGCGACAACGCATCGAAGTGCTTGGTCATCAAGTTCGCCCATTCCTGGGCCTTGGGGCTGCTCTTGCCGGTGCGCGTCACCGTGCCGTCGGCGTTGGCGATGTCGTCCTCCGTCAGGCACTTGACCCCCTGACCCTGCAATTGCCAGGTCAACCCGTCTTCGCTCTTGAGTACCGCGTCGTAATTACAGGCCAGCCACCAGCGGGGCGAGCTGCTGATATTCGTGCTGTTCTTGACCAGATCGAGGTAACTCGGCAATTGCGGAATCGGCGAGGGATCGATTTTCATGGCCAGTCGCTTCATATGGACATCGGCTGCCACCAGGGTGCGCGCGAAATGGCTGTCGCCAGGAACGCCTTGCAAACTGATCGTGTAATGTCCCATCGCTTCCTGCAATGCCTGCACAGCGTCCCTGGAAAACTGGCCTCCGATCGCTTTATTGACCTTGGCAAACTGCTGCAGGCCTTCCGGCGTAGGATCGATGGAGCAACTGATTCCCTCGGTGCGTGCACGATGAGCACTTCGCAGTGCCACCAGCAGGTCATCGAGCTGCAGGATCGGGCGCCCGGACGTGATGCCAACGACATTCGCCTTGCGATCGATACGCCAGCCTTCCGCCGGTCCACCCAGCAGAATATCGCCTTCCTCGGGCATCGCCACCACGAACTGAATCCGCGTCAATCCCGCCAGGTAGCGGATCTCGTCGGGAATTTCCTTGTGGTTATTCGCCCGCGAATCGACGATGGCTGCATGCAGATTCTTGAGTGAAATCCAGCGGAATGCGACTGGATTCTTCATGTCGCCGGTGGCTTTTTTCAATTCGCGTTCCAGCGCTTCACGAAGTTGGTTTTGTGACGCGACCTGGGCTTCCCGGACTACGCCCTCGCCGTCCACGGAAATACCACCGACTGCCCCGCCCCGGAAACCGAAGTGACCAGCCCGGACCGCAAGCGGACTTGCCACCAGCAGTGCCGCCAGAAATGTGGCGCTCACCAGGCGTAGGATTCGAGGGCTGATCGTCATCGCAAATACTCCTTGAACAGGGCAGGTTGAATGGTGCAGGCCGCTCACCGGGCCCATGAACCGCTGATTTCGCCCGACATACCTTGGTGCCACGCCGAGCATCTCTACAGAAGTGGTTACAAGTAGCTAGAATACTTACCACGAGTTAAATTTGCAAGAAAAGTGTCAGGGGGTGGGAAATTCGAAATCTGACCGCCGAAAAGCGCCCCGAATTTCGGGCCCCGCTCCCGGTTTCCAGACGCCCCCGACGGCTGCTTGCGGCCGAACCCCTCCAATCCGCCAACTGGCGGCAGCCCAAACCGAGGGTGCCTAGCCCATGAATGACCGTGGACTGCAAGCCTACCTCGTGATTCGCGAGGGTACGAAATGGACCGACGTGTTTCGGTTGGTTCCCGGTCGAACCGTGACGATCGGTCGAGCCAACACCAACCAGATTGTGGTCAAGGACGAACGTTGCAGTCGCTTTCATGCGGAGATTTTTCAAACGCAGGGAGAATGGATTCTGCGTGACCTCGACAGCCGCAACGGAACGCAGGTCGGGGGCGAGAAAGTCAGCGGCGACTACCGATTGACCCCGGGAGACATTGTGCGGATCGCTCATTGCCAGATGGCCTTCGTCCATGACGTCGCGCTGGCATTCGCCGATTCCAGCACGATCTGTCGCCTGCCTCCCGAAGGGTCGGGCGAGGCGGCGGGTAAGAAGAACGGCACGGATAAAAATGCGCTGCGGGATCCGGGAGTCGCCGGAGACGTCGACGCCCCGTCGGATGCAGAAAGTCCCGATGGCGATTCGGCATCGATCCATGATGCCATCGATTCCAGCGGCCCCGCCACAGGCAGCGGGACATCCTTGCCGCTGCCGGCGTCGGTCAACGCGATTCCCGGCGACGTCGCCGATGAAGGCCCGCAACAAGAACCTGCTCTGATCACGCATCGCCGTCAGCAGACCCGCTTTCTGGAGCGAGGCCGTGAGGACGACGGCGGCGCGATGGTTGGCAAAGCGGCGGCCCGGCTCTGCCGCCTGGCGTTCACTCTCGCCAAACAACCCGATCAAAGGGCTGTCGCAAAATCGGCTCTGGACGGTCTGCTGGAGAGCACCAATGTCGACGCCGGCGCGGTGCTGTTGCTCGCCCAGGACGCCGCAGCTCAGGCCGACGAAACGGATTCCGTTAGCGCCACAATCCAGGATCCACCAGCGGTCGGAGCCCGCCCCGACCCCGCCCGCCTGCGGATCGTGGCTTCTCGCAGCGACCGCAAGCCAACCTATCATCGCGTCTCAAGGTTCCTGGCGGAAACGGTGCTGCGCGAGGGCGAAGCGGTTCTGGCGCGGAATGTCGAGGATGACACAACGTTTGGCAGCCGGGACAGCAAAGGCGAAATCCACTCGACCGGCGTCATCTGCGCTCCGATCCGCCAGGATGGACAGGTGATCGGATTGATTCACTTGTATTCGACCGTATCCGAACGCATCCCCGATCCGGTGGACCTGGAATTCACGCTCGCCGTTGCCGAAAACGTCGCGCTGGCCCTGAAAAATCTCGCCAAACAACAGCAACTTGCGGAAAACCTTACGGTGACACTGGGAGAAGTGCAGCAGCTTCGCAAGCGGTTGGGCGCGGAAAGCGAAATTGTCGGATCGAGCCCCGCCGTGCTGCAGCTGCAGCAGGAAATCGAGCGTGCCGCGCCCAGCCGCGCCACGGTGCTGATTCGGGGCGAGAGCGGCGTCGGAAAGGAACTCGTCGCGCGCGCCATCCACTTCGCCAGCCCACGCAAGAAGGGTCCTTTTGTCTGCTTGAACTGCGCCGCGCTCAGCGAAACATTGCTCGAAAGCGAACTGTTCGGACACGAAAAGGGCGCGTTCACCGGCGCCACCGAGCGGAAACTCGGCAAATTCGAAGCGGCCCACGAAGGCACGCTGATGCTGGACGAAATCGGCGAAATGAGCCCCGCCATCCAAGCCAAGTTCCTCCGCGTCCTGGAAGGCCATCCGTTCGAACGGGTCGGAGGCAATCAGGCCATCAAGGTCGATGTGAGGGTGATCGCCGCCACCAACCGCGACCTGGAAAAAGCGGTCAACGACGGCGCGTTCCGCCGCGACCTGTTCTTTCGATTGCGCGTCGTGGAATTGAACGTGCCCGCATTGCGCAAACGGGGCGACGACGTGCTGGAACTGGCGCTGCATTTTCTGGCCCGTTTCAACCAGGAAACAGGCCGCAAAATCCGCGGGTTCACCACCGAGGCCGTCGATCATATGAAACGCTATCGCTGGCCCGGCAACATCCGCGAACTGAAAAACGTCGTCGAACGGGCCGTCGTACTGTCTCGCGGTGACGTCATCGGCATCGAGGACCTCATGCTGACCAGCCTGGCAACCGCCAGCGAATCCGGCGAAGTCACGCCGCCAAGACTCGGCTACGAACCCCTGTCGCTCGATGAAGTCGAACGACGCCATATCCGCCAGACTCTCAACGCAACCGGTTGGAACAAAAGCCGCAGCGCGATCATCCTCGGCATCGAACGCTCAACACTCGATCGAAAAATCGCCCGCTACGGAATCGGGCAAAAAGAGTAGACGGGGAACGGGGAACGGGGAACGGCGAACGGGGAACGGGGAACGGGGAACGGAAGCAGGCGGAGCGGGCGAAGGTGCCGTTGAATTGGGCTCATTCGATCAATTCTCCGACGCTTGGGGTATGACGATGCTTTCGCATTTGTCATGTCGAGAAAAGGCGAACCATTTGGTGAAATGTTCGGAAGCCTGCGATTAGCAGCAAGCCCCCAAGACGTCGGATTTCTCGCGTTAAGGCACCTGGAAGAAGCCTTCTATGTCGACACAAACAACAAGGGAGAACTCCGTGAAGCATGCATGGAGGCACTTGCCCGAGGCCTGCGCCAGTACTTGCGACATGGATGGAGCCGTGGACGCGGACTATTTGACAACCATATTCGCGAAACAGCGAAGACACGTGTTCTCGACCTCGAAGTAGGACTCAACGCGGACGTGGCGTTATATTTCGGACCAATCTTTCCTTCAATTGAGAAGCGGTTTCGCGATTTTATCGAAGAACTTAAGAACACTCAGACAGGTGAGACCGCTCGCAATCGTCTAGCAATCGTGCTCAACTCGCCAGGTGGCAGCGAGGAAACGGTCGAGAAGTTGGTCGAGATTGTTCGCTACCATTACGCCGAAGTGCATTTTGTAATCCCGGATGAAGCTATGTCAGCCGGCACCATCTTCGCGATGTCTGGTGATGCCATTTTCATGGACTACACATCCGCTCTTGGTCCGATTGATCCGCAGGTAAAACAAAGGGCCGAAGAAATTGCGACGCTGCTTGCTGACAATAAGATTTGGCACTCCCATGGCCGGAAGATCGGCGTGAAGACGCTTCAGAACCTCCTCCGGCTGGAAATCGTAGACTATTCAGCCGATAATGACCTTCGGAGCAAGATACTTGCCTACTCCGAATTTATCACGGACTACATCAATCGCCATGAATACCCATTCTTCCTTCACCACCGACGCTGGTTCTGAAATCACTACTCGCGTTGCTGACGCAGGTGCTCTTGTATTTTGTTCCGCCGGTCCTGGCGTATCTTTTCTTGATCGCCGACACCGGAAAGTTCAATCGCACCGCCATTCTTGGTTGCGAGATTTTTCTGAGCCTGATTTCGATTGCGGTAGTTCTTGGTGAGCAACCGTTTGTGCTGCCAAATCTCAAACTACAGTTTCCGGGCATGCCGCCGCAAGCAGATCGAGTATTGGTGTTCTATTTTGCCGCTTACTTATTGTTCATCCTCGTGATCTGTCCGGCCTACGTTCTGGGATCGGCGGCCTACGCGCATGTTCGAGCCAGTCCAAACCAAATGTCGCATCCAATTCTTTACGCCGGATTGAGTTGTTGGCTGTTGTCGATGGCTGTGCTTGGCATTGCGATTGCGACAACCAACAAACTGTTTTAGCCTCGTCGGCAGCCAAGCGGTCAGCGCCCGATTTAGTCGATCCAGCGTGAGGATCGCTCCCGCCCGGACTTCAGCCTCGAACTGATTTTGCGTCGTGCGAAAGAAACGCTTAGGCCCTACGGGGCGCTTCAACCTGTGTCAAGCCTCCATAATCATGTCGTTGGGACCCTCGCCGAAAAAAACGAGGTACTCCCCTTTTCTGTTCGCGGCGCCTGTTCCCTGTTCCCCGTTCCCCTATTCCTCTACCGTGCGCCGCTCGCCGGCGTCCCACCATGCGGCGATTTTTCGCGCCAATCTGGCGACGATCTGCGGCTGACGGCTCGCCAGATTGGTTCGTTCTTGCGGATCACTCTGCAAGTCAAACAGCTGCGGACGAGGATCGCTACGGTCGTGGATCTCGGCGTAACGACCGAGTTGGCCATCGTAGGTCAATATCAACTTCCAATTCCCTTCGATCGCCCATCGATAAAGCAGCGACGCCTGGGGCCGATCGAGGTCGGCAATATCGTGGGCGAACGCTTCCCCATAAATCGTATCGCGTTCCAGCCGCGCTCCGTCGCGCATCACCGGCATGAGATCGATGCCCGGCAGATCGGCCGGCGCGTCGGCTCCCAAGGCACTCAACAACGTCGGAAAAATATCGACGCTGCTGACCAACGAATCGTAGCTGCCAGGACGAATCACGTCGGGCCAACGGATCATGATCGGTTGTCGCACGCCGCCCTCGTAGGGCGATTGTTTCGATCGAGGCGCGAACTTGCCGGAATCGGGGTCTTGAATCCAACCATTGTCCGCAAGGTAGACCACGATGGTGCGGTCGGCGACCCCACGCTGCTGCAGACCGTCCAACAACGCGCCGCAGGTCGTGTCAAACCACTCGCACATCGCGAAGTACCTGGCGACGTGCAGCGACGGCACGGCCGAGCGGTAGCGCGACAGCAGTTCTTCCGGCGGGTTGTGAGGCGTGTGGGGCAGGAACGGAGCGTACCAGACAAAAAACGGTGCCTGTTCGCTGATCGATTGATCAATGAATTGGAGTATCGGCGCCATCCCCTCGCGGCCAATCATCAGTCCCGCATCACCATGCCGACCGTTCGGCTCCGGAAACCCGCGCGTCATGCCGTGACTGAAGCCGCCGCGCTGGTAAGATCCTTCCCACCACTTGCCCGATTGAAAGCTGCGGTATCCCAGGCGCGTCAACGCCCTGGGCAATGTCTCCCACCGATCGAGCCTGCCGATCAATCGATGGCGCAATTCGGCATATTGCGGGGAACCCGGATCGGCCAGAGAAGGAGACGGGTCGTTGCCCGTGATCAGGTGCTGATGAGCGTACCGACCCGAGACCAGCGTCGCCAACGACGGCCGGCAAAGCGCCGTCGGCACATGACCGCGCGGAAATACGGCGCTGCTCGCCGCCAACCGATCTAAGTTCGGAGTACGGATATGCGGATGCTGCATGAATCCGTAATCGGTCCAGGCCTGATCGTCGGAGATGATCATCACGATGTTGGGCCGAGCCGCCGCGTCCGTTCGGGCGGCATCGCCCGCCAGCAACATCGACATTCCTGGAAGGAACACGCCCACCAGCGCAAGCATCGAATTGGACATCGAACATGCCCTCTGCGGGGAACGGGGAACGGGGAACAGGGAACGGGGAACAGGGAACGGGGAACAGGGAACGGGGAACAGGGAACGGGGAACAGGGAACGGGGAAC